>Ga0247741_1001547_pt1 | contig 12763 bp, 9 predicted proteins | sample UWRJL213509R2_FD_180945 | JGI IMG/M metagenome (GOLD analysis project Ga0247741, IMG submission 180945) | Plant litter microbial communities from Arlington Agricultural Research Station in Wisconsin, United States - UWRJ-L213-509R-2 | ecosystem: Environmental > Terrestrial > Plant litter >... | reverse complement strand
ACCCAATTTAAATATAAAACCAGCCCGTCTGTCGGCCGGAATTTATATCGCTGTATTGCTCGCCGGCGTTGCATTTACGGCTTTTAGTTTGGTTAGCGATGTTCATAACAGCGCTATGTCCATGACGACCTGGCTGCCGTTTGGGTTGTTGGGGATAGCATTATTAATCGCGCTCGGCTTCGAGTTTGTAAACGGTTTTCACGATACCGCGAACGCAGTAGCAACGGTCATCTACACCAATTCAATGCCGCCGAGTGTGGCAGTAGTTTGGTCTGGAGTTTTTAATTTTCTGGGTGTGCTTTTTTCCAGCGGTGCAGTCGCCTTCGGGATTATCTCGCTATTACCCGTTGAACTAATTTTGCAGGTGGGCTCGGATGCCGGTTTTGCCATGGTCTTCGCGCTTCTGATTGCAGCCATCGTCTGGAACCTCGGCACTTGGCTCTTGGGCTTGCCCGCATCCTCATCCCACACGCTCATCGGCTCGATTATAGGTGTAGGCGTTGCCAACGCCTTGATGCACGGTCGCGATGGCACAAGCGGCGTAGATTGGGCACAAGCCACAAAAGTTGGCTACTCGCTTCTGTTATCGCCCATGATAGGTTTTGTTTGCGCTGCCGGCTTATTGCTCGCCTTGCGTACACTTGTTAAAAAACGCGAACTTTATGAAGAACCCGTTGGCGATACACCGCCGCCATGGTGGATTCGCAGTTTGTTGATCCTCACCTGCACCGGCGTTTCTTTTGCTCACGGTTCTAACGACGGGCAAAAAGGCATGGGATTAATCATGCTAATTCTTGTAGGTACAGTACCAATGGCCTACGCACTCAATCACGCCATGCCTGCCGAAAAAAGCGTTGAGTTTTCTGCGCTTGCACAAGTAACTCAAGACGCTATTAATAGAACAACGCAAGGAATAACGGTGAAGGATCCGCGCGAAACACTGACTACTTATGTGCGTACCCACGAAATAACTCCAGAGGTTTTACCTGCATTGGCAAATTTGGTTGGCGATATCGGCCAGCAAGTAAAAGCTAACGGCACGCTCGCTAAATTCCCCGCTGACCAAGTAGCCAACGTTCGTAACGATATGTATCTCGCGTCTGAATCAATTCGCTTTATTGATAAGGATAAAAAAGTCGAACTTGATTTTGATTCACGCGGCTTGTTAAAAACATTTAAAAAGCAAATCGATGACGCTACCAAATTTATCCCCATGTGGGTGAAAGTTGCGGTGGCAATTGCGCTGGGCCTTGGCACTATGGTTGGTTGGAAAAGAATTGTGGTTACTGTCGGCCAAAAAATTGGTAAAACCCATCTCACTTATGCGCAAGGTGCTTCAGCTGAATTAGTGGCGATGATTACGATTGGCGCTGCAGATATTTATGGTTTGCCGGTGTCGACAACCCAGGTTTTATCCTCCGGTGTTGCGGGAACAATGGCTGCCAATAAATCGGGATTGCAATGGGCCACCGTGCGTAACTTATTAATGGCATGGGTGCTTACGTTGCCAGCTGCAATGTTAATTTCAGGTTCGCTTTACTGGCTATTTGTTAAATTGATGTAAGCTTTTTAGTATAAAAAAATGGGGCTACTAATATCAAATAGTAGCCCCATTTTTTATTTGCAAAATTCTAGCTGGAATCAAGCAGCTTCACGCAATACAACCATTGGCGGCGTAGTCACTACTGGCCTACAGCAAAAAACACCCAACGCACTAATGAACGCAGCGCTAGATATGGGTGCAATCAACCAATACACAAAATGTGGTTGAATAGGATTATGAAAAATAAATTTCTGCATACCAATCAATAAGGTTTCTGAACTAACTGTCGCGATAACGCCTGCAATAACACCTAGCACTAAAAACTCTACCAGAACGCTGCCTAAAATTAATTTTTGCGAACTTCCCAATGCTCGCAATAAACCGGCTTCTTGTTTTCTGCTATCAATACTACTCATCACCGCTGCAAATAAAACGAGTGAACCTGCAGCTAAAGTAAGCCAGAGCACCAAACCAATTCCATCGCTAACCTGATCAATAATATTTCGGATTTGATCAATAATTCGATCCAACTCCATCACCGTAATTGTCGGATGTTTATGCAGCAACTGATTAATAAATAATTTTTGGTCTGGAGCTAGATAAATACTCGTCATAAACATAGGAGAAAATGCATCGAGCGATTTTGGTTCAAAGATAAAAAAGAAATTCGGCCGCATTGTTTTCCAATCCAGACTTCTAATGCTCGCCACTTCTACTTCAAGGTCCAATCCGCCGAGCGAAAAAAGTAAGTGATCGCCAATTTTTAAATCCATACTTTTGGCAACAGCATCTTCAACAGAAACTCCAGGCAAGGATGTCTTCTTCCATTTATCCCACCATTCGCCTTGCAAAATTTTATTATCGTCCGCCAGTACTTCTGCTTGAGTTAAATTGACTTCACGTTGCAATGCATTTGCTTGCTTTACCAGTTCTTCACTCGGTACTGTGCCATTTATTTGAACAAGACGGCCGCGAATCATGGGGTACAAAGGTGAATTGATAATATTTTTTTCGACCAACATGGATTTAACATCATCCAAATCTGTTGGCGAAATATTTACCAGAAAATGATTAGGAGAATTGACCGGCACTTGACCGCGCCAATCATTAATCAAAGACGTACGCACAATCGTAAGTGTAAGCAACAGCATAATAGCGATAGAAAACACCATAATTTGCACGAGACTCTGACTTTTACGACGCTGCAAATTTGCAAACGCCAAACGCCCAAAACCACCCAGCGAACTGGAAAATTTCTTGCTAACCAGCAGTAAAGCCCAGGAAAATACGAAAGAAATTAAAACAACAACAAGTAACGACAGGCTAACCGTAGCCGTTAACTTCAAACTTTGACTAAACAAAGCCACCAAAAATACGACAGCAATGAAGGCACACAAACCTTGAACCCAGGCTTGCAACCCATTTACCTCAAGCTCTCTGCGCAATATTTTTAACGGCGGAATGGCAGGTAAAAACCATAGTGCAGGTAATGCAAAAAACGTTATACAGATCAGCCCGCTAAAAAAACTAAATATATAGGGTGAAAAATGCGCGACCTGCAACACCAGGTTGTAATTTTTTTCTAAATTAAACGCAACGAACGCTTGAATGCCGTAGCCAAATACCAACCCGAATAAAGATGCGACAGCTCCCAAAATAAATAATTGACTGAAATACAGACTACGAATTTTGGTTGCGCTCGTGCCCAAGCTTTTCATTAGCGCAACTTGGTTGGTATGGCGCTCAGAAAATTGTCGCGCTGCTATGGCGATTGCAACGCCTGCTAACAACACCGCAATTACGGCAGCAAAAAGTAAAAAATTGCGGCCCGACTCCAGAGTTCGGGATAATCTTTCCTGACTGTTATTAATATCCTCAATCTTTTCGTGTTTACTTAACTTTGGTTTTAACCAGGTAATAAAATTTTCCAACTCGCTACTGGTATCACTTGCTAATAGCCATGAATAATTTACTCTGCTACCGGCTTGGGTAACTTGAGTTGCAGGGACATCGTTGATGTTCATCAAAATTCTGGGCGATACCGTCGAAAACGGATTTCCACTTTCAGGCTCACGAATCAAAATTTGCGTTACCGATAACTCTAATTCGCCAACCGAAAGTTTATCGCCCAATTGAATTTTTAACTGTGGCAGTAAACGCGAATCAAGCCAGACTTCACCTTGTGATGGTGCAGCCTCGGCGCGTTTAATATCAGCAGGATTCATTGCAAATGGAATTTGGCTAATATCCAATTGCCCACGTAGAGGATAATTTTTTTCAACGGCCTTAACCGCGGCGAGATGCATTTCATCGCCCGCAAAAACCATGGATGCAAACTCAATGGTTTTGGACTGTTTCAAGTGTTCCGCCGCTGCCTGATCAGCCCATTCCTGATTAACAGGTTTACTGCTTTCAACAATAATATCGGCGCCCAACAAAGCGTTGCTTTGCCCTAACAGGGTGGAATCCAATCTATCGGTAAAAATAGAAATTCCGCTGAGCACGGCAACCGCGAGTACGATTGAAACACTCAACAGCTTTAGCTCACCGCTGCGCCAATTGCGAATCAACAAATTTAAAGCCAGCATAGATTTCTCCTTTAAACTTGTTGTGAAATTATACTGCCAGCAGATAACTCAATATTTTTTTGACACAAAGAGGCAAGGCGTTGCTCGTGGGTAATCAACACCAGAGTTGCACCTTGTGTGCGATTTAATTCAAATAATAAATCAATAATTTTTGCACCTGTTGTACTGTCCAAATTTCCTGTCGGCTCATCAGCAAATAAAATTTTGGGTTGACTTGCAAAAGCGCGCGCAATCGCAACACGCTGTTGTTCACCACCGGATAATTGTTGTGGATAATGCTGTAAACGTTTTTCCAAGCCAACGTGCTTTAAAAAATCTACCGCCAAGTTTCTTGCTTGTTTATCGCCACGCAATTCCAACGGCAGCATAACGTTTTCAACTGCAGTCAAACCGGGTAACAATTGAAATGATTGGAAAATAAAACCGACATTCTCTGCACGAACCTTTGCACGCCCTTCTTCATCAAGCGCTGTCAAACAATTACCGTTCAAATAAACGTCGCCCGTAGAGGGAATATCCAACCCCGCCAAAATCCCTAGGAGAGTCGATTTGCCCGAACCCGATGCCCCAGTAATAGCGAGGGATTCGCCCGTTGCCACACTTAACGAAATCGGCTGCAGTATTTCCAACGCGCCTTCCTGTGTGGCGACCGTTTTGGTAATCGAACGGACATCAAGCATTAATGCAGACGACATAAACTAATCTCTTGGGTTGTAATAAAAGGGATAGACACAATAATCTAGTAAATCGGGATGAACATCTCAGGTCATTTAGGTAGACGCCCACTCTAGATAATGGGGCACAACTTGAGAATTTTAAATACCTAGCGAGACTTCAGGTTCTACGTAAAAAAATGTATAACAGATGCCTTAATAAAATTTATTCAAGGGCTGCAAAAAAAAGCACGCCACGCCGCTCAAGATGCCACATTTACAGGAAGCCTTAGCATGACATTTGTAAGAATTTTGTTGGTTTTATTATTACCCTTGGGCACTTGTGTAGCACAGGCCAAACAGCCAACAATTTTAGTGATGGGTGACAGCTTAAGCGCAGGCTATGGCATTCAACTTGAGCAAAGCTGGGTGACGCTATTACAGCAAGAGTTGGTGAAAAACGCACAAGCAAAAGTCATTAATGCCAGCGTCAGTGGCGAAACAACAAGTGGTGGTTTGACTCGATTGCCGACTTTGTTGAGCACTCACAAGCCGGAAATTGTAGTTATTGAATTAGGTGGTAATGATGCTCTACGCGGTCAGCCGCTAAATATTTTGCAAAATAATTTACAGTCCATGATCACTGCGAGCCAAACTGCAGGTGCAAAAATATTATTGATAGGAATGCAAATACCAACAAATTACGGCCCGCGTTACACCAAAAAATTTAAAGAAATTTATTCGACACTTGCTGAAAAAAATAAAATTTCGCTTGTGCCGTTTTTATTAGAAGATGTGGCACTTCACAGCGAACTTATTCAACGAGATGGTATTCACCCTACTGCAGAAGCACAACCTATTCTATTGAAAAATGTATTGCCGACTTTGCTACCGCTAATTACTAGTACAAGTAAATAATAAATTATATCGCCTCAATATAATCCACCATAAGCTGGACTGTTTTGTTGCCGCGAAATTCATTTATGTCTAAACGGTAAGCCACCTTCACTTTTTTCGCTTGTGTGTTGGGCCAAAGCTTTGCATCAATATTAAAAGCGATTGCGTCAACTAACTGCTGACCTTTTGAGTCTACACCTAAAGTCATTTTCAAATGTTTTTCGCCGAGAATTTTTTGTTGGACTAAAAAGAATTCGCCATCAAAAATAGGTTCTGGAAAATGCTGTCCCCAAGGGCCAGCTTCACGCAATTGCTGCGCTAACGTCAAATTGAAATCTTGCTCTTGCAACGCACCGTCGCTAAGTACCAATGGCGACAAATCATGTTGCGTTAATTGGCGGCGCACTTCTTCGTCAAAAGCTTTTGTAAATGCCGGAAAGTTTTCAAGTGTCAAACTCATCCCGGCAGCCATTGCGTGGCCACCAAATTTTTGTAGAAGTTCTGGATGGCGTGCTGCTATGGCATCCAGCGCATCGCGAATATGAAAACCTTGAATCGAACGCGCAGAGCCTTTTATTTGCCCCTCACCAGCATCGGCAAATACAATTGTTGGTCGGTGATATTTATCTTTAATTCGCGACGCCAAAATTCCAATTACACCTTGATGCCAGGTTTCATCAAATAAACACACGCCCCAAGGCAAGGAGTTCTCATCTGCATTTAAAACTTTTTGCAGCATGCCCATGGCTTCTTGCTGCATTCCTGTTTCAATGGATTTTCTATCCCGATTCAAATCATCCATTTGCATCGCCATTTCACGCGCAAGCGATTCGCTCTCGCACATTAAACATTGAATACCGAGCGACATATCATCCAACCGCCCCGCCGCATTTAAACGCGGGCCAAGTGCAAAACCAAAATCACTGGCAACAACTTTTTGTGCGGACTTTCCAGCAATTTCCAGTAGCGCTTTAATTCCTGGGCGAGCAACACCGGCGCGAATTCGCTGTAAACCCTGCGACACTAAAATACGATTGTTGTGATCGAGTGGAACAACATCCGCCACAGTTCCCAATGCAACCAAATCTAAAAAGCTCGCCATATTAGGCTCAGCAATTCCGCTTTCGGTAAACCATCCCATTTGACGAAGTTCAGCACGCAGTGCGTTCATCACATAAAAAATAACACCAACGCCCGCAAGATTTTTACTGGGAAATTCGCAGCCGGGCTGATTGGGATTTACAATCGCATCCGCATCAGGCAATTCGGCGCCCGGTAAATGGTGATCAGTAACGATTACCGCAATTCCCAAATCGCGCGCAGCTTGCACGCCTTCAATACTGGAGATTCCATTATCAACTGTGATAATAAGATCTGGCTGCTGCATCGCCGCTACAGCAACAATTTCTGGCGTTAATCCATAACCGTATTCAAAACGGTTCGGCACTAAAAAATCTACATTTTGCAAACCCATTGCGCGCAAGGCCAAAACCGCAAGGGCACTACTTGTCGCGCCATCAGCGTCAAAATCGCCAACAATAATTATCTTTGCTTGCGCAACAACGGCATCCGCCAACAGCGCAACAGCTTCTTGTAGGCCTTTAAAATTTGGCTTGTGAAGCTGCGCTAATTGATATTGCAATTCATATTGCTGTTGGACTCCACGCGCACCGTATATGCGTTGCAAAAGTGGATGAACTGAATCATCAAACTGAGGTTGTAATTCGATTGAGCGACGCTTGATAATTTTTTGCATAGTTCGATAACTCAGAAACAAAAACGCCGCATTAGCAAACCAATGCGGCGTTTTGATAAACGAAAATTAAAAATTACTTCCGCACATTTGCTGTAATAAATTGTTGAACCTGTAGCAAATCCAGCGGCAGAACTTTGTAACGTTCTTCACGTTCAAATAAATCGCTCATATGATGCGGCAATTTTGGATCTTCCGCCTGCCCTGCTTTGCGAACTGAATCCGGGAATTTTGCAGGATGCGCAGTTGCCAAACAAATTATCGGAATATCTTTACGACGGCGAGTTTTACGCGCGGCCTCAACACCAATTGCAGTGTGTGGATCGAGCAAATATTCGGTGCGTTCAAACACATCGCGAATCACATCGACAGTCACATCATCATTAACGCCGTAGCTGGTAAATAATTCACGTGCGCGTGAAAGCGCAGATTCATTTAATATCATGCTGCCGGATTTGAAATCTTCCATTAATTGGCGAATTGCTGAACCATCACGATCATACAAATCAAACAACATACGCTCAAAGTTGCTCGATACCATGATATCCATACTTGGCGATAAGGTATGTTGCAATTTATTTTTGCTGTGATCATTACTGCTAATGCAACGGTGCAAAATGTCATTGCTGTTTGTGGCAATCACTAACTGATCAATTGGCAAACCCATTTTCTTTGCGAGATACCCCGCGAAAATATCGCCGAAGTTTCCGGTAGGAACTGAATAAGCAACGGGGCGATGCGGAGCACCGACTGCAAGCGCAGAATAAAAATAATAAACGATCTGCGCCATAATGCGCGCCCAGTTAATTGAATTTACTGCGACTAACTGACGGCCTTCTGGCAAAAATGATTGATCGCCAAAACTTGCTTTCACCATATTTTGGCAATCGTCGAAGTTGCCTTCGAGTGCTATATTAAAAACATTTGGAGCGAGCACAGTTGTCATTTGACGGCGCTGTACATCAGACACGCGATTGTGCGGATGCATAATAAAAATATCGATATTGTCGCAACGACGACAACCTTCAATTGCAGCCGAACCTGTATCACCAGAAGTTGCGCCCATCACCACAACTTTTTGATTACGCTTTTTCAACAAGTGATCAAGCAAGTGACCTAAAAACTGCAATGCGAAATCTTTAAACGCGAGCGTTGGGCCTTGAAACAGTTCAAGAATGAATTCGTTGTGACCAGTTTGCACCAAAGGTGCAATTGCATCGTGACGGAAAGTTGCGTAAGAGTCGGCGATAATTTTTTTGAATTCTTCATCAGAAACAGCGCCCGCAACAAAAGGCTTCATTACATTAAAAGCAAGCTCTTGATAAGAGAGACCAGCCCAGGATGCAATTTCTTCTTTTGAAAATGTTGGTAAAGTTTCTGGCACATACAACCCGCCATCAGGAGCTAAGCCCGTTAATACTACTTCTTCAAAAGAAAGCGCTGGCGCTAGGCCGCGAGTACTGATGTATTTCACGTTAATTAACCTTTTACAAAATTTCTTTTTCCGTTCGCTATAAAACACGAACGGTTTCATTAATCTTTAGCTAAATCTATTTCAACGACTCAACACGGATTCGAACAACAGGCGCAGAAATAGAATCAAGCGATTCAATTTTACCAATGGCTGCAATCATTTTCTTTTCTTGTACGCGATTGGTCAGCAAAATCAGCGGCACATTTGATTCACCTTCTTTCGCTTCTTTTTGAATCATGGCTTCGATACTGATGCCAGAATCGCTCAAAATGGTAGCGACTTTCGACAACACTCCAGGCTTATCCAAGGCTGACATACGCAGGTAATAAGCGGTTTCAATATCTTCGATGGGCACATTTTTTTGCTCAGTGACAAACTCATCCTGGAAACCAAGATAAGGCACACGATGCGCGGGATCAGCCAACAATGTACGCGCAACGTCAACAATATCGCCCACTACAGAAGAACCCGTAGGTTCAGCGCCAGCACCGGCACCGTAATATAAAGTTGGACCAACTGCATCGCCTTTAACCAAGACTGCATTCATCACACCATCGACATTGGCGATTAAACGCTTCTCGGGAATCAGCGTTGGGTTTACATGTAATTCGATACCGCCAGCTGAGCGACGTGCAATGCCCAAGTGCTTAATGCGGTAGCCAAGCTCTTCTGCGTAATTCACGTCTTCAGTAGAAATTTTGGTGATGCCTTCGGTAAAGACTTTTTTCACATCCAGCGGAATACCAAATGCAAGTGAAGCCAAAATTACCAGTTTATGGGCAGCATCAATACCTTCCACATCGAAGGTTGGATCGGCTTCGGCATAACCTAATTCTTGCGCTTCTTTAAGCACATCTTCAAAGGTGCGACCTTTATCGCGCATCTCAGTGAGAATAAAGTTGGTGGTACCGTTGATAATGCCGGCTAGCCATTCAATCTTGTTGGCCGCCAAACCTTCGCGGATCGACTTAATAATAGGAATGCCGCCTGCAACCGCCGCCTCAAACGCAACGATTACACCTTTGGCTTTAGCCGCTGCGAAAATCACATCACCGTGATGGGCAATTAGCGCTTTGTTAGCAGTGACTACATGCTTGCCGTTGGCAATCGCCGTCAACACCAAATCTTTAGCGATAGTTGTGCCGCCGATTAACTCAACAACGATATCGACCGCAGGATTATTCACCACATCGAAAATATCGCGAGTTACATTGTAAGAAGAAGTATCGACTTTGGGATTGTCGCGACGCGCACCGATTTGAATAATGGAAACATTGCAGCCTGAGCGCGCATCAATAAGACTTTTGTTGCGAGTCAGAATGTTTACAGTACCGCCGGCGACGGTTCCAAGACCGCAGATGCCCACGTTTACAGTGCGCGCAGAATTGACTGGATTCAAGTAGATTCCCCTAAGCATGACAGCAGATTAATAAAACGATTGAAAGTCAGGCAAAAACGCCTGTTTTCAAAAAAGACGGCCACCATACTCAGGGAATTCAGGGCTGTCAATGTGCCAGCCCTGATGAAAAGCGAAGTTATACGGAAAAACGAAAATTACAAAATACCCAGCTCTTTTGCCAGCTGTTCAGGCGGCAAATAACCGAGTCTGATCTCACCGCTAGGCATCCAAATCGCCGGCGTAGCGTTAACACCAACTCGGGCACCGAGTGCAAATTCTGCGGCAACCGGGTTATCACATTTTAAGGTTGGTAACGATTGATCTTCTTTCAGCATGGTTAAAGCTTTTTGTTTATCTTTAGAACACCAGGCCGTTTCAAGCTTGGATGCAGAATCACTCGGAATACCAGCACGAGGAAATGCCAGGTAGCGAACTTCAATACCTAATTTATTGTATCCCGCCATTTCACTGTTCAGCTTACGGCAGTAACCGCAATCAACATCTGTAAATACATAAACCACGGCTTTAGTTTGTGCCGCTGGTTTAAAAATAATGGAGTCTTTTGGATTAACTGTTGCTAGCATTTTTTTGCGTTCTGCGACCATCACCGGATCTTCCCATTTGGTGAGACCACTGGTGTTTACATTAAAAATTTCGCCCTGGATAAATTTATTGCCGTCAGCCGTTACCAGAACATCGCTGCCACCAATTTGTACAAGATAAAGACCATCAATAGGTGATGGACGCACAGAGGTTACTTTGTATTGTGGAATGGCTTTTTCCAATTTTGCAGTGATAATCGCTTCGGGGGTTTGACGTTTAACCAAACTTCCCGCAGCGGGTGCATCTGCAGCATAACTTGCACTCATACAGCAGATGGTCAATAGACCAACGCAGCTAGACAGGTATTTTTTTATCATAATAATCTCCGAAAACTATCATTAAAGTACTTCAAAACTATCATTAAATATCGCTGCTATCCGCGTGGATGATGCGCTACATGTTGCGCTTTCATTCGCGTTCGGGCGATGTACGTGTAAATCTGGGTTGTTGATAAGTCACTATGTCCTAACAACAACTGTACAACTCTTAAATCGGCGCCATGATTCAGCAAGTGAGTTGCAAATGCGTGCCTGAGTGTATGTGGCGACAAAGGCTTTTCAATGCCAGCAACCTGCGCCCAATGTTTAATGCGATGCCAAAAAGTTTGGCGAGTCATTAACTGCGCGCGCGTACTAGGGAATACTACTTCATTCGGCAAATTATTCAGCAAAAAAGGTCTCGCTTCACGAAAATATTTTTCTAACCAGGCGGCTGCCTCCTCACCCATAGGAATTAAACGCTCTTTGCTGCCTTTACCCATCACTCGAATAACGTTTTGGCGTAAATTAATTTGCGACATGGTTAAAGAAACTAATTCTGTTACACGTAAGCCGCAGGCGTAAAGTACTTCGAGCATGGTTCGGTCACGCAAACCGAGTGGGTCATCTATATCCGGCGCGGCGAGCAAATTTTCGACATCCAATTCCGTTAAAGATTTCGGCAACGAGCGTGGTAATTTTGGGCTCTCGATTAATGCCAGAGGATTTTCTTGCAAAACCCCTTCGCGTAATTGATGGCGATAAAATCCGCGAACACAGGAAAGAAATCGCGCTGTCGAACGGCTATTTAATTTTTTATCGTGACGAGCGGCCAAATAATTCAATACAACGCTGGCATCCGTATGCAATAAATCTTTGCCCTGCTCCATCAGCCACTGCGCAAACAAAGTTAAATCCGTGCGATAGGAATCGAGTGAATTTTTGCTTAACCCTTTTTCCATCCAGATCGCATCGAGATATAGAGCGATAATGGATTCTTCGTTAGCTGATATTGTTTTTGGTTCAGTCAAAGTAAGCACCACATAGATAGTAGAGCGACTGTACCAGAAAACAAAAAGCCAGAGCAGTTTCCTGCCCTGGCTTTTGCGGTAATAGCAGGCAAAAATATTTGCCCGAAACTATTAAACCAATTTTTCTTTAATACGTGCAGCTTTACCAGTAAGGTCGCGCAGATAGTAAAGTTTAGCTTGACGCACATCACCACGACGCTTAACGGTGATGCTTTCGATTTGGCGTGAGTGAGTTTGGAAAGTACGCTCAACACCTACACCGTGAGAAATCTTACGTACGGTGAAAGCAGAGTTCAAACCACGGCTGCGAATTGCAATTACAACGCCTTCAAAAGCCTGTGAACGAACGCGATCACCTTCTTTTACTTGCACTTGAACTACAACAGTATCACCTGGTGAAAACTCAGGTACGTTGGTTTTTAATTGCTCCGCTTCTAACGCCAGAATAATTTTGTTAGTCATTGATATTCTCCTAAGAGTCTATAGCTTCACAGCTAGAGTGTGTCGTTATCAAGGTCCCGACGAAAATCCGTCAACAGCTTTTGCTGTTCCTCGGTTAAGTTTA
>Ga0247741_1001546_pt1 | contig 12763 bp, 16 predicted proteins | sample UWRJL213509R2_FD_180945 | JGI IMG/M metagenome (GOLD analysis project Ga0247741, IMG submission 180945) | Plant litter microbial communities from Arlington Agricultural Research Station in Wisconsin, United States - UWRJ-L213-509R-2 | ecosystem: Environmental > Terrestrial > Plant litter >... | reverse complement strand
GGGGTCGTTGTAATGGCTGATCTGCTCTGCACACTGGTCATATAGTCTCAATGCCAAGTGGTCCTCGGTGCCGCTTCCTCCTGGATCAAGGAAGTTCCCAATTGTCGGAAATATCTATAACGCTCCTCGAACTCATCCTTACTTGACATATAGAAACGGGGTAAAGAATTTGGTGTGTTTCTATGTTTCTTTTGACACCTTCCATCCGTTAATTACCCCATGGTTTAGCTCAAGGCCCAGGAAGAGCTGGGTCGCATGCTTCAAGGGCGTCTCCCCCAGTTTGGAGATGAGGATGATCTACCCTACACTTCCGCAATTGTGAGGGAAATTTTGCGGTGGCAACCTGTGACACCCTTAGGTGCGTCTGTTTTCTCTGACTTTCATTAACTTTATCGACCTATAGATCGCCACCTCCTCTTCAGGGTGCCCTGCTATGTGACGGAGGATGATATATAAGGGTTACCGCCTTCCCAAGGGCGCTATAGTGATCCCCAACGCCTGGTGAGTGATTTTCAGCGACGCCATGGCTTTCAATCGACTGAACACTTTCGTTTCCCTTGTTTACAGGAGCATGTTACACGATGAAGAGGTCTACACAGACCTGTCTATATTCAGACCCGAGCGTTTTTTGACGAAAGATGGGAAGCTAAATCCCAACCTTTTGGACCCTGCTACCATGGCATTCGGATTTGGTCGCGGGTTCGTTGTTCGCCGTCTATCCAACCCCGTTAACTTACTTTAAAACATCTCAGGATCTGTCCAGGCAGCCACATCGCACTATCTACTCTGTGGCTAACGACCGCCACCGTGCTTGCTACCATGAGTATCACCAATGCCCTTGACCAGAATGGTATGCCGATTGAGGCTGAGGTGAAGTATGCATTCTCGATTTTAAAGTTAGTGCATTTCCTATATTTCGATTAGCTGGCATTCCGTTAAATGTTTGTTCCCAAGCCATCCGTCACCTTTCAAATGTGCCATCTCTTCTTGGACGAACGATGCAGATGCTTTGATTATGTCTATTTCAGATTCCCAGTGCTGTGACCTTTGAACACCTCAAGCCCTCCATTCAACGTCTTTGATCCCCTTCCTTGTTATTGCATCTCCACAACTATTCCTTGCGATATTTGATTGAACGTTCACCGAACGTGTTTTGTCCGCTAGGCCCCAAGTCGCTTGGCATACAGATATCGGCTATTTCTACCCAGTGGTGTACCAGTACGATATCTTCACTCAGTTAGTTGCAACCATTGGGGTTAACAATCTCTAGCACAGACCTGCTGAAATCTCTTTCACCACGGCTACACCGGAGCTCCGTACATTTGATATCCATCTTGGAGCCGAACCAAAACCTCTACGGCGCCTTCTGTGTACTCGCTCATATGTAAACCTGAAAACCTGACCTTCGGTCAATTTCCCGTGACAGATCCGTACACGTAAGAAGTCGACTTGACTTCTGAAGTTCTGAGAGGTTGAAAAACGGATTTAACAAGTCGACACGAGCGGTAGCTGGTCGTTTACCACCTGACCACGCCCTGGTCTTCTTCATCAGCCTTCCCACATGGGTTGAACATCAATCGTGTATAACACGCACTTCTTCTCTGGTCTCATGAGCCTCGCCCTGTGCGCACTCTCTGTCGGGCGAGGAAAGCATGGTGCTTCTGAAATGTAGTTGACCGCCAGTGATTGCTGTTCAATGATACAGAGTTGAAGCTCTCCAAAGCTCCTGATTTTCATCTAACCCACGGGACTGGACGCGGTTGCAGTTACATCTTAATCTCGTGCTCCGATTTCTCTCGATTGCCTGTATAAATGGAGGCCGTCGTTGCTGATCTTTTTGCAGGCCCTCCTCATCTCGTGAATTTAAACGCCAACCCCAGGCCATGGTTTACTTCGCAACACCAGTTGTCCTCCTGCTCTCTCTTGCCACCTACTCTGCAGGCCTTTCCCCATCCTTCGCCAAGCGTACCGTCGCACAAGTTCAAGCTGACATCGCCGACATCTCGAGTAAAGTCACAGCCCTCGACAATGCCATCACTTCGTTCCCGTCTACGGGAGGGTCTTTGATTACTGCCCTGGTATGAATCCTTACTCTGTCATGTTACCGCTAAAATAATGTAAACAGGCTATCCACAACAGTGCCGTAGCGCTCATTGGAACGCTCAAGACTGGTACTTCGGACGTTATTGTACGTGCTGCTTGCTGTTATTGATGTCTTTGTTTGAGCTGACCGACTATATGCAGGCAACAGGCCCAGTGGGAGAAACTGATGCTCAAGGCTTCCTCACCTCCGTCCAGGCAATCGAACCAACCATCAAAGACTCTTTGGTCCAGATTGTTAACAAAAAGCCTGCATTCCAGGGTGCGTGTTTAGTCTTCTGCCTGTCTTATCTCTGAGTTCATTACTGACAACCTTGCGGTCGGCATATAGCCCTCCCCATCGGAGGTCTCCCAGCTCTCATCCTCCAGGACCTGAAATACCTCAAGGGAAATACCACTGCATTCTCCGATGCGCTGATTAGCACTGCCCCTGTAAGCCGTTCTCTTTTATGATCCAAAAATTCCCGTTGACATGCATAACCAATAGGCAGACCTAAGGGCACAAGCAACCGCACTCCGAGACGACATCGTCGCTGCTTTCGACCCCGCCATTGCCGCCTACTCCTAGTGAAGTACCTGAGCAGACCTTTTCTGAACGCAATTCTGCTTTATTGTATTTTAGCTTGCCGAACACTGCCAATGATATCGAGAAGAAGTATTGCAAACTCTGAACTGCTTCCAGAACAGGGAGAACAGGGTGGTTAATCCAAACGGCGTTTAACGATCATTGAAGCTTGAGCTTGCTGAGGAAGCGGGCAATAACGGGCCGCTACTCTCTCGGTCTAAATTCAGATCTCGACTTCTTGTCCCACAACCACAAGGTTCTGAGGGACAGACGAAGAACCACCGCAAAATCGGAACGCCGCTGCGCACGCGGAGCTCTTCAAAACTTCTTGCTGACCTTTGAACAACAATTCTAGGACAATTTCTAATACTTACTCCACTGGATAATGGTATATGCAGCGTTCAAGAGTCTAGAGAACTTCCATGAGAAGACGCATGAAAGGTGCGTGGATGCGTTTAGAAGTCGAATGGTGTCTGACTGTGCTATAGCTATTATTATTCAAGAAGCCAGAATTCAAAGAGCCAATGTCGCCATCGGGCATAAATCCAGGCAAATTTTTATGTGAGAGATCGAATTGAATTTATTCACTGACAAGTTAGCCTTCGCTGAACCGGTGCTGCCAGTGCAACAATTTCAAGCGCTAGCGGCTAGCCTGAGTATACTTAGCTGCAGACCACGTTGGCAATATTTGTTTGAAATTTGCCACGACTCTTGTCAATTCAGTGGCTCTGACGTCAAATGCTGACTTTCCGACTTGCAACTGTAGATCAGATATGAGTCTGACTTACCCGGACGCTTTCGCTGTTTTGGTTGCACTGTTGGGCTCGTTGCTTATTTATTATGTCAATTCCAAGCGGCCCATAGCACTCCTTCCTCCTGGTCCAAAGAAGCTACCATTTCTTGGAAATTTCTTCAACGCCCCTCGAAGCGACCCCCACATTGCGTACAGAAACTGGGGCAGACAATCTGGTACAGCGATTCTAGTAATTTCCTCCCCTGCTTGAGACGCTAATGTGTTTTTAGGTTCTGATATCATTCACCTTGCTACACCAGGCAAAAATATCATCGTTTTGAACTCTGCCACCGCTGCTATTGATCTTCTCAAAAAAAGTCTTCCATTTACTCGAGTCGGTAAACACTAGCGAACATGAATGTGTGTCAATGCCTGATGTTTATCTCATTTAGCCCTGCTTTCACGATGATGGATCTGTAAGTTATCCGCCAAATACTGGCACGGACATTTTTTCTAGCCTATCTGATGTAGAATTTTGTGGGATTGGGCGCTCGCTGTCATTCCCTACGGCGAACGGTGGAGAACGCGACGAAAGCTGTTCACCCAGCACCTCCATCCCAACAATTCACAACTCTTTAGTCCCGTGATAACCGAGTTCGTACAAAATATGTTGCGCCAACTTCGCGAGTCTCCAAGCGATTTTCTGACCATTACTCATCAGTAAGCTTTGCAATATTTTAAAGTTATAGTTACACAGTAATCACTTTCAACGGCAGCGCGATAGGAGGAGTGGCACTCACCCTTGCTTACGGACTTCCCATCCAACCTCGTAACGATCCGTACATCACGTTGGTCGGAGAGACCCTCCACGAGATTCTCAAGGCTACGGTTCCTGGCGGTCATCTGGTTGATTTAATTTCCATACTGAAGTACGCACCAACATGGCTACCGGGTGCGAGCTTCCATGAGACGGCAAGGAAGGCCAAGACTTTAAGCGGGAGATTGAAGAACGAGCCCTTTGAAGCCGCGATACAGCATATGGTACGTTATCGTCATAGGTCTTTGAGATGTGTATGGACTTACTATGGCTTAACTAGGCATCTGGCAATTCAAGACCTTCGTTGACGACCCTAGCACTTCGAGACTTGGATGCAACGGATACCAATGGCAGGCTTGTGGTTAGCGATGTGGCTGCGAGCTTATTCGTAGATACGAGGTTCCAATTTCCACCATTAAGCTAAGAGGTGGGTCATTTGCTGACTCGCGGAACTTTGGCGAACAAACTAGCTGGCACCGACACCACCCTATCTAGCGTGAAAACCCTCTTCCTCGCGATGGTCAATTATCCTGAAGTGCAGCGCAAAGCTCAGGAAGAACTCGACCGGGTACTCCAGGGACGCCTACCACAGCTTGGCGATGAGGCTGATCTACCGTACACAACTGCGGTCGTGAAAGAGGTTTTACGGTGGCATCCTGTTACCCCGCTCGGTACGCTTACTTTGGTGATCTTGACTTGGTCATTCAGTCGTTCCCTCGATGCCAGGTATACCACATTTGGTAACTGAAGACGATGTTTACAAAGGGTTTCGTATTCCGAAGAACAGTATGGTTGTAGCCAACTCCTGGTTCGTTTGTTCCAGCATCGTTGACAAATTGATCTAGCTAATATTTTAACACCCTTGCAAACAGGAGTATGCTCCATGACGAAGAGATTTACGGAGACCCATCAGCGTTCAGACCTGAGCGTTTCCTGACACAAGACCGGAAGTTGGATTCCATCATCCGGGATCCCACTACCGTAGCCTTCGGATTCCGGCGTAGGTCAGTGCCGCCCATTATGCCCTCCTCCATGTTTGCGCTGAAATCTCGCACTTAACCCACGCTTTCCAGGATATGTCTAGGCAGCCACATTGCGTGGTCTACTCTGTGCCTGTCGACTGCCATGGTTCTTACTACGATGAAAATCACGAAATCTCTGGATGAGAAGAGTATCCCAATCGAGGCTGAAGTGAAATATGAATTTGCCATGTTAAGGTTGGCGCTTTCACGAGTTCATACGGGATGGATGTCTAGACTAATCACCGTGTCCTCAGTCACCCCGTTCCTTCTAAATGTGCGATCTCTCCACGCTCGGCGGAGGCGGATACTTTGATTATGTCTGCTTCAGATGTCTAGTACTTGACCGGTACAGTGTTTGAGCTTCGACTACCCACAGCATCAATAGTTTGGATAGGGTCTTTCAAGTGTATCTCGCCTAATCACTTGTAACAGATGAATGTGTTTTTTACAATAGTAATAGGTGGCTGCCGCCGCCGACGATCTCGAATGCGAAATAAATAAGCACGACCTCACTGCGCCACAGCGACTGAAAGGTGCCTGGCGATCGCCTGGGACATCGCGTCTGTATCGCTTGTCACGTTTATCTAAGTTGGATAGTTAACTGTACACCGTCAACACGGCACGAAATCGAACCCACCAGATCAAAGCCTTCCTTTGCACGACAGGCTGCCTGCTCCCCTGATATACAAAAGATACCGCTGTGTTTCGAAATTTCGTCAATCATCCAACAAGCACTCGTCGTAGCGTAATTGTGGAGCTCTCTACCATTTTTTACCCGCCGCGTGTGCAGCAGTCAATATCTTCTGTATAACCTTCTCGACCTCTGGATGCGGATTTGGATTAGGCGTGGGGTAACCCAACGAAATCGACAAGTCGTAGGGGCCGATAAATAAAGAGTCTGCAATCCAAGTAGAGGATAAGTCCCTGAATAATTTGGCCAGCTCCATATATTAGGACATACCTAGTCCATCTACTGCAGCAATCTCGTCGACATTATCTACAGCTTCTTTATTCTCGATCTGCACCATCACAATCACACTCTCGTTTGCAGATGCTAAATATTCCTTCGCCGTTACACCCCAAGTGCCGTGAGTGAATGGGCTCCCGAAACCACGTCTTCCAGTGGGCGGGAATCGGGCATCAGCGACGACTTCTGCTGCTTTTGCTGCTGTCGACACCTATACGAAGTACTGATCACTATGTATACATGGGTTATGAATGTGCAAACGTACCAAAGGTACCAGCACTCCTCGCGCACCTGCATCGAGGGCTTGCTTGATCTGCCAACTTGAGCTCGCTGTCACCCCCGTCGCTGGGATCCTCACGATCGTGCTTAGCGGCTCTACATTGGCGTCACCAGTGATGCTCGTGCTAACCCTCGCATTTTGGATCGCAGACACACACTCAGCAGCCCCTGGAACTAGAGGGATTAGGCCATGCTCGCAGTCTACGACGATCCACGAGAGATGCGGGCTCGCTTGAGCGACGGTGCGGGCATGGAATATTCCTGGGAGTGTCAACCATGCACCAAATGCGGGGGTGCGAGTTGTAGCTTTGAAAGCAGTGAGCAAAGCGTGTGAGGTCATAAATGAGGCCAAAGACAAATTTTGGGCAAGGTGTGAATGTCCTGGAAGCCTATTGGCACGAGTATTCAAATTGGCTGGAGAGAGAGCGGTAGGTTATTTTTGGACTATGGCTCTTCTGGGCTCATCTAGGGTGCTTTACCCTAGCGCAAGGAATCTTTAATGGTTTATTCGTGAATCGCAACAAGAGTGACCCCAAGAAAAATACGTGCGACCGAACAGCATCAAAATTTAAGCAGCTATTTGTAGACAGCCATGGCACTCGCAAACGCTTCGCTAATTTGTTTCATGTCCTGCATGGCCTTGTCCTTCAAATCGACCTTTAGTGGGGTTATAAGCATTGGAAATATTAAGATGTGATACTAGGAAACGTACTGGGCAGGCATTGATCAGTGCAGTCCCGAGGGCGGTGGTGTTCGAATTCATGTCCATCAGGTCCTGTTTCACAAGGCTGGTGACTCCGCCAACCTGAAGCGCGTCGAAGGCTGGTTTCTTGTTTTTCATCTGCTCCAACGTATCGACAATGTTAGGCATAAAACCCTCAACCATAACGAGGATATTTTTTCCATCAGACTCATTCAAGGGGTGGGGTCCCGCCTACAAAATGACTTTCATCGCTGGTGATCGCCAACAATTCAGAGTGGTTTTACCTTGATGTCGGCGTTGCACTTCTGAATAACTGGGATAAGGGCTGTAGCATTCTTGTGGATGTACTGAACGTTGGCTCTGCGTCAGATGAGGGAGGTAATGAAGATATGCATGTACGCACCAAGGCGTCAGTTAAAGTTCCACCTGGGTTTTTGAAGTCAGTGGTGGCCGTATGCAATTTGTTGATTCCGGTCTTGGTTGCGACTAGATCCGCGTTTATCTCCGGAACTCCTGCAAGGACAATAGAGGAAAAGCAAACAAAAATGAGGGAAGTGCAAGTTCGGAGGTTCATTTCGAAGACAAAGCAAGGGTAGCTGTGACTTGTTGGAGGCTGCAGCGGAAGTAGGTGCTGGAGCATACCGACTCTCAAGGCCTTTTATACGATGGAGTTCGGTGACCGCAACTCTAACGATCCATCGTGGCTGACACTGAGTCCTGAAAAAGAAACGATCCTCGTCGTTGAACGAGAAGCAGCCAGAGAACACAGACGTAATGTCTTCTACGCGGCAGTTGAAGATGTATGAGGGTAGCCAGTCGGGCGGGTGCCAATATCCACGGCTCATTGCAGCAATCGAAGGGTCCGCGGAGCACGAGGTGCGCTACGAACATTGTATCAGTAATCAGAACAGTGATGGATTGAAAGAGGAATTAGCCTGCCTTATTTGTGGATTGAACTTCTTGAAGCTACTGGCATACGTCCTAGCTGATAGGGGAGAACTTGAGCTATGGGCGCATAGTGGTTCCAGGAAATTTTAGTTGCACCTCGGTCATCGTGTTGGTGGATCGTCCAACAGGTGACATCGAGCCAATTGAAAGGAAGAGTCTCACACAGCCGAACTCTGCAACCATTCCTATCCCAGTAATACCAGCACTATTGTCCTCGGGATCGACATCAAATCTTAGCAGAAAATGAATGGTTGGATGCCACAAATGGGAATTTTAATGAGGAACACAGAATGGAAATCAGAATGCTGGCGATGAAGAAAATAGTGTAGGCAACTTCGTCGCACGAGAGTATATCAATAACATCGAATTCTATATTCATTAGTACCCGCTTAGGAGTTACCTAACAAGCCAAAAAAAAGAAGTTAAGGTCTGTTACCCAAAGATTTCTCCTTGATGAATAACGAGGAAACAAATGCGCATGCAGCCAGAGCTATGGCGAAATACATGGTAACATGGATGGCATGTTCATAGGAGTTTCGGACAACGGTGCGTGTCGTGGGGTCAAGTTCGCTGAGATATGCCAGCGATTCTCGAACTTTCTGGATGATCTGTTGCGATATTGATATAAGAATTTCCTCACACTTTTAGAATATAGACGTACCTCATCAACATCGGCTCCAGATAAGTTTTGTCGCAACGAGGTCCTTAGTGTGTTCTGTGCGAGGGTGCTTCCTATTGAAATGCCAACAACGGAGCCTAAGGAGCGGAATAGATACGAGACTGAGGAATATGAGCAAAGGGCGAGTCTGCAGGAACACAAATGCCTGCTTACCTGCAGTAGCGATAGCTTGATCAGCCTGTCCTGCGTTGGCGATCAAAGATATCAGGCTTGTCGTCACTCCACTGATTGAATGTTAGAGCCAGAAATGTGACTGCAGAAGGTTCTGGACACAGCCTACCTGCCGTTCCCGTAGCTTGAGATAATGATGCCTAGTCGTGGGTATGAGTCTTTGCAAGTGAAGAGCACACATCCAACGTACCAATGATCATGGCCAACAAAGACGTTATCAGAACTCCAGATGTCAAGGTGACGATGACCGTGCCGATAAGGAGGAGGGCATAGCCAACCACAGTGATCACGTAGAACTTCCCAGTTGCCTGCATAATCAGACCACCGGAAAGTGAGCCCGTAACTCCACCAGCAACGTAGAAGATGAGCCACAAGCCAGCTTCGGAGGCAGTTTTACCCTGGACTGCTTGCAGATAAAGAGCGACGTGGAAGATGGTCGTGAAAGCTGAAGCAATGCCAAAGAAGTTGACAAGATAGCTCGCTATCAGGGACCGATTGACAATAATCCGTTTCGGAGCGAATGGCTCTTTGGCGAACATCATCTCCGTGAAGCCAAATACCACGGAGAACACCCCAAACGATACCAAAGAGGTGATAGTAAGGCGATCGTTCCATGCATAATTACCGCCTCTGTCAAGGGCAAAAAGCAATGAGAACACGGCCAGGACGAGCGCCGCAGCTCCTCCGAAGTCTACACGTTTCAATTTGTCTTTGAAATCACCAGGCTCAGGCTTGGGGAGATGCAAGGCAAACATGACGGCGACAATAGCAATGACCGTGATGGGAACCTGTAGGAGGAAAGACCTGTAAGGTGTGAGCATTTGACGACTTGTCTCCGCACATACATTTGGCTCACCATCGCCATCCAATCGTGTCTGCAAGATAACCACCCAGTGAGGCTCCTACACTGTTACCTGACGCGAAAATGATATTCATGATACCTAGTTGATTTTTAGAACATGCCCGGTGAACAAATATGATCGCTCTGACCTTGCCAGGTACCTCTACTGCGAAGAGGGACAACATCAGACATGATAATGCTAATAATTCTGCAAAAGCCCTCAGCATTAGGGACAGACAGTCAAACCTTCGATGACGTACGTTTGCATTCCAGCACCTCCAACACCAGCAAATGCTCTGCTGGCCACCAGCTCATTCAAATTCCGGGAGAGCCCGCATAGCAGACATCCAATGGCGAAGACCGTGTAGGAAAATATCAGGCAGCTCTTCCGCCCGAAGATATCACTTAGCTTCCCGTAGAGTGGTCTAAGAATGTCCTAGTCAGCAGAGTTCCATATGGCAGAATACAGACATACTGGAAACTGGTAATCGTGAGTAGGTACGCCGTGGCTATCCAACTGGTATTCTGCAGCTGGTTCAGCTCATTCCCAATGGAGGTGTACGCTGAGAAAAGTGTGAGTTTCGGTGGCCAATCCCAATGAGTTCAATGGGGCTTACATGAAACGACAATAGTTTGATCCATCGCACAGAGGAATATTCCAGCCGCCATTGGTATGAGCTACCAGAAAGCCATAAACAACATGTCCTTCACTGAGCTCCAATCCTGGCTTACAAAAACGAGATGAGATTTGGGCGTCACATCCTCTTCTGCCTGACGTTCAATCTGACCACTGTCGTGCGTCGAATTTTCCGGTTGCTCTGAGTTTTGGAGGAGGGGTGTTGTCTCGTCTGGCATCTGAGTTTCGTGGTAGAAAGGAGAATCACGATGTTGAAATTACCTTGTCATGGCGGGAAGAGCGAAACACGGGGGCCGGCAAGGGCAGGCGCGCGTTGGAGTGGGAAATACCTCCAATTGCTTGACAACAAGGTATCTTTCCAGATTTCAATCACTCTGCGACAGACGACGCTTACAGTTTTTATGGTATCCAAAGTCAAGAGAAACATGCACTAGTAACTAAAAATACAAATGTAACAAACTTGAACAGAGAGACAGAATCCAATAAGTACTACAAGACAACAAAAGGAACACTATACTGATAATCCTCCACAATACCACTCAAGCGGTGTTCTACCCTCATACTCCGCAGTTGTTCCATCTCGAATGCGGTAAGAGTTCCCGGACTGCAGAAGCTGGCGTCATATGTGTCGCAATTCATTGGTTTTTGAGAGGAGTATAGGTCCATGCTCATGTCGCGGCTGACCTCTCGAACGTTTAGCACAACGCGGTTGGCGAGGACGCATGACATGGCAATAGAGAAACCAATGGGAACTTCCAGAAGGGTAATCTAGAACGAAGGTGAGCCCAGCACTCTGGTGACAAGCATCTTGACTGACGGGTGCGAAAATCCACACAAGCAGGCAGGTCAGATACGTTGCAAAAATCCTAATTGAAGCACACATGAGTATCTAGCGCTTAATAGGAGGAATTGGGGGCTTACACAAAGAAATACATCAGGGAGTCCCGCACCAGAACCGCGACGAGATGTCTACCACTCTGAAACAGGCCTGTACCAGACGATTTGAAGGTCTGGAACCCTCTGATCAACGCCAGCGCGCATAGTAGACACTCATATGCGAGCAGAGGGATCCAAAACAAATAGAAATGGCCTGGAACATTGGCAGGGACGCAGAACTTCCCTCCAGTTGGCAATGTTAAAGCGGTAGCTAGAAATGTGTCCAAAAGGATGAACACCACAAGCGTAAAGAGATTATCCACCGCACCTTTCAGTGTTGACAGCACACTTCCCATGATCCACCCAGCGGTTGCTGTGGTGATCAAAAAGAACGAAATCAATAAAGCAAGAATCTTTTTGTTCAGGCTGAACAAGGCATAAAGTCGCATTTGCAGAATTCCTGCCGTGCCGATGAGGGTTAAATTCCGGTAAGAAATGACTCTCTGCGAACCTTGGGCGAGCATGCAAGCCACAAGACCTGTCCAGCCTTGCCACCGCAGGAACACGAGACCTATATGGAGTGAGAACTATGTCTACCATGTACAGTTATTGACAGATCGGACGCACAACTGTTCGAAAAAGACGCCACTGCGATTCAGTAAGAAGTCGGCAACGGCTTTAGAAGGACTTACAACTGAATAAAAATTCGTCAGCCAGTGTGAATAGACACATAGAAGAAAAACATACCGAATTAGTGATGGTTGAAGAGAAGAACCCTGCACAAGGGCGGCAATTGTAGTCAGTCGAGCGTGGTCTGCGGAAATGCAGATCCTTACCGTAATTGTTGAATCTGGGCGCCGATGATCAGTTCGAGTTCTAGCTATGGGCTCTGAATGCTCACATAACGGCAGCTAATGCGTAATAGCGATTCTAGACCACGGTCAGCATCAACTGCGCTGTTGGTTGTTGGAGACGGTGAGACTCACCAATAGAAACAAAATCTTGCCCAGTGACCATGAAGCTGGCTACATGGAAAGTAAGCACGAGTGGACCAGGGTAAGACACTGTCGTCCCACCCAAATCAAGTTAATCTAAAAGGGCGTTAAGAGTGTCGGCCTCCAGTGGGGAGAATATGCTCACCTCTTCATCCAGTGTGACCACTACATTTCTGCTCATCAACAACTACATCCATAGCCTATTACTCAAGTGCTTACAATGATCAAAGACTATAATGGTAGCAGAGCTGACTTAAGGCGCAGATTTAGCACAGAATGGAGAATAGACTATTCGAACAACTCACTTTGAACATAGCGGGTGACTTGGATATCCTCGAGACCTTTGATTAGAACCTTGATGAACGCGTCCATCGCAGAAAGCAGGCTGAAGGAGAGTCGGGAGACACGTCTAGGTCTCTATAAACGAACG
>Ga0247741_1001545_pt1 | contig 12764 bp, 12 predicted proteins | sample UWRJL213509R2_FD_180945 | JGI IMG/M metagenome (GOLD analysis project Ga0247741, IMG submission 180945) | Plant litter microbial communities from Arlington Agricultural Research Station in Wisconsin, United States - UWRJ-L213-509R-2 | ecosystem: Environmental > Terrestrial > Plant litter >... | reverse complement strand
CAGTGCTTCGAGGAAAGAATTCCTGCTAGAAGTTATTCCATGTCCATGGTCTCCGAATAGGGTGTCGAAGGAAATAACGAAACTACATAGTTGAATCACCGTCCTGTCAACCGCATCGGTCTGCAACTGACAAGCTCTATTGCCGTCTCAGTCACGGTCTGAACACCCAGGGGACGCCCAATGTCGTTGATCGAGAAAACTCCGAAAAATTAAAGACTGGGCAAATTATTGGCGCCGTTATCTTACCTTGTGCAGAGCGCGTGGAGTGCCATGAGGCCTTTCAGTGAATGGGTCGCCAAGATATGACTCTGTCAATCCTCGAAAGCTCTTTGCAAACTAGCCTAGCGTACACGCAATTGGGCGCTTTTCATCTTCAAAGTACTTGCCTCAATCGCGTGTTGAACCCAGCTCAACCAATCCCAGGACGCGCTCGGTCTTCGGTTCCATTCGGCGCCTCTTTCTTGATTGAGCGTCAAAAAGATAAGTTTCCAAAGTCTATCATTAATTATCCGGGAAGGCTGATCGGTATTGACTGCCGTCTAATCCGGCGATGCAGTAAAGACTTGATACACCAACGCCAAATGCAAAGCCACCAAAATCACGTCAGGGGCAGAAACATTGGTCTTATCAAGGCGACAGCACAGTGGTTAAACTGACAGACAACTTGGAATTGGACCAGACTCGGTCAACTGTGGTGTCGGTTTTTTTTTGGCTGATATCACAATCACAGCGCAGTCGGAACGGGGACGGAGTTTGGAAGTTACACGTCGCCACACCTTCCAAATCTGGCTCCGAGGCGGCGTAGCCATCATGTGGCTGTGCTTGACCTGTCGAAATTTCGGTCCTGGCGTACCTCCGTCCGAACGTATTTAGAGAATCCAACGGATTTTGGGATAACGGAGATGTCGGCTGTGGAGAGAAGTTCATCCTCAGGTTCGCGTTTGGGAACGTGCAAGAGCAATTTACTTATTGCGTGTTTCACCTCCCTTCACTGGCGCTGTGATTAGTGCAGGCTGCTGAACTTAATGCCTGGACGCCATGCGATTTGGGAATATTCCATTTGTAACTAATTTGTGTCGGTGAAAATACACTAGAGTACGGGTACGCATTGGGCAGTGGAACATCTATGCATCGTAAATAGAGAGGAGACGTTTGACAGAGAGGATATACCACAGAGACAAGGTGATAAGGAGAAAGGAGCTACGAATAAGTTGAAGGCAAAGGAGCCGAATGAGCGATGGCAGAAGGCCATTCAATGGCAAATTATAATGAATAAACGGTAATAATCCAGCGAGACGAAAGGTTACATTGATTTTCATCATATCCCCTTTATCAGGCAGCACTCAACTTCGAGGGGGGAGGTAATGATACTGCAGAGGGACCAAGCCGAGGGGACAAAACAACAACATGCCTTTCCCTCTCGCTGCGGTCGCGATCTCGATCGAGCGTGTTCCCCCCAGCGCCCGCTAGAGAACCGTTCGACCTAGAGGGTGGATGTAATGACGACATTAAAGGGGATGCTGTGCGGCTCATAGCGTAACCTTGAGCACCATTCTTCAAGGATATTGCATCAGCCTGCATGGGCGGTAGAGGTCCTGTAGGTGTATGAGAAGATAAAGGTGTATGATGCCCAGTGGGCGTCGAGGTGCGTCCAGGGCCCGCGAGTCGCGGCGAGGATGAATACCCTGACCCCGGAGGGCCTCCAGACAGAAGGTGTTTGTTATTCGGACCGGGCGATAGCGGTCGCATTTTGGGGCTGTTTATTAGGTTCCAGGGTCAGCTACACATCTTAAGATGGGGTGAAAGGCACCTCACCTGGTGGCTGGTGATCGATGAGAGTTTGAATGAGGATACGAAGGGCTCTGAGGAGGTCGAGCGCGACCAGAAGGTGGCGGTGGAGATGAGATTCGATGAATTGAGGATGAGGAACCACCAGTCGACATGCGACTAGAAGGTGGCCCTCCCGGTCCATATCGGTGTGCTTGTACAGGAGATCGTACATGGGGGTCATGCGAGGATCCATGGTACCCAGGCGGTGCGGTAGACGACATGCGATATGGAGGTTCCTCCCCACCAGGTGTATTCCATGAAGGAGCACCTCGCTGATCTCGCGGGGAAGTTGCTGCACTCCCAGCCCCTGAGCCATTGACATACGGGCCTGAAGGTGTACTCGCGGTCACTTGTTGCATCGTATGACTCGAAGCCATAACGAAAGGAGTTGCCATTGGGCGGTCAGCGCGATCATCTCCAGCGTCCAAGGGAATCATAGGTGGTCTTGATGGGGGACGCTGTGAGTAAGGTTTGCGCATGTCCCTTTCCCTGTTGTCACGATAATCCGCAATGGAAGACGAATTGTGGTGGGGGTCTTCATTCTTGGCAGGCCAGTGGCCTCCAGAATCCCTGTCTCTTGCCTGTGAAGACTTGAGCAGTATGACTTCTGTTGGATGAGGTTGCCCAGGTCCTGTATGCAAGGGAGGCGGTGGTCGGGAAGGTTCATAATCCCTGGCTGACCTTGGGCTATGCACAATGGGGGGGACGCCGCCAGGACCAGAAGGGCCAGGGGGAGGTAATGAAGACGAGGCATGCTGGGGGCCATGCCTATGAAGAACATGATGATGATGGTGCGTTCGGTGATGATGATGATGAGACTCTACTCCTGAACCCTGTGTAGGCGCTAGCCCACCAACTCCGCCAGAGTGGACATGCGGGAGACCACTCGATGAGCCTTGACGGTGTTGCTGATGTTGCTGCAAATGCTGTTGTTCGCGTCTTTCCCGCTCCATCTCTTGGTGCTCCTTATGTCGTCGCTCGAGATCACGCTCCTGCTCACGTCTGTCCATTTTCGAGTCGCGTTCTGCCCTCTTCCGACTTTCTCGTTCCCTTTCGACCATCATCCTCTCCTTCTCCTCATCCTCATGAGTCATCCTGACATCCCGATCTCCCCCTTTGCCATTCCCAAGGTGAAAGGTGCCCATGCCCATGCCTATACCCATCCAATTACCGTTGGCCTTCCCGCTGGCACTTGAGGATCCATTTGGCAGAACGTGCGGTGAAGGTGAACGGCGACCATTAATGGTCGCAACCTTCATGCCACTCCCGTGGTGATGAGACGACAAGGGTGGATACGGGTTACCACTGCTGCCAGGGCCGATGCTGCCTTGGCTGAAGTATGGATGGTGAGGCATTAGTTGATGTCCAGTCCCGCTGCCTGGACCACCCGAGCCGTTCATGTCATGTTCCAGGGGATATCCCTGCCCACCGGGGCCTGGCATAACACCATGAGGTGCGCTTTGACGCCCTCCAGGTCCGGAGAAATTGGGATAAGCATTCACATTTTCTCTTGGGCCTCCCGGTCCAAGAGTTGGGGGACCACTCTGACTATGAGGGTATGGGCCTGGAGGCGGTTGATCACGTATCCTACCAGGAGGGGGACCTCCAGGACCGTATCCGTCGCCGTATTGGTCAAATCCCATCGGATGTTGATTTGGATGTGGATGCATTATGGATCCACTCTGCGGAGGGCCCACCATAGGTTGGCTTTGTGATGATGGTGGTGGCACGTTCGAGTTCCCGTTCGTTGTAGTCCTGTTCATGCCCGGCATGCCATTTGGTCCAGGACCAGGACCTAAACCAGAGCCATTCTGTGGTGTGAATGACATAGTTCGTCCCCATAGAGGCGGAGGGGCGGGCTGCGTATCATGAGGAGCTCCCCTGCGTTGGGAATTTAAGAATTCGAGATCGCTGGCGACTTCAGCGGCAGATAGTGTAGATATTTCTGGGTACACGAAATTCTTCGGATGATTGAGAGAGTGCGGTTGGCGATGAGAGTCAGATTTATTGTGTCTGCTAGTTTCAAAGGGATACGATTTGAGAATTTTGCGCAACGATGGAGGTGGTAATGGTAAACTCGGGTCAACGGCTGGTGGATGGGGGATCCGGCGGACTATAGGTTATTAACACTTAGAATAGGTAAATCAGAGAAGTGGAGTCAAACGCACTTTGCTGGGGTCTCTCGATAGCTCTTCGTTCTCTCTCCAACTTCCTTCTTTTACGATTTGTTTCCGATATAAGGTCTGTTTGGACATCGTCAACGGAGAGCTGATACGGTCCCGAGAGTAATTATCAGTAACGAACGTGGTGCAAGTAAGGAAGAGCCCACCTTCCACCAGCTCCAGACACTGTCCTCGTCTGCTTTACGGCGTTTCGTAGCATTGGCTACCTCGTAAGACCGTTTTCTTGATGCGAGCTCTAAGCGCTTATCACGTCTCTTGGACAGCTCCTTCTGCAGATGTAGCATCTCAGGATGTACCGCTGAAGTAGGGAGAGATAAGGAAGAGTAGATTGCCAAATGAATTGAGTACGGACCAGCTTGAACCATGGCTTCCTCCCAGGCCAGACCCTCCATCTTCTCCACATAGACTCTCTCCCGCAAAAGGGCAAACTTGAGCTCGATGGTCGCTAGAACGTCAAGAGCCTCAGCACGATGAGCAGGCTGGAGCTCGATCTCTTGATCCTCGAGGTCAACATCAGGTGAGGGTTCTTCGTCGTTTTCGCCATCGCAATTCTCCTGCTCATTCTCTGCTTCCACGGCGTCATGCTCTGCCTCCTGGTCTTCTTCACCCTCTGCCACCTCGTCTTCACCTTCAACAGCATCTTCATCGGCATCAAGAGCATCCTCGTCGGGGTTGATAGGCTCTTCTTCGTCATGTTGAGAGGCTTCTTCTTCACCTTCGTCTTCGTCTTCTTCGTCCATGTCAATATCCAAAGAACGGTCATTCACCACCTCATCGACTTCCATGCCGTCATCGGGACCTGATTCGATAATTGGTTTGTCCGGAAGATCACCAACGTCTGTGTCAATTTTCAAATCTAGAGGCGGCGGAGGTGCCTTCTTTGGGGAAGGCGGAGGGACTACCTTACCATTGACCTTCTTTGGCGCTCCACGTCTGGCTGGCGGCTTCGTGACCACCGGCTCTTCTGAGGTTGACCTCGAACGCGAGGCTACCGGAGTCGCATCTGCACTCGTAGAGGCGGATGGTTGTTCCATAACGACATTGCCCGCCATGATGGAAGCAGAAGCAGCAGCGGCATTGATGGACACAACCTCCCGCGCCGCTGGTTCGGTGGGGTCGACGGAATCGGCAATGACTGCAAGGGCGTTCAAGGCAGATGAAGGAGTAATGGCAGACAGCGGTTTCGAAACGTCTGGTGGAGGTGGTCGAGGGGCCTCGTCTTCGGACTCGGTATTCTCGTCGCTCGAGGGGGCCCCGTCATCTTTAAGGCTGTTTTTCTTGACTTTTGGGGGCTCCGAACCACTTGAATCGTCAGCCCGCTTCCTTGTAACGCGAGTCTTGGTGGGTTTTTTCTTCTTCGAGGAGGCATAGTCAGACCCTGAGGCAGAACCGTCGTCGTCCTCGCGCCGGGCTTGCCTATGGCCCCCTCTCCCACCCCCACGAGACTTGCGATAAAAGTTTCGAATGCCAGGTAGACGCTGGGTGACATACGGTCCCATACGTCTTTGATTGACAAACTCGCCTCCAGACTCGTCTCCTTCTTCATAGTCCTCTTCCTCTTCTTCCTCCTCTTCTTCTTCCTCCATGGGACGAGGAGGCCCTGACATCTCCTCCTCTTCCTCCTCAGCAGGTGGCGCCTTGGACTCGGCCCACCCCCACATGGGGGCTGGAACGATACTGCTTCTCTTCTTGCGTCCTCCGCGCGCGGATAGTGAGCGTTGATGAGTTCCACGTCTGGCTGTCTTGGATGGGGGTCCGCTGCTAGCTGGCGTCTGGTCATCGTCATCATCGTGGGCAGACTCGGCTGGCATTTTAGACGAAGAGGCACCGCCGGTTGATGCAGCTCGTTTTCCCGCCGAGGTGGTTGCGTCCTGGTCGTCTTCAGTGAGTTCTGAAAGCTCCGAGTCAGTGTCCAGGGAGCGGAGGGGTGGTGCTGTGGCGGTAGGTGCGTTGCTCTTATTGGCTGCGTTTGACTTGCGATCGGTGGGTGGTGGGGGCGAAGGAGACGGGGACGGTGAGCTGAGCGAGTCGAGGGATAGAGTTGAGCTCGCCATCGCGACCGACGACGAGCAAGGAGTATGGGTTGTTGTGTTCACAAACAGAAAGCGGACGAATTGGTGCGTGCGCGAGAATTCAAATTAGGTTCATCGTGCCGTTTTGGGTTTATCTAATCTTATCTCATATGCGAAAAATTAAATACACCGAGACTCGTTGCATTTTAGAAGTCTCCCAAATCTACCTCTACACTATCAATTAACGAATCTTCAAAGGAGGAACCCTTCACGGGCGCCTGGCCAGCAGTGTGTGCGAGAGCCGATAAGTTGGTCTTTGGCGGACCGGGACTGCCTGTGGTGACAGGTGTGCCAGATCTACGATGGAATAAGAAAAGGGCCATAAAAACAAACCGAAAAACAAACCTTGTAGGTGTGTTCGAATTGAAGGTCCTAGGAAGGATCTTTAACCTGGCACTGGGGTCGGATGGGGTAGATGTTCCACCGCCCTGTGAAGCCAGCTTTCGTTCTCGACGCTTCCGCTCGGATTCTGCAATTTCTGCTTTCCGCACTGCTTCCATGTTCGCCTTGCGGTTCCGTTCATTCACCTTTGCGAGAAGATCAATAGAAGTCTCAGGCTTCACTGGCTCCTGGGTCTTCGCCAACTCAAGCTTAGCGTCAATCTGCTCAACTTCGATATAATCTTGGCGACGAAGAGCCATAGTTCGCTGTTGAATCAGACGTGATCTCTCAAGTGTGCTCAATCCGATCTGGTTGGCCGCTTGCAGCTGACTCTTGCGAGCAAGCATGGCCTTGATATCGTTCTGTACGCATGTTAGCATCAGCAGTGGATGGTTTAAGATCTTCGAACCTCAGTCATGGGCTGAGTGACGAGCTTCACCATCTGGGCAGCCTTCTTCTCCAGCGTTTGTTTTGTTGGTAATGTCACACCCTCAGCTGCACAAACTTTAACCAGTCGATCAAACTCTTTCTGTGCAACACATCAAATGCATGTTCCAACTCGGCTCGAGGGATGCGACGTACGTCAACAAAAGGAGCATTCGAAACTTTGTCCATGTTGAAGATCTTGGCGCTCTTGCCATGCTTCAACTCGAAGGCTTGATCGACTGTCTGGTCGTTGACCTTGTATGGTTTCACTAGATCAGCAGCAAGGTCTACAACAGATTATAATCAGTCATCAGCATCAATAGTATTGAGTGCGTAACCCACTGCTTATTTGGCAAATTCTGTATACAGCACTCCCATTCTCATGCCCAATGAGATAGCGTACCCATGCACCTATAAGAATTTCAATAAGTGAAATCCGAAAGAAACCAACGACACTCAAAACTTACCAGTGACATACTCCTGGAACCAGGGCTTGAAGCAATGCTTCGAGATGGCGTCTCGAGTCAGTCTGCACAAGTCCAAATCAGGTCTGGTACAAGCAGAATCTCCCGCATCCTCTTTCGCTCCGAGACGAGCTTTCTTGTGGGAGTCGAATCCTCCCAAGCTAAGCAGTCGCTCGTCTTCTTGCTCCTGCTTGGTAATCTGACCATCCTCTGAATCAGAATCGGAAATGTCCATATCTTGCGGAGACGAGGATCGATCTCGGGAAGGTGATGCATCCGGTCTCGACTGTGGTGAAGTTGAAGATAGTGTGTTTACAGTAGAAGACACGAACACTAACCCGTTTCTTATCATCTTTAGCCTTTCTCTTGGCTTTGAGTTCATCCAGCTTATTCGCTTTAGATCCACGAGCAGCTGGTTGGCCTGAATGAAATCACTATCAGACTCGAGGCCTCAAAGGTCACAAAAGACATACGCTTAGCCCCCCTCGAATGCGAGTCATCAGCGCTTGCCCCTCCGTTTCGCTGCTGTTGTCTGACCATGTCTGCAAGCGTGCGGGCGTTCTGCAGTTTCTGCTTCTCCTCTAAGCGCTCTTCCAATATTTGTTCGCGCTGGAACTCAGTCATAGCCAGAAGCCTATAGTGCCACACGGATGACAATAGCAAAAATGCACATATTAGTTGGCCATAAAACCGTTGACAATCACATATCAAGCACGTTCACGAGGCGCAGAGACCAGGTCAAGTGGCGGTGATATAGATGCAAAGATAGTGGTGAATGTGAATGTTGAAAAAAGCGTAGGGTGAATTAGGACAAATGATCGTCAGTATACCGAACAGTCGAGCGAGAGTAGCTAGGGAGCAGCACTCACTCTCGTCTATCTTGTTCATCCTTGTATTTCCCTTCAAGTGGGTACGGATCGTCCGCATCCTCCTCACTCTCTACTACATCCCTGTCCGAATCGCTATCCATGCGCCTAAAAAGATGCAGGAGAGGTGGAATCAGCACCCAGTCAACTCAGTAAACGATCCAAAAGCGCTGCTTTCACAAAACAGACGCCTGAGTGTCTCAGTCATGGCACCAAAAGGAGATGATGCATACTCGGCCTTGCGTTTCTTCCCTCCTCCAGCAGACTTGCGTTCACTGCTGCCTCCTGCATTCCCAGCAGGGCCACTCCCAGAGGGTTGGCGCCTCTTCTTTTTCTTCTCCGTGGCGCCTGCAAGCTCCAGAAGTTGGTCGTCGATATCATCTTCAAAGTCAGACATTGTCGGTTTCTTTCAGGATACACGATGGACTTTGGGTGTGAGACAGACTGAACAGAGGACTTGACTCGAGGACGAGTTTGGTGTGCTGAACTGGAACTTGAACGAGGCACTTGATGACCCGAGGGCTCCATTTGTCCCAGAATGGAAGTTTATTCCCACACACGCCGCACGCCGAAGTGTCCGGTCCAAGATCGACACCTGGACGCACAAGGATGTAAGTAAACACCAATTTGGACCCTATAACATCGCGGGCGGATAACCCTCAATTATGCAGCAACCTACCACCTAGGAACTGATCCTCCTTCAGTTGTTTAAAGGTCGCGTTTTGAAGGCAAGCGGGAAGAAATTTACCCCGAAACTATACGAATTTGGATCGCACCTCACTACCAACTCCGTATGTTGTCTCAAACGGATCGGACGTTGGCTTATTTCCGTCCACATAGAAATCAAGGATAGAGTAGGGTCCCCGTTGCCCATGCTGGAAGCCAATACAAATGCTTTGCAAAGACTACTTGGTATTTCCTCAGTTTCGACAGGTTGAGCAAATTAATGAGCCCTTTTATGTAAATGCAATGTAGGAGACGTATTGCATCGTCAATCCATCATTTCATGCACCCCTCTCTGCCTCTAGCCTTGCCTTGTCCAAGTGCAGGAAGCTTGTTTGTCAGCCAGATGCTAGTACTGTTGTCGCAAAGCGACATGGATCTCTAGCGACGAGACCAAGCAGTCGATTAGATGATCAAGGCGGTTCAAAGGAAAGGTACTGAGTATCTCACTGAAGTTAGACTGCAGATCGGATTCGGATTATGTAATATGCGGTGATCACCTGTCCCGGAGCCTTTATGATTAGCGCCCATTGCGCCAAGAGACGCCTCAGCGCTAAGTTAGCTGACCAGACGATGCTCTCCGCCTTCCCACTATACATTGATATTGTTCTTATTTGTGGTTGGATAAATAAAAATAACTACATTTTCCTATTTTCTTCGGCGTTCGAGAGGCGGCCAAACCTCGTTCACATATTGAGGCACAAATGACATTGCAATACTTATGAGAGCCTGGACGGTATATGCCTTTATGCCGAGATACTCGGGTCGAGGCATTCATTGAGAGCAGAAGGTTTACAGCATATTAAACGGTTTATATAGAGCTACCCGTAATACAAACTTGGTGTGCAAGGTCTTCCCGTGGCTCTTGTCGCGGTTTGCCTACACTGGGATCTGTAGCTTCTGGGGTTTCGGAATAAAATATTTGTGTATTACCGTTATGGCGGGGGATGTGCACAAAAATTAAAAATACCACGGTAACTAGTATAATGTGACCAGTCATGTAACTGGACTATAATTTACCGTATTTTCAATGAATAAGGTTCTTTGTGGGGATGCTAAATGAGCCAAGAAATGGCAAGGGGAGTGAGATATATGTCGCGGAGAGAAGCAAATGTATCGCAGAGAGAAGAAAATATATCACAGAGAGAATTAAATGTGCCACGAACCAGTAAATGTATTTCACAGAGATATATTATACGGCGCTGCAAGGCAAAATATATTGCAGAGACAAAGTGCTGCATATCATGAACTTGAGCACACAGGAATGCAAAATCTCGGCATAGCCGGCATCAGCGGAGGTTGAGTTCGTGGGAACATATTTTATACACCTTCAGGTTATCAGGGCTCACTCAGTTGCCAGATTTACTTTCAGATGGGCAGCAGTTCTCGCTAAATATACTTTAAAAACATAAATGGATAGATGTCTCAGCCTGGAGGTCAGTACTAACGTCAATGCAACATCAAAGTCATGTGATATTTGGCGACTGAAGGCCTCAGTCATCCAGAATTTCCTGACAAATATCAAGGTATATATCCTATAAGCATTATTTCACACTATGGAGGAGAATATGGTAGTCTCCTGGCCATCTGTAATACGATTAAGGTAGAGGAAAGCACCCGAAGTCAACCCAAAAGGTCCTTTCCCACGACCTGTGATCCCGCTGGTGCCGGCCATGCCGAGATCTTGCATCCCCGCCTGCTGAAATTCACTCTATGCAGAACCTTCCCTCCGCGGTATTGTTTTGCATCGCAGCGCCGTATAATATTTCTCTGTGACACCTACATATTTTCTGTGGTATATTTATTCCTCTCTGCGATACATTTACTTCTTTCCTTGACACACACACTTCTTTCCGCGATATATTCTTCGATTCCCGTACCATTTATGGGTTAAGTTAGCATCGATGTAGCATACTCATCTCCTTACAACTGTTGCAAGTAATTTACGCCTGGGAAATTCTCACTATTACCGTAACATTTTAATTTTTTGTGCAGATCCCCCGCCATATTACCGTAGAAAACAATTCTGATATACCTTAGATACACATAAGACGACTCTCTTCCTATCTTCTTTTTTTCCAGCGAAAACAAAGGTGTTCTCAGAGCCACGGGCCACGACTCGGAGAACGCCACAGGACGAAATTGCACATAACATTTTTACCACGGGGTAGCTCTCTGCGGCCATATAAAATGTCTATTACTATCGACCAAGCCAAGTAGCATTCAAACTGTCAGGGGCTATGTTGTCACCACACCGTTATGTACCAGAACAAAGATGCTCCTTTCACTCATACACGCACACTCTTCTCTTGTGGTTTCCCTCTCATTAGCAGTATCAAAAAATTCCAAGGCTCGCTCGCACCGTTCGCTCACATTCAAGAAACGCTCACATGTAAGTCTTACATTAACGGCGCCACATGAGCGCTTGAACCCCAGTGCGCTGACGAATCCAATAAGACCAGTACGACCCTCTTACAATATGCCCATATCGTTTGGGGACACCCTCTCTGGTGGCGTTCAAGATATTTCCGCCCTTCTTCCGCTCCTCGGAACGGCGCAATGCGAGAAACACGTCGAATCCTCCCTTCAGCGTGGTTTTCTCTATGCCGCCGCTGCACCGATCTCTATATTTGGGAGCTTGGGGCTTGTTCAAGCTGGTTTCTCGATCGGTTTGGCAAGTGTCCCATCATACTACGGTTTTGGAGCCCGATTGTTGAAGGATGCAGGTTTCGAACCTACCGGTGACGTCGCGAAGATGATCACGATGGACAAAATGCAGTATTTGGCAGAAACCAACCTGAAGACTGCTTTTGCAAACCTTCATGTCGACGACCCGCACACCTTAAGCGTTAAAATTAAGGACCAAGACAGCACTACTCGATGGAATTTATTCCTGGTCATCTGCAGCATGATGGCCTCTGGAATAATTCTAATCCCGTACCTCCATTTCCTTATCGTTCGCGACACTTCACTTCTTCTACTGGCCTGGCTTTTCCCAATCATCCGGGCCATGGGCGGGTCTTTTTGCGTCATTGCTGGACAACTGCTCCTCCAACGGCGAATCTTGACGATCTTTCGTCAGCGAATGTTGTTCATGCGTATCCATCAAAATGTCAAGAAAAACGGATTGGACATCGACCTCATGAAGATAAATCCTCATGAAAGACGCATGTGGGGCAGCTTGCGAGAAGCGACCAGCTTCTGGAAATGGCACGCCCCTGTAGAAACGGTTCCCATTCAATGGCGCGACGATATCACGTCTGAAGAATGCCTTTGGGATCTGTATTGCTATATGAGATCCCTTCCCATCGACAGGCCTGCTTTGAAGGACTTGGCTGACTGCATACCTGACCTACCCAATGACAATACTCACGCGGCTGAGCGCCTTCGAAGACATTGTCTAGCTCAACCTATTCAGGAAATGATCTATCAATTTCTGATAATAGTTGGGATGTTGGGGTCTGTGGTGGGATATATCGGATGCTTCAGTCTCGTACAGGACGATCAAGCTACAGCCGTGGGCAGATACCTCTGGATTGGTCTGGAGGCACTTCTCTCATTGGTGCGCATGATGATTTGGGTGTCGAATCCCATATATGACGACTCACCCGGACTCGAAATATCGCTCCAGCTTTCTAAAAAGCCTTCCCCCGGTTTGGAGCATGTTAATGAAGCTGGTGCCCTCACCCTTCGCCTAATCGACGAGGAAAAATTCATGGCTGAATTCATTGCTTACTGCGGTTCAATCCCCCCTCTTGGAATCGAGTTTATCGCCTCGTTCTACACGAGGTTGGAGAATCATATCTACATTGCTTTCCT
>Ga0247741_1001543_pt1 | contig 12782 bp, 15 predicted proteins | sample UWRJL213509R2_FD_180945 | JGI IMG/M metagenome (GOLD analysis project Ga0247741, IMG submission 180945) | Plant litter microbial communities from Arlington Agricultural Research Station in Wisconsin, United States - UWRJ-L213-509R-2 | ecosystem: Environmental > Terrestrial > Plant litter >... | reverse complement strand
CGCAACATTTGGCCTTGCCTCCGACTCAAGGAGGTTGGACCCCAATAAGGGGAGCATAGAGCCGTAGGGAAGGTGGAATAAGTCGGCAAGAGTAATTTGCTGTTGATACCCCAATAGGTCAGTTGCAGATATTACTGCAGAAGATTATGAAATACTCACATCTCCAGCAAGATACTTCTGCTTGCTCAGAATCGCCTCGTAGCCATTAAGCTTTCCGTCGAGACTTTCGAGAAGCTTGGCAGTGACTCCGTCATCAGATGGCAGCCCCATGAAGGGCTTGAAAATCTTCTCAGAAACAGCTTTGGAGGCAAAGGGATCGAAGTTGCTGGTCTCGATCGAAACTGCCTGGTCGTACAAAGCTCGAGCCTTCAAATCAGTGGGGATGAGACCTGGAGTGCCCTGGTCTGCATATTTTAAAGCGATATAGGAAGAAATCGCGCGGCTCTCGAAGATAATGAAGCCGTCGTCGTCCTAGACCCATGTTCAGCGTCACTAGAAAGTCGATCATAGAGAAATTGCCTACGATGTAAGGAATTTGCCCAAACGGCTGCTTGGTAAGATACTCTGGCAATTTGTGTTCGCCTTTGGTGAAATCGACGGTGTGGAATTTGAAAGGGACGTTCTTCTCCTTCAAGATCGTGAGCACGCGCTTGGTGCATGTTGATTGCATATTTCCGTAGAGCTTCAAAGCCATTGTGTGTGAGACTGTAGTATGCTACTAGAGATGTAGAAAGGTGACGAGGATGGAGTTGATGGTTGACAATCCACTGGTATTTATACGGTGAGACCCTAGGATATTTCTCATAATAATGTGGGCTAATGCGGGCATCGTCGACTTGAAGTTCACTGGGAAGCTACCAGGCACTATAGATTTCAAAGGCGCGTCTCATTCATTGTCTAATGCCGCTGACGTGCGGCTGACTGAAATGTCACGTGTACCTACTGGGAATCCGCTCGCGAGCGGGACCGGAGAAGAAGTCTTAATTATGGGTTATATGCATCTTATTCGTTTCGAGACTGATCTACGTACGAAACCGACGAAACAAACCCGTCCACTGCAAGATAGTAGAATAAGCTGGCTACTGACTGATCAAGAGACCTCGCCAGTGACAGGCATACGCCAGTGAGGGCGCAAACACGTTTTAGCTGCATAGGAATAAGTATGTTTCATAGGATACGAGCCTGACGGCTCGTAAATGCATATACACCAAAATTCTGGAAAAGAACACACAAAAATGCGCAGAGGCGAACGACCAAATACTCACCAAAATTAATCGAGCACATAAAACGTCTTCTAAATCACGAGAAGTTACGTTTTTTTTTTTGGCACAAAGGTGGGAATAAACATGAAATACATGAAATTGTCGATTTTCAGTATGCAACTCAGCGCAAGCGCCGAGAAAGGCGCCTGCAGACTCGCAGACGGAGTTGAATAAATAACCTTCAGAGGCTGATTGCTGGCTACGCTTGCAATTATTAGCCAATTTGAGCGCTAAGTCTGGACACTGGTCAGGAAATTGTCACCTTCGGTGCGCAGAATGCTACATTTGGGACCTATATCATGGCTAGATGGCATGCAGGCAGAAAAGGCAGATAAAAAAGCACCTGACGTCAAATATCCTGACTCGGAGCTCATTCCGATAAGGAAGTATGCACTCGACTTCGTCGTTCATACTCGTTCGTGGCTCTAGCAAGTCTTAAATAGTAACGAAAGTCAATGTATGGAACAAAGGATAACTGCGAAGAGATCGAGCTGGAAGTCTCGTATAAGTAGACAGTTAGAGCGCCTGCAAGCGAATACTAGTGTACGTTATCAGTACAGTGTCACGTGCCAAATCAAATCCGATGATCGAATTAAGCGCCCTGTCTAGGCGCTAATTACTCAAATGTGCTTACGTACATAATTCGAACATCGAGTGAATAGGAACTCTGTAAAATGCGAGGATGACAAATTGACTGACTAATTGTACTGTCTTTGTGCCAACGTCAGCACTGAATAGAATAGAAAATCTTCCCAGGTGCTTATGTTTATTATAGGGTCATAATTAGATGGATTGCTATATAACTGCCAGGGATCGCAGTGTCACCGTCTACATCCACTTACATATTTCCTAAAACCTCACGTCTTACTCACAATGGTCTTGAGGCTCTACGGATACTCGCAAGCTACGTGCACCAAGCGTGTCGTAACCGTCTTGAAAGAGAAGGAGGTCCCTTTCGAGTTCCACTCCGTTGATATCTCCCAAAATGAACAGAAATTACCAGAGTATCTTAAAAAGCAGCCTTTTGGACAAGTTCCTTACCTCGTAAGCTACTCATCCACCTTAATTTTGTCGATTCTGAACGCAAGTTAAGGATGACGACGGCTTCATTGTCTTCGAAAGTCGCGCAATCGCAGCCTACATCGCCTCGAAATATGCAGGCCAAGGTACTCAGGACCTCGTACCAACTGAGCTTAAAGCTCGAGCTTTGTATGATCAAGCCGCTTCAATCGAGACCAGCAACTTCGATACCTTCGCCGCCAAACTTGTCAGTGAGAAAGTTTTCAAGCCCATGTTCGGGATGAAAACCGACGAGGAGCTTGTTGCCACGCTTATTCAAGGTCTCGATGCAAAGCTCAACGGTTACGAGGCAATTTTGAGCAAGCAGAAATATCTGGCTGGAAATGTGAGTTGGGGATATTACAGTGATCTCTAGAACTGACATATCGCGACCGTAACAGCAGCTCACTCTTGCCGACTTGTTCCACCTACCCAGCGGAGACTTGCTTCCCGTTGCTGGTGTCACATTCCTTGACTCGGACTCGAGCCCGAACGTTGCAAGGTGAACGGCATTGAAATAACTGGAATTTTTGAGTGCTAATCGATTTATATATAGGTGGTGGAAAGATATTTCGTCTCGTCCTTCGTGGTTGGCGGTTAAGGACGGAATTAAGGTTTGAGAGTGGGAAAGTAGCTATTTCAATGAGTATTTGTGTAGTTATGCTGTAATGACGTAAATTGAAACTTCTCACAACCCAAAAAATCCACTGGTGTAATGTATTGTGGGAGAGCTGACAAATTCTACACTCTCGCTCGTGCAGTCTACTGAGAGTGATAATCTCCGACTCGGGTCTATGACTGAATAGCAAATTATTTTCGGCATTCCCTCAGTCAAGCCAATGATTCTGTACGTTTTGGTTTGATGTAGGTTGTGTGGCCAACTATGTACACTGGCATCAGCTCTCGCGTGAAGCCTCGTTTTTCATTCCACCAAGCTTGTAAATCAAGCGCCTAAGACGTCTCAATCGAGTAGGGAAGGCTAAGATAGCGCATAAGCGGGCATAACGCATAATCATTCGAGACAGAATTCTTGTGGAAAATGTATTTAATACTACTTGATATCATGCTACCTCAATCCTTCTGAATTTCAAGCCTTGTATCCATCTTTGACTGCCAACCACGATGGTCGAGATGAGATATCTTTCCACCACCTATAAATACATCAATACTTCAAACCTTGTCGTTGTTCAAGACCCTTACCTCGCAACATTGGGCCTTGCCTCTGACTCAAGCAGGCTGGACCCCAACAAGGGGAGCATAGAGCCGTAGGGAAGGTGGAATAAGTCGGCAAGAGTGATTTGCTGGTAATACCCCAATAGGTCAGTTGCAAAAATATTACTGCAGAAATTTATGAAATATTCACATCTCCGGCAAGATACTTCTGCTTGCTCAGAATCGCCTCGTATCCATTAAGCTTTCCGTCGAGACCTTCCAGAAATTTGGCGGCAGCTGCATCATCAGGTGGGAGTCCGTGATAGGGCTTGAAAATCTTCTCGAAAACAGCTTTGGAGGCAAAGGCATCGAAGTTGCTGGTTTCGATCGAAGCAGCCTGGTCGTACAAAGCTCGAGCCTTCAACTCAGTAGGGATGAGACCTGGAGTGCCCTGGCCTGCATATTTCAAAGCGATGTAGGAAGCAATCGCGCGGCTCTCAAAGAGAATGAAGCCATCATCGTCCTAGATCCATAATTAGCACCACTAGAAAATTAGTCGTAGATGAATTACTTACGATGTAAGGCAACTGTCCAAACGGCTGCTTGGCAAGATACTCTGGCGATTTGTGTTCACTTTTGGCAAAATCGATGGTGTGGATCTGGAAAGAGACGTCCTTCTCCTTCAAGACTGTGAGCACGCGCTTGGTGCACGTAGATTGCACGCTTCCGTACAGCTTTAAGACCATTGTGTGCGTGAGTGTGGATATGTAGAAAGGTGATGAATGTGAAGTTGGTGTTTGGCGACCCACTGGTATTTATATGGCAAGGCCCTATGCTCATTCCCATAATAAATTAAATAATATGGGCTAATGCGGGTATCGTCGACTTGAAGATCACTTGCCAATTTCAAACGCGCGTCCCTTTCGTTGTCTAATGCTGCTGACGTTTTGCTGACTGAAATGCCACGTGCCACTGGTGTAAGCCAATTTCAATTTGAGCGCCAATCCCGGACACAGTGACTGGTCAGGAAATTGCCATCTTGAGTCGGCCGAATACTATGGCATCAAATATCACCCTTGAGGTCATCCCGATTCCCGACAAGGGAGCATGCACTCGATCTCGCCGTTCATACCCATTCTTGGGTTCTGGCAAGTCTCGAATGAACAAAAGCCAATGTTTGGAGCAAAGAATGAGTAAGGGAAAGGGCTGGAGGTCTCATGTAAGTCAACAAATCAGCACGTCCGGTGCTGCAAGACCACTTGTCATATTAAATTTGAATTTGATATAAACAGGCGCTAATTACATAAATATGCTGACGTACATAACTTCGAGCATTGGATGGGAACTTTGGAGATGTGAGGGTGACCAACTTACTGACTAATCGCGGTTCTATCCTTGCCGCTGGCGTAAGCATGTGAGCAGCATCCAATCTAAATAGAACAACGAAACCTTCTCCAGCGAAAATGTTGAGTTATTCGGGGAACCGATTTCACTGTACCATCTACATTCCCTTCCACATACATATTTTACACCGCCTCACGTCTTCCTCGTAATTGTCTTGAAGCTCTATTTGTACTAAGCGTGTCGTAACTACCTTGATGGAGCCCTAACACAGGATGACGACGGCTTCACCGTCATGCAACAGCAGCCTATATAGCCTCAAAATACGCGGGATGGGGTATTCGGGCCTTGTCCCCACTGAGCTTAAATCATGAGCTTTGTATGATCAAGCTGTTTTCATCGAGACAAGGTTGTCAAGCCCATGCTCGGGGTGAAAGCCGATGAGAAACTTGTTGCCGAGCTGATCCAACGTCCCGACGGAAAGCTTGACTGTTACGAGGCAATCTTGTACAAGCAGAAATAATTCACAGGAAATGTATGTGTTTTAGCAAACTTCTACAGCGATTTATGGTATTGACATGTTATAACGACGTTAACAGCAAATCACTCTTTCAGATTTGTTCAAATTACCCTATGGAGACTTGCTGCAGTGGCGTTCCTCGAATCAGAGTCGAGACCCAACGTGACGAGGTGAGCGGCAGTAAAACGATCAGAACTTCAGAGGTACTGGTCTATTAAATGTAGTTGATGGAAAGACGTCTCATCTCGTCCTTAGTGGTCAGTGATCAAGGATGGAATCAAAGTTTCAGTTTGAGAGTCGGAAGGTGGTAAATCAGATGCCGATAGATAACAGTAAATATCTCCACGTATTTCCCATCTTCCAGTAGTTCTTCTGCAATAACATAAGTTAAAGGGCCTCATGGGCCAAAAATGCCCTTGAATATACTGTTGGAGAACCGATGAAGTCTACACTTTCGCTCTCCTACGTGGAGTCGTGTATACATACTAACAATTGTGTGCCTGTTATGGATGCTGGGATTTCCTTTTAGACTGTAATCATGATACATCAAAAGCCTCAAAGATAGAAGACCAATCCCACGTCTCCGGAATACGAGTGTTCATCTCGGCAAAGATACGATGCATCCTTCCAAGACCGCCGCTGTCTGCTAGTAACAATGTACAGGAAATATAATGTATTTATGACATTGCTCTTTCAGTCTACTCTGAGAGGCAGAAAGAAGCGGCTCTACCATTCTTTCTGGGGTTTGACTCACTTTTTTTGTTTGACGCGGGAAGGTGTGTCAAGGAGACGGGCAGTAGGAAACCGCTTGTACGTTTTGGCGGGGCGTGCAACCTAAGAACACCCAAAAGCTATACCACCGATACTCGGAGTAGCACAATTGGTCATTCATTAATCACCCTCGTATTTCCTTTCCCATGCGGTTGATGCTTGAAGCGTCGATCATCTGACGCTATGAGAGTTCCCCCATAAAGGAAAGATTGTCATGTACGTCAGCACATTTGAGTAATTAGCGCCCATATTTAGCGCTTATTTCTCATAGCACGTGACATCTCAGTCAGCATAAAGCACGTCAGCATCACTGAATTAGAAGTCTATAGGACAAACCTTCGAGCATCTTCGAAACCATTCCGAGAAACGATCATATAGATACAGCCATGTGGAACCACAGGGGTTGTGGTATAAATACCAGGGAATCAATCTTAGTGTAGCATCAACACCCTTTCCACCACATCTACCTCCTCTCCAACCAAAAGTCTCACAATGGTCTTGAAGCTCTACGGAAACCCCCATTCTACGTGCACCAAGCGCGTGGCAACGGTCTTACAGGAGAAGAAAGTGCCTTTCGAGTTCCAGTCCATTGACTTCGCCAAGGGCGAGCACAAAGCACCGGAGTTCGTCGCCAAGCAACCTTTCGGACAGGTTCCTTACCTCGTAAGCTACTCGTTTGCGATCGTATTATGCTTATGCTGACTGGAACCCAGGACGATGACGGCTTTATCATCTTTGAGAGTCGCGCTATCGCTGCCTACATCGCTGCGAAATACGCAGATCAAGGAACTCAGGGGCTGATCCCGACCGAGCTCAAAGCCCGTGCCTTGTATGATCAAGCAGCCTCGATTGAGACCAGTAACTTTGACATCTTCGCTTCCAAAGCTGTCGCCGAGAAGGTCTTCAAGCCCTACCGCGGAGGGGTGCCCGACGAAGCCGTTATCGCCGACCTTGTTAAAAGTCTTGACGGCAAGCTTGACGGATACGAGAAGATCTTGAGCAAGCAGAAGTATCTCGCTGGAGATGTGAGTTTCAGTTCTATGGCCGTCCGGAATAAAGTAAGGGACTGACATATCACGACGTTGGCAGCAAGTCACTCTTGCAGACCTATTCCACCTTCCTTATGGCTCCATGCTTCCCGCGGTCGGTGTTGACCTCTCCGTACAGGAATCCAGGCCCAGTGTTGCGAGGTGAGTAGCGGCGAACATCTAGAAGTTCCGAAGTACTAATTCATTTGTAGGTGGTGGAAAGATATAACCTCTCGCGAGTCGTGGTTGGCGGTCAAGGATGGGATCAAAGTTTAAAGAAAGCAGCAAGGGGCCAAATGCCATATTTACAAAAGAAGACATTAAATGTATTCTGTATCTTCGCTAGCGCTGCGGCGGTAGTTAAGTCTGATTTGTATATTCTTCGTAACGATCTGTGGACGTTGTTAGGTTGTTGCATCTCGGGTATTGGCGGCCTACCATCAAACAGTTGGATGTGTCAGGCCGTACAGCGCCGGGACCCCCTTCATGAGAAAAAGGTGAAGAGAGTTAAGCGGTTGCTCACTCAAGAATGTTGTAACGTCCTTCAGCCGAAATCAGATAGACATATAGAGACGGAAAGCGGTTCCTAGAAACCAGCACTGCGAATCCTTGTTGGCTCAAAGACGATCAAGGTACTGCGAGCCTTTTTCGCGTTCTAGAACGGGACGTCGACGCCATGCCGAAAGAGAAGCCTCAGGTCTTCGGATTGCTCCCTTTTGTGCATTGTAGAATGAATTTAGCTAGGGGCGGTGGTGGGCAATTACTATACAAAAAGAGATATTATGAAGGTATCCAGGCATGTGAATTGGTCAAGGTTGCATAAATCATAGACTATAGATTCGGCGTGAGGTCAGGCTGATGCATCGGGAGATTGAGCAAGGGCGACGAGGCCTGAATTTGGCACTAACGATGTACACGGCACCTCATCGACGAGCGTGTACATCGTCAGTGCCAAATTCGACCATCCATTTCAATCAGGATAGCTGAGGGACGGTGCAGGCGAGGGAAACATAGTGTCGAACGGGGATAGGATAGGGCATATATTGGCGGGGGGCGTGGAAAGGCTCATGGGTTTTCAGATAAACTTGTGAAAGGTCTTGGGGGTGTCTGCAGGATCCAAGTATATCAAGAGGGAAGCCAACATAATCTTCTAGGCATAGGACGGTGATCGATTTCAGCACAGGAGGTTGGTGACCGCTTGCTCACAATTGATATTAAACGATCGATTGTGCATTGACTGCGCCCAGCATGGACCGTTGCTCGAATCCGGTTTGAATATCTGTTATACAAGATCTGATCACGATCTGAGTTCGAGAGCTCGGAGGAATTAAAGAACCTCGGTCCCCGGTGCTTTGTCGAGTAGAACTGTTCATGAAGTACATTTGGCGTCGAAGGATGTGTTGGGGAGTTGAGTCCGATTGTAGGGAATAGCTGTACTCGACAGAGTGAGAGAAAGTTCTTGAGACAAGTAACACGGGTTTCAGGACTTCCTTGTCATTACACGAGAAGGCTACCATGAGGGAGAGGACTCGGAGTCCAACTGGTAAAGATTTCCGTGATATGTCTGTTGAAATGTATCCTCCAGATATTCGAAAATTAAAATTGTCAGTGCACGATTAGGAACAGGAGTGACATTAACCTGAAGCACCTTTTAATACTTTCTCGATTTCCACGAGCCGCTACGCATAATCAACTTTATTCAAAGACCTGAATTTCTCTTGAATAAGACTACTTAATACCACGCCACCTCACTCTTTCTGAAGTTCAGACTTTGATTCCATCCCTGACCGCCAACCACGATGGTCGGGATGAGATATCTTTCCACCACCTATAAATGGATTAAAAATTTGAAACATCTCGCTGTTCGCGACATTACCTTGCAACATTGGGCCTCGCCTCCGACTCAAGGAGGTTGGACCCCAAAACGGGGAGCATAGAGCCATAGGGTAGGTGGAATAAGTCGGCAAGAGTAACATGCTATTAACACCGTAATATGTTAGTCGCGGATACCTATTACTGAAGAAAATCATGAGATTCACATTTCCGGCGAGATACTTCTGCTTGCTCAGGATCGCCTCATAGCCATCGAGCTTTCCGTCGAGACCTTCCAGAAATTTGGCAGAGGCTGCATCATCAGGTGGGAGTCCGTGATAGGGCTTGACAAGCTTCTCAATAACAGCATTGACGGCAAAGACGTCGAAGTTGCTGGTCTCGATCGAAACTGCCTGGTCATACAAAGCCCGAGCCTTCAACTCAGTAGGGATGAGACCTGGAGTGCCTTGATCTGCATATTTCAAAGCGATATAAGAAGCAATCGCGCGGCTTTCAAAAAGAATGAAGCCATCATCGTCCTAGACCCGCAATCAGCATCACCAGAAAGACAGTTGTAGATAAATGCCTACGATGCAAGGGAATTGTCCAAACGGCTGCTTAACAAGGTACTCTGGCGTTTTGTGTTCACCTTTGGCAGAATCAATGGGGTGAACTTCGAATGGGACGTTCTTCTCCTTCAAGATTATGAGCACGCGCTGAGTGCACTTAGACTCGGGTTTCATGCTTCCGTACAGCTTTAGGACCATTATGCGTGAGGGTGTAGGGGCACTACTGAGAGATGTAGAACTTGAAGAGTGAGAGATACAATAGGTGACCCACTGGTGTTTATATGGTGACGCCTCAGACTAATTTCCATAATAACGCGGGTTAATGCGGGCATCGTCGACTTGAAGTTGACTTCCAAGTTGCCAAGCAATGCCAATTCCAAGGATTCCTCCCATTCATTGCTTAATGCGGCATGCTGCTGACGCGCCGCTTACTAAAACCCCACGTGTTCAATGTCTGCTGCGGAAATATCACCTTGATATGGAGATTTGATTGAGCTCCCATCACTTCGAATCGAAAGGTTTGTTCCGGAGCCTGGGACGTTTGGCATTTGTAGCTCAACATCCCGACCTCTAACCCTCAAACTTTGCTATGTCGTTCATTCTATCATGAACTCTTGATTTCCTATTTTAGTTTATTTTTACGCGCGCTCTCAACCCAGTTTCGCTTCACCCAACATCCGCTCCTTGTCGCAAAATGAGCTTGTCAAGTACCCTCCCGGAGACTGATAGCACTTCATCACTAATCTGTGTAGTACACACCGGATGACTGGCATCCCCACCTCGTGCGACGGATTCCGCAAAGGTACGACAGTATCCTCTGCGCGAGCACGGGTTATGGTAAGAGCCTCATCTTCGAAGCGCTGACGCTCCTTGGAGGAAAAGGGAAGTTGGTCATCGTGATCGGTCCATTGAAGGCGCTGGGGCGCGATCAGATGACATATTCCAAACCAAAATCATTAGTACAGATATTCCAGGTCATACAACGACAGGAGAAGGGAATCGACGTGATTATGATCAACGAGGTCACCACTCACACGGCTGACATCTGGAAAACGAGCGCGAACGACAGGCGATGGTCTACCTTCCCCTGAGATTACCTTCTCCCCGGGCTTTCAGAAGGTACCGAATTCCGAAGTTGCATTGGGACCATCGTTATCGACGGAGCTCACTGTTGATAAGTGGCCAAGCGCCATATTTAAAAGAAAAGACATTGGGTGTATTCTGTATCTTAGCTGGCGCGGCAGTGGTAGTCAAGCCTGGTTCGTGTATAATTCAAAGCGATCTGTAAACGCCGTCAGGTTAAATTTTAGATTACATCCCAGGTGATGGCAGCATACCATCGAACATGGCAATCGTCGGATTTGTCAGCTTGTAGAGCGCTGGAATTCCCTGCACGAGAAACAAATGAAGAGAAATGACCAGATGCTCACTTAGGAATGTTGTAACGTCCTTCGGCCGGAATAGGATCGACATTTTCTTTAGAGATGGAAAGAGCTTCCGGGAGAGCAGCGACCGCTCTAGTAGCTGCCAGTCCTTGTTGATGCAAAGGCGCTCAAGGTCCTGCGAGCCCTTTTCGCGTTCCAGAGCTGGAACGTCATGCCGAAAGAGAAGCTTCAGGTCTTCAAGATTGCTCTCTTTTGTGCATTTTGAAATGAATTTAGCTAGTATGTTTATTGGGCGATGGTGGCGATTGTATGAAAGGGTTATGAGGAGGGTACGCAAGCTTGGAAATTTGTCGAGATTGCATAAGTCATAGCCTAGATTCGGAGTAATGTCGGTATGTACCAGGAGATCGAGTAAGGGGATGACGTACCGTGTACACCATCAGTGCGAAGCTCAAGCGTCGAAATAGACTGCATTATCGGAGGAAGCTTCCGCATTGCAACTACACCATCTGATCCAGTCAGGTTCACTGAGAGACGCTGTAGGCGAGAGAGACATAAATTCGAACGTGGGTGCGATAAGGCTTGTATCAGGGGTTCCACGCAGTCTTCGGAGTTGAAAAGAGTTAAAGAGGTTAGGTACCTCTTGAATTTAGGGTCGGGATTGGCGGGGACCGGAATTCTGGCGTCGAAAGGTTCAGGCATTGTTATTGAGACGAGTGAAAGGTCTTCAAGGTGCCTGCAGGATCCAAGTATATCAAGGGGGAAGCCAACAAGATCTTCCAAGGACAGGACGGTGATCGATTTGCAGCAAAGGAAATTAGTGAGTGCTTGCTTGAAGAAAATCGAGAAGCTCTTCCACAGTTGATATTCAAACCGTAGAGTGATCGACTGCGCATTGACTGCACTTAACAGTAACTGTTGTACAAGTCCGTTATGGATGGAAGGCACACCCTTGCTTTGGACATGATCCCAGTGTCTATCATACAAGACCGGATCACGATCATGCAAGCATGATATGGAAGGTCCGAGCTCGAGAGTTCGGAGGAATGAAAGGACCTCGGTGCTTTTGTCGAGTAGAGCTGCCCATGAAGCGCGTTTGGCGTCGAAGGATGGCTTGAGGGAGTTGAGTCTGATTGTATGGAACAGTTGTGCTCGACAGAGTGAGAGGAAAGTTCTTGAGGCAAGTGACATGGATTTTAGGGCTTCCTTGTCGTCACGCAAGAAGTCTACGACGAGGGAGAGGAGTTCGAGAGGCAAAGCTTGCTGTGGCATATCTGTCCCTATGCTTCAGATATCCGAAAGTCGTCAGTTCACGATCAGGACTAGGAGAGTCGCTGACTTGAAAGTACCTTTTGATGTCTGTTCGACTTCTACGAGCGCATTGGAGAATGTTGCAGGATAAAGGTAACCAGCGTGGACGACGTATTTATATTTGATTGGGCGTTACGGATCGATCACATGTATGGAGCACGCTTGAAGCTTGAAGGATAACTATTTTAATCCAAAGGCGCCACGGTCATGATTCGATCCATATATCTTCCTGATTTCTCCTCTTAGACAACAGGGCCCCAATCTGAACTTGAAGTCAACACGCACCTCAGTGAGCTTCACACTAGTTTCTTCAACACCCGAATGTTCATGACTGATTTGCAGGTAGTTGAAAGTCATGTTTTCAGAGGCATTTCTCCGACCAGAGAAGGTAGTCGAGACTCGACAGAGATCCTACTCCGCGAAAATGCCATGTGCTATGATGACTTTGGAATATGCAGCGGCGGCACTGACCAAATTCCCACGACTTCAATGTTCGTTGATGATGAAGAACGTGGGAGCGTAGATTCAAACCCCGCTGACCCGTCCTTGGAACCGAACGTCGTCGTCGTCGC
>Ga0247741_1001542_pt1 | contig 12787 bp, 12 predicted proteins | sample UWRJL213509R2_FD_180945 | JGI IMG/M metagenome (GOLD analysis project Ga0247741, IMG submission 180945) | Plant litter microbial communities from Arlington Agricultural Research Station in Wisconsin, United States - UWRJ-L213-509R-2 | ecosystem: Environmental > Terrestrial > Plant litter >... | reverse complement strand
AGCAATTGGTTTATAGGCTGGCTTACCGGTATGTTTGGCCTTATTGTATTGGCGTTGGGTATAGGTGTTGGTGTAGTTGCCTACGATGTATATAGCTACAAACAAATTTTGGTAGGGCAGCCGGTAGCAACTATTAATTTTGAGTTGATTGAGGATCAGTATTTTGATGCGTTGGTTGCAGATGCTAACGGTAAGCAACAACGTTTTAGTTTGCATGGTGATCAATGGCAACTTGATGCGCGTATTATTAAATGGCAAGGGTACTTTTCTGGCTTTAATATAAAACCTGCGTTTCGCCTGGATCGTTTAAGTGGACGGTATTTTGATATTCACAAAGAAACAGTAGAGAAGCGTTCAAATTTTTCAATTGTAAAAAGTCCTTTGGGTTTAGATGTATGGCAGTTGATTCATGACCAACCTAAGTGGTTTTCTGTTATAGACGCTAGTTACGGGAGCGCACGTTATTTTCCCATGAAGAACGGCGCGCTCTACGAAATCAGTTTATCTAATACCGGATTAAATGTTCGTCCATTAAATGATGTAGCGAGTAAAGCTATAGCAGAGTGGAAATAGTTTTTTAATTATCGAGTGGAGTTGTACGTTGGAATTTTTAACAAATTATGGTCTTTTTTTCGCAAAAACACTGACGTTCGTCGTGGCTGTTTTTATTGTAGTAAGTTTAATAGTTTCTGCAGGTGGTCGCGGGAAGAAATCTGAAAAAGGCCATATTCAAGTCAGCAAGTTAAATGAAAAATTTAAGTCGCTTCGTGAAGCACTTCAACATGCAGTTCTCGATGAAGATCAACTAAAGATTTTTGAGAAAGATGAAAAGAAACGTCTTAAAGTTGAAAAAGCTGAACTAAAAAAGACTGCTAAAGAAAAATCCAAAAAAGATGTAGCAGCAACTGAAAATGAATACAAAAAACGTGTTTTTGTATTGAATTTTTATGGCGATATTAAAGCATCAGCAAATGAAAGTTTGCGCGAATCAATCAGCGCAGTATTAACTCTCGCCACCCCTAAAGATGAAGTAGTCGTTAAGGTTGAAAGTGGAGGCGGAATGGTTCATAGCTATGGTTTAGCTTCTAGCCAATTAGCGCGTATAACTAATAAGGAAATTCCGCTAACAGTTTGTGTAGATAAAGTTGCCGCTTCTGGCGGTTACATGATGGCTTGTGTTGCCAACAAAATCGTTGCAGCTCCATTTGCCATTTTAGGATCAATTGGGGTTGTGGCCCAATTGCCTAACTTTCATCGACTCCTGAAAAAAAATGATATTGACTATGAAATGTTTACCGCCGGTGAGTTCAAGCGCACCGTAACCATGTTTGGTGAAAACACCGAAAAAGGTCGCGATAAATTTGTAGAAGATTTGGAAGATACTCATGTTCTCTTCAAAGAGTTTGTGAGTGAGCATCGCCCTCAGGTTGATATTGCTCAAGTTGCAACAGGTGAGGTTTGGTTTGGCCGACGCGCAAAAGATGTAAATTTAATTGATATGATCCAAACCAGTGATGAATACTTATTAGATCAACTCGATACCGCAGATATTTTCGAAGTGGAATTCGCATTGAAAAAATCTTTACCCGAAAAATTGGGAATGGCGGCGCAAGTCGCTGTTGAGCGAGCGCTCTTAAGTGTGTGGGAAAAATCGCAATTGAATCGTTGGTTTTAAGCGAGCAGGTGAATGCCATGTTTTTTACACAACAAAAGTTAGTGATTCCAACGCCCGAAAAAGCTTTGCCCGGGCGCGCTGAAAAAATGCGACTCACTGACAAACACAAAGTATTAGGCACTCCGTTGCAAGAGCCTTTTCCAGATGGCTTTGAAAAAGTTGTTTTTGGTTTAGGTTGTTTCTGGGGCGCTGAGCGTCGTTTTTGGCAACAGGAAGGTGTTTACACAACAGCAGTGGGTTATGCAGCAGGCTTCACGCCAAATCCTACTTATGAAGAAGTGTGCTCGGGTTTAACAGGGCACAATGAAGTTGTATTAGTTGTATTTGATCCTGCAAAAACATCATTGGAAAAATTGCTGCAGATGTTTTGGGAATCACACAATCCAACTCAAGGGATGCGTCAAGGAAATGATCGCGGTACACAATACCGTTCCGGCATTTATACATTTTCTGCAGAGCAAGAAGAATTGGCAGAGAAAACCAAAGTACAATATCAACTGGCTTTATCTGAAGCTGGGCACGACGAAATTACCACCGAAATTTTGCCTGTTGGTGAATTTTATTACGCTGAAGATTACCATCAACAATACCTTGCTAAAAACCCAAATGGATATTGCGGGATAGGCGGCACAGGTGTTTGCTTGAATTAAAATTTGCTAAAAACAGGGATGTTATGACGCTGCGACTATTATGCTTTTCAATAGGGATTATTCTGGTCGGCTATTTACCTGAATTACCTCCGCTTACCTTCACACTCTTCTTATTGTTAATAGCCTTTTCTGCTGCGTTATTTTTTCGTAAAAAATTATCCTCTAGCTTTTGGATAATTGTTTTATTGGCTGGCGCTGACTATGGCGTAGTTGCGGGTTATCATTCACTCAGCAATCAGTTGCCGCAAAATCTTTCTGAACAGGATTTAATAGTCGAAGGTTTAATTATTGATTTGCCGCAAGAAAATAATCGTCGGCAATTATTCAGCATGAAAATATACAAAGCTTATTTTCCTCGTAGTCCGCAGGATTTATTCGACAACTTTCCAAACAAAATAAATATCAGTAGCTATGGTGATTTACGCGTTAAAACGGGAGAAGTTTGGCGGTTAAAAGTAAAACTAAAAATACCGCGCGGTTTTGTGAATCCTGGGGGTTTTGATTATCAAGCATCTTTGCTGCGTCGTGGCGTAGGTGCAACCGGCTATATTCGCGACGGTGAAAATGTTTTATTACAGCCGCAAACGGTGATCTCGTTGGATGTTCTTCGCTATCAACTGCAGCAATGGCTAATCAACAAGAGCCAAAGCCCACAAAAAGGAATTTTGGTTGCCTTATTGGTTGGCGATACCTCTTTGGTTGAAAAAGACCAATGGGGAGAAATGTTAAAAACCGGCACTAATCATTTAATTGCCATATCAGGATTGCATTTAGGTTTTTTCGCGATTGTCGGATTTTTTATTGGGAATTTGTTAGGGCGCTTTGTGCAGTTATTTTGGCACAGATACCCATCAATGGTTTCAGGATATGTTTTTTCGGTAGCACTAACGTTATTTTATAGCCTAATTGCAGGCTTAAATATTCCCACTATGCGCACACTAATCATGCTTGCTGCTGTGCAACTATCTTTATTATGGCGACGCAGTTTTCGCGCAAGAGACACATTGCTTGTCGCATTAGTGTTAGTGCTTTTATACGATCCTCTTGCTACATACGACATGGGATTTTGGCTATCATTCGGCGCAGTTGTCATGCTGATCTTCTCTTTCTCAGGCCGCATAGCAACTAGTCCGCGACTAGGTAAAAATAAATTATATGCAAATCATTTAGCAGTTTTTGTAAAATCCCAATGGGTGATGTTTGTCGGCCTATTAGTCCCGCTCGCATTGCTAGTCCATACCTCATCGCTTCTCGCGCCACCTGCTAATTTTTTTGCAATCCCAATAATTACTTTTTTTGTAGTGCCTTGCTTGATTTTATCGGCACTGTGTCATTTTACATTTACAAGTATGGAGGATATATTTTTAAGTTGCGCTGAAGCGGGAATGTCTTCTGTGCACGAATGGCTAAATTTCTTGCTCGTCCAAGGTACTGGAAAATTTAATCCCTTAATTACAATAAATTCATCAGCAATTATTTTGGCTGTAATAAGTGTTTTTTTAATTTTATTGCCGACAGGTTTGAGTAAAAAATTCCTAGGCATAGCGGGATTATTATTTGCTGTAATCATTCCGCTAAAAAAATTACCGGACTTGCAGATGCTAGTTTTCGACGTAGGGCAGGGGACGGCAGTATTAATTCGCACGCCTAATCATCAACTACTTTACGACACCGGTCCACTTTACACTGAGAATTTTGATGCAGGCAGCGGAATTATTGTGCCTTATCTACAGGCCCAAGGTTTGCGAAGACTCGATAAATTAGTGGTAAGCCATAATGATCAAGATCACTCTGGGGGTCTGAATGGTGTTCTCTCTGCCACTCAAATAGATGCTTTATGGATGGGAGAGCCAGAAAAATATCATCCGCAAGTAAATACATTATCAACAATTAAAAATCCACCCGCTGAATCTTGTCATACACAAGTGCCCTGGACGTGGGATGGCGTTAATTTCGAATTTATAATCTATCCCATAGACCCTGCTGCAAAAGCTAATAATCATTCTTGCGTGTTATCGATTGAATACAAAGGTCACAAAGTTTTATTGACTGGCGATGTAGAAAAAGAAGTTGAGCGGATATTATTGGCTCAAAATAACCTTGCACCTGTGGATATTTTATTGGCGCCTCATCATGGTAGCCATACATCGTCAACGCCCGGATTTGTTGCGCAAGTTCAACCGCGCTACGTTATTTACAGCGCTGGCTTTCACAATCAACATGGGCATCCGCATCAGGATATTCAGGCCCGCTACCAGGAAGTTGGTTCCACTCCACTCAATACTGCATTGGGTGGCGCCATCGAATTTATTTGGAACAGTGACGGCAATCAGCTGACCCAATATCGGCAGGCGGAACGCCGTTATTGGTTTGATAATTATCCGTCACCATGATTATTAATTCGTCTATTCCACAAAAATTGACGCCTTGCATGGTTTTCCATACGTCTTGTGGTAATGTACGCCGCAATCTAATTGGCTTCGTCAACGGCCAAAAAACATCCAAATAATAAGTTAATTTTTATATCGAGAGGAGTTTGCGGTGTTCGAAATCATCTTGTCTGGTGGAGTGATGATGATTCCAATCATCCTGTGTTCCATTGCCGTAATTGGAATTAGCGTTGAGCGCTATTGGACTCTTAATCCCAATAAAGTAGCACCGCGTACCTTGTTAGCACAGGTGTGGAGTTGGATTAAAAGTAATCAGGTCGACGCCGCCAAATTGCGTGAGTTAAAACAATCCTCTCCACTTGGAAAAATTCTCGCCGCAGGCCTAAGTAATTCTCGTCATGGCCGCGACGTCATGAAAGATTCAATTCAGGAAGCCGCCAACCAAGTAATTCATGATTTGGAACGTTATATTGGTACGCTCGGAACCATCGCCAATGTTGCACCTTTGTTAGGGTTATTAGGCAGCGTGTTTGGGATGATTGAAACTTTTAATGCCATTATGTTGAAAGGCTCAGGTAATGCAAGTGTTCTCGCTGGTGGCATTGCAACGGCGTTAATTGCGACAGCGGGTGGTTTGATTGTTGCGATTCCTGCGACCATATTGCATCGTTATTTTTTGCGCCGAGTAGATAGTCTTGTGGTAATAATGGAAGAAGAATCCATCAAATTAGTAGATGCTTTGCACACTGACCGCAATGTTGATGTGAAGCTGGTGTAATTTTATGAAATTTCGTCGTCAGTCACGCGAATTGGAGCCGATGAATTTAATATCACTTATAGATGTGATGTTTTTTTTATTAATCTTTTTTATGTTGTCGAGCACCTTCACCAAAGAAACGCATTTAGGTGTTGAATTACCGGAAGCAACTGGTGAGCCTTCAGTAGACGAAAAACAACAAATTGAAATTGTGATTGGCGAGCAGGGTAGTTTTTCGGTGAACGGCCAAAGCTTGGTAAACAATGAAGTTGATACGCTCAAGTCAGCCATTTTAAAAGTATCTGAGGGTAAAACTGATTTACCCTTACTGCTAACGGCAGATGCTAAAACCCCGCATCAATATGTTGTGACTGCTATGGATGTAGCTGGTCAATTAGGATTTGTAAAATTAAGTATTACTTCTCGCCAACCTGAAGCATTAGAAAAAAAGAAGAAATAATTTTTTGGTTTTAATCCTAGCGAGCGTCATGTGAAAAAATCTCACAACTTTTGGTTAAGAGCCTGGTATGGCGAATCTCGCTGGATTTACTGGTTGCTACCTTTAAGTTGGTTTTTCTCAACTATCAGCAATATTCGTAAATTTTTTCTTATTCATTTTTTTCAAAAAAAATTGTCCGTACCCGTCATAGTCGTCGGTAATATTTCCGTAGGCGGTACAGGTAAGACTCCGTTAATTATTGAGTTGGTAAAATACCTACAAGCTCAAGGCCATAAGCCTGGAGTAGTGAGCCGTGGTTATGGTGGCGATTTAGTTCAATATCCTTTCTTATTAAACGGGCAATCCAAAGCATCAGAGTGCGGCGACGAGCCTTTATTGATTTATCGCGATACGCAATGTGCAGTTTGTGTATCTCCCAACCGGGTTGAAGCGGCTAGGTGCTTAGTAGAAGCTGGCTGTACCCATATTCTAAGCGACGATGGTTTGCAGCATTATCGTTTAGGCCGCGAAATGGAGATTGCGGTTGTTGATGGGCATCGATTATTTGGCAACCAAAAATTGTTGCCAGTCGGACCATTGCGCGAACCAATAAAACGACTTAAATTTGTGGATTTGATTGTGATTAACAGCCCCGCAAAAAAAGGACTTCTTTCAGGCTTTCATCATGTTCACTCGATGAACATTCAACCACTTTCGTGGCGAAATCTACTGTCGCAAGAAATTGTTTCGTTAAAAAATATTTCTTTTAAATCGCAAGTGCACGCTGTAGCGGGCATAGGGAATCCAGAGCGATTTTTTAAAACGCTGGATGGTCTATCGCTACATTATTATGCGCATCATTTTTCGGATCATTATAAGTTTTCTCAGAATGACTTTGATAGTTATCATGATGACACTGTTGTGATGACTGAAAAAGATGCAGTTAAATGTAGTGAATTTGCAAAAAAAAATTGGTACTCGTTGATAGTGGGAGCGCAGTTAAGCGATACTTTTTGGAAAGCATTTCAGAAAAAATTAGATTCTATAAAAGAAAACAAGAATTACTAGAAGGTTTATCAGATGAATTTTACGGTCGTTATTCCTGCGCGCTACGCGTCAACAAGGTTACCTGCAAAACCTCTCAAGGAGATTGCAGGTAAACCTATGATTCAGCATGTCTATGAGCGTGCATGCGAGAGCCTCGCCAGACAAGTTATTATTGCAACGGATGACGCGCGTATTGAAGCCGTAGCCAAAAGTTTTGGTGCGCAAGTATGTATGACGTCAGTAGATCATACGTCTGGCACAGATCGTCTACACGAAGTGGTAGCGAGCTTAGGCTTAGCGGATGACGAAATTGTTGTAAATGTTCAAGGTGATGAGCCTTTGATTCCTGCCGAAGTTATCAATCAAGTTGCACAAAACCTTGCATCAATGCAAAACGCTAGCATGGCAACATTGAGCGAACCGATTCATAGCCTTACGGATTTTCGCAATCCAAATATCGTCAAAGTTGTTGCAGATAGCGATGGCCGCGCTTTGTACTTTTCCCGTGCGCCGATTCCCTGGCCTCGCGATCATTTTGCAAAATCAGATACTGATTTGCCGGAAAATTTTCCGGCGCAGCGTCATATAGGCATATACGCGTATCGCGTGGGTCTATTGCACAAATTTGTAAGCTGGCAAGTTGCACCTTTGGAGCGACTCGAATCGCTTGAGCAACTACGAGTTATGTGGAATGGGCATTTGATTCACATTGCTGAGGCGGTTGTTCCTGTTCCAGGCGGTGTAGATACTGAAGAAGATTTGCAACGCATAAAATCATTGTTAGAGAAATAAAATGTCGGTAAAAGTTTTGTTTGTATGCCTTGGTAATATTTTTCGCTCACCAACTGCAGAAGGTATTTTTCAGAAATTGGTTCACGAAAGCGGATTGGCGAAACGTATTCAAATTGACTCTGCCGGCACAACAAATTGGCATCAAGGTCGCTCACCTGACCCGCGCACTATCGCCGCCGCCAAGAAGCGTGATATAGATTTGTCTGTGCCATCTGCTCGCCAAGTTAAATGCAGTGATTTTGAAGATTTCGATTATATTTTGGCAATGGATGATTCAAATCTCTCTGATTTGAAAATTTTAAAACCTGAAGACTACTCTGGCCATTTAGGTTTATTTTTGGAGTTTGGCTCGCAGAAAAAATATCGTGAGGTGCCCTATCCTTATCATGGCGGCAGTGAAGATTTTGAACTGGTGCTGGACCTTATTGAGGATTCTGCAGCGGGTTTATTATTATCGATTCAGAAAAATCACTTGTAGTTTCTACTCTATTGAGCCTAGCTTTTATTATTGGAAATCAGCGTGTCACTTTATCTACCTCATTTTAATCTGCAAAACTACAATACGCTTGCGTCACCTGTGCATGCAGAATTTTTTGTATCAGTAAAAGATCAGGAAGAGTTGGTTGCTGCGTTAAAATTTGCCAAAGAAAAAAATTTGCCGCTACTTATTTTAGGTGGCGGCAGCAATATTGTTTTGCATGACGATTTCTCTGGCATTGCAATTTATGTTCAATTTTTGGGCAAAGAATTGGTCAGAGAAGATGATGAATGCTTTTATGTCAAAGCGGCCGCAGGCGAAAATTGGAGTGATTTTGTTGATTACTGTTTAGATCAACATTATTGGGGATTGGAAAACTTATCTCTTATTCCTGGCAATGTCGGAGCGGCTCCGATTCAAAATATTGGTGCTTACGGCGTTGAACTTAAGGATGTCTTTAGTGAATTGACGGCGTTTGATATTTCATCCGGTTTAACTATTACCTTTACTAATGAAGCTTGTCAGTTTGCTTACCGCGATAGTGTTTTTAAAAATGCACTAAAAGATCAGTTCATCATTACCTCCGTTACATTTAAGCTCACGAAAAATCCTGTGCTAAAAATTTATTATCCGGCTCTGCAACATGTACTAGCGAGTTATTCGTCCGAAGAAATTACCCCGGAGTTGGTGAGTCAGGTTGTTTCAGATATCCGCCGAAGCAAATTACCAGATCCAAAACAGCTACCTAATGTAGGCAGTTTTTTCAAAAATCCGATCATCTCTCAGGAAAAGTTAAGGCATCTTCAAAGCGAGTTTCCTAACATTATTTTTTATCCTGTTGATTCAAATAAGGTGAAGTTGGCCGCTGGCTGGCTGATTGATCAAGCAGGATTGAAAGGCTTTAAGCATGTCGCTGTTGTTCACGAGCAGCAGGCATTAGTAATTACCAATCCTGAACGAGTAAAAGCAGAGTGCGTTCTTGATGTAGCCGAGGTAGTGAAGGCAAAAATTCTGCAACAATTTGGCGTTGAGCTTGAACAAGAGCCTCGAAATTATCCCTAATCGTCAAATAACATCTAGAATTGAGTAGATTCAATCGTTTTGCGATGTTTTCCAGAGCGACTACACTACAAACAGGCGCTTAATGCGCTCAAGTTGTGGTAGTTTGTAAAGGCTACGTTTACAATCGCAAACACGCCACAGAAGCGTCCTTCGGTAAAAATAACACTTGCCTCAACGGCATGGGGGCTGGTTTGACTAAGATACTCGTTGTCGACGATCACGACTTGGTACGCATGGGGATTGTGCGTATGTTAGCCGATATAGCGGGCTACCAAGTGGTAGGAGACGCCAAAAGCGGGGAAGAAGCGGTGACAAAAGCACGGGCATTATCACCCGATGTTGTGCTCATGGACGTTAAAATGCCTGGAATGGGCGGCTTGGAGGCGACTAAAAAATTACTCGTGGTTAATCCCGGCATAAAAATTATCGCAGTAACGGCTTGCGATGATGATCTTTATCCCACCCGATTGATGCAGGCTGGTGCGGTTGGCTACGTAACCAAGGGTGCCGAATTCTCTGAAATCACCAATGCAATTGATAAGGTGATTCGCGGCGATCTTTACATGAGCAATAGTATTGCTCAGCAACTGGCGCTTAAAAACTTCTCTGGCTCAGCAAATCAGGAAACTCCTTTTGAAAAGCTATCGCAACGCGAACTTCAAACAGCAATGCTGATTGCCAACGGCCAAAAAGTGAATGACATTGCTAATACGTTTTGCGTAAGCCCTAAAACCGTTAACAGCTACCGTTACAGAATTTTTGAAAAACTCGATATCAACAGTGACGTTGAACTCACTTTACTCGCGGTAAAGCATAACTTGCTTGATCCTGAAGCAGTTGTGTAAGTTTTCCGGTAAAATGCAGTAATAACCCATTACTGCATTTTATTAAAACTTCATGTCTGAAAAATCTATTTCGCCTTATTTTGATTCTGTTCGTTTTCTTGCAGACGCATCCCAGCAACCTGGCATTTATCAAATGTTTGGTGTGGATGGGAATATTTTGTATGTGGGTAAAGCTAAAAACTTAAAAGCACGTCTTTCAAGTTATTTTCGTAAAACCGGCCTCTCCACCAAAACTATTGCGTTAGTTGCACGCATTCATCGAATTGAAGTCACCATCACAGCCAGTGAAGCAGAAGCTTTAATTCTTGAACAGAATCTAATTAAATCCAATCGTCCGCCATACAACATTTCATTGCGCGACGATAAATCCTATCCCTATATTTTTGTATCAAGTAGTGAAACTTATCCGCGCATAACATTACATCGCGGCGCGAAAAAAAAGCAGGGCGATTATTACGGGCCTTTTCCGAACGCCGGTGCAGTACGTGAAAGTTTACAATTCTTGCAAAAAACATTTCGCGTGCGACAGTGTGAAGACAGCGTTTTTAATAATCGTTCGCGCCCATGTTTGCAGTATCAAATAAAACGTTGCACTGCGCCTTGCGTTGAGTTTATTAATAAAGAAGATTATGCCAATGATTTACGCCATACCCGAATGTTTTTAACGGGCAGTAGCGAAGAACTTATGAAAGAATTGGCAAATCAAATGGATGAATCTGCACAAAACCTTCAGTTTGAAAAAGCTGCTCATTTTCGCGATCAAATTACTTTTTTGCGTAGCATTCAATCGCAGCAAGTTATCGAAGAAGGTAACGGTGATATTGATGTTGTTGCGCTAGTCGTTCGTCCCAATGCAATTTGCGTGCATATTTTATTTATACGCCGTGGACGAATTCTTGGCAGCCGAAGTTTTTTCCCACAATCTGGAATTGCAGAATCACCGGCAGATGTACTTACACAATTTGTAGAACAATTCTACTTGGCGAGTACGGGTCGCGATATTCCGCGCGAAATTATTACCAATTATGAATTAGAAGAAGTAGATATTCTGTCGTCTGCTTTACAGCAATCAATCGGACGACAAGTTTACTTTTCACACAGTGTTCGCAGTCATCGCGCGCAATGGTTGCAGATGGCTGTTAATGCCGCCGAACAAAATTTAATTGCGCATCTCAACACCAAACAAAACTCTCTCGATAGATTTGTCGCACTGCAAGATGCACTTGGCCTCGATGAAATTCCGCAGCGAATGGAATGTTTCGATATAAGTCATAGCAGTGGCGAGCTTACGGTAGCTTCATGCGTAGTTTTTGATACGAATGGCCCGTTGAAATCTGATTATCGCCGATTCAATATTGAAGGAATTACACCTGGCGATGATTACGCTGCAATGGAACAGGCACTTGAACGCCGTTACACTCGTCTTAAAAAAGGCGAGGGGAAAATGCCGGATATTTTGTTAATTGATGGTGGTAAAGGTCAGTTATCGAAAGCAATTTCGGTATTGGCTGAGCTGGGTATTGATGATGTATTGATGATTGGTGTTGCCAAAGGTTCAACACGTAAAGCAGGATTTGAAACACTTTATAACGCACAAACAGATACAGAAATTGTATTGAACAACGATTCACCAGCACTCCATTTAATTCAGCATATTCGCGATGAAGCACACAGGTTTGCTATAACCGGACACAAGCAACGCCGCGATAAGAAACGTAAAACATCTACGCTTGAAGATATTCCGGGCGTCGGAGCTATACGTAGAAGGGAGTTGCTGCGTCATTTCGGCGGAATTCAGGAAATTCAGAGAGCGAGCGCTAATGATTTAATGAAGGTCAGTGGAATAAATCAGCATATCGCAGAAGAAATATATGCATTTTTCCATAATGATTAATTGATAGTGTATTATCGCCTCGTATCCACGGTTAGCCTGCAGGCTAGCTCCTGCTTTTGTTACGGTTCTATGGCGAGACATTCTGGTTATGACTTTTGCTAATCAGCTAACACTACTCCGAATTATTTTAATCCCGTTATTTGTCGTAATTTTTTATTTGCCTGTTCCCTGGGCCCATCTAAGCTGTGCGGTAATTTTTGCGGTGGCAGCAATAACTGATTGGCTTGATGGCTATGTCGCTCGCAAATACAACCAAAGCACTGCATTCGGGGCGTTCCTTGATCCTGTAGCTGACAAATTAATGGTAGCGATTTCTCTACTGTTGCTTGTATCAATTCATCATGATTCAGCTTGGTTTGTAGCGGCGGCGGCTATTATTGTTGGGCGCGAAATTATCATTTCAGCATTACGTGAGTGGATGGCTGAACTTGGCCAGCGCGCGAGTGTTGCAGTTTCATTTATTGGAAAAATTAAAACGACCTTACAAATGATCGCCATTCTGGTTTTACTAATGGATAGGCAGGAATGGTATTTAATGGAGATTGGTTACATTGCGCTAGCGGGAGCGGCAGCATTAACGTTATGGTCAATGATCATCTACTTGCGGGCTGCATCGCCTTTCTTTTCAATCGGCTCGGCTAAAAAATAAACGTATTGATGATTTTAGCTGCTCAAGTGTCATCTATCTCAAAAAAAACTCCATAACTATAAGAAAATACTAGGATTTTCAAAATGACTCCGCTAAAATTGCGCCCTCT
>Ga0247741_1001541_pt1 | contig 12791 bp, 9 predicted proteins | sample UWRJL213509R2_FD_180945 | JGI IMG/M metagenome (GOLD analysis project Ga0247741, IMG submission 180945) | Plant litter microbial communities from Arlington Agricultural Research Station in Wisconsin, United States - UWRJ-L213-509R-2 | ecosystem: Environmental > Terrestrial > Plant litter >... | reverse complement strand
GATCTGGTACGGGATGGGCTTGGCCTTGGGGCGCTTGACCTGACCCGCGTCGACGTTCGCGGCGACCCACGCGACCTTGCCGGACTTCGAGACGCCGGCGCGCAGGCCGTCGCGGACCTTGAAGACCAGGTTCCACGCGGTGATCTGCTTCGCGACCAGCGGGCCGGTGAAGCGCTCGCCGATCTCGCTGCCGAGCATCACCGTCTCGGGCCGCTTCGATACGGTGGCCGCGAACGTCTTCGCGTTCGCGATCGTGGTCTCGAACAGCATGGCCACGGCATCGGCGCCGGTGACGTTGCGCGGGATCGCGTCGGGGAAGATGCCGTCGGCCATCGCCGCGATCTGCGAGTCGCCGGGAATCGGCGACGTGATCGACCACGCGAGCGGCTGCCAGATGCCGGTGACCTTCTCGAAGACCGCGGTCGCGCGCAGCCAGCTCTCGGGCGCGCCCTTCGGGCAACCGGTGTTCGGGCAGTTCGAGTACTCGCCGAGGTAGGCGGTGACGAACGCGGTATCGGGCTCGACGATGCCCACCACGGTCTTGGCCTTGTCGAGCAGGGTGATCTGCGGGAGGCCGAACATCGCCTCCTCGAGGCTGACCGGCGCTTCCCAGGTCAGGTTCGAGGTGAAGGCGAACTTCGGAGTGTCGAGCTTGGCGCGGTTCGACTTGCCCGTGATGGTCTCGAGCCGCTTCGCCACCTCCTCCGCGGGCGTCTCGGCCGAGGCAACCGACGACGCGAAGAGTAGGAGGGCGCACATGGCGAAGGAACGCATCGCGTAAGTATGTGATGGGACTGGCATGGATTCACCTGCAGACGCCCGAGATCGTGCAACCGATTCCCGACGTGGTTGTCGAATAGATCCGGACGCTCGTGCGTTCGTTTCATCAGCACAGGAGAGGTGCGCCCCATGATGCCCACGGTTCGCTTCACGCTCGCGGCGGTATGTCTGGTCGGCTGCCACAACAGCAACACCGAGGTGGCCGAGGTGGATCGCCAGGTTGCCGACGAGGCGGTGGAGACATCCGGCGGCGGCCTCCCGGCTCCGGCAGCGCTCCCGACTCCGGTCGACGCGAAGCTGGTCGAGCGCATCACGCCGGTGAAGCTCCCGAACATGGACAAGGTGAAGGAGGGCCAGGCGGCCTCCTTCCGGTTCGGTCGCGAGAACGAGCACACCGGTTGGGTCGCGCAGCTCCCCGAGCGGTCGCAGCTCGTGACCGTGGCGTACGCGGGCGGCAAGATCTTCGTGGGTGGTGGCTTCGGCTCGAGCTCGATGTACGCGCTCAACGCCACCACCGGCGCGAAGGAATGGACGCGCACGGCGCTCGTCGACCCGGGTCCGACCTCGGTCGTGGTCGAGGGCAACGAGCTCGCTTACAACACGTACTCCTGCACGCTCGAGGTCCTCGAGTCCTCCACCGGCAAGGTGCTGTGGACGAAGTGGCTCGGCAGCGAGACGCCGAACCCGGCCGCGTTCTCCGGCAACGTCGTGATCGCCGCGCACCCGAGCGATGACGGCTACCAGCTCTCCGCGTATCAGAAGCGCAGCGGCAAGGACGTGTGGTCGTCGTCGATCGACCAGCACATCCTCTCGGCCCCCGTGGTCGCCGATGGCGCGGTCTACGTCTCGACGACACTCGGCTCGCTCTACAAGATCGGCCTCGACGGCAAGCGCGCGTGGCAGCAGTCGATCAACGCCACGAGCGCCCCGTGGATCGCGGGCAACCAGATCCACCTCGCCGTCCGCGAGGGGAACAAGGAAGTCCAGGTCACCCTCGACACGGCGACCGGCAAGCGCGTCCGCAGCGGCCAGACGGCGAAGTCGGCGAACGACACGCCGACCGATGCGAGCGAGAACACGTGGGCGTACGAGGGTTCGCGTCCCGTCGTTCGCGACGGCGTGGTCTACACGGCGATGGGCGATCGCGCCGAAGCGCGCGACGCGACGACGGGGGCAGTGAAGTGGACGCGCCAGTACGGCAAGGGCGTCGGCACGCGTGACCTCGGCTCGGTGATCGTCGCGGGCAACCTCGCGATCGTCACCACCAAGGACGGCAAGGTCGTCGGCCTCGACCGCGAGACCGGCACCCAGCGCATGGCGTTCGACTTCGGCACGCAGATCGCGGCGCAGCCCGTGATCGCGGAGGGGTGGATGTACGTCGCCACCGCCAAGGGGCAGGTGCTCGCGTTCGACCTCGGCCAGAAGAGCATGGACGGTTGGCACATGTGGGGCGGTAACGCTCAGCACAACCTCTGAGGTAACCTGGGGACAGTGTCCCGGTGGTTCCTAGCGGCCGCGCTCCTGACAGGGTGCGGCCGCTTCGCATTTGATGACCTCGCGCGCGACGGCGGCGGCGACGCGGTGCCGCTCGACATCGCGGTCGCGACGGGCTGCGCGCAACCCACGGCGGCGCCCGCGAACATCAGGATCGAGGGCCAGACCTTCCGCTACACCTCGTTCGACAACACGAGCGCGGTGGTCGCCGGCACGATGGTGAGCGAGACGTTCGCGACCAACACGCAGGGCACGGCGAGCGACAACAACGGCGACTACACCTTCGGGATCGCCACGAGCGGCAAGCCCGGCGACTTCGCGATGGACGTGTCGCGCGCCAACAACTTCACGACGCACATCACCACCGACCTCCTGATCGCATCCGATCAGATCGGCGATCGCCTCGACCCGGTGATGCACCTCGGCGACGCGCCGATCTGGGACCAGGGGCAGATGACCGGCATCTACGCGAGCGCGGGCGGCGCGTACGCCCCGGGCCTCGGCACGCTCAACGTCGCGGTGCGTGACTGCGCCGGCGAGCCGGTGACCGGCGTGACCGTGACGCTGACGCCCCCGGCGGCGAAGCTGTTCTATCAATCCACCGACGGCAGCGGAACCAACACGACCGCCACCGCGGGCAAGTTTACCCACGCGATCGCCCTCGGCGTTCCGCCCGGCCCCGTCACGATCCACGCTACCGGCGGCGGCAAGACGTTCGTCGATCGCACCGTCCTGGTGCTCGCCGGCACCAACAACACGCTGGCGTTCGTCCACGGCGCCGACTGAGACGCAGAAACGATCGGAGCGGGGAGGCGCACGCGAGAAACGTCGCGCATCTCCGCTCGATCTCACGAACCACCCGTGGCGCGATATCGCCGTGCGCCCGCGCACCAGCCCTTCGGTAAAACGCTCGGTGCGCCGAAGGCCACCCGCGGCAGCGCCAGTAAAAACAGGGTTCTGGCGATGGCGCCGGGCGTGCAAAGGGCAAAGCGCATGAACACTCGCTTAGCGCTCCTCACGCTGACCGTGGGCCTGGCCGTCGGGTCCTCGGAAGCCCGTGCGTGGGGGATCGGTAGTCAGCTCGATCTCGATGGATGCCACGAACGGATCACCGCGGAGGCGCTGCGGCGCGTTCGCAGCATGTACCAGACCGCACCGGTGATCGTGCCGACCCGCGACGAACAGGCGATCATCGACAACGTCCAGTTCTCGCCGCCGGCGGACTTCCGCCACGACCTCGCCGGCATGTCGTTCCTCCTCGGCGTGCGCGACAACGATCTGAAGGGGCAGAACCCGCTCGATACGCTGCAGCTCGTGGAGGTGCACGGCGATCCCGATACGCAGGAAGAGCACTGCATCCGCGCCCTCACCGATGACAACGCGGCGGGCAATGTCTCGGCGCTCGCCGCGTGTCGCGCGTTCATCATCCAGCGCGCGATGGAGAGCCTCGACGGCCTCGGCACGAACGGGGTGGTCGATCAGGACGCGCGCACCGAGCTCAAGCTCTATCTCTCGTTCGCGAAGCACCACGACGCGAACCTGCCGCTCTTCTGGGTGAAGATGGGGCAGGCGGTCCACGCGATCCAGGACGGCTTCACGCACACGTATCGCACCGAGGACGGCATGCACCCGACCGTGGTGCTGAACTACATCGAGTACGTCTCGCCGGGCACGCCCGACGAAGGACGCGATGGACCCGATCACCTCGCGTCGCTCGATCACTGCGACAACATGGACGCGACGATCCAGCGCAACTTCGGCCTCGCCACCGCGGCCACGACGGAGTTCCTCGCGATCGCGCTCGATCCGGCGACGACGAACGCGCAGAAGCAAGCGGCGTTCGATGCCGTGCTCGTGAAGTACCTGACGTACGAAGAGCGCGGCTGCACCGACGAGAACAAGTGGTGCGATGCGATCGAGCCGAAGATCATCGACTCGAGTGGCTGCGACGCCGGTGGTGGCGGAGCGGCGCCCTTGTTCGTGCTCGCCGCCGTGCTCCTCGTCGTGCTCCGTCGCCGGAGCCTCGTGCCCGTGGCCGCGCTCGGCCTGCTGCTGGCCACCGCGCCCGCCCGCGCCGACGAGGCGCCGGCTCCGACCGAACCGGCGGTGCCGCTGACGCCGGCGCCGAGCGAACCGCCGGCGCAGACCGTCGAGGACGCGCAGGACGTGGCGAAGGGCAAGGAGCCCGGCCGCGACGTGTCGACGCCGACGGTGGAGGAGGTGAAGGACATCCGCGAGGACAAGCGCCTCGGCAGCCCGTTCGGTTTTACCGCGAACATCGGCGGCTCGCTGATCCACGGCGCGGCGGCGGTCAACATCGGTGGCCTCTACCGGATCAACGAGCGCTGGCTGGTCGGTATCGGCGTGGAGTGGAACCCGTGGATCACCTCGGTGCCGCTCGAGGCGAAGGCCGGCGCGGTCAACGCGTACGGCACCGTGGTCCGCCGGTTCCCGATGAAGTTCGACCGCGTGAACCTGCGCACGTCGCTCCACCTCGGCGCGTCGCGCCTCATGTTCGACGTGCCGGGTGCACCGAAGGGCAGCATCGGTCCGTTCGCGTCGTTCACGCCGCTCGGCATCGACTACGACCTCGGCGACTCGGTGCGGCTCGTGCTCGATCCCGTCGAGATCGCGGTGCCGATGCCGTACGTCGGGCTCATCCCGCTCTACTACGAGCAGTTCCGCCTGATGATCGGCATCCAGATCGGCGCTTGATCCACCCGCGAAACGGCGGGAAGGTCCGCCGATGGGTGATCTCGATCGGCGCGATCTGTTCCGGCTGGGTGTGTCGGCCGCGCTCGCGAGCACCGCGCTCGCGGGCTGTCAGGGCGGCGGCGCGAAGCAGCCCACGCTCGGTACCAAGGGCGAGCCCGCCTTGCCGGCACCCGACCTCGCGGAGGTCACGATCGCCGAGCTGCAGCGGCGGATGCAGGCCGGCGCGGAGACGTGCGCATCGCTCGTCGCGAAGTACACGGCGCGCATCGAGGCGGTGAACGAGACAGGCCCGGAGCTGCGCGCGGTGATCGCGATCGATCCCGACGCCGCCGCGAAGGCGCAGCAGCTCGATGCCGAGCGCGCGGCCGGCCAGCTGCGCGGTCCCTTGCACGGCATCCCGATGCTCGTGAAGGACAACCTCGATACCGGCGACAAGATGCCGACCACCGGCGGTTCGCTCGCGCTCGCGGGCACGTACGCGAAGGCGGATTCGTTCGTGGTCGCGAAGCTGCGCGCGGCGGGGGCGCTGATCCTCGGCAAGACGAACCTCTCCGAGTGGGCGAACCTGCGCGGCAGTCCCTCGGTGTCGGGGTGGAGCGGCGTGGGTGGGCAGTGCCGGAATCCGTACGCGCTCGATCGCTCGCCGTCGGGCTCGAGCAGCGGCTCGGGGGCGGCGGTGGCGGCGAACCTGTGCGCGGCGGCGATCGGAACGGAGACCGATGGCTCGATCACATCGCCCGCGAGCATGGCCTCGCTCGTCGGCTTGAAGCCGACCGTGGGGCTCGTCAGCCGGACCGGCATCATCCCGATCGCCGCGAGCCAGGACACGGCGGGACCGATGACGCGCACGGTGACGGATGCGGCGGTCGTGCTGACCGCGATCGCGGGCACCGATCCGAACGATGCCGCGACGAAGGCGGCGAAGCCCGAGGACTACACGAAGTACCTCGATCGCGACGCGCTGAAGGGCGCGCGCATCGGCGTGCCGCGCAAGGGCTGGTTCGGCCTCAACCGCAACATGGATGCGATCGCCGAGGCGGCGCTGCGCGAATTCGCGAAGCTCGGCGCGGTGCTCGTGGATCCGGTGGAGCTCGATTCGCCGCCCGCGCTCGGGATGGCGGAGCTCGAGGTGCTCCTCCACGAGATCAAGACGCAGCTCGCGGACTATCTCGCCACGCGCGGCGGCGATACGAAGGTGCGTTCGATCGCCGACGTGATCGCGTTCGACAAGCAGAGCGCGGTGGAGCTGTCGCTGTTCGGCCAGGAGTTGTTCGAGCAGGCGGAGGCGAAGGGCCCGCTCACCGACAAGGCGTATCTCGAGGCGCGCGCCACGTGCCTGCGGATCGCGCGCGACGAGGGCCTCGACAAGGCGTTCGCGGCGAACAAGCTCGACGCGATCTTCGCCGGTACCGGCAGCCCGCCGTGGATGCTCGATCCGGTGAACGGCGATGCCTTCGGCGCCGGCTGCACCACGCTGCCCGCGATCGCGGGGTATCCGCACATCACGGTGCCGGCCGGCTACGTGCGCGGGCTGCCGATGGGCATCTCGCTCATCGGACCGGCGTGGTCCGAGGGCAAGCTCCTCGGCTACGCCTATGCCTACGAGCAGGCGACGAAGCTGCGCCAGCCGCCGAAGTATCTGCCGAGCGCGCTCGACGCGTGACCCACCTGCGGGCGCCGGCGGGTCCGGGGAGACCCGACGTGCTCGCCCAACTGGTTGATCGCGCGTTGCCCTCGGCCGGCACGGGCCTTGTAGAGTGCCGGACCATGAACCGACTCAGCATGACCCTGGCCGCCGTGACCCTCGTGACCTCGCTCGCCGCGTGCAGCAAGAAGAAGGACGGAGGCGGTGGTGGTGGCGACGACAAGAAGGGCCCGACGATCACGATCAACGAGGCCGACTGGGTCCCGAAGAACCTCCATGACGTGGCGCCGCTCATCAACATCACGATGAAGGTGCCGAAGGACGCGAAGCTCGAGAAGAACGGCAACGGCGGCGTCGACATCAAGGTCAGCGACGTCTACCTCATCACCGTGTCGAACCTCGCGGTATCGAACGTCGCCGAGGCGATCAAGTCCGACAAGTCGCTGACCGTCGAACGCAAGGATCGCTACTCGATGACGAAGGTCCTGAGCGAGGAGCCGACCGGCTTCGTGTACACGGTGCAGATGAAGCCCGAGGAGAACGGCAACACGTACGAGGCCGAGTCGCACTTCGCCTGGTACGTGGAGAAGGAAGGCGCGATCTACTCCATCCTCGACGACAAGCCGCTCGACGCGTTCTCGACCCCGGGCTCGACGTACACCCCCGACGTCGCGAACAAGGTCTACGGCATCGTCAAGGCGTCCGCGAAGGCGAACTAGTCATCCCAGGTCGAGAACGTGATCGGGTAGTTCACCTGCACGACCGTGTCGAGCTCGGGGAACTCCCACTCCTTGAACACGCTCTCGAGGCACGTGTTGATCTCGGCGGGGAACGTGCTGTTCGCGACCGCGGTCTCGACGCGGCCGCTGCGCTCGATGACGAACTGCATGTTCACCGTGCCCTCGAGCTCGGGCCGCTTGCGCCACTGCGCGACGCGTTCGTAGCAGTACGTGATCCGCTCGCGGCTGAGCTTCATCCGCCGCCGGATCATCATCTTGTCGCCGCCCCATCCCGGCGGACGCGAGAACCGCTCGGAGACCAGGCTCGCGACGCGTGACGGCGCTCCGGCGACCAACGCGATGCGCGCGTTCGCGTGCGGGTACGGATCCTCGGCGACGTGCGCCTCGATGCCGCGCAGATCGAGCGCGACCGGCGTCTGGTGCTTCAGCCACTGCTGGTGCTCGCGGCCTTCAACGGTCGCCTCGATGCGCGCGATCGTCTGGTGATCGGGATCGATCGCGAGGGCGAAGAGCGGCGGCAGCTCCACCGCGAGCTCGACCCGCGCGCTCTCGCCGACCACGATCGAGATGTGATCCTGGCCGGCGCTCGTGCTCTCCCACGTGAGCAGCGCGCCGTCGGACTCGCGGTGGTACGCGCGCACCGCGTCGTCCTTCGCGAGCGCCTGGCTCCATGCCTTCTCGTCCTGCGTGGTCACCGCCATCCCCACGATCCGCGTGCCGGCCGGTAGATCCATCGGCACGACGCCGAAGCTGAACCGGGGGAGCTTCACCTCGATCGTGACCCACGACACCGCCTTGGCGCGGACCTCGACCGCGATGCGTTCGATCTTCGCCCCCGCGCCGGGCGAGCCCACCCTCACCGCCGGTGGATGCATCGAATCGATCGTGGGCAGGTCATCGGCGCGCGCAGGCGTGGCCAGCGCGACGACCGACGCCGCCACGAGGCACGTCGTCCGCACAGGCCTGAGACACCGGCGGCGCGGCGAGGTTCCGTGAAACGCGTCGTCGCCGTGCGTGATCGAAGGGATGGCGCACCTCCTCGCACGCGCGGCGCTGTTCGCGACGAAGCCTTCGCTACCGGCGCGCGAAGAAGGCAGCGTTGCGCGCGCGATCTTCGACCGACGCATCGGACTCGTGCTCGATCGCGTCGACGGGGCACTCGGCCACACAGGCCCCGCAGTCGATGCACTCGTCGGGAGCGATGAACATCTGGATCCCGGGGAAGCGCTGCGCGCGATTGGCGGGGGCGACGGCGCGAAGCTCGTCGATGGGTACGGGGCCGAGGATGCAGTCGCACGGGCACACGTCGACGCATGCGCTATCGCAGGTGCCGACGCACCTCTGGGTGATCACGTAGGTCATCCCCGAGGTACAGCAGCGCACGTGCCGCGCCAACTACCTGACCGTACGTGGCCGTCGAGAGGAATCACCGAAATATCGGTGTCTTCACCGGAATGTCGGTGTAAGAGTTTGGTCGTGAGCGCAGGGACGAAGCTCGTCGCCGAGCTGCTGCAGGCCGTGGCGGGCGGGCACTCGCCGCGGGCGCTCGTGCGCGCGATCGCCGCGGTGCTCGGTGCGCACGCCCGCCTCGTGCGCGTGGAGCTGCAAACGCCGTTGCCCCCCGCGATCGTCGAGCGGGTCGGCACCGAATGGCGTGCGGTGGTGGCGGCGTCGAGCGCGCGCGGCGCCGTGGTGATCGCGCCGGGACTGGCCGTGGTGCCGGAAGGCGCACTGCCCGACCTCCTGACCGAGCGCGAGATGCAGCGCGCGATCCGTGGCGTGATCGACCTGGCGGCCCGGCATCTCGACGTGGTGCACCGCCTCGCGCAGCTCTCGCGGAGGGCACAGGCGGAGAACCGCGAGCTCCGCGCCGACCTCGAGCGCGCGGACGATGGAGGCACCGTGGTCGCGAACAGTCCTCGCATGCGCGCGGCGCTCGCGCGGATTGCACAGGTCGCGCGCCATCCCACGACGGTGCTGCTCCTCGGCCCATCGGGGAGCGGCAAGGAGGTGCTCTCGCGCGAGCTGCATCGCCGCTCGTTGCGGGCGCATCGCGCGATGCTCCAGCTCAACTGTGCCGCGATCCCCGAGACGCTGATCGAGAGCGAGCTGTTCGGCCACGAGCGCGGCGCGTTCACCGGCGCCGAGCGCACGCACGCCGGCGTGTTCGAGCGCGCGCATCGCAGCACCTTGCTCCTCGACGAGGTCGGCGAGCTGTCGGCCGCGGCCCAGGCCAAGCTCCTCCGCGTGCTGCAAGAGGGCAGGGTGCGCCGCGTCGGCGGCTCGGCCGAGATCGCGGTCGACGTTCGCCTCGTCGCCGCCACGCATCGCTCGCTCGCGGAGATGGTGGCGGCGGGGACGTTCCGCGAGGACCTCTACTATCGGCTCGACGTGTTCTCCGTCGAGGTGCCCGCGCTGCGCGATCGCCGCGAAGATCTCGCGCCCCTCGTCGCCGCGATCGGCGGCGAGCTCTGTGCGCGCATGGGTGTGCCGCTTCCCCCGATCTCTCGCGGACTCGTCGCCAAGCTCGCCGCGCACGACTGGCCCGGCAACGTCCGCGAGCTGCGCAACCTCCTCGAGTCCGCGCTCGTCCTCGGCGGAGGCGCCGCCTTCGCGTTGCCCGAGGAGTTCCCGCGCCGGAGCACCGCGCGCGGTCCGCGTGCCTTCGATGCCGCCGTGCGCGATACGATCGAGGACGTGCTTCGCGCGACCCACGGCAAGATCTACGGCGCGAACGGCGCGGCGGCGCGGCTCGGCATGCCGCCCGCGACGCTGCAGAGCAAGATGAAGAAGCTCGGCATCGAGCGCCGGCGGTTCGCGTGAAGCGGAAGCCGTGCGGAAGAGCTCGCCGCAGAGACTCCGAGATCTCCGAGGAGAGTGTTTCACCACGTCTCGCACTCTCGACGAGAAGCGAGCCGTTGAAAGCAGCCTCCGCTCGGCGAGCTCCGAGTCTCCGTGGCGAATTTCGGGAGAACCAACGAACTAGGTCCCGGTCCGGACGCCGCCGCCTGCGATGCCGAACGGCAGCCGTGCGTGCGGCGGCTGGGCGCGGATGTTCTCGAGGTCGGCAGCAGCAGCTGCGCGCTGGCTGATCGGGTGGCCGGGGCGCAAGGCGGAGTTGCCGGCGCGGGGGCGGAAACGAGTGTGAGCGCGCGTGCAGTCCGACGAGGCTTCGCGGCGTTGCGAGCTTCGCGTTGCGTCCCGCGGGAGACGAGGTTGCGCACCGCGGGAGACGACCGCGGGTGGCACTCGAGGTGCACCGAGGAGGATCGCCTTCTCAAACCCTGCACGCGAAAGGACCTGACGATGTCGAACACGGAGATGCTCGAGACGATTTCGGCCGACCAGCTGACGACGGCGTCGGGCGGGGTGAGCATGAAGCTCACGCAGTACGGGTACCCGAACGATCCGTACTCCGATTCGGAGACGCGGAAGGGTCACGGCGCGTATCGCAACCTCGATCGCGAGCACTCGATGGCGATCACGGATTCGGGGCTGCGCGCGCTCGGGCTATCGCGGCAGGGCGTGCGTGCGAACCCGACGTGGGTCGATATCAAGCTGAAGGGCGGCGGTACGCTGCAGCGGCGGATCGACGACCGCGCACCGCAGGGCGATATGCGCGCGGATCTGTACCAGCCGCACGGCTTCGATCGCGGGCTGCCGGATCGCGCCGAGATCTCGCTGCATCGCTAAGCCAGCGAAGGGCGAGCGCGCGTCGATGATCAACGGAAGCGGTCGTGGCATTCGGGTTCACCCGAATGCGCTGCGGGCTCCTGCAGAGCGGAGGATGTCGCGGGTGCGCTCGAGGCGTGCTCTTCGAAACGGAGCGCGCGGCTCGGGAGCGTCGAGGACGGCGGTGATCAACGCTGCGAGCTGCAACTTGACCCGCTGCCGTCGGGCACCCAGACTACCCCCTGGTGATCGGGCAGGTCATCGGCAACTACGTGATCGTCTCCGAGCTCGGCAAGGGCGGGATGGGGATGGTCTATCGCGCCGAGCACACGAAGATCACGCGCACGGTGGCGCTGAAGATCCTCCTGCCGCAGCACTCGGCGGATCCGGAGACGGTGCAGCGGTTCTTCACCGAGGCGCGCGCGGCATCGTCGATCGATCATCCGGGCATCGTCGAGATCTACGACTTCGGCGTTCACGACGGGCGCGCGTATCTCGTGATGGAGATGCTGACCGGCGAGAGCCTCGGCGCGTTGCTCGCGCGCGGGGCGCTGCCGCCGGCGGATGCGGGCGCGATCGTGGGGCAGGTCGTCAGCGTCATCGCGGCGGCGCACGCGCGCGGCATCGTGCACCGCGATCTCAAGCCGGACCACATCGTGCTCGAGCCCACCGACGCGGGCGGTCTCCAGGTAAAGCTGCTCGACTTCGGCATCGCGAAGATGATCTACGAGGGCGGCGGCGGCACGAAGACGCAGACCGGCGTGATGATCGGAACGCCCGCGTACATGAGCCCCGAGCAGTGCATGGGCCGGTCGGATCTCGATCATCGGACCGACCTCTACGCGATCGGCTGCATCCTGTTCCACGCGCTATGCGGGCGCGCGCCGTTCTCGAGCGAGCACGGCACCGGCATGCTGATCGCGGCGCACCTCCGCGATGCGCCGCCGGATCCTCGCGTCCTCGATCCGCGGATCCCGTCGGCGCTCGCGGCGATCACGTTGCGGCTCCTCGAGAAGGAGCCCGCCGCGCGCTTCCAGTCCGCGCTGGAGGTGCGGGCCGCGCTCGCCGCGGCCGGCGTCAACATCGCCACCACGCTGCAGCGCCCCGCGACGCCGTCGATCCCGCCGCCGCTCTCGGTGCCGCCCGTCTCCGCCGTGCCGCACGAGCCAACGCTGAAGGCGCCACCGTCAGGTGCGTCGAAGCGCACGATCGCGATCATCGGCGGCCTCGCGTTCCTCGCCGCGGGCACGTGCGTGTTCGCGATCGTGTCGTACGCGATGCGGAAGGACGCGCCGGCATCGGCGAGCGCCGGGTCGGCGAGCGCAGCGAAACCGGGCGCGGCCGTTGCGGCCACGACGCCGTCGAGCGCCGCGACCGCAGGTGGGAGCGGACCCGGATCGGGTGCGAGCGCCGCGAGCTTGGGTGGGAGCGGAACCGGATCGGGTGCGAGCGCCGCGAGCTTGGGTGGGAGTGGAACCGGATCGGGTGCGAGCGCCGCGACCGCGGGTGGTTCGGCAACTGGCTCGGGCGGAGTCGGCGCGGGTGGTTCCGCATCTGGCTCGGGTGGAGTCGTTGCGGGGAATGCAGTCGCTGCCGCGAACTCGGGCGCGACCGCCGCGCCGAGCGGCTCTGGTGCTGCGGCAACCGGGTCGGGTCCAACGACGAGCATCGCGGGCGCCGAGTCGTGCGCGGCGGGGCAGACGCGCTCCGACGATACGCGCGGCCACTGCTGCTGGCCCGGGCAG
>Ga0247741_1001540_pt1 | contig 12791 bp, 10 predicted proteins | sample UWRJL213509R2_FD_180945 | JGI IMG/M metagenome (GOLD analysis project Ga0247741, IMG submission 180945) | Plant litter microbial communities from Arlington Agricultural Research Station in Wisconsin, United States - UWRJ-L213-509R-2 | ecosystem: Environmental > Terrestrial > Plant litter >... | reverse complement strand
TTTTACGATTTTGTTCGGCTCCAACCGCGATCAGCATCGCGGCCTTATTACCGCAATGGCATTTGAAAGCCTGCTTAAAGTCTGCGCGATGTTTGCGGTAGGAATGGTGTCGGTGTTTGGCGTATTTCACGGTATCGACGGTCTTAATGAATGGCTTGCAGATCACCCCGAAAATCTCGCGTTGCTGCATACACCAATTCAGGATGGGTCATCTCATACGCTGCTTTTAGTATTCGTCGCTACCGCTGTGACCATGCCACACATTTTCCATTTGGGCTTGGCGGAAAATCCCCTGATGCGCAATTCGCGCACGGTTACTTGGGCCTTCCCTTTGTTCTTGCTGTTTATGGCGCTGCCCATATTCCCGATTTTATGGGCCGGCTCGGAACTCGCGGTTCCTTTAGATCCGCAATATTTCACCTTGGGCGTACCTATTCTATTTAACTCGCCCGCGTTAACCATTTTCGCGTTTATCGGCGGATTATCCGCAGCAACCGGCGCGATGATTATCATCACCTTGGCGCTGGCGACCATGGTGATGAACCATTGGCTGCTGCCAAGTTTGCGACTCGCCGCCCGCAACGATCTTTATCGCCAACTCTTGTGGTTACGCAGAATTTTGATTGCCGCGATTTTCTTTGGCGGCTATCTATTTTATTGGGTGCTCAACAATCGCTACAGCCTTACCGATTTGGCATTCGCCGCTTTTATCGAAACCCTGCAATTCTTGCCCGGTACTTTTGCGATTGTGTTTTGGAGTCCGGGAAATCGCCGCGGTATGATCGCCGGATTGTCAGTTGGTACAGTGATCTGGTTTTTTGGACTGTTATTACCAATCATCACCGGCATGAAAGTTCTGCACATTCCCTTTTCCGAGTTTTACATTCCGGTCGGCAATGAATACTGGAATAGCATTACGCTCTTTTCACTGGGCTTGAACACGGCGATTTTTATCGCTGTGTCGCTGATAACCGAGCAATCCGAAGAAGAACATTACAGCGCGGATTTATGTGCTGCCGATGAACTCAGCCATCCTGTTCGCCAAGCGCTAGACGTTCACTCAGCCGCTGAGTTTAAAGATCGCCTTGCCAAACCGCTCGGCAAAGTCACCGCCAGCCGTGAAGTCGATCATGCACTTAAGCAATTAGACCTAAGTAATAATGAGCGCCGCCCCTATGCCTTGCGCCGCCTGCGCGACCAACTTGAAGGTAACTTGTCTGCATTGATGGGTATTCACGTCGCCAGTGAAATTATGGATAGCCATCTTCCCTACAAAGTGGCCGATGTACGCGAAACGCTGGATATCAACCTGATCGAAAACCGCCTCGCGCAGTATCAAAACCACCTTACGGGTATGGCCGCAGAGCTGAACAACTTGCGCCTTTATCATCGCAAAACCTTGCAAGAATTACCTATGGCGGTGTGCTCGTTGGGACCGGATACGGAAATCCTCATGTGGAACCACGCCATGGCTGGGCTGACTCACACACCGAGCGAACAAGTGACCGGTTCTTATTTGGAAGATATCGCCGAACCCTGGCGAACCCTGCTTACGGACTTTAGCAAGAGCCGTGAAATGCATTACTACCGTCGCGAAATCGAACTCGAAGGTCATCCCCATTGGATCAGCTTGCACAAAGCAACCATTGAGGGGCCAATTACCGAAGGCGTTTACGATCAGGTAATGATGCTTGAAGACGTAACTGAAACCCAATTATTGGAGCAGGAGCTGGTACACAGTGAGCGCCTGGCATCGGTTGGGCGATTGGCCGCAGGCGTGGCTCACGAAATTGGCAACCCGATTACGGGTATCGCCTGTCTAGCGCAGAATTTGCGTTACGATTCGGACAATCCTGAAGTGCTGGAAACTGCCGAACAAATTCTCAGCCAGACAGATCGCGTTACGCGAATCGTGCAATCTTTAGTGGGTTTCTCGCACACCGGCCACACCGCCAAGAGCGAATTCCAGGCCGTTATTTTGCGCGACTGTGCTCATGAGGCGATTAGCCTGTTATCCCTCCAAAAAGATAAGCAACAAGTACAATTTATTAACGAAATTCCTAAAAATGCCATTGTAGCTGGCGATACTCAGCGTATGATTCAGGTGTTCATTAACCTGCTCTCCAACGCGCGCGATGCCAGCCCCGAAAATGGCCGCGTGCTACTCGCCAGCAATGAAGATGAATACTCCATCGATATCACGGTTACGGATGAAGGCAGCGGTATTCCGCCCGACATTCAGGATCGAATTCTCGAGCCCTTTTTTACCACCAAGGAACCCGGCGAAGGTACAGGCTTAGGACTGGCAATGGTCTATAGTATTGTGGAAGATCATGGCGGCCTATTGGATATCGTCAGCCCGGTGGACACACAGCGGAATCGCGGAGCACAATTCATCGTCAAATTGCCGCGCCATGTTGATTCTTTAGTCGATATTTAAGGTAGGATAGCCATCCTGGTTTTTAGGCTAATTGGATAGCCTTCCAAGTTTTTAGGTCAGAGCGCGTGCAGCCGCTGACCTGAGTGTACTGATAACCGTTTAGACAAGTCGAAAGCTATGAGTAAGATTCTTATTGTTGAAGATGAAACCATCATTCGCAATGCATTGCGCAAGCTGTTAGAGCGCAACCAGTATGAAGTGAGTGAAGCTCCATCGGTAAAGGAAGCTACATCCAAATTTAGCCTCAAGGATTTCGACCTCATTATCAGTGACCTCCGACTGCCAGGTGCACCAGGCACAGACCTCATTAAACTTGCTGGCGAAACGCCGGTACTGATCATGACCAGCTACGCAAGCCTGCGTTCAGCGGTTGATTCAATGCGTATGGGCGCTGTCGATTACGTTGCCAAACCCTTCGACCACGATGAAATGGTCAACGCGGTTAAACGTGTTATCGGCAAAGCCAAAGCCGCCAATAAAGTTGCCACTCAAGGTCTTACTGCTAGCAAAGCCATTGCCGGGATGATTGGCAGCAGCGATGTAATGCAGGATCTTTATAACCGCATCCACAAAGTTGCCCCTACCGCCGCCACCGTTTTGATCCATGGTGAAACAGGTACCGGTAAAGAATTAGTTGCTCGTGCACTGCACGAAGAAAGCCAACGCAATAACCACCTGATGATCTCGGTAAACTGCGCCGCCATTCCAGAAACCCTGATCGAGTCTGAACTCTTTGGCCACGAAAAAGGCGCATTCACCGGTGCCGCAAGCAACCGTGAAGGCTTGGTTGCTGCTGCAGATGGCGGAACTCTGTTTTTAGATGAAATCGGCGAATTGCCGCTTGAAGCTCAAGCTCGCTTGCTGCGTGTTTTGCAGGAAGGCGAAGTACGTCCACTGGGTTCAGTTGAATCCCGCAAAGTGGATGTACGCTTGGTCGCCGCAACCCACCGCGACCTGCGCAAACTGGCTAAAGAAGGCAAATTCCGCGAAGACTTATATTTCCGCATCAACGTTGTTCAGTTGACACTGCCGCCCCTACGCGAGCGTGGGCGCGACATCATCAATATCGCTGAATCGCTTTTACAACGTTACTGCACCCAGTTCGGCAAACCTCAACTCAAACTTTCTGCAGACGCTGTTGATGCCATCATGGCCTATGCTTGGCCAGGCAATGTACGCGAACTCGAAAACGCCATGCAGAGAGCTGTCATTCTTTGTGAAGATAGTAACGAGATCAGTTCATTGTTGTTATCGATTGACTCAGATTCTCCATCTCAAAATACGCTCGAAACTGGCGATATGATTTTCGGACAGACCCGAACTCTCGCTGGCAATCCTATTCAGAGGCCAACCAAAGATGCGTCAGAAGATTTATCGCTGGAAGATTATTTCCAACGCTTTGTGATTGAACATCAGGACTCTATGAGCGAGACAGAATTGGCTCGTAAACTGGGTGTAAGTCGTAAGTGTTTATGGGAACGTCGTCAGCGTCTGGGAATTCCACGCACGAAAAATAGCGCCTCAAGTCTCGCCAAATAGCATCTCATTCAGAGATTGCTCTATCGAAAAATATCAATTTATAACTATTTTCAGCGTCCCACTTTTAGTTTTAGCCGACAACTAAAAGTGGTGGCGTTACGCTTTTGCATGTTTTTTGATCAGAAAGTTGATCTAGATGCCACTCCGTTACCCACATCTACGAAACTGTTACCGCACAGAAAAGTGTTACCGGACACAGTCTTCGGTAACAAAGTTCCATAATTTTGTAACCCTTAGAAATAACAAAAAGTTATAAAAACACACCCAAAAACATCAACCGTTTGATTAATAAGGGAAATTTTTTATTGGCATAGGAAGTGCTCTATGTCGAGCACTAAAAACAATAAATAATAATTAAAAAAGCGTAAAAATAATAACAACAAGAAATAATAAGAAACTGAAATTTACTAATAACAACAAGAAACAATAAGAAACTGAAAACTTTAATAACAACAAAAAACAATAATAAGCAGAAACATAAAAATAACGATACGTGGATTGAGCAAGACCAGCGCTAGAAGACAAGAGCAATAAGATACTAAAATAAAGCGGAATACCAATTAGGCAGAGGATGGGATAGCAAGAGAGTTAGAGATGGGCACGGAAGCACCCCATTTAATTGCCTTAATGAGCACCTCTGTTGTGCTACCCTCCCAACGGGAAAGCCAAAAGCTTTCCCGTTTTGCTTTCCTCTTCACCCGATTTCCTCCGCCGCATTCAATAGGCTCAATTCAATTGTTATTGTAAAGACCAGCCACTTAGAAATAAGTTCAGAGACGCCAATCGGCACTTGAGTTTCCTCTGTCAGACTGCATCTGCTACACTCGCGCCCACTAATTTGTACCATAATCAAATTTCGTCTACGTCGTCATCCAATCTGCACGAAAAAAACTATGCTGAAACGTCTGTTCAACTTTATCTCCTCGCGCCAAGCTGCCTCTGCTACAAGCGGTCCGGTGGTGATACCTCGCGATCAGCACAATATTTCGCGCAAAAATATCAGCCCCGCTGCCATCAAGATTATTAAGCAAATCGAAGAAGCAGGTTTTAAGGCCTATCTGGTCGGCGGCGGTGTACGGGATTTGCTACTCGGTAACCATCCTAAAGATTTCTATATAGCAACCGATGCCAAGCCAGAAGAAGTAAAACGCATCTTCCGCAGCGCGCGTATTATCGGCCGTCGCTTTCAAATTGTTCACGTACGCATTGGCCGTGAGATTTTTGAGGTGACAACATTTCGCGGTCATCACGAAGATGTTGCCCACGCGAAATCCAAAACCGACGAAGGCATGCTGTTGCGCGATAACGTTTACGGCACCATCGAAACCGATGCTGCCCGTCGTGACTTCACCGTCAACGCGCTCTACTACACCATTCGCGACTTCTCCGTACATGATTACTGCAATGGCCTGGAAGATATTAAAAACCGTACATTGCGCATTATTGGCGACCCTGCAACGCGCTACAAAGAAGATCCTGTACGCATGCTGCGCGCCGTGCGCTTTGCGGCCAAATTGGGATTCAAGATAGAACCTAATACCGCTCAACCGATTCGCGAATTGAGCGTTTTACTTGGCAATATCTCAGAAGCCCGTTTATTTGAAGAAGTCCTCAAATTATTTTTAGGTGGATCAGCGACGGCGACCTTTCATCTGCTAAGCGAATACGATTTGCTGAAACAACTTTTCCCCGGAGCGGATGCCGCCATAAAATCTGGCGACACCTTGGGCGCAGCGCTTATTGAGCGCTCCATGATTAATACCGACAAACGCATTCGCGCTGAAAAAACGGTAACGCCTGCGTTTATCTATGCCGCACTGCTCTGGCCTGCACTGCAGCAAGAACAAGCGCGTCTCGCCGAGAAGATGCCGCCACAAGCCGCTTATCTCGAAGCTTGCCAACGCGTAATTAGTCAACAGCTAGCGCGCACCTCAATTCCAAAACGTTTCTTGATTCCCATGCGCGAAATTTGGGATCTGCAATCGCGTTTACCCGGTCGTCAGGGAATGCGTGCTTTGCGTTTGCTTGATCACCCGCGCTTCCGCGCCGCTTACGACTTTTTGCTAATGCGCGAGGATGCCGGCGAGAAATTAAATGGCTTGGGAAGTTGGTGGACCAGTTTCCAAAGTGCTAACGATGAAAATCGCGAGCAAATGGTAAAAGACTTAGGCAAGCAAAACGCCACCAGTCGTCCACGCCGTCGCCGTCCGCGCAAACCGACCGATGGAACAGCCCCAAACACTGCGCCCGACATCGAATAAACATGCTTGCCTACATTGGTCTTGGCAGCAACCTGGATAACCCGCGTGCGCATGTTGAACAAGCCTTCACTGAGCTTGGTGAAATTGCCAATACCCAATTAGTTAAGCGTTCAAAGATTTACTGCAGCAGCGCTGTTGGGCCTGGCGATCAGCCTGATTACATCAACGCGGCCGCTTTGTTAAACACCGAGTTATCGCCGCTTGAATTGCTGGACGCATTGCAAGCTATAGAACACAGCCACAAACGCGTCCGTATTGAGCGTTGGGGACCACGTACGCTGGATCTGGATATACTGCTGCTCGATGACCAGATAATCGCTAGCGAGCGTCTCACGGTGCCGCATCCCTATCTGGTCCAACGCAGCTTTGTGCTTTATCCTTTGGCAGACCTTGCCCCGGAGCTGACATTGCCCGATGGCACACACTTGCAAGAACTCATCGCTCAATGTCCGCGCGATGGGCTTGAAGAACTAAACCAATAACTGAGTTATGCCCACAAACCAGGAGCTTGCTGTGAACCCTGTTTTTGAAGACTTGTCATTGGATTTAACGAACACCAGCCTACCGCGTTACATCGCCGTTGAAGGCTGCATTGGTGTCGGCAAGACCACACTCGCTCGCAATATTGCCAAGCTCTTCAATTACGATATGTTGCTGGAGCAGCCAGAAGACAATCCATTTCTGGAACGTTTTTACAAAGATCCAAAGTCTACCGCCCTGCCCACCCAATTATTCTTTTTATTCCAACGCGCGAATCAACTCCAGAGCCTGCGCCAAAACGATATGTTTGAGCCGGTACGCATTGCGGATTTCCTGATTGAAAAAGATCAATTGTTTGCGCGAGTGACGCTCGACGATGACGAACTCAATATCTATCGCCAGGTGTATGACAAGCTTTTGATTGACGCTCCGCGACCCGACTTGGTGATTTATTTGCAAGCACCTTTGGATGTATTGGCAGACCGAATTCGTCAGCGCGGTATTTCCAGCGAGCAACACATCAGTAACGATTATCTTAAAGCACTTAACGATGCTTACACCGAATTTTTCCATTACTACGATGGTGCGCCATTACTTATCGTCAACGCTAAAGATTTAAATCTCGCGCAAAACCGAGAGCACTTTAAGCAGTTGGTGGAATATATTCTCACCATTAAAAGTGGACGCCATTACTACAATCCAACTCCCATGCTTTAAACGAAAGTTGTCAGCGTGAGTAGTGATATTTTCAAACCGCATTTTGCTCATTTAATTTGCTCATTTAAAAAGACGACTTGAATATGCCCTACGGAACCATTTCACACAGCACACCTACTACTAATAGCGCGCTTACCAAAGCTGTTACAACGACGACTTTGCATAAGCGCAAAGGCAGCGGCGAAAAGTTTGTGGTTATTTCGCTTTACGATGCGCACATGGCCAATATGGCGCAGCGTTGCGGCGTAGAAGTTGTGCTAGTGGGTGATTCATTAGGGATGACTGTTCTCGGTTACGACAGCACTTTGCCGGTCACTATGGAACACATGATTTATCACGTGGAAGCGGTAGCGCGCGGGAATAAAAAGTCGCTGATTATGGGCGACTTACCTTTCATGACTTACGCCACGCCTGAAGATGCGATGCGCAATTGCGCGCGCATCATGCAAGCCGGTGCACACATGGTAAAACTGGAGGGCGGCGAATGGCTTGCCGATACAGTTCGCATGTTGTCTGAACGCGGAGTACCTGTGTGCGCGCATTTGGGATTAACACCGCAATCCGTTAATAAATTTGGCGGTTTTCGCGTGCAAGGCCGCGATCAATTGCAAGCGGATAAAATTCTGGCCGATGCAAAACTTCTCGAAGCCGCTGGTGCAGATTTGGTATTATTGGAATGCGTTCCCGCTTCGCTCGCTGCCAAAATTACCGCCGAGCTTTCAGTGCCCGTTATCGGCATAGGCGCGGGTAGAGATACTGATGCACAAGTATTGGTGATTAACGATATTTTAGGACTCACCGAGCAGCCACCGAAATTTTCTAAAAACTTTTTGCTGGAAACCAACGATATTGCCGGTGCCATGCAAAAATATGTTGCCGATGTAAAAGCCGGAATTTTCCCTGGCGAAGAAAATACTTTCAACTAAGCTAGTCAATTACTACAAAAAAATTCAAATCAAAAAACTGTCGAATGGATTCGTCACTCGGTCAATACTAAAAAATTTGCCATTAGCAAATATAAATTTAAAAACCAACCGCTGAGTGATTTATGAAAATCCAATTACATTTTCTATGCGCGAAATATTTAAAATATTGCCTTTCAAGTCTGTTGTTATTAAGCATCTCAAGCTTCGCTGCCACAGGCGAAGAACATACTAAAAACCCCGTTCCCAATACACCGGAATGGCGTGCCTACATTGAAAAATCCAACAAATTACAAAAACTCGACCAAGCTAAAATTGCAGCGGAAGTAAAAGCACTCGGCCTCAATAAAGCGACACTTCCCGAACATACCAATCAATTTGGATTCGACCCTAAGCAGACTGATGATTGGTTTAAAAGTGATGAAGGCGAGCGCATTTTAAAAAATATTCTCTCTTTCCAAACGCCATCAGGCGGATGGTCAAAACGTACTGACATGGCAAAAGGCCCGCGTCAAAAAGGCCAGGCATTTGGTGTTGAAGCAGATTACATTCCCACCTTCGATAACGATGCCACTACCACGCAATTGCAATTACTTGCCCGAGCTTATTCGCTAACGCAAAAGAAAATTTATTCCGATGCATTTGAACGCGGTATGCAATTAATATTGGATGCGCAATATCCTAACGGTGGCTGGCCGCAAAATTATCCCTTGGTAAGCGGCTATCACGATCACATTACTTACAACGATAATCTTATGAAAGATTTGATGGAGTTGTTGTACGACATCGGCCAGGGCAAAAATGAATATGCGTTCACATCGCAAAAAACACGCGAGCTTGCGCAGCAAAGTTTTGCGAAAGGATTGGATTGCATTAAGAAAACCCAAGTTGTCACCAACGGGCAATTAACCATCTGGGGGGCGCAACATGACCGTGTAACGCTTGCGCCCGCGAAAGCGCGCAACTTTGAAATGATTTCGCTTTCTACTTCAGAAAGTGCTTCGCTCATTAATTTTTTGATGGATATAAAATCTCCCGATACCGACACCATCAAAGGAATTCATGCCGCAGCGAAATGGTTGGATGATAATAAAATTGTTGGGCAGCGTTGGGCCCATAATGATGTAGCGCCGCAAGCTGATCCGCAGGCACCACCGATGTGGGCGAGATTTTATGAAATTGGTACCAACAAACCTGTGTTCGGTGATCGCGATAGTTCAATTCATTACACGGTGAGCGAAATATCAGAAGAGCGACGCAATGGTTATGGCTGGTACAACACGGCGGGCAATAAAGTGTTGCTGAAATATAAAAAATGGGCTGAGAAATACCCGCTAAAAAATTAACGCTTTAAAATCAACTAAAAATGCCCGCACTCTGCGGGCATTTTTAGTTGGCGGTAATTATTAGCTGCCATCACTCGACCACACTTTCATCGTTTGCGCTGAAAGCAATTTACAGCCTTTGCTGGTGCTCACATAAGTTCGCATAAATTGGTAACGCGATGTACGCCAGGTTTTACCATCGTCGTTCCATTTGTCCACGCTGCTTAAACCGCGCAACACAACCGTGTTTTTTAACACATGTGCATTCAATTCGCTGGTCGTTCTTGCCTTGGGAATTTCTTGTGGATTTTTTGCGCGAGCGATGATGACCGATTTATTTTCAATTGCAGAGGCAAGATTGTGAACCCAGACGAAATCATCCGCTAAAAGATTTTGCAAAAAATCCGCATCACCAATTCGAGTTGCTTCCTCATAACGAGTGTCTAGCGCAATTAACTTTTTCACTGGCAAACAGCTTTGTGCGCTCGCATCAATTGCAACAAAACCAAATAATAACAGCAGTAGATTTTTCATAGATCGTCGCCAAATTTTAAACATAAAAAAACCGGTGCTGAAACAGCACCGGCCAAGACCATACTAGAGTACAAAATAAAAGGGAATTCCAACTGGGTAACAATTAAACCCACTGATGCCAACGTGCAACTCAATGCATCCATCAGTTTTTTAAGTATTGGTGCTGATCAAAAAATTTCCAGTTTAAAAATATGATTTTTTACATTAATTTGAGATAAACCGCACAAACTCATTTAAAAACGCTATAAAGATCTGCAAACACGCTCGATTTCAACGAAGTGGTAATGAAACGGCGTCGTTAATCAAGGTTTCCAAACGCGCTGCTGTCGCTGAGCGCAATACGAATTCATCTAACAATTTACGCAGCTTGCTCAGCTTTGCGCGGGCCGCGCGAAACTCAACAGTGATTGGCTCATAAACCAAATCGTGATCCAACACACTTAGTTTGCCAATTTCAGATAATTCGGAATGCACGGCGCTGATGATGTCGTAGAAAAAGTCTTTTCGCTCAATGGTGCTGGCTTCCCAATAGGCTTCATCCAAACCTGCTGATAAGCCTTCGAGAATTTTTACCGCTTTAGCAATACTATCGTTGGACATGATTCACCTTTTAAATGTTCGCCATTAGGAATTTCCTGAGTATAGAAGAAAATCCCAAATACGCCGCCCGCGCACGTTGGACTAGCTCACATGCATGGCCTCGACTAAGATAGCGGCCTTGGTCGAGAGCACCCCGATGCCTATTACGAATTTCAGCCTGTTTTTCTCCATTACTTTTATTGTGTCTGCGAGCCCGGGGCCGGTAATGCTGTCTTGCATGACTAATGGTGGACGTTTGGGCATGCGTAAGGCGATGGCGGGAATGTTGGGCGCATGCGCTGGCAATTTAGTGTTGGTGGCGCTGTCGGCGCTGGGTTTGGGACTTATCGTCAGCCAAAACGATTTGTTATTTAATATCGTAAAATGGGGCGGCGCGGGCTACTTAGCGTTTTTAGGTGTGCAGATAATTCGCACTCCCATAAACATCGGCCAGGTTGAAACTGACACCAAAATATATTCTGCCAAATCCGTGGGCTGGAATTCGTTTTTCATCGCGATTAGCAACCCTAAAGGTTTGATTTATTTCGGCGCGCTCTTTCCGCAATTTATTAACTATCACCAACCTTTAGTGCCGCAGTTTTTGGTTCTCACCCTTACTTTTTTGATTACCGATTTTTTGTGGATGTTTGCCTACGCTATTGCTGGCAATAAAATCATGCGCTGGCTTAAAGCACCTAAACATCAACTGTGGTTTAACACGATTTCAGGTCTTATATTAATTGCCGCCGGGATTTTTATGGCGCTTTCAGGAAAAGCTTAATGAACAAAAAATTATTATTTATCGGCGTTACCTCGTTAATTTCTATCGCTATCGATCAATACACAAAAGTTCTCGCCACTAAGCATTTGTTTGGCCATGAAGAACTCAGTTGGTGGAACGATTTTTTTGTACTGACCTACTCCATTAATCACGGCGCATTTTTAGGATTGGGAAATACTTTGCCCGAGGGCATACGCAATTTAATTTTCAGTGGGCTAGTTGGCGTATTTTTAATTGGTTTTAGTATTTATGCATTGCGCGACAAAGCCATGAATGATATTCAAAACCTTGCTTGCGGATTAGTGTTGAGCGGCGGTTTTAGTAATCTTTATGACCGCATCACTAATAACGGTGGCGTAGTGGATTTTATGAATATGGGAATTGGCGGTTTGCGCACCGGTATTTTTAATGTTGCGGATATGGCCATTATGGCTGGCGTATTTTTGTTGGTGATTTACTCATATAAAAACGACACAAAAAATTAGTTATTTTTCTCCACAATCCCTAGCGATTTTTAAATTTAGTTGCGCGGCGCTTGTGATCTAGATCTCATTCGCTGACGCACTGGATCGCAAACCAACGTACGCCTTATAAATATCAATCGCACTCGTACTCCTACACGTGGATCAGAACGTAGGTTTTGTAGCTGTAATCAATACTCGCACGACTTTTCGGCGCGATTTTCATATATTTTTCCCGTTTTCTCCCATGTTTAACCAATAACCAAAACTGAGACGATACCCGCAAGCGCTTACTTCACTATAGGCTAGCTCTACAAACCACATAATTAATAAACAGGTTTTGTACCGAGCCGCTTAACGTGAAATTTCTTTCCGTAATTTCATTATCTCCACGTCCTTAAACTGATGCACATCCCTCAAAGCGGCCTCGCGATGACCTGTGCTATTCCTGTTCTATTGGAGAAACTCAATGAACATCTTAATAAACCTGATAGCTATGCGGTTCGCTGCAAGTAATACAATGTGTAAACGGCTTTGGCTGTTGCTTTCTATTTTCACCCTGAACGTGTTTATGATTGGCTCAGCAAGCGCGCAAGCGCCTGTAGCTACCGACTTCCAGCGTACAGTCATCGCGACGGGGCTGGATTTATCAACGGCATTTGAAATTTCTAAAGATGGCCGCGTTTTTATTGTCAGCAAATGCGGCAAGTTTTTCGGTTGGAAGCTTAGCGGCCCGGCCAACACCAACCCA
>Ga0247741_1001539_pt1 | contig 12800 bp, 7 predicted proteins | sample UWRJL213509R2_FD_180945 | JGI IMG/M metagenome (GOLD analysis project Ga0247741, IMG submission 180945) | Plant litter microbial communities from Arlington Agricultural Research Station in Wisconsin, United States - UWRJ-L213-509R-2 | ecosystem: Environmental > Terrestrial > Plant litter >... | reverse complement strand
AGACTGACTTCAGCGAGATGTTTGACGCGTCGAGGTCCAATCTTTCAGCAGTCGAACATTCGCTAGGCAACATCCCATGGGGTTGCTGGGGGTCCAGCGACGGATATGGTGGGCCTTGTAGTGACTAGGCGTTGCACGATATCCGCCGCGGTGATATCAGACTCGCACGATGTTGGGCAATTGGGAATGTAGTTGTTGACTAGTACTGAAAGCTTGCGGCGTATGTGACTTGTGACTTGTGACGGGATTACAGTGGCTCAGGCTTAAGCAGGAAGGATAAGGACGGATGCACATTGTTATCGTGCTACAAGAGCAGACTAAGACAAGGACGGGGTGGTTGGTTGGGCATTCGAATAGCTGGGCTATCGTGATGAATAGGTGTTGGGATATGCGGAGTTCAGTATTAGATGTTGGAAGATGCTATAGGAAAGGGTTCATGAGAGTTGGGAACGTGAGTCGAAGTAGGCGAATGAACATACCTGAATTTGTCTTCGCACAAAATGGACGCATCATCCGAGCCCCAAACCCCAAACCCGACACCCAAACCCCAAGCACCATACGTATCACAGCGCACTCTTGGACTCGGAATGAGAACAATCGTGTTCGATTCGTGCATGTCTTGAAACATGAGATTGGGCTTATGTTCATGCGCCTAATGTCACAATGTGAACGTGTCGTCCATGTATGAGGCTGTGTCAATGATATCCTGCCCGTAGCAGGATGGTGTGGCGAGAAGGGCAGTATTGGTCCATGTCGAGTGCACATCCGCGTCCAAGAGAATCTTGGGTTTGGCACCTTGAACGTTGAGGAGAAGAGTATCCCTGTTCGTTCGCCTAGGGGCCAGACGATAACGATGAAGTCGTAGCTGTATACGCCAGACTCCGAGGGTAGGTCTATGCGTAGCCACTGTGAGTCATCCACAGCCTGTTTACCAGGAGTGTCAACCTTGAGTCGTCGGAGAGTTGAAGATGTGATGTAGTGCACGTCCATTGATGAAGAGGGTGCACAGAGATTATGGCGTCCGCGTGGGCTATCTAACACGGAGTTGGCCCTAGGCATTGGCGCCAGCGTCGAGATGAGGCATATATGAGGTATGAACTGCGCCGGGTAAGGGTGTTGGATAGCCTGAAGGATGCGATGACGGTATATGGTAACTCGGGAGGAGAAAGAGGAGATCAGATGCGGGCGGGACGGGAGGCATTGAAGATGTTGGCGACCAAGGGACCTCGTAGTAAGGAGGATATAGAGGAGTACTTGAGTAATACCGCAACGTCAAACGAATTCGGTTAAAAGTTGGATTGGCTGGGTAAATGGCAAGGAGAACCGTCGGAATGGGTGTTAGAAAAGAAAAGGGCATCATCCACGTCATTCTGCCAGAGTAGATAAGTGGATGAACGGGCAGTAGGGGCAGCTGGATACATACCGAAGCTGTCCTCGCAAGTTGGTCGTGTCACTCGATCTCCAGAGTCTCAAAACCAAGTATCCAGTTTTGGACTGGCAATGGCGTTTCGAGAGTCAGACTGGGGCTTGCGAGAAGGCAGATGCGCCTCTGAAAAGGGACGCGTCAGAGAAGAGTTGCTCGGACTCAGCCCCTCAGAGGTGGACAAGGCGTGCGTAAAGCTTTGAGGCCTTGTTGGATGCGTGTCCCAGTGCTGTAGCTCTACGTCCTACATCCAGGGTGTAGTGAGGACGTCTTGATCCATCTCCGCTAGAAGCTTTGCTGAGCGCGGTTCAGCAGACTCGTCCGTCGAGACGGAGTGGTTTGGGGCAAGCAAGAATCTGACCACAACAACATCACGCTCCTTGATCTGGAACCCCCACCATCTGCACTCTTTCCCACGGTCTGACACACCACGAAAGGCGGCGACGGTAGTTGAAAACCATCGAGTAAAAATAAATGAGCAATTCAAACCCAATCGCCTTAGAAGCGATGATAAAAACTAAGGACCCAACGCCATCCATAACGGACGGCGGACGAAGCCAGTCAGAACGCAGCACCCGCAATGCCCGCAAGGGGATCAACGACGGCCCAGTCAAAAAGAAATCCACATTGGAAAGGTTCCTAACCCCACCAAAGTCCACTATGAAACTCTTCGGAAAACCAGCCAAAGAAGACGTCTCACATACCGACGAGTCTGAAGAACGGGCCAAGACCCCAACTTGGACACGCACACGCGAATCAACATCAATGCATGCACCAAGTACGGAGGAACCCATCCTCGACTATGGGGTCCCCACCGACGATATATCTGCTGGAGGCGATGATAGTGAGAGCTACTTGGGGGACCAAGCGAGCCTCATGACCATTGATACAACAGACAACTTCACAGACGTCCAAAAACTTGACAACCTTCAAACGAGCCTGGAGGAAGCAGCCAATTACCTCCGCGCTCTAAAGGGATCGGGTGCCCTTGAGTTAGCGAGAGAAGACCCGGGAACCAACTATCGACTCAATGAAATCACAACCCTCCTCCTGGAACAGCCATTCCAATCAGCTGCTGCACAGCACGCTACACTAGTGGAAGCGATCAAACTCATCTCCCGAAAGATGGACAGTATAGCAGAGGACGCAGCACTGGAAAACTCGATAATACACGAAAACCTTGACAGAATCCAGAAGACAACCACGGAAACGACCCAGAGGCTCGTGGCCATGGAAATCAAGGCTGCCACACCCGTGCTACCGCCTGCTACAAGTCAGAATAACCAAAAAAACCATGGCGCAGGCCGTAGCGAAGGGAATTGCAAAACCCCCTGCCCAAAACCAAACACCAACACCGCATATGACTGTCCCAGTTAACGCAAACTCGGCACACCACCCAACCCGCCTCGTCATTCAGTTCCTACCAGATGGAATCCCAGCAGAGAATCGGATGGAGCCGACCGCCATTGTCAACGCAGTTAACAATGCGCTCGCCACAAAACAAGAGTCAAATCACTTGAAAGTGGTTGCAGCGACATACAACCACCAACGCAACCTAATCTTATCAACCAGAGCAGACCAGACAGCTGCACAACTGCTCCCGTTTGCGGAAATTTTCACCCCGCAGATAGCCCAAGGCCACACAGTCGTTGCCCGGGAAGACAAACGGTGGTACAAGATCCAGGTGGACGGATTGAGTACAATCGCAGTCACAATAGATGGACGACGCACCGTGCACACACCAGACGCGATACACAAGGAACTCGCAGTCTGCAATCCCTCATATACTGAGGCTACAGACAGCATTGTTGCCCCGCCACGGTGGATGCGCACAGCAGAGGAAACAAGTAGGAACATACGCTCATCGGTCGTCTTCGCAGTCGACTCACACGATGTGGCAAAAAGAATCCTTGCGGGAAAAACTTTAGCAGCATTTGGTCGCCACTGCACGCTCCGCGCCTACCAGGACCGACCCCCGATCACGCAGTGTAAGAACTGTTGGGGCTGGAACCACACCTCGGACAGGTGCAAAGTAGAAACAAAGTGCCGTCTCTGTGGAGAGGCACACACAGAAGCTACGCACGAAGAACAGGAATGCGCAACCTGCCAAAGACGGGACGAGGATGACATGGAGACTGGACCAGAGAGAGGTGCTTGCGACCACCTCTTAAAGTGCGCTAACTGTGTCGTAGGTGGCCACCGGGAAAGTAACCACACAGCAGATTCACGCCGATGCCCCCAACGCCTGAGCAAATATGGTACTGCCCGAACTTACGAGCGAAAGGCTGCAAATACGACAAACCCATGGAAGGTCGTTATCCCAAAGGAACACCCCAAACCCTCCACCTTAAAAACGAAGGCGAAAGGGAAAGCAAAAGCTGGAGAGACTCAGCCTACAGCCAAGCAAGCAAGCAACACGTTTACGAACGCCTTCGGCCCAATCGACCCAGACGGACCAAATGGCGGACCCAGCGACTGGGAAGGGCCCCCATCTGTCCTGTTGGATAACCTCATGCTCCCCCCCGCTGCTACCACCCCACCAACCCCATTCCCATGTTAGACACAACGGAGGAGAAAACCTATACGAAACCCATCAGAGTTGCCCAACTAAATGCCCAACGAAAGAAAGAGGCAGTCATTCATATACTAAACGAACATACAAACAACTTCGACATCATCCTGCTCCAGGAACCTGCATGGGGATTCATCGGCAACGAGAACGGCAAAGACATACAGGGCCCTATCGTACTGCAAGACTGGACACCAGTCATACCCGTAACCACACTGTCAGATACGCGCCCGAGAACTATGGCATATTCCCGCACACGAGACGACCTGGAGATCACCCTCAGGACGGACATCATGGAGGACCGCGATATACAGATACTGGATGTGAACCAGAAGGGTCAGCCTACGGTGACAGTCATAAATATATACAACGACACACCTGGCCTGAAAAACCACTGCATCGTCAACCGCCTCCGACAGCGTGAGTTGGTAAACCCCCACCCAACGATCATCACAGGAGACTTTAACCTCCACCATGAACTGTGGTCAGCCGGGCCTGTAGGCCATAATCAAACGACGGAGGACATCGTAGACTGGCTCTCGGAAGGGGGCTTCAGTATGATGAACGAAAAAGGGGAAATAACTCACCCGCCAAGGAATGGACGCGAACAAGCATCTGTCTTGGACCTGTCTTTCATAAACGGCCCAGCTGCCGCATCCAACATTATACAGGAGTGGGCCGTAGACCCAGGCCTAGCGCATGACTCAGACCACTATGCGATCAAATTCACCATAAACCACGCACCAACAGAGGTACACAACAGTACCGGTGAGAAGTACAACCTAAAGGACGTTGACCCAGAGGTTTGGGCAGGAGCCATGGACGCCGAGCTGTCAATGGCAAAACCACTCCTTGACGCACTTCTGGTTGACAACATCATGTCAGAAAACCACCTTGACGAATGCAAGCAGGCTCTGACAACGTGCATCCTGAACACAATCACAAAAGCGGGCAAGCTACGTGTGCCCTGCACACGCGCAAAACCGTGGTGGGACAAGGAACTTGCAGAAGCAGCAGAGAGGGTTGCCAAAGCGAGAGAGGACCAGAAACGACACCAGGATATTCTGGACCAGAACGTGGGAGGGACGATCCGGTCCCGAATAAAACGCGCCCGAAACTTCTTTAAACGATTATGCAAGTTTAAGAAACGAGACTGGTCCACCAAAAAACTCGAAGGCGCCGCCTCGGGTGACATCTGGGGCTTCCAGAAATGGTCAAAAGGCGCCAGAAACTATCCATCACCGCCTATAACAACCGGAGAGGGAACACCAAAGGCTGTCAGCCACAAGGACAAGTTCGAGGCTCTGCGCCGAGAACTATACCAACCCCCCCCACCTCTCGAAACTGAGTTCAACCCAAATCTAGACGAGCGCCAGGACAATGACCTCCCGTTCACACCTATAACGACCACAGAAGTGGAGGAGGCCATCATGGGTGCCAGCGCAAACTCATCACCAGGACACACCCAAATTTCGTATCAGGCGATAAAGTGGGCATGGGGAAACCCGGTCTTTAGCAAATACGTAACAGCCCTCATGCAGAAATGCCTAGAGGCGGGATACCATCCAAAAGCGTGGCGGAGAGCAATAGCGGTTGCCCTTCGGAAACCAAACAAACCTGACTACTCCAACCCACGAGCATATAGGCTAATAACACTGCTGGAATGCCTTGGGAAAGTCCTCGAGAAAGTCATCGCTCGTCGGCTAACCTTCCTAGTAGGAAAGCACAACCTAGTACCAGACAATCAGTTTGGCGGAAGGTCCAATAGCTCAACAGCAGACGCAATCCTTACCTTCACGAATGATGTACACTGCGCCTGGAACCATGGCAAAGTCACGTCTGCCTTGACCTTCGACATCAAAGGATACTTCGACTTTGTCAACCACAAAAGGCTGCTGTCAGAACTCCGAAGAAAGGGAATCCCGCTGGAATACGTCAAGTGGACTGCCAGCTTCCTCAGTAACCGAGAAGCCGCAGTCTGCTTAGACGGCATCCGTGGAGAAATGGCCATAGTAGAGAATGGCATACCGCAAGGCTCACCAGTTTCACCAGTTCTGGCAGCGATCTACACAGCAGAGCTCCTGGAGATCTTCAGGTCAACTACACCCACCCATACGACCCCAGTGCCAGACAAACCAACAAGCACTGACATGCTAATGTATGTTGATGACGGGAAACTGTACGTCTCATCCTTGACTTTGGACACCAATGTCCGCCTCCTTCACACCGCATACACCCGTGCAGACAAATGGCTAGTTGCAGCTGGCCTCTCGTCTGACTTCTCCAAACGAGAGCTGATGCACTACAGCCGCCGAAAGGATGGAGACTCCCCGTCCATGACATTCCACGACAGTGATGGCAAAACCAGAGTGGTCAAGCCTGAATCCACCGTTCGGTGGCTAGGGGTCCACTTCGACCGAAAACTCCGTTTCGCCCAACACGTGAAACTGGCAGCAGCCCGAGGAGAGAATGCCGTGAGCGGATTAACCATGCTAGCAAACACGGTTCACGGCCTAAGCCAAAAACACCTCCGCCACCTATACATAGCCTGCGTTGTCCCAAAGATCCTATATGGATGCCCGCTATGGTCCAACGACACCGCCAACCAGCTGAAACCCCTGGAGAAAGTACAGAGGCGCGCACTCTACCTAATGTGTGCTGCCTTCAAAACGACTTCAACGGAGGCGCTTGAGATCGAAGCATCGATCCCACCAATCCGTATACAGATCCAACAACACATCAAACAATGCGCAATCCGGTTTAACAAACTGGGCCAGAGAAACCCAATCCTCCAACGACTTCCAGACACATGGCGCTCAGGGACCAAACCATCTACACCTCCACCGCTCAAAGCCAGATTCGGAAACGGATCAGCAACTGACAACAGAAGGACAACACCACTCCTTGACATTGCAGCACACACATCATACGACCATGAGCGAATAGATCCTTTTTTATACCCGCCATGGCGGCGAACCGACAAGAGCTTTGGAGACCGTGTCCACATCCAACCGAGTGACCCAAAACCCAAAGGATCGGAAGCTGAGGAAGAAATGGATGCAGCAACACGCCATACAACCCAAGTAGAGGAACTCACCGAATCCGAGAGTAACCTGATTGTCTACTCAGACGGATCTCTCATGAAGAAATCGGGATTTGCGAGGGCGGGCGCAAGTGTCGTCGTCTACCACAAAGGAAGTGAGGTGGCAACAATGAGGATGGGGATGGGAGGAAGAGCGGAAGTATACGACGCGGAGATGGCAGGATTGATGCTGGGTGCGAAAATCGCTGTTGACTATGCACGCTCACATCCACAGATCAAACACCTGCACTTCTACGCTGATAACTCCGCAGCTGTCAAAGCCATATTTGACCCAAAACCACGCTCAGGCCAACATTACGCATCAACGTTCTATACCACCGTCGTAAAGTTTCTTGACGATGACCCAGTCCACAGATTGTCAATCTCTTGGTGCCCTGGGCACGCCGACATCCTAGGCAATGAGCGAGCCGATGAACTCGCAAAAGAAGCCAATGACCTACCTTGGTCAGCGCCCATCAGCACAACACGAGCGAACGCCGTCAGACGTTCGAAGAGGGCATCCCAAAAAGCCTGGGTGAAACAGTGGAAGTCCACACCCAAACGAGGGGCATTTGCAATCTCGAATTGCATCGCGCCGACCCTCAAACCGACAAAACGGTTCCTCAACACACCACGAGAGACATTCGGCCGACTCATCCAGTGCAGAACTGGTCACGGGTACACCGGCGAGTATCGAAGACGCTTCCACCCCGATAAGGACGAAAACTGCGCGTGCGGAAAAGGGTACCAAACGCGGAACACATCCTACGCGATTGCGAACATCACAATAAACATCGCATCCACCTCCTCCGGGTCTCCCGCGACATATTCCTCCCCACTATACTCGGCACGGTTGAGGGTATAACAGCCCTAACGACCTACCTAGAACAGAGCGGCGCCTTCACAATCCTTGGACGCCGTGTCTCCGAGCGCGAAACACCACAATTCGACGATGAACCCGACTCACCAGAGTCAGACGACGAGACAAGATACTAAACACATTTCATTTCTTCTTACTCAAACCTATTACCTTCCTTTTCGCACCACCATATGACAATCGTTCCTTACACCACTCAATTCACCACTCCGAAACATTACAGCTATACAATACCCCCACCTACAACCCTGTTCCCCACAGTTAGTGCAGATACTCACATATTATTACCATATATTATGCACGTAGCAGCCCAGTATCCCTTAGATACCCGTGCGTCTTAGTACTTAGTCTACTTGTAGCACGTTAATCAACCGAGCAAGCCCAAGATGCTCGTAAAGGGTTTGACACCGTATATTGAGTTATTTGAGCTCACAACCGATTTCAAACGTTGTCAATATTGCAATGCCCTCGTAGTTCACAGAGGGTGGGCTTTGCAGAATTTTTAAGGTGGTGAATTATAATGAGCTCATGGGAGCCAAAGCTGCGTAGATGCTACGCAGCGTCCTCACGCAGCGTTGTATTCCAGGGTGAAGGCAATCATTCAGAGTAGTAGACACTTTACGCCCATCTTACAACCAATATCTTCTCCATCTACAAGAGTTACGATGCACACGTTAGGAGATGACCGTTCACCAATACATAATGGATACATGGACGGTATGAATTCTATTATACAACTCTAAAGCGGGGAGTGGTCGTCAACACTTAAATCATTACCTTCAGTGACCACATACTTTACTGTCTTGAAGAGGTAGTGGTTTGCGCAGTCACTTGGACAATGATCTGTGCGTTGGAGAAGGTACTATTAATAGAGTACTAAAGTTCAGTACCTAAATTGAGACTTCATTACCTCGACACCGATCTGCGCTGTCCGTGCTAGCCACAGTGCATGCAGCGAATGGTCCATTCGAAGTAGGAACTTTTCTCAGATGCAAAATTACATATTCAATGGAGGTTGTCTAAGAGGAATAAAGTGTAATAAGCTTCTCCATTCCGAGACCCCTGACGTGTCATGATTCATCGACATCCCTCACCGCTCGTGCTCGCAAAGGCGGCCGCGGGCTTCTCAGTTTTCACCCACCCACGTCCAATTTACAAGGCTGAATGTCTGTTGCCATTCAGCGCCGTTGTCAATCAGATCTTGTAAACTTTCTAACCCTGTCTGAGAGACAGACGCATTGCGAGACTCACACATGAGAAACCTTAATAACAGCCGATTGCAATCGACAGCGGCGATATTCCCGCCCGCCCGTCGTAGCCCGTGTCGATGTCTCCCGAAATAGGCTGGAGAACACTGTCGTGCTTTCGCCCACATGCTAGCTAGCTTCAGCCCTGCTACTGTGAACCACTAACCAACAACGCAAAGTGCTGAAGCCGAACGACAACTCAAAGAGGAGCTTTCGGTGAGCAGGGTCGCCTGGTACCGGACCGCTTGGGTTTCCCATCAGCATGAATCACATGGCGCATTGATGAAATAAATTCCCAAGCCGACCTTGACCAGTCGTACCCCATCGTACCTGTCGTACCAATCCACTCAATCGAATAAACATATGGTCAAAGAAGTCAAATACGATAAATAAATAAAATATCTATCTTTCGTGTGCGTAAACCTATACCGCGATTGATTTGATTCATCATCATTTGAAACTCCGCTCCGAATGTGGTCTTTTCGTCAAACGCCCTAGTTTTGTCAACGTCTCCCCCGTTGACCGAAAAAGTCGCCGTTCAGTGTGAAGAGGCAGGAAGTGAGTATCTTTCATGGATACCAAATGCAGTGTGTTCATCAACTGAATCCTCTGAAGGTTGAAGATGAGACCGGGCGGAGAAAGAGAAGGAGGAGAATCGAAATACAAGCCAGGTTGTAGGCCAAAGTCACCCCTCTTCATTACTATTCTAACTCTTTTCAAAGATGAGACCAATGTACAAGATGCAACGCGTAAGCGTAGACGTCAAAACAGTTCAAGAAGCTCAGACGAAGGAAAATCCTCTGAGAACTCGCCACGTCCCACAATTGAGAAGCCCAAGAAGAAGAAGAAACGTCTCCAGGAGAATCAGCATGGAAATGTTGGATTGATACCAAACTGGGCAGGCGACGTGGGACTCGCATGGATTAAGATGCAAGGTGAACGAACGAACTTTTGTTCACAATTTGCTTCACGAACACTTACCATTGCTTATTAGAGAGATCTTCTTGGCGGCGGTTTATCCCTTCAATTAACGAGATGCCGCTTACCTCGCAACAAGGTGGTCTTGATGATGGGTTAGGGGTTCAACATTTGACCCCCGATTGTGAGTTCTCATAACTATTTGATATAGTTGATTTCATCACACTTAATTTTATACCTTACCCAGATTGGAGGTCGACTGGGTACAAGGATGACATAAGGGATGAAAATGGTCATTTGAGAGGTGCATAAACATCGAGCTCATCGAACACAAGGTTTAACGCTGCTCCATTCAGGCATAATTGTACTTGGTACCAACCAGGAAGAGCTTGTCAACAAGGAACAGTACGAAGGTAAAGGTGTACTTACACTAGAGCATATACATGTTTGCTGATCAGTTCAGCGCTTATTGAGTCGATAATGGATCTCGAAATCAGGGAGGGCAAGAAAGCTAGTGATGATAACCGACATACGTCTACAAATCCGCTCGGTATCTTTATAACACAACAATCGCCAGAAGAAAAGGATAAGTTGGACCCTCCAATTCAAGAGCAGGCTAGCCAGCAGTTTCATGAGGTTATACAATACAAGGGTAAATAAGTGATTGTCCAGCGATATGCATATACTAATAGATAGATATAGCCGCTTTGGAACGCTCGGGGGAAGAAACCTCAGAGGTGCATGGCTCTCCTCGATCTCAGCAAATCGCTAATACAGGTCCATTCTCCACTTTTCCGTTTAAAATAATGCTTATGCCTTGGTGGATAGATGAAAATAACCGAACTGAGGCTCACGATGAGCAGGATGAAACATCTCATGGGCACCGAGTGGAGAGGCATGCTAACCGTGAACCAATTCAGAACCATCAAGACGTATGTAAGAGTGCTTGTGATGTCATGGACACTGGTAAGTTAATAACATATTAACATTCTCATTTCCCAGATGATAGAAGTCAGGGGAAAGGATGACGTGTTCCCGGGAGCCTATCAAGAAAGAACGCCTCGAGGCCATGATACGAGTTAGTATCTCCGTCAGATCATTTTAACTCCAGTTGATGTTAGCTATTAAACAGAAAATATGAACATGGAACCCTGTCGAGGTGCGGCCAACTTCCTATATTTTTTTGAAGGGCACCTTATCATTTTCAAACAGATACTAGCATCCCTCCAAAAACATCTCAAAAAAATCAACCAAGAACGCCACCTTCATCACAGCGACGCACGAGTCAAAGAGACATGAAAAGGCTATCCAAGGATCATAGTAGAACTCCGCTTGGCCAAACAAAATCCACCAGGGTTCCTCGCAGTAGTCTCACCCCCGGTGGACTGAGGTTCACTTTGGTCTCTGGTGGCACCCCACAAGTCAATTCCGATATCGCAAGGCAAGAGCGCCAGTCGGTGGCCTTGACGCCCACATCAGTGTCGTCATCATTATCTGGAGTGAAGAGCGCCATCTCGCCATTCATCAATAACATACAGAATCTAATGTCGCTTTTCTTAGACGGAAAAATCAACCACAAAAGGATAGATAGGCGCATACGCCGTCTGGCACGAAAACGCTACCCAGAACCTTCAGACCTTGCACAACTGGATGGTATGGCCGACCCTTCAGAGGTATCGTGCCAAATTCAACAGTTTCAATCTACCTAATGACACTAGTGCGTAGGTGAAGAGACGAACTTTGCGAGCATGCAAAGTGCTTCACAAATATATGGGCATGGAAGGTAACATAGATGCGATGGCGTGTGGGGAAATGACTGTGAAACGTCTGGACAAGTTTCAACATTATCTTATGGAATATTGGAATGTGATAGAAAAGATGAGCACGCAGAATAAATCATAGAAAATATGTGGAGTAGTTGGTTCCACGTATCAGGTCGTATTGTGCTTGTTATTCGATTCAAAATGTTGTGACTCATTTTTTGCTCTTATTTTTTGTGGTTACAACTTCCTTGAGGGACTCATTCATCTCAACATATTACGATTGCGACTGATAAGCTTTTGTGGGTATCGATGTGTCCGACTGTCAAACTGTCTTGGTTCTTGATCCAACGACCCCAGTGATCTGTGGCAGAAGGGAGGATGTGTTGGACGTAAGGATGGAACGGTAATGTATGCGCGAGTGGTCGTACGCATCATCGCTAAGATCATGAAAGCACTCACGTAGAAGAATCTCAGGAGGACATCAACACTGCCAAATAGCCAACCAGCTCCAGCAAAGAAAGGACGTCAGAGAAAGAAGTTATCCAAACCCAACGACAACAATGCGGACGGGAAAGCTGACGCTGTGAAAGTCGAAACTCGACCCAGCCCTGCAAGCAACTGTATCTTCTGCATGTCATATTTACCCGCTCAATGCCTGTTGCGAGAGTCCACTTGCCGATATTACACCCATGTTCTACAGCCAGTTAGACTCGCCGAACCCACCTATAATGTATTGTAGTAGTCGAGAATCAGATTAACTGAAAGTCTCCCGTACGAATGTTGGTGTATAGTAGTGAGGTAGTCGAGAATCAGAAAGACTGAATATCTCTCGTACGCAAATTGGTGCGAAGGGCGGCGCGAGTACAGCAGCGGTCGTCTGCCGTAGGCGTGAGAGTGAATCCGAAAGTAGACAGTGAAACG
>Ga0247741_1001538_pt1 | contig 12804 bp, 7 predicted proteins | sample UWRJL213509R2_FD_180945 | JGI IMG/M metagenome (GOLD analysis project Ga0247741, IMG submission 180945) | Plant litter microbial communities from Arlington Agricultural Research Station in Wisconsin, United States - UWRJ-L213-509R-2 | ecosystem: Environmental > Terrestrial > Plant litter >... | reverse complement strand
CCCCGTCGCAGGGCGATGACGAGCATCACCGCGCCTGCCGCCGAGAACCGCAGCGCGGCCATGAGGAGCGGCGGCAGGTCCGTGATCGCGATCCGCATCGCGAGATACGTCGAGGACCAGATCAGATACACCGCCGCCAGGCTCGCGATCAGGCGCGGGTCGACGCGAGGAGTCTCGGCGGGTGCAGACACGGTCTCGGCGAGCATGCGCCTCATGATGAGGCCAACCCGGCAGCAGCACAGATACACGATTTTTCGAACCGGGCCAGTACAGTTCCGGTGTACCGGTCACGGCGTCCGCAGCTGTGCTGGTCGCCTGGGAATGTGATCGGTACACTTCCCTCCATGGTGGCAACGGGTGGGTTTCTCTACGAGCACCTCGCCGACGAGCTCGGGCAGGCCATCGACCGCGGCGCGCTGCGTGCGGGTGATCGACTGCCGTCCGTGCGACGACTGGCGCAGGAGCGCAGTGTCAGCGTGGCCACGGTGCTCGAGGCGTATTTGCGCCTCGAGAACGCCGGCATGATCGAGGTGCGGCCGAAGTCCGGTCACTTCGTGCGGCGCCGCGGTCTGCTCACCGCCGAGCCGCGCACGCCGCGGGTGTGCGCGCAGCCTTCGCGCGTCACCGTGTCCGATGCGTACACGAAGATCCTCTCGGCGATGCGCGATCCCGAGCTGCTCGCGTTCGGCTGCGCCACGATCGATCCCTCGTATCTGCCGATCGGCGCGCTCAACCGGATCATCACGCAGGTCACGCGCGAGATGACCACCGTCGGCGCGCGGTACGAGGGCGCACCGGGGTTGCTCACGCTGCGCCGGCAGATCGCGCGGCGCGCGGTGGACGCAGGCGTCGCGCTCTCGGAGCACGATCTGTGCACCACGATCGGCGCCACCGAGGGTCTCTCGCTCGCGCTGCGCGCCGTCGCGAAGCCCGGCGACGTGATCGCCGTCGAATCGCCCGCGTACTTCGGCGTGCTCCAGTCGATCGAGAGCCTCGGCATGCGCGCGCTCGAGATCCCCGCGCATCCGCGCACCGGCTTCGATGTCTCGGCGTTCGAGGAGCAGCTGCGCACGCAACGCGTCGCGGCCGTGATGCTGGCGCCGACGATCTCGAACCCGACCGGCTCGATCATGCCCGACGACGAGCGCGAGCGCCTCGTGAAGCTCACGCGCCGTCATGACATTCCCGTGATCGAGGACGACGTCTACGGCGAGCTCGTGTTCGACGGATCGCGGCCGCGCCCGCTCCGCTCGTTCGCCGGCCCGAGCGAAGATTCCCACGTGCTGCTCGTCAGCTCGGTCTCGAAGACGCTCGCGCCCGGTTACCGCGTCGGCTGGATCGCGGGCGGCCGCTGGCACGATCAGATCGTTCGCCTCAAGTACGGTCAGTCGCTCGCGTGCCCGTCGCTGCCCGGGATGGCGGTGGCCGAGTTCCTCGCGTCCGGAGGCTACGATCGCCACCTGCGCCGCCTGCGCGCGGCGGTGGCGGGGAATGTCGAGCGTTACCGCGAAGCGATCGCCACCCAGTTTCCGGATGGCACGCGCGTCTCGTCCCCGCGCGGTGGGTTCGTGCTGTGGGTCGAGTTGCCACCGGGCGTGGATGCGCTCGCGGTGCACGAGCAAGCCTTGCGCCGCCGCATCGTGGTCGCTCCCGGACCGCTGTTTTCGGCGCGGCAGAGGTTTGCCAACTTCGTTCGTATCTCCGCGGGAACACCATGGTCTGACCGCGTCGCGGATGGAATCCGCACCCTCGCCCGGATCATCGCGCGCGAATAGCTTGGTAGGTTCTCGGCGTTGCAGGGAACAGCGGCAAGTTAACGCCGCGGGGGAAAACTAATGAAGCGTACGACTAACTGGGTGATGGTCTCGGGTCTGATGATGGCGCTCTCGGGCGCGGCGTCCGCGGAGGACGCGAAGCCGGCGCCGGCGCCGCCGACGGAAGCAAAGCCGGCTCCTGCGGGTGATGTCACCGCGGAGGTGAAGGCCGGCACCGGCGTCGAGAAGCGCGTCATCGTCGGCGAATCGAACACGTTCCCGGCGGGCACCACCGTCTGGGTGTGGTCGCAGGTCACCGGCGCCGAGGGATCGATCAAGCACGTGTGGAAGCGCGATGGTCAGGTCGCGTGGACCGCCACGCTCAACGTCGGCTCCAAGAAGTGGTCCACGCAGTCGCGCCGCACGATCCCGAAGGCGGGCGCGTGGGAGGTCGAAGTGCAGACCGCGGACGGCGCCTCGATCGGCACCGTCGCGTTCACCGTGCAGTAGTCACTTGGCCGTGACCGTGAACAGCGACTCGGTGTCGCCGTTCTCGGTCACGCTGACGAAGTAGCTCTGGGCGGCCTTGTGGATGTTCATCCGGTACCCGCCCATGACCATCTGCTCCTGATCGAGGACGAAGCCATCTTGCTTCATCTTCTGGAGCAGCTGGCCGTGGACATCGTCGCGGCCGCGCGGCACGACGAACGTGACCGCGCTGCCCGGCATCTCCGCATCCTTCGATTCGCTCGGGATCGGGAACTCTCCCGGCCCTGCCTTCCACGTGATCGGTGTACCGGGTACGCCCGTCGGCGCCGGCGCGCCCTTCGGCGGCGGCTCTTCCACCGGCGCATTCGTGGGCACCGTGGTGATATCGGTCGGCCGCGGTGGCGGTTTGCCACACGCGGCGATCGCGCAGAGAAGCAGGAGCGCCCGCATCACATCGACAGGCCGCCGTCGACGTCGATCGTGCGGCCGTTGAAGTAGTCGCACTCGAGGACGAACTTCACCGCGAGCCAGATGTCCTCCGGCAGGCCGATGCGGCCGACCGGGATGTTCGCGACCAGAGCATCGCGCGCCTTCTGGTTCATGCCCTGCGTCATCGGGGTCTCGATCATGCCCGGGGCCACCGCACCGACGCGGATGCCGAACTGACCGAACTCGCGCGACCACGTCACGGTGTTCGCCGCGAGCGCCGCCTTCGCGGCGGAGTAGTTCGACTGGCCGCGGTTACCGTGGCGCGCGATCGACGACATGTTCACGATCACGCCGGGCTTGATGTCCGCGGACGCCATCTTCGCGACCGTGTCGCGCACCATGAACGTGGCGCCGCTGAGGTTCACGCCGATCACGGCGTCCCACTTGTCCTTCGTCAGCTTCGTGATCTCGCCGGTCGTCTTGTCCTTCTTGACGAGCAGGCCGTCGCGCAGGATGCCGGCGTTGTTGATGAGGCCGTTGAGGCCGCCCATCTCGCCGTGCGCCCACTCGACGAACGCGCCGACGTCGGCTTCGTTCGATACGTCGAGGCGCTTCGTGTGGACGCGGCCCGGCAGACCACGCGTGCTCTCGGCGAGCGAGGCGAGGCCCTCCTCGAGAACGTCGCCGGCGGCGACCTGAGCACCGGCCTCGGCGAGGCGGCGAGCGAAGTGCGCGCCCATGCCCTGGGCTGCGCCGGTGACGATGATCTTGAGAGCGGAGAGCTGCATGCCCGCCCCTATACCACGGCGACCTACGGCGTGAACGCGGCGGAAACGGTGCCCGGCGCGGTCAGTGACGGGTACGTACACGCTCCCGTACCGGTGCAGTCTCCGCCCCACGCGGTCAGCGTTCCGCCCGACGGGGTGAGCGTCAGGTTCGTGAACGCATCGAACATCGCGGCGCACGGGCTCGTCGCCATCGTGCAGGTGATGCCCGCCGGGCTCGACGTCACGGTTCCTGCCGCCGTGCTCACCGTCACCGTGACGGTGAACTTCGCGAGGGTGAACGTCGCCTGCACGTTCTCGGTGCCGTTCACCGTGACCACGCAGACGTTACCGACCGTGCTGTCGCAACCCGACCAGGTGACCGCGTTGTTCATACCCGGCGTGGCCGTGATGACGAGAACCGAGCCGTCCTCGTACTTCGTGCAGTTCGCACCGCAGCTGGTGCCGCCGCCGGGCATGACCGTGAGCGTGCCCTGCGTCTGACCGGTTCCCGCTTCCGTCACGGTGACGTTCTGCTGGATCTTGACGAAGTTCGCGGTCGCCGTCTTCGCCGCGTTCACCGTCAAGGTGCAGCTCGCGCCCACCGCGGTGCTGCAGTCGCCGCCCCAGCCGGTGAACGTGCTCCCTGCCGTCGCGGTCGCGGTCAGCGTGATCGATCCGCCCGCGTTGACGTTCGTCGACGCCTGCGTGCAGGCCGCACCCGTGCAGGTGATGCCGCCGCTGATGTCGCCGACGCCGCCGCCGGTCTTCACCACCGTCACCGAGTACTGGCCGCTGCCGCAGTCCGCGACGCACGTGCCGGGAGCTTCGTTGCCTCCCGCCGTGTCGCACTGACCATCACCGCAGTAGTGCGGGATCCGCATCCCCGACGGCACCGACGTGCAACCCGTCGTGCACTGCGTGCACAGGGCCAGCGAAGCCACCTGAGTCGAGGCGTACGGGCAGTTCAGGTTCGTCGTGTTCATATTGCCGGCGTCGCAGGTCTCCGGGCTCTGCGTCGTGCCGTCGCCGCAGTAGCCACCCGAGATGGTGGTCGGCGTCGTCGCGCAACCCGCCGGGCACGCGGTGCACGTGGTGCCGTACGCGCACGTCGCGGGCCGCTGCGCGGTGTTGTTACCGGCGCCGAGGTCGCACTTCTCGACCGGACCGTTGACCGTACCGTCGCCGCACTGCGCGGGCGTCGGCATCGTGGGGCCGGTGCAGTCCGTCTTGCACGTCGTGCACGACGTGTTGTACGGGCACGCCGTCAGGCCGTTCGCCGGGAACATCGCCGTGCCGACGGTGCCGTTGTCGCAGGCCTCCGGATCGCCGCCCGTGTTGTCGAGCGTGCCGTCACCGCAGTAGTGCGTGGCGCCCGCCGTGTTCAGCGTGACCGGCTGGCAAGTCGTCGCCGAGCACGTGACACAGCTGGTCAGGCCGTACGCGCACTTGGTCGCGCCGTTCTGCGCGCCGAGGTCGCACGTCTCCGCGCCGCCCGGGACGGTCGGGGTGGAGCTCGCCGACTGCACGAGACCATCGCCGCAGACCGCCTTCTGGCAGTACGGCAAGCACGGACCGCTGGAGCTGTTCGAAGCGCCGTTGTCGCACTGCTCGCCCGCGTCGGCGTTGCCGTCGCCGCAGTGCTCGAGCTTGCAGCCACCGACGCCGCCGACCGGCGCGGTGCAACCCGAGGTTCCGCCGTTGCCGGCGCCGAAGTCGCACTCCTCGAGCGACGGAGCGAACGGCGAGAGCTTGCCGTCGCCGCACACCGCGGTGGTGCAATCGCGGTTGCACGAGCCGTTACCCGACGGACCGAAGGTCGAATCCGTGTAGTCACACGGCTCGCTCGCGCCCTTCAGCTTGTCGCCGCAGTACTCGAACTTGCACGCGGTGAGCAGCGGGTGGCCGGTGCCCGAGCAACCGTCGCCGTTGACGAGGTTGGAGTCATCGCACTGCTCGCCGGGATCGATGATGCCGTTACCGCACACCTGGAGGCGGCACGTGCTCGAGCAGTTCGCGCTGCCATCGCATTCCTCGACGCCGGCCCACAGCACGCCATCACCGCAGCGCGCGTTCTGGCAGCCGTTGCACGCGTCGGTGTTGACGGCGTTGTTGTCATCGCACTGCTCGCCCGGATCGAGGAGGCCGTTGCCGCAGCTCGCCAGCGTGCACGAGTTATTGCAGCCGTCCGTGTTGACCTGGTTGCCGTCGTCGCAGAACTCGAAGTGGTTCGGGCCCTTCGTGTCGATGTGACCGTCGGTGCAGATGTTGATCTTGCAGGTCGCGGTGCAGTCGCGGTCGTTGGCGTTGAGGCCGGGACCCGCGTCGCACTGCTCGCCGCGCGTGGCGTTGGTCTTGCCGTCGCCGCAGCTCGCGACCGTGCAGTCCGCGTTGCAGTTCATGGTCTCGCCACCGACGCCGGCGCCGTTGCCGTCGCACGCTTCGCCGTTGTTGACGATGCCGTCACCGCAGGCTTCGAAGGTACAGCCGGGATACGAGCAGCCGTCGCCGCTCACCATGTTGCCGTCGTCGCACTGCTCGCCCGGGTCAGTGGTGCCGTTACCACAGCCCTCGTTGCGACACGTGCTCGAGCAACCGTCGCCGTTGATGGTGTTGCCGTCGTCGCACTGTTCGACGCCGGCGCGGACGAAGTGATCGCCGCAGACCGCGAGCTGGCAGGTGCCGGTGGTGCAACCGTCGGTGTTGCTCATGTTGCCGTCGTCGCACTGCTCACCCGGATCGATGATCGAGTTGCCGCAGCGCTCGATCCGACAGTTGTTGGAGCAGTTGTCGGTGGTGACGTTCTGACCGCCGTCGCACTCCTCGACGCCCGCGCGGATGACGAGATCGCCGCACACCGCGGTGTGGCAGGAGACGCAGGCGTCGGTATCGACGGTGTTGCCGTCGTCGCAGTCCTCGCCGATGTTGACGACGCTGTTGCCGCAGTTCGCGGACTGGCAGGAGTTCGAGCAGTCGTCGAGGTTGTTCGTGTTGCCGTCGTCGCACTGCTCCTTGCGCGGGTCTTCGGCGTCGACGAGGCCGTCGCCGCAGACGTTGAGCTGGCAGCCCGGGCGCGGCGGGGTCGCCGTCGGCGCCGGCGCGGTGCAGTTGCGGGTGTCGCCGTTGTTGCCGACGCCGTTGTCGCATTGCTCGCCGGCGGTCTGGTTGACCTTGCCGTCGCCGCAGGCGCGCACGGTGCAATCGATGTTGCAGGTCGCGGTCTCGACCGGAGAGCCGGTGGTGCCGGCGTCGCAGGTCTCGCCGTGCGTGCCCGTGTTGTCGATCACGCCGTCGCCGCACTTCGCGGTCTTGCACGCGTTCAAGCAGTCGTCGTTGTTGTTCGCATTGCCGTCGTCGCACTGCTCGCCCGGATCGACGATGCCGTTGCCGCAGCCTTCACCGGATCGGCAGTCCGAGTTGCAGCCATCGCCGCTGATGGTGTTGCCGTCGTCGCAGACTTCGCCGACCTGGAGGTCCTTGACGCCGTTGCCGCAGACCTCGGTGGACTTGCACGCGCTCGGCGACATCTCGCCGCCCACCGTGACCGGCGTACCACTGCAACCGTCGGCGTTCATGGCGTTGCCATCGTCGCAGGCCTCGCCCACGTCGACGATCTTGTTGCCGCAGATCTCCTTCGACGTGCAGGTCGAGTTGCACCCGTCGCCGTTCTCCTCGTTGCCGTCGTCGCAGACCTCGTTCGGGTCGAGGACGTTGTTGCCGCACTCCTCGCGCTTGCAGATCGGCGAGCAGCTATCGCCGGCTTCGATGTTGCCGTCGTCGCACTGCTCGTTGAGGTCGAGGATGCCGTTGCCGCAGCTCGTGGTCAGACAGACCGGCTGGACCGCGCCGCAGTACGTGTTCTCGGGACAGATGATGCCGGTGCCGGGGCACACGACGGAGTTGGGTTCCTGCGGACAGCCGGCGAGTACCGACAGGCCGAGTGCCCAGGCCGCGAACGGCAACGAAGAGAAAGATAGACGAATGGATGACATCTGGGCGTTCTCCTAGAACGTTCCGTTCAGCATCGCGCCCGCCATGGACGGTCCGATGACAGGGGTGACATTGACCGAGGCGGCCGCTTTCTCCTTCTCCCGGAGCTCCTTCCGATATTCATCGGCGGTGATCTGGTAGGACTGAGAGCGGTTGACGTAGAGGAGAATGGCGCCGGTGATGACGGCCGCACCGGCGACGCCGTACCCGACGTAGCCGAGCGTGCGCTTCGTATCGCCGCTCTTCCGCATGTCGGCGACGGAGCCCATGTTCTCGCAGCCGGCCATGCCTGCGTCCGCGTTGCACTTGGCGACGGCGGTGTCGTAGTCCTTGTACGAGCTGTTGGCCGAGACCTCGAGCAGCGCGCCGCCGAGGCCGAGCACCACCGCGCCGCCGATCACGGCGTACGGGAGGTACTTGTTGTTCCACTGGCGCTTGTAGCGCGTGAGCTCGTCGGCCGTGTAGAGCGTGAGCTCGAGGCGATACGTCTCGCCGGGGCCGATGAACGGCGCGTCGACCTGCGCGTTGTAGCCGGGCTTCTCGGCGACGAACGTGTGCTTGCCGATCTTCACGCGCGAGACGTAGTGACCGGCCTTGCCGTCCTCACCGACGGTGAACACGACCTTGCCGTCGACGGAGATCTGCGCGCCGGGCTTCGAGCAGCTGACATCGATCGTGGCGAGCTGCTTCTCCACGAGGAGGATGTACTCCTTCGCGTGCTCGAACTTGTCCTTCTCGAGCGGAGCGGCGCCGTACTTGATCGCCTTCTGCAGCGAGTCATAGACCTCGATCGGCTGATCGAGGTTGAGGAGCGCGAGCGCGAGGTTGTAGTGAATCGCCGGGTGCTCCCACTTCGTGAGCGCCTCGCGATAGAGCTTCACGGCGGCGGGGAACAGGCCGTCGTTGAGCTGCTGGTTGCCTTCCTGGAACTTCTTGACCGCGATCTTCTGGTTCTCGATGCTCACACCGACGGCCCAGGGACGCGCATCGCCGCCGTTCTGCAGCGACTCGTCCGTGCCGGCCTTCTCGTCGGTCTTCGGCGTCTTCTGCGGCGCCGGCGTGGGCGTCGGAGGCGCGGGGGTCGGCGCCGGCGTCGGCGTCGGGGTCTCGGCCGGCGTTGGCGTCGGCTCGGGTGCCGGCGGCGGCACCTTCTTCGGCGCCTTCGGTGCCTTTGGTCTCTTCGGTGCCGCCGACACGAGTCCGGAGCACAGCGCGATGCTGAGCCCCACAGCCATAGCCTTGATCATAGTGTTGATCCCCAAATCAAACAGTTAACGCACGAGCTCGAGAGACGACGCGATTTCTCGCCCCCTCCGCCTACTTGAGCTCTTCGATCGACTTGCTACCCAGCTGATCCTGCAGGCGATCAGCGCGCTGCTTCGCGGTCCTGTACAGCTCGTCGGCGCGGTCGCGCTGCTTCGCTGCTTCGTCACGCTGCTGTGCAGCCTCGGCGGCCGCGATCTGTGCCTTCTTCGCGCTCTCGTCGGCCGCGCGGGCGGCCTGCTTCGCCTTGTCTTCGTTCGCGATGCTCTCGGTGAGCGCCTTCTTGAGCTCGTCGTTCGTCTTCGCGAGGTCTTCTTGCGACTTGTCGAGGGCGACGGAGGTCACGCCGAGCTTGTTCTCGGCGGTCCTCTGCGCGGCCTCGGCCGCGAGGCGCTCCTCTTCCTTCTTCACGAGCGCCGCCGTCTTCTCTTCCGAGGCGTTCTTCGCCGCGATTGCCTCCACGGAGGCCTTCTCGGCGGCCGCCGCGTTCGACTTCGCCTGCTTGCGCGACGACTGGATGAGCACGAGCGCGATCATCGCCGCGACGACGATCGCACCGAGGCCGATGAAGCCGGCGATCACGGCGGTGCGCCGCTTGCGCGCCTGCGCCGCCTCGTAGTTCACGACCTCGTCGAGGAACGCGCGCTCGGTATCCGAGAGCGTGCCCTTGTGCCGCTTCTTGAACTTCTTCGCTTCCTCGGCCGTATCACCGCGCCAGAGGAGGCCCACGTCGCGGCCCTTCGCATGCCACTGGCGCGCGGCGTTGCGGAGCTGATCGATCAGCTCGGCGTCGTCCTGGTTCTCGTCGAGCCAGCGGCGCAGCGACGGCCAGTTCGCGACGAGCGACTCGTGCACGATCTCGACGGTGGAGCCCTTGCCGCCCTCGAGCGTCTGGACGACGAGGAGACGGGCATCGACCATCTGATCGACGAGACGCTGGACCTCGCCGACCTCGCGCGAGAGCTCGCGCAGCTCGGCCATCGGCACGATCGCGCGCGTGCGCTCCGGGGTGACGAGGCGCAGCATGATCGAGCGGATCAGCGGCAACTTCGCCGGACCGAGATCCGAGACCACCCGATCGGCGTGGCTCGCGAGCGCGCCGGCCACGCCGCCCATCGCGGTGTACGCGTTGTGCGTGAGGAGCTTGCGCGCCTTGTCGCGCGACTCCCACAGGCGGCTCGCCGCGAACTGCAGCAGCGGCAGGGCGCCGGGCGTGGTCTCGAGGTGATCGAGCATGTCGTCGACGGTGGCGTCGAGCTCGAACCGGAAGCCGGCCATCTCGGCCGGATTCGTGATCGCCTCCGCGAGCCCCTCGCGGTTCGGCGGGCCGAGGAAGAACAGGCCCTGCGTGAGCTCGGAGAGGAACTGCGGATCCTCCGCGACGCGATCGAGGAAGTCGGCGCGGATCGAGAGCACCACGCGCAGCGGGCTCGTTGCATCGTCGGCCACGGCCGAGAGGCACGCCATGAATGCGGCGCGCTCCGCCGGATCGGCGACCTGCGTGAAGAGCTCCTCGAACTGATCGACGAACAGGAGCAGGCGGCGGTTATCGCGACGCGCGCGACCGCGCAGCACGTGACCGAGGTGACCCGGTTCCCGGCGCAGCGTCTCGACGAGCTTCTTCTGCTCGTCCATCTCGTCGGCGAGGTTCGCCGCGGTGGCGACCATCGGCTGGATCACGCCCGCCAGTGACTCGAGCGGCTTGCGACCCGGGCGAATGACGAGCGTCTCCCACATCTCGCCGGAGCGCTTGAGCGCCGGCACGAGACCGGCGCGCACGAACGACGACTTACCGACGCCCGAGCTACCGACGACCGCCATCAGCGGCCGGTCGCGGATGCGCGTGACCATCGCCGCGATCTCGCGGTTACGGCCGAAGAACTTGCCGGCATCGTTCTCCTGGAACGACGACAGACCCGCGTACGGGCTCTCGTCGAGCTGGAGCTCCTTCATGCGGCGGCCGGGCAGGAACGGCTCGAGGGCGCGGAGCAGCTCCTCGGCCGACTGCCAGCGCTGCTCTTTGTTCTTGAGCAGGCAGCGGTCCACGATCTGGATCAGCTCGCGCGGCACGTCGGGCGGCGCGGCTTCCTGCATCGACGGCATCGGCAGCTCGAGCATCGCGGTGACGACGAGCTGGTTACCGTCGAGCGGGTGCAGCGGGTGACGACCGCAGATCATGCGGTGGAGCAGCACGCCGACCGCCCAGATATCGGTGAGGTGATCGATCTCGATGCCGATGCCCCACTGCTCGGGCGACATGTACTTCAGCGTGCCCATGATCGTGCCGACCCGGGTCAAGCTGGTGTTCGTGCCGGTCGCGAGCTCGAGCGGGCTCGGCATGCGGATCGCGCCCGATGCCTTGGTCTCCAGCCCGCCGGCCTGCTTCTCCTGCAGCACCTTCGCGATGCCGAAGTCGAGGACCTTCACGGTGCCCGACTCGGTGATGAAGATGTTGTCGGGCTTGAGATCGCGGTGGACGATGCCGTGCTCGTGCGCGCACTGCAGCGCGCGGAGGATCGAGCACATCAGCTCGACGGCGCGCGCGTACGGGAGCTTCTGCCCGTTCTGCGTGGACTCGGTGAGCGGCTTGCCGTTCAAGAACTCGAGCACGATGTACGGCGCGCCGTTGTGCTCGCCGACTTCGTAGATCACGACGATGTTGTCGTGCTGGCAGCGCGCGGTGGTGCGAGCCTCGACGAGGAAGCGCTGGGTCAGCTCTTCCTGGTTCGACTGGAGGAACTTGATCGCGACGCGACGACCGAGCCGAAGATCGCGGGCGAGGAACACGGTCCCCATGCCGCCTTCGCCGATCATCTTGATCATCTCGTACTGATTGATGCGAACGCCGGGATGCGGCGCGGCGCTCGCGGCGTGCACGGCGGTCGAGACGCCGTCGAACGTGTCCCACGCGCTCTTGCCCGTGCGCGGCAACAGGCCCGATTCCTCGGTGTTCGCGGGCTTCGTCTTCGGCTGCTGCGTGGTGCCGTTCGGCGGCGCGACCACCGGCGTGGTGCCGGGCGTCGGCGTACCGGCGCCGAGCGGCTTGCCGCCGTTGCCGAGGACGATCGTCGAGTCGCTCGCGTTGTTCGCGAGCGGCTTGGTGACCGGCACGCCGGAGAGCGTCTTCGTGCGAATCGGCGCCAACGGATCGCCGTTGCCGTTCCCGTTGCCGAGAACGATCGTCGCGTCCTGCGGAGGGCGGATCGATCCGCTCCCCTCGGCAGGCGGGCGCGCGGTCGCTCCATTCTTTGGTTCGGGCGACGGACGCGGATGTGCACCGCTCGCGTCATTCGGCGTGGTTCCGAGTCGGGTCTTGTCTTCACTCATCGATCGATAGCCTCCAACGAAGCCGTCACCTGCATCACGACGATGCCGTCCCCAAACGACCCTCATGGTAACCGACAGAACCCTCCAGATCCGACACCGAAAGCGAAGTTTGGGGACGTCTACACATTCACCCCGATAGTCATTTTCCTCGGGTATTCGAGGGTTTTGGGGTAGCTGGCTCGGACGCGTGCCGGCTACCCGAGTTGCCCTGCTAGCTCAACCGTTTGAGATCACACGAACTCGATCCGGCCCGGTGCTTGAATCCCCACCACTTCATGAAGTGGGCCCTCGCTGTCGCACCTTTTTTGATGTTCGCCTGTGATGACGGGAAAGGCCCGGAAGACAACGTCCCGGAGGACGGCAAGCTCGACTCGTTCCAGCGCCCGACCGACCACGGCGAGATCCCCTTCGGCTCGTTGACGACCGCAAAGCTCACCGCGGGCGAGCAGCACCACACGTGGACCTTGTCGCTCTCGGCCGGCGCGCACCTGCACGCCTCGACGAGCCGCGTGCCGCACGCCGCGAGCATCGACACGGTGCTCTATCTCTACAAGTTCAACGGCACGAGCTGGGGCTCGTACATCGCGCGGAACGACGACGACGGCCGCAATCACTGGTCCTCGATCGATCGCGATCTCGAGGCCGGCGAGTACCGCGTGCTCGTCAAGGGCTACTCCGCGAGCACGAAGGGCTCGTTCAACCTGACGGTGGACTGCGACGGCGCCGGTTGCGCACCGTCGGCGACCTGCGTGTTCGGCTCGAGCTACGGCGACATCGAGGGCAACCCG
>Ga0247741_1001536_pt1 | contig 12810 bp, 7 predicted proteins | sample UWRJL213509R2_FD_180945 | JGI IMG/M metagenome (GOLD analysis project Ga0247741, IMG submission 180945) | Plant litter microbial communities from Arlington Agricultural Research Station in Wisconsin, United States - UWRJ-L213-509R-2 | ecosystem: Environmental > Terrestrial > Plant litter >... | reverse complement strand
GCTCCATTGAATAGCCAAATTCGAACCGCGCGTAAACCACATACCAGTAGAATGTTTCTCAGATTCAGTTTCCTGATTCACATATAAATAATCAGCTGTCACAGTCAGTGTTTCAACTGGCTTATATTGCAAAGTAGCTTGACCATTCAAACGTTTACGGTTGGTCTCTGAATAAGAGTAACCCACGTTTACAGGAACAGAATAAGTCTTGCCTGCAGGTTGGTTTTCAGCAGGAATACCTGCCCAGTCACCAGCACCAGTAGCATCATGAGTGAACCAACCACCTACATAAGCCTGGCTGTCACCACTGTTACGCTCCTGGTAGCTACCGGTAATAGCAATACCCAAAGTGTCATCAGCGAAAGTATTGCTAAAAATCCCTGAAATTTCTGGAGTGGGATCAGACTTGTCAGAGGATTGGTCAAACACACCTTTCACACCAATACTTGCTTTCAGGCCAGGATTGCTGAGCGGGTGAGGAGTAATAATGTTAATCAATGCACCCATGCCGCCTGAAGAAACATCAGAACGACCAGTTTTGTACACTTCAACGGCAGATACGCCTTCAGAAGCCAAGTTCGAGAAGTCAAATGAACGGCTGGCTGAAGCAGAGCTATTACCTACTGTTGAGGCAGGCATTTGACGTCCGTTCAATGTAACTAGGTTATAGTCACCAGACAGACCACGAACAGTTACCTTACTACCTTCACCGTTTGAACGGTCAATAGATACACCGGAAATACGTTGTAGAGATTCAGCCAAGTTGGTATCTGGCATTTTGCCGATGTCTTCTGCAGAGATTGCATCGACAACACCTGTTGCATCACGCTTGATATCTAAAGCGCGAGTTAACGACGCTTTAATACCGGTAACTACAATTTCTTCCGCATCATTTTCTTGAGCAAAAGCAACACCGCTGAAACCAATGGCAGAAGCGATGGCGCTAGCAATGATCTTCTTTTTAAAATTTACTGTTTTTTGCATGGAGTAATTCCTCGAACCGTTATTGTTATCGTAACTGCCGGTGGGCGCTGCCCTCTTTTGATTGCTGCAATCCATCAAGCCAGTTACCAGACTGGTCTTATCATTTCGGATAGACACCTCTCTTATTCTCGTATCTAACCGCAGGCGATAATCACAAGTTCGTGACGTTTGATCGTCCTAATAACAGGTTTTTGGCAAACGTGGGAAGTTCACTTAAATTTTTTGTAAATTACGAAAAATATTATCAATAAAATCAATTTATTATCGATTTTATGACTATTTTATAGGCGGGATTTTTTATAAAAATTTGGCGTTCGAATTAACGTTTTGAAGGTATTCGAACGAGTAGATTTAAAACACGTACCGGGTAAGTAGATATTCGAACGCTTTTATTTTTCTGGCGTTGAAAATTACAGCGATTAAGTATGATTTATCATCCCTATTTAACATCTAATTACTTGTTTTTTTTGAACAAAATGCTTTTTTTCACGCATTTTTCAAAAAAAATGTCCCATGTTTGGCAAAAAAGCGTTAGTGGGACGATCAAAGATGTTCAAGCTGTAAGTATCCGCTACCAATAAAACACTATTTATAATCCTAAAATCGTTTCGAACCATCGCTACTGGTTGCAACAATCGCAAAATAGGATGAGTTTTAAGAATCGTAATGTTTTGAAAATCTCCTAGTCCGTGCAGAAAAATATATGGGATGCTAGATTTTCGAAAATTATAAAAAGCAGTTTTACAGAAGAAAAATTGTACTTATCTGGTTTTCAACTATCCTTTTTGTTAGACAACTCATGGACTGTTGTTTAAACGAGCAAAGGAGAATCTTGATGCCTAAAAGAAGATATTTTATGAAAAGATATAGTTTTTCCATGCAAGCAAAAAGTCATATAACAAAAACAAGACCTTTTTTTATCTATTCAAATTGTTTTTTTGGCGCTGAAAAAGTGCTAAAACAACTATCTCGCACCAAATATTACATAAATCATGTTGCCAAAACCTATGCGCCCATGCGACAGTTGACAGCGCTGTCTTTTTGGTAATTTTATGCTCTGCATTTCGCAATGCGGAGCCCCATGCTTTAAAAAATCGGTCATTATTTTAATAAACTATATAGATTCACCATGTCATCAAGAATTTTTATTGGTTAATACAACAATCCTTTAGTTAACCAATAAAGCATTGCTCCAATTTCCAATGGAGCAAGATTGTGAGCTTAAGCAGGATTTACGGCTAAGCCTGCAATTTGCGGTACCGGAAAATATAACTTCTAATGATTTAAAGGAGAACTCCATGTACAAAACAGTTAGCTTTAAGAAAAAACTTCTCGCTACTTTAGTAGCCTCATCGGCGCTTGGCTTGAGCAGTGTTGCTTTCGCACAAGACGATGCAGAAGAAATCGTAGTAACAGGTATCAAAGCATCGTTACAACGTGCTGTAGATATCAAACGTGATGCAGCCGGTGTTGTTGACGCTATTTCCTCTGAAGACATCGGCAAAATGCCAGATGCCAACTTGGCTGAATCTTTACAACGTATCTCTGGTATTTCTATTGATCGTACTGACGGTGAAGGTGCAAAACTTACTTCTCGTGGTTTCGGTCCAGCATACAACCTGGTTACTCTGAATGGCCGTCAGTTGGCATCAGCTTCTATCGGTGAAGGCGGTGGCGTTGATAGCACGCGTTCTTTCGATATGAGCAACATCGCATCTGAATCTGTGTCAGGTGTGCAAGTTTACAAAACCGGTAAAGCAAGTGTTCCTACTGGTGGTATCGGTGCAACTGTAAACCTTTCAACCGCTAAACCATTCGACCACGAAGGTTTTAAAGGTTCAATTGGTGGCAAAGCGTTATATGATAAATCTAACGATATTGGCGATAACGTCACTCCAGAACTATCTGGTTTCGTTAGTTGGTCTGATGAAACCTTCGGTGCGTCATTGTCTTTGACTCACCAAGAGCGCACTAGTGGTCGTTCTGGTTTTTCCGGCCTAGTTGGGGCGATGTGTTGCAACATTACTCTGGCGGCGGCATATTCAGCGGCAATTATTCTCCAGGCGCTGTGATAGTTAACGAGCCAACCAAGCTTGATCCAGATGTTGCTATGTCTGGTGACTTGGCGACTCGTACTCAAGAAGCACACTTTTTCCACACCGATACCGAGCGTAAGCGCGACAACGGTTTGTTGACATTACAATACAAGCCTACTGATAAAATCACCGCAACGCTTGATTACTTAAGAACCGAAACCAAAGTCCAATCGCAAGAAGACATTTACTCCTTGTACTACTCTGACGGTGGCTGGGCAACGAATGGCGCTTACTGGGATGGCAGCAAAATCAGCTCCACTCCTCTTTATATGTGGCAATCAAACTCCACAAATAGCAACACTCCTCGCGATATCGCTTTGAAAAACTCATTGCGTTCAGCGGACAACAAGTTGGAAGACTTGGGCTTAAACGTAGCATTTGAAGTTAACGATGACTTGAGCTTAGATCTTGACATTCACCATTCCAAATCAAGCGCAAAGCCTTATGATGCTCCAGGTTCAAACATCACCTTGGGTATAGGCGTGAATACCTTGATTGGTCAAGGTTTGGATATGAGCGGTGATCTGCCTCTTATTGCGAGTGTCGTAAACAACGGTACTATTCAGAAGAGCGATGTAGGTTCTACTATTAGCCAGTTGGTTAATGCTCGTGCCTGGTCAGACGTTAAAGAAGCTAAATTGTCTGGTACCTATAAGTTTTCGGATTCAAGCTCTATTAACTTTGGTTTCGATTCATTGCAAACTGAAGCGATTCAAAAGCAATCTGACATTGGCAATGCGGCAATGAAAGGTGGTTGGAGCGTTAACTTCCCAGGTGATATCAACCCGGATTGGTTCGAGCTAATTAATTACAATAGCTATTTCGACGGTTATAACTCTAACTTGTCACCAGAAGCTAAAGCCTTCTTCGCAAGCGCTGGCCACAACGGTGCTCAAGCTACGTCAAATATTACCGGTATTCGCGTTACCAACTTTAAGGCTGTGGCTCAGGCGATGTTTGATGCCGCACCAGCTAAAGATGACGGTAGCAAACTTTTATATGCCGCTAACCCACTCGACAGCCTTGACCGCAAGTTGAATGAAGATATCCAGGCGCTTTACATTGAAAGTAACCTCCAAGGTGAATTGGCTGGTAAGCAATTGGATGTGTCTGCTGGTCTTCGTTATGAAATGACTGACGTAGATTCTTATTCACGAGTTGCGCCAAGAAAGCTAACGTGGACGTCTGATAGAGATTTCAACAATGCGGCTGTTGGCGGAGTTGGCGAGATTCCTTACACGCTTAACTCTACGCACTACAACAATGTGCTTCCGAATGTGGACTTAACCCTCCATGTTAGTGATCAATTGATTGCACGTGCGTCAACCAGCACCACTATTGCTCGCGCAAACTACAATGATCTTCAAATGGGCGCAGCTGGTAATGCATCAAGAGCGGGTCCCTTGTTGTCTGGTGGTTTATTGGGTACCAGTTCCGACGGTAACTATAAGCTGAAGCCAATTGAATCTCACAACTTAGACCTTTCAGTTGAATATTACTTCAATGATACTGATTATGTCTCTATTGGTTACTTCGATAAGCGTGTACCTAATTTCATTGGTACAGAAGAAAATAACGTTACTTACTCAGCTACATTGGATCCAAGTAATGGTCCGCGTGCAAAAGCAGCTGCTGCTGCGTTGACGGCTCAAGGCTTTGCAGTAACTGACCGTAACTTGTTCCAAATGGTTGGTATAATGAACAGCACTGCGAATGGTTGTGTCAATCAAACAGCAGTTCAGTTGTGCGGTTCGGGAGTCGCCTTTAACCCAGCTGATTACAATACGTGGAAGGATGGTGTGGATATCGTAGCTGTAGCAGGCGATCCAGGTGTTACCAATATCACTACCGTACCTGTTAACTCTAAAGATGCTAATTTGAATGGCTGGGAATTCGCGGGTCAACACTTCTTTGGCGATAGCGGTTTTGGTATTCAAGCCAACTACACCATCGTTAATGGCAGCATTGGTTATGACTTCAATGCTGAACCAGGTGAAGGTCAGTTTGCGTTGGCAGGCTTGAGCGATTCAGCGAACATCGTTGGTATCTACGAGAAAAACAGCTGGCAAGCACGTATTGCCTACAACTGGCGCGACAAGTTCCTCGATAACGCGAACGCTGGTGGTGGTGAGCCTGAGTTTACTAAAGCCTATGGCCAAGTTGACTTTAACGTAGGTTACAAAATCACTGAAGACCTCACAGTAGCCGTGGAAGGTACTAACGTGCTGGGTATGGACAAGAAAACTTTTGGCCGTACTTCAACCCAAGTTAGATACCTAGATATATTACAGCCTCGTTACGCGATTTCTGCGCGTTACAATTTCTAATAAACTGTAATAGATGTTAGTAACAAAAAATGCCGCTCTTTGAGCGGCATTTTTTTAGGTCACATAAGAAAAACGGAAGATAAAATGAAAGATTTTCAGCCGCTAAACTTTGAACAACATAAAAATCTTGGCTATGTAGAAAAATACGGCTCTGAATATGGGCACCAGGTAGGAGCAGTCATGCTACTGCCCAATGAATTTGCTAAGGCTCAACGAGAGTATCCGATTCTATTTCGCAAAAATGCTGAAACCGATCGCTTTTTGCCAGTAGCCTTATTAGGATTTGAGGAGCATGAGAATCTATTCCTTAACGAAAATTCAATATGGCGCGCTCGTTACATTCCGCTCGCGGTAAGACAAGGTCCTTTTCTGATTGGGCTTCAACAACGAGATGAAGAACAAATACTGGCTATTTATGCCGACCTAAATGATTCAAGAATCCAGCAAAACATCGCACCTACACTATTCAATACTGACGGCATTGCCTCTGATAGCTTGAATGAAATAAGAGATATATTGTCAGCGCGTCATCAAGGTTCAGAAGCACTTGAGCCTATGGTTGAAGCCTTTTTAAAACATGATCTCCTTGAGCGGGTCATTATTGAACTTGATTTGGAAAATGGCCGCACGATTAAGTTTGATGCTGGCTATACCGTGCATCTTGAAAAATTATTTGCATTAGAAAATGATGCCGTGATTGAGTTACACAAGGCTGGGTTCCTATCACTCGCGTACAACGTTGCTGATTCTGTGAGTAACCTACAGGATTTGATTAATATCAAAAATGCAAAAGTGAAGTAGGTTTGCCTACTTCAAATTGATTAATGTGAGCTGAGAAATGGCCGAACACACAGCAGTGAATTCTATTCGTAAAATCGTCATCGCAGGCGGTGGTACTTCAGGTTGGTTAGCTGCAGCAGCAATCTCCAAAATACTCGGAAAAAATCTCGATGTTACTCTGATTGAATCGCCAGAAATTGGGCGAATTGGCGTGGGCGAGGCAACCATACCCACACTGCGCGTATTTCATAAACTGTTGGGCATTAATGAGCGCGAGCTCATGGCGCATGTTCAAGGAACCTTTAAGTTAGGGATTGAATTTAGTAACTGGGCTAATAAAGGCGATAAGTACTTTCACTCTTTTGGGCTCACCGGAAAAGATTGTTGGGCATGCCAATTTCAGCATTTTTGGTTGGCGGGGAAAAAGTACGGTATCAAGGTTCCCTTTGGCGATTACTGTCCTGAATCCAAAGCTGCGCGTTTGGAAAAATGCAGCGGCGAAGAAGACGGAGTTAATTATGCCTATCATTTAGATGCAACCTTATACGCAGACTTTTTGAAAAACTTTTCCATAAAACACGGCGCCAAACATGTCGAAGGATTAATTGAAAAAGTTATTGTTTCTCCCGAAAATGGTTTTATTAAATCCTTATTATTGAAAGATGGGCAGGAAATAGAAGGCGATTTATTTCTGGATTGCACCGGCTTTCGAGCAATGCTTATCGACGGGGCTTTAAATACGCCCTGGGAGCCCTATGGTCATTATCTTCCCTGTGATTCCGCAATTGCGCTGCAAACTGAATTAGTGCGCGCACCCAGACCTTACACCCAATCAATAGCGCACGACTTTGGATGGCAATGGCGTATTCCGCTTCAGCACAGAGCGGGAAATGGTATGGTTTATTCAAGCCGCCACGTTTCAGATGACGAAGCAATGGCTACGCTGATGAAAAACCTGGAAGGCCGCCCTGTTACCGAACCGCGCGTGATTAAATATAAAACGGGCCGTCGAACGAAAGCATGGAATAAAAACTGTATTGCGGTTGGGCTTACCGCAAGTTTTATTGAGCCACTTGAATCTACCTCGATTCATTTAGCTATGTCTGCAATTTATCGCTTGATGAGATATTTTCCGCAAAATGAAATTTCAATGTCGAATGTGGATGAATTCAATAAACAGTCAGCTGAAGAAACTGATCGCGCACGTAATTTTGTTATTTTGCATTATCACGCAACGCAAAGAGATGACTCAGAATTTTGGCGCTACGTTAAAAATATGGAGATACCCGAGGCTTTAGCGCATCGCGTGCAGCTATTTAAAGATACAGCAGCAATTGCACTGGAAGAGAAAGAATTATTCCTCAATGATTCCTGGGTTCAGGTAATGATGGGGCAAGGTATTATGCCTACCGCATATCATCCTATTGCAGATGTAATGGGTGAAATGGAGTTGAAAAACTTTTTAGGATATTTGAAAGGTAGCGTAGGTGAAAAAGTAGCGGCAATGCCAACGCATCAACAATTTATCAATAAATATTGTAAGGCAGCTGCGCCGATGTAATAAAACATTTTTGCACACAGATGCAAAAATGTTGAACAAGATATAGAGAATTGTATGGAACCGATTGTGTATGAGCTTTGCGAAGATGCAAACATCGACTGTTTTAGAACTGGTGATGAACAGCAAGAAATTCTGCTCGTTGATAACTATCTTAAAGGCGCTTTAGCTTTAAAGGAGCGTGCGATACAGGAAAATAATTTTGCGCGCGCCGATTCTTTTTATCCTGGCGTACGCATGCATGTTCCGCAAGAATATACATTTTCCATTGTTAAAAATCTTGGCTTCTTTATGGAGAAATTTTTTCAGTTGGAAGTACGAAAAATCAAAAGTGCTGTTTCCAAATTTTCAATAGTAACAACTCCCGCGAATAATCTGGATTTGTTGCAACGTATTCCTCATTTCGATTCTCCGTCGCGCAAAGGTTTAGCCGTTGTACATTATCTACAAACAATTCCTAATATGGGCACTTCACTGTATCGCCATAAGCCAACAAACTTTGAATATATTGATGAGCAACGTTATTCAAGTTATATGGCGAAGATAGAAGAAACATTTCCCACCGAAGATAAATATCCGCAAGGCTACATAAACGGTTCTACCGATCAATTTGAAGAAATAGCATCTGTCGATGCAGTATTTAATCGCTTGTTGATGTACAGAGGAACAAGTCTTCACTCAGGAAAAATTGGCAAAGATTATAATTTTGATCCCAGCCCTGCTACTGGCCGACTCACGCTCACTTCGTTTTTTGAATTCAGATAATCAGCTAGTTAGTTTGAATTTTTAAAGCACGAACAAACATAATTTCTAAGTCGTTAAAATAAAAAGTCTTTAACTGGCCATCTCCTAAAAAATTAATTTAAATATTTTTAGTGTAATAAAAAAACCTCAACCACTTCGCAGCGGTTGAGGTTTTTTAGTTTACAACCTTAGTAAATTTTATTTACCAAACCACTTGCACCCAAGCGGTATCACTTGCACCTACTGCTTGTCCGATAGTGTAGAAATACTTCACCACGGCACCGGCAGGAATTCCGGTTGCAGTGTAGGTATTGGTGTTATCGGCATTGTGAGTCATGCGGATATTTTGTTGTGCACCGTTGTTAATGGTGTAGTGAATATCTGCCCAAGGCGCTGCGTTTGCATAAAATTTCACGCTGGTTGTACTCAATACCTGATAACCATTTCCGGTCGCAGGTGTTGAACTGGCAGCGCTGCTAGCAACTGAGCTTTTGCTTGAGCTGGAAGCGGAACTCGCTACCGAACTTTTGCTGGAGCTGGCTGCACTTGAAGCGCCCGTAAAAGTAAATTGCGCCCAAGCGGTGTCAGTCACCGAACCTGAGAGTGCGCCAATCGTGAAGAAATATTTCACTAAAGCGCCTGCTGGAATGCCCGTTACTGTGTAGGTATTGGTGTTATCCGCGTTGTGAGTCATACGAATATTTTGTTGCCCAGCCCCATTGATGGTGTAGTGAATATCCACCCAAGATGCATTGTTTGCATAAAACTGAACGCTGGTGCTGCTAACAATCGTGTAACCATTTCCGGTCGCTGCAGTTGATGATGAACTGCTGCTCACCGAACTCGATTTACTGCTCGATACTGAACTCGCTACCGAACTTGCAACGCTGGTGCTTGATGCCGAACTGCTTGTGCCGGTACATGTGGTGGTACCGGGATTAGCATCTACCGCATCGCCCGTTTTCTTCACACGGAAACTGTTAGCTGGAACCGCGAGCTTCATGCCGTCCGAGAAACTTACGTATTGCGCGGTGCAACCGAAGTTGTAGGCGAGATAGGTTTTTACACCGGCTTTATCAAACGCCACTGCCGATGGGCTGTTCGCCGTTAGCGCGCCAGTTCCTGTTGCCAATGCACCCAATTGCTTTAAGGTGTAAATCCATTGATAGGTGTGAGCTTTGGTTTCGCCCTCTTCCGGCGTGTAGTTGAAACCGTAGCTTTGCATATCGTTCACTGCCGCTTGGCCGTTGCTCATGGACCAAATATTCCACCACACATCGCGCCATTGGCCGTCTGGTAAACCAGATGGTTTGCCGTTGCTGGATTCCGTCATCCCCAAAGTCACGTAGTTATTCAGGTAATCCGCGTGTTGACCAATATGCAGAACTAACGGACTCAATGGCAGACCTTGAATGCCGAGAATGTGCGCGTATGCGCCGCTGAACCAGGTTCCGAATACATGGCCGTTGCCCCAGATAATCGAGGTGGTCATTTTTGGATAGGCGCTATCGAAGTTATCGTAGTCGCCGCCTAAACCACGGTAGCGGTCGTAGTTGTTCCAGTATTCCCAATAAGCTGCCGTTGAAGACGCATGCAAATACATACCGCGCTCGGTGATGGAGGTATTACCGGTAATTTGGCCATACAACACCATTGCGCCGTAGGCGTTGGCTGCTTCTGAAGTTGATTCGTTATTGTTACCCAACACGAAGTTTTCGTGGCCAGATGCCCATGAGAATCCATAAGCCGGATCAAAATAACGCAAGTAAGGGAACATGGCATCATCGCGACCAGCGGCGTAATCGCGAATCAGCAATTCCACCATGGGACCGTATTTGGCTGAGCTACACCAGCTTGCATCTACACGGCAGATTTCCGCAGCAGCGCGTACAAAATAGCCGTAGTGGAAATGGTGATCGTTGAGTTGTTGTTGTGCGCCGAAGGATTCATCGAAGCCAAGCAAGGTGTTCCAGTTGCTGTCGTAGGCAAAGTATTTAACCGTGTCCAAACCGCCATTGGTGTTAGCGCGGAACCAATCCTGCAACTCGCCTTTCAACCAATTTACCAACTGGTCAGCTTCGGTTGTCATACCGATTGAGCGTGCAATCGCCGCCAACTCCGCCACTTTGCCGTAGTTTTTACCGGCCCAGTAAGTGTCGTTTGCAGTGTTCCAGTTAGCAGATCCCTGGTTGATAAACTCGGTAACGAGAGCCTTCAATTGCGTGAGATTGTAATCGCCAATGCCAGCTGGCAAGGTTGGCAATACGCCTACGTAAGGAATGGTGTAGCTAAAACCGTTAGTGGCCGCGAACTTGGTAACACCGCGCGCGCTGCGGATTTTGTAGTTGGTGACTGCTTGCGATGAGTTTTTCCAATGCAAAGGCAGCAGGCCAACCATAGTGGTCACAGCAGACCCGTTGAATTGATATTGGTGACTCACAGTAACTTTGTTAGCGTTTCTATCCACCGCGTAATTGATATTCACCTTGTCCACACGTTGAGTCGCGTATTGGGCAAAAGCGGAAATCATCGCGCTGTCAGGTGTGCCTGCAACTTGTGGCAGCAGTGTAATGGTGACGCGTTTGCTGGCATTAGTGATACCAATCGCCGAACTATTTACATTGCTGAAAGTCGTTGCATCATGGCCGGTAATAAGGAAGTTGTTACGGTCGCCCGCTACCTCCGTCCATACACCTAGGCTATTTCCGCTTTGGTAAAAGACTCCTTTTTCACCGCTATCCGCCGCTTTAGTGCGGATAACGATGCTGCCCTGCAAAGCTGTGAAATATGCATAAGGTGAACCGTGAACAAAGGTGGCTTCCATCACCGGCGTAGTGCCGCTGTTCCACTGCACGGTTACCGAACCATCGCTGTAATCTTTGAGATAGGCTTCCAGGTTGCTGTAAGCCGTATTCCCAACGGCAATACCATCAAAAACTTCGCTAAAAGGATCGGGAATTGAGTAAGTTGTTTGGGTTGCGCTGGTGCGCAAGCCGCCGGGAATCCCAAGAATCCGTGCGCCGCGATCAGTGATGCGTGCAGTCATTGGATCGGGAGTGATGTAAGCCGCGCCTGTGCTATCGCCAACTTTCATTTCACCCATAAACGAAATCGAACCCCACCAACGATGCGTCATAGTCGGTTTGCTGGTTGCCGGAGCCACTTTTTGTGGATAAATCGGGGTAGGTGTACCTATAGGATTACAGCTGCTAACGCCGGGCTGAACCACGCCCGCACTGAAAATCCAGTTGCCGTGATCGACGGCGCATTTATAGCCCGCAGGGTTAGCGCTATCGCTAATATTACCCGCGCCGTAGTTGGTTAAAGCGGCGTGGCCGCATGACGCTATGCTGAGTGAGCCCAGCAAAAATAAAACGTTTTTTATCTTTATCATTTTAGGAATCATAGTGGAGTGCCCTCATTATTGTTAGACGACTAGCACCCAGCGCTTTAATGTTCCTTTCTCGCTCCCTCTAAAACTCCTCCTCGGTCGTAACTCGACATAAACACTGGATGCATTCGGCCACACTAAGCATGGGGTGCAAGAGCATCGTCCCAGATTGATAAATACCTGCAACATGGGAGGTTTCACTTTTAAAATTGGGGATCGGCACACAGGATTGGCTACTTAAATACCCAAATGCCTTTCAGGAAGGTTACTTTCAGAAAACCAGCTGGCACCAAAAATCCATCCACGGATTGCAGGATTTTTTGACATAGCCGCATGGCAAATAAATGAAGAAAGAGGTTTTATAAAAAATTACACACTAAAACGGCCACAGATTTTCCGGCAAGCCATGCTTTCTCAAAATCGCCGCAATATCCATAGTCACCGCCACGCCCGCATGAACCATTACACCACCCCAAATTGATCGGGAGCGCAGCGCAAGAATCCCTAAAAATAGCCCAAACAAAATCGCACCCGTTGCCTCCAACCACAGTTTAGGAAAATGGATCATAAGATAGGGCACGCACATAACCCAGACTGCATTGGCACCTAAAGCGGGTCGCAGCGAATTTAAAATAAATCCGCGAAAGAAAAATTCCAGGCAGACAAATTGAGTGAGATATAAAAATTCCCACGCCAATAAATCCGCCCAGCTGCGGCTGGTCAGCGAATAAAACGGATAGTGATTAACGAAATCCTTGCCAAGACTAACCAGATAAATAAATACCAAAATCGGGCTGAGCAACAATAAATAACCGCGCCAATGTTGCGGCGCCTGATTCAGCTGCCATCCAAAATCCCGCACCCGCGCTTTTAAACCATATCGAATAACCAGCGCAGGAATCAGCACATAACCAACCGCCTGCACACTCA
>Ga0247741_1001535_pt1 | contig 12810 bp, 17 predicted proteins | sample UWRJL213509R2_FD_180945 | JGI IMG/M metagenome (GOLD analysis project Ga0247741, IMG submission 180945) | Plant litter microbial communities from Arlington Agricultural Research Station in Wisconsin, United States - UWRJ-L213-509R-2 | ecosystem: Environmental > Terrestrial > Plant litter >... | reverse complement strand
GCAGGTATCTTTGCCCTGCTCACAGTGTCTGTATCCCAAGGCCCACTATCAACCAGCGCACTCTCGTACTCGTTCCATTCGCAACCTACGCGTCCTTTCATGCCATCGGTAGGCACGGGTGTGTCCTGTCCACCATCATCCTTGGAAATCGTGACGCCCCAGCCAACGTCCACAGTGAACTCCTTCTCCCACGTCCTACTCCAAAGTCTGACCTCCTTGACTCCAGCTTGTGGAACTTCGTATCCCTTCTGCATGCCTTTGCCAGTCGGAGCGGGGATGCCGTTCTCCGAGGACAGTACGCTATAGCGGAAAATTGGTCCACTGTCAAAGTATATTCTGCAGGAGCGAGTATTTTTGCCTTGGATTTGAATGCGAGCTGTCGAAGGACCAGTCTTGGTGACGTGTGCTTTGAAGAATTCGCCTGTTTCCCACTTGGTTCCTTTTACATCGTCCTCGGGCGTCTTGGTCAGGTTAGCGAATCCTGGAGTAGGTACCAACTTCGCGCCACTCTCCCACTGGCATTTAGTCAATCCAATCTTGACCGGATCGGGTGCACATTGGATCTCCTTGCCGTGCTGCTGCGAGGAGGGGAGGTATGGAAGGACTGCACTCTTCAAATATCGTTTCGGTCCACTGAGCGCGGTTATGCAGGTAACGAGTTGTGATGCATTGCCAGAGCTGGTAGGCCAAGGCGCAGTGACGACTTCGGGGGAGAAGACGACGCTTTGCTGGAAGTATAGCTTCAGTGGGTCTTGGACGCTGAACGGGAAGAGAAGCCACGAAGACAGGGTCGATAGAAGGAATATAAGCAGCACGAACAACGTTAGAGGGCGGAATGGTCGGAGTTTGTAGGCGAATGGTGCAAGAGGCAAAACGAGGAGAATGGCTGGAAGAGCTGTAAGCGTGTACACTAGAGACCCAACACGTGTATAAGTTTCATGAGAACAGACGAAAAATAAAGTGGCGTACCACTTGAAGCAGAGGCTCCATCAGCCAGCGTTTGCGGCATTGCATCCAATACCAACATTGTTACATGCGCCAAAAGAGTTATGGGGATTGGAACCGACACCAAGAACTGCGGAATCCACCACCAAGTTGCCAGCGTGCCAACTCCTCCACCTTCCTCCTCTTCGCCCGAAAGGTGCCTGCGGGGAGGCAAGAGGTGGCCATCATGCCTCGTATGCTGACGGTAGATGAGAGGTGTGTTTTCATCTGCGTTGGGATCTTCGGTAACATGGCGGGGTGTATGCGGACGATGTGGTCTTGCTCCACCACTCTCTTCTCCCTCAAGTTCCTCGTATCTTTCTTCCCGCTCCTCGGCGTGGATACCTGATTTGCTCCATAACGAGGATAAGACGAGACCTTCGATCGCAGCGAAGAGGCATCCAACTCCGACACAGAGGTTCCAGCTGGTGATGAGGTATCCACTACCTATACCCGGGTGCAGCTTGGTTATCCCCAGGGTTGATAGGACGAGTAATATCCAAGTGAAAAGATATAGATGGAGGAAAATAGTATGTTTCTGTTGTTGAGCGGGAGGTGGAACGGCATCGACGAAGTAGAGGGCGTGTAACTTTGGATAGTAGAAAGGCAGCGACGATGGGAAGGTGAGGGTGAACACCAACCCCAGGTACGCTAATGTAAGGAAGGAGAAGAGCACGGTGTATGGATATGCATAGATTGCCTGTAAAATGATGAATGAGTTCGTGAAAGGTCGGGAGGTTGGTTAAAAGGGCGTACGAATGGGTTGAACAGCACATAGCCCGCCATAAGCAACAGTTGTAACCCGATCACGACGACAAGGGCTGCCCAGAACTTGACATGTCTCCAGAAAATATGGATCCAATGGCCAGCTGCACTCGGTTTGTCGTGGCCCACGATACCGTCGTCGTTTTCATCGACATGAGACGGGCGTAGATCTCCCAGGTGTGGATGTTCCTGGGCCCTCGCTGACTGCGTCGACCGATGCTGAAGGAGAGGTGGGGTATGGACTCGTGTAGGATGGACGTGTTCCTCCTGTGTAATTGCCTTCTCTCGCCTCTTGACCAAGATTATTTCGCTCAGGACCAGTAGGATCAAGAGCACGGGACCGATGACAAGTGTAAAGATATTGAAGGTGAGAAGCTTAGACATTGGAAAGACGATCAAGACGGATTTGAATACTGCATAAGGGTAAGTTGTTGATTGAAGACGAGATGAACGAGGGTACCTACAGTCAAAATAGATCGGTGGAGATCCACCTTGTAGGTCAACGTCTCCATCGGAATCGCGCTTCTCGTCAAACGGCACGCTGAGCAGACCAATACCAACACCTCGCGCAGTTTCCATCATATTCCACAGGCTCTTCTCTCCACCCAGAGTGTACTGGGCAGCGTCGTACTTGGTATGGTACCTACTCCTGCCTTTATAGAACGCAAGGTCAAGGCCATCCATGGCTGGTCTCGGTCCCGGGGTTGTGTACACGGAGAAATCGGTCCCAGAACGAATGAGGCCACGCGAGAACGCGTCGGAGGACAGCACGTTGGCGTGTGGGTGAGGCACTAGCTTGTGATTGCGGAATGATCGCACAGATGGTGTTGAAGTAGCTCGAAAAAGAATGGGACGGCTGGAGGTATGTTAACTTATTATCTTAGTTGACAACTGGTACTACTCACCCTCCGGCCGCCGCTCCTTCAAGGTTGAGGAAGGTATCCGTCAAGGCGGACCATGGGTGTTCAAGAAACCTAATAATCCATGGATATCGCACTGACAGGATGCACGGAGTATTGGACTTACGCATGAGCACCATTCAACCAATCTTCCTCTCCGTTGTTGATGTTGAAAACTGCCGTGCGCTCCATCTTGTTCTCCGCAAAGTACTTGACGAGCTGGATGAGAGTCGCTACCCCCATACCATCATCTGTCGCTCCAGGAGCTGTTGAGACAGAGTCATAGTGGGCAGAGAAGAGAACCCCGCCCCTGTTGGAAGAGGAGTTGCCGTCAATTCTGACGAGAATATTGGTTCCTTCAAAGTAGACGCCGTATGTTCCAGCCCAGGATCCATTGCTTCTGAGGTCGTCAGCTATTTGTATGCGATCGTATTCTTTCTCCAGAAGCCGCAGTCGATTGAGAATGTAGGTTCGAGCATGATCGTTCGCGTGTGAGTTGTATGGATGTGGTTTTGCGGTGATCTATCGAAGGGTGAGCTCATGCCAACAGCACAAGAATTAGCACTCACATGTCTCAAGTCTTCGTATGCCTCCTTCAAATCCAACCCTCCCTGTTTCTGATGATTCGGAACGGATGGTAAAACATCGGTGACAATCAACGCAATGAAGAGCGCTATGTAAGTGAGAATTGCGAGAAAGGACGTTGGAAAGACCCGGTAGCCAAAAACAGAGGCAGCCTTCTCCGCGAGGGTCATGGTTTGTGGTTGAAGGCAGTGATGAACACCTGCTGGAATTCCTGCGAAGGCTTATGATATACCTGCTGCTTGACGTCCTTCACGCTGAGAAGCGTGCTGAATGGATGCCATGAGCTCATCATATACGACACGAACACGCCCCCACTCACCAACCACTTTAGGAACTTTTGAAAAGCCACGACGTCGAGGCTGTCAAATTGCCGGTAAGCCCTTGGATATAGACATCGGACACCATTGGCAGAGAAAGAACAGAGACTTACAATAAGCTGGTGGTCCGCTTCCAAGGTACGATGATGATGGCCATGATGCAAGAGGAGTAACTACATTTGGACAAGCTCAGCACGGCGCTCAACTTAGTTGTATGGTAATTGGGCGTAAGACTCGAAGCCAAAGAAGCAATCATAATGGCATTCAAAAACGACGACATAGAGATTTAGGATAGATACAACTTCGAGTGCAGGAGAAGAAACGTTTGAGAGGAGGGAGAACATCTACAAGTTGAAGGGACAAGGATAAAGAAATGGACCTTGGAGGAAGGAACGATGGAAAACTGCGTTTGAGGGCCAAATCTCATGGATAAAACGCGAGTTAGTAAAAAACATGTACGAAGAAGAGACTAGTGTATGTATGTGTGCATTTTCTGTACATATGTATGGGCATGGGATGATAGGACGGAGAGGCATAAGATAAGAAGACGTAAATAGTGCTATTTTGCTATAGAACAATTGACATGGATGGCAGGATTGGGGATGGGGTGATTGAATGGTTTTCGTAGAGGGGTGAGAGAGAGAGTCCATAAACGAAATGAGATTGAGAGGAATTGAAATAGATAGGTTAGGAGTAAGAGACAAATCAAAGAAGTCACAGAACAGAGAATGAAGAAAATGGAGAAGCAAATCACAGTAAACCATACAATCCAGAAGAAGACAAAGCGAATGATGGAAGATGAGAGTATTTGAAGAAACGAAGTGGTATGATTGAGGCATGGACGACATAAGGAGATGCTGGTGTTGAAGAGTTATGAGCGTTATGGGTTCAAAGGATACACGATCTGACCATGTCGCTTTCTGGGTTGTCTCTCGCTGACAGCGGCGTAGGGCGACAAACGATGTAGGTCGTTATCCGAATAGACAGATTGCAGGCATAGCTGGGTGGGCATGTGGTCGGAATCGTTCGCTGAGGTTCCTATCGAATTAGGCCAGCGTAGTCGAGTTTGCTCTCCCTCTCCTTTCGTCCTGTCTCTTTCTTCGGGAATGCATTCCAAAACCTCAAGGTCTCGTCTCCAGCCCCAGTCACGATTGTCTCGCCATCGGGGCTCATAGCCAGGTACAAAACCCGGTTCGTGTGCCCTGTGAGAGAAGCCACCATGTTTAGCGTTGGGTATTTCCATATGCATATTTGGTTTTGAGCGGTTGTGGAGGAGAAGCCGTGCGTAGAGACTAGTTCATGGGACGTCAACGACCAAATGAGGTTGCAGACCTACAATACCGTTAGTGCGAAGGAATTGGGGGAGAAATGCTAGTACACACCTGACTGCCCGTATCCAGTTCGTTCAACATCGTCCCGTTGGCCACGTTCCAAAACCTTATATGCTTGTCCTGCGTACCACCGCCAGTCGCAAGCACACCCGCCATATGTGGGTCCCAAGCCAATGCCTTCACCGCCGCAGTATGTTCATGAAACTTCCACAACGGCGAGTCGCCTGGCCCATCATCAGCACTTGTTCCAGCTCCTATCGACGATCCCTCCGCATTCCCACCTGCGCCGCTACTCCCACCAGGCCGCGTCGACCCTCGTAGATCCCATATGCACACCTTGTTGTCATTGCCTCCGCTTGCCAGCGTCGCAGCCATCGGGCCACCATCACTGCTCCATTTTAGACCGCACACCTCCTGTCTGTGACCTGTGCACCGCTTGAACGGCCGTGTCGTCGCTTCTCGAACGTCCCGATGATGCACTGACCGATCTCGAGACCCAGATGACAGCACATGAGTATTCCAGGCCAGTGCTCCTATCCTTTGATTGTGTGCTTGTTGGTATGTTCGCTGTAGTGACAATGTTGTAGCGTCATAGATGTGCATTCGACCAGCAAGTGTGCCTACGGCGAGTGTGGTGCCTTTTTGAACCCAGGATACAGAGGAGATAGTGTCATTTGAGGATGCTAGGTCACACAACTTGGATACGGCTGCGTTGTGTGCTGTCCAGAGGTAGACACACGATCCAAGGCCGACGCCTAGTACATTGGTACTTGACCAATCGACGAGATTAAGATAGAAGTCGTCTGCAAGTTCAGGAGCGTCCAGAACTCGGTATGGTGTCTTGCAAACACTGCGCAATTTTCGTCTTGGTGATTCGAGGAGTTGCCGGCTCTGAGCGCGAACTGGGCTCATCGAGTATGCTTCATCGGTGGGCGTATCGAGCCGGCGAGTTGGCGTACCGGAATTGGACCGGGAAGGTGAAGAGTAGGCAAATAGGCGACGTTTCGTGGGAGTTGAGGGAGGTACAACGCCTGAGCCTGAAGCAACAGGTCTTGTTGGAGATACCGGTCTGCGTGGTGAAGGAGGAGTAACCTCAGTGTGCAATATTGAATTGAAAATCGAGTTGGCTTGTTCTATGCAGGCTGTTAGAGATGGTACGTGTCGCAGTCCAAAAGAGACTCGCCTTTGAGAGCATCAGATTCAGAAGGGATAATCCGACTCTTGGATGGTGTCGATGGTCCCCCTTCGTCCATGAGATGATAAGAGGTCCTCAAGTCGCCAGCATCCTTCGACGGGACAAACCTATCACCATACTCCTTGTGCACTCGGGGCATCCGGACACTGGAGGCCATCGTGAATTGGAACTTCGTACCCTCAACTGGTGATTCTGACCCGCCACTGCTTCCCACTACAGTTGTGGACCTTGAATCCAGACCAGGAGTGGACGACGATCCAACTCCAAAGATAGGATTCACCCGTGGCTTCGTTGGTGACTCTGGTTCATCTCCTTCTCCTTCCTTGTGCGATGCGCGCAACCTCCTTCCAAATGGCGAGTTCTTGAGCCCAGACATACCGCTGTGGTTGGTTTTGGTGGATCAAAGTAGTGTTTTGTGGAGTATTGTAGATTAAAGAGCGTGGTAGATGCGTCCTTTAGGTAAATATGGGCATATGCGGTCGTCAGGGAGGTCCAGGCGATGGCGGGAGGTCGTGGTTGGAATATAAGAGACGCGACGCGAAGGTTCCAATTCCGTGTCACGCGTCACGCGTCGTTTCCCACAGCGTCGGACGGACCTGATCATCGCTTTTCATCATATGCGTACCCCGCTCTTGTATTTTGTAACCTGCACCTTGTGCGCGTTCTTGTCTTCTTTAAAGGCCAATGTATAATTGAAACACAAAAAGACATATATTTAGGCGGATTTGCCTGCTTTCTCGCACACCTCTGAGAGGGGTATCCCGGAGACTATGCTCAATAACAGCATTCGATCCCTATACGAGTCATGGATGGTTGCCAATCTCTTTAGCTCCTCTTCGTTGTTCTCTTCATTCTGTTGATCCCTTTGGGCTCTTTGCAGCTCTTCTATGACCTCGCTGAGCAACGAGACACTTTTTGCATACGTTTCGAGGGTGGCTTGTACGTTCTCGGCTTTGGTGTCTAATTCGACGGCTTCTCGCGCAAGTTCGAGGGCTCTGGCCAAGCCCCGGCGTTTGCTGATCATGACGCGGACCTATGAATGGTTTTCAGTCTAAATATCAGGAGAAGAAACGAATAGAGTTCTCTTACACTGGTATTGGATTCGTTTGCGTCTGAAAGCGAGCTGTAGTTGGATAGAAAGGAAAGCAAGTGATGTTTTATGTATTTCTCTGTTTAGGTAATGGGCGCTGCCACTTGGAACCAAACGAATACCATGAGGCAAGATCGCATGACATGCCTAGGCTTGCACAATGCAGAAACCGATGCAGTAAACCCGATCACCGCTTTCTGGAAATTGTCGGCACTCTTGGACAATGGCCCTTTCAATTACATCTGCCGTCCTTTCTCCTTCAGATGCTCTAGAAAAGACAGAGCATGGCACCTAGGCCAACTCGATCGTTTTTTTGGATTCCTCTGGGGGTATCCCAGGCCCTTTAGTCAAGAGCAGCCTCCGATGTATCTTTTGAACCTTGATGATTTCTACATCTCCTCTCCGACCTCGCTTGGTATGGATGCAGCTTCTGCATATGCTTTGGTTGTCGCCCTACTAGTGCTTGACGTGTGAATACATGTGAGTCCCATGACTTCAAGGGGCTGCTTGGCATCGCGCAGATCTATGAATTACATGACGACTTTAGATCTCACCTGCACTCGCATTATGCCCGTCTCCACCGAAGCAAGTCGGAGACCAGACCAAGCCGTTTTTATATCTGATTCGTGTAACGGGCGCTGAGGGCTGACGGTCGAAGGTCGAAAGAACGCGAAAAATATTACTACTATTTATCACGATAACCCGGCTAACTGAGCAGCGAGATATCTGCACTGTCAACCTTCAAATTTGTCTTTCTCCTCAAATACCGCCATTTCCTTAGTAGCGCTAAAATTTGGATTCTAATTTGATATGCCTTGCACTGAATACGCCTGGCTCCAAACCTTCATGGTTCTCGTACATGTTCTTCAGAATCATCATCCTATCGAAATATGTGTCGTGGAACATCTGCGGCCTCCCAAGTTCGTCTGTCTTTGCTACCTCAGTTCGGCAGCCATTTGAGCATCCTCCCAATGTCGCTTGCATGGGCTCTGAGCCCTCCTTTACATGATTGATAATACCCGAAGCAGATCGACCACCTTTTGATAACAAGCAATAGCACCGTCGATATCCCTACCTGCCGAATTAATCGTGACTGCCTTATTTACCCAATTCAAAGCCAAAGTCAAAGTCAAATTGCTTTCGTTAGCAATCATCTTCATGGAGCGCCTAATTATCAACGTTAGTATTCATATTCTTAGTGGAGATTCCAGGCGAGTTCGAATCATGCATTATCGTGCGTAAAAAAAAAATGAGGTTCGTGGTGATAATGATTAGTGAAGAAGAGTTGACGTGTTCACCGTCTGACACCTTTCCTGGGTTCCCAGTTTCGGTCAACCAAAATGACATCCAACTTATCTCGATCAATTTCTGAATAGTGATGGGACTGTACAAACCTGCACTGAAAGCAGCATCGTTGTATTCTCCCTACTACGACGATGATATTTCACGCCTCGGGGACATCGGTGAGGAAGTAATTCGCCCCTACAAGCGTCAAGCCATACTTCGTAGCAAAGTCCATTGCATTCCAACATCTGCGAGTTGTAAATTCGGCCTTATATTCCACAGCATCGTCGGGAATTGTAGCACCTCCCAATGGCTCTTGGAAAAGCAGGAAAGCTGAGGAGAAGTAGATTCAGGAAGTAAGCTCTCAGAATGTATCCGTAGTGCCATGAATAGCTTACTGTATCGGTGAATACCAGATCCTGGGGGAGGCGTTGGAGGGTAGTATGGAGTCATCGCAGCTTGTGTCTTCAGTGCATAGATGGCTTCTGTCTCTGCAGCGTTGGCAGCGGGCAGTTTAATGCCAGTTATCTACATATTTTGACGATTTTTGAACGCTTTGAAGTCAGAAGATTGTAGGGAAACACTCACAACCCAATGTCTCCACTGCCCATACTTTGGGTCAGCGTGAGACGGCGCATCGGGATCGGTTAAGACCAATGTATACGAAGCCTCTTCGAACCCTCCCTTAGCGCTATCTGCCATCTCCTCTGGACCCTTGATATTAGGCGCGAGCAATGGCTCGATCTTGATCTCCGGTTCCTCCACCGTCAACTGTCTCTCGATCTTACTGCCCAGCATGACTTCCGTAGCGCTAGCCGGCCATAGGATTGTGAACAGAACTGAAGGTGAGAATTTCGCGGATTCAGGGATGATATCTGGTATAATTTTGTCGGACTTCAAAGAGGCTGTGATTCTTGTGAGTGGGTCAGCCATTGTGGTTGCGTTGAGAGTTGTGGAAAGGCAGATGATATCATCACCCGGCTTTTCTATCCGGACGGCCCACCTTCACCGGACATCTGACCATATACGTAAGCGCCAAGTGAGAGATTAAGCGCCCAACAAGTTATTTTGAGAACCTGCGTGCGCCCTTTCCCTGTTCGTGCTGGCAATACATCGAAGGATTAGAAATTTTGGGACAAGTCCATCATGTTTAAGCTATGGTATCTAAGTAAAGGCGACCTCAAATAATTCTCTTGTCGTTCTATTCCGCAATTTCTGGTAATTCGATCAGAGGTAGGCGTTTATGATGGGACGCCGAGCAACGTTTGATGGATGACTGGTTTATTCTGAATTTTTTTTAAAGAAAATGCAGAAAGGCCAGTAAAGCACCTGCTTATAACATTGCATTGTTCGATTTACATACAAGGCATGCAATCAATATCATTTGGAGTTTAACGGTCGCGCGAGATTTACAAATTCAAATGGGTACGTTCTGCCCTCTTTCAAGCCGTAGGAGCCCTGCAAATAAATAATTTATGGATATCTTAATAGAACGAATAAAAATGCTTACCTACACAGATTTAAGGCGCGGCAGCAACAGCGATCGGTGCGTTGATAGGGACAGCAACGCCTTCCTTGGTGTACTCGCTGTCGACCTCGATAGCTGCCCCAGAATTAAACAAAATAGCAGACGAAGATCCACCGAAGTGAAACATTCCCAATTCATCGCCGCGGTTTACGTGCTGGCCTTCGTAAGCCGTGACTTCACAGGTAGAAATCTCCGTCATTCCTATAGCAATGAAGCACATCAACCCGATGGAATTGTTGTCGGCTTCAATAAATATGAGCTGTCGAGCGGCGGTGTTGGCAAAGAATTGGAGAGATTTGAGGTAAGGTGGTAGCTCCTTGGAATCCTCGGGTGGGATTTCCTCGCCAATGAAAGCGGGGGACTGAGCGAAGTATGTGCCTGGAATATCAACAAGCTTCTTGATGGTTCCGTTCACAGGGGCGTGCCAGCGGTGATAGCCAGTGGTGTGGAGGAAAGTCTGAATGATAGTGCCGCCAATAAAGCCATCGATAGAAGGGTCGTCAGCGAGCAAGTGAACGAGAGAATACGCTTCGTCCTTGATGAAAAGTTCGTCGGTTTTCTGGACATTCTTCTGAATTGCATAAAGCGAGGCCTCGCAAGGAGCGCTAACAATCCGCAGATCGTCGATCGGACCCAATGGACGGTCGATCTCGGGGCAGCGGAATCTTCGATTAAAGAAATCGTCGAAAGATGTGTAACCATAGGCTGGCTCTTGAGGAGAGCATATGAAGACATCTTCAAACGACCTTGAGTAATCCTCGGTCATGGCGCACAAGGCCGCCGGGCTAAGCCACCCTCCCTCGCAGTTGTTAAGCACATGAAGCGAGTCCTTGGACAAGAGGAACGCCTCCCAAGTCTTCAACATGCTCTTGTAGTGTTGATTCAACGCCTCCTTCGTAAAGGCGGAGAATCCGCCCTCGGTGTTCATAATTCTGGCCATGATCATATACATGGGCGGTCCAAGAGAACCAAAGTTCGGCGCCTGGCGGAAGATTTCGTTGTACATCAGAAGCAGCTCCTGGTATGTTTTGGGCTGGAGGTATATTGTTGTTTAGCTGCATGTCTGGACTTAGAGTAATCATAATATACTCACAGACTCGGTCATTCCGTCGAACATCCGAACAAAGTCTGCATAGACTACGGGATTGGTCTCGATGAAGTCCTTGAAGTCTTGCACTGGCTGGAGAAGCTCAGGGCCCTCCGCAGCTGCACCGCCAGGCCCAGGCAGCCTGCGCACGTCAGTGCTGATTTTGCAACTCATCGCGTTCATCCATTTGTCGTAGGCCTCCTTACTGACTGGAAGCCATCCGGCCCTTCGAAAGGCTTCGACGGAAGGGCGCAAAGTCTTCGGCATGGTTCACTGCAATAAAATGTCAGGTGTTGTTCGAGACAAGTAGAAAATGACCGACGAGAGATTGATATGTACAGAGTTGCTTTTGTTTCAATGAAAGCTGGTGGATTCTGGGTAGATATCTCTGGTTATACCGCCTACTATTTATACACGAGATAAATCCTTGGAAATGGACCCTTTCTTGGATCTCAGGAGCGCATATCGCGATTTATTCGGGCTCTGTGCTGAAGATCCATCCATCAAAAGGACTTAATCCCTCTGACCACTCTTTCCATTGCTTCCATTTCCTATGAAGCATGGCTTCTATCTACTTGAAGGCTCTCAGTGATTATAATGAGTGAGAAGAAGGGCTGGCAACAATGCGGTGGCGTCAGAGTTGCCATGAAGTTCGTATCCTGATGTGCAGGTACCCCATAGAGGGATATGCATGGCGCCACAGGAGCCTACTAAATTGAATGCCTCAAATCTCGGGGAGTGATGGTATATAGCATGCGCATTTCCAGAAGGGGATTTACCGCTAGGCCAATAGTTGTGTTCAATATATGCACGAACCTTGATCTTCACTTGGAAGAAGCTTAGTCTCCGTACTTGTGAATTCAATGGGATTAGCATCGTCAAAATGCAGTAGGGCCTACGTGACTCGAGCCCGACGTCAGATATCTACATGTCCGCGATGCTTCTGACAGCGTTACGGTTCAGAGCAGATCTTTTGGAAACTCGGGTTCATCATGATTCAGATGCACATCTTATAGTACGGTTGGGGTAAACTGGTATGACCGGGAAATATCAGCCTCACGTTGCGTGTCCACGCGTTTACGTCCACATAGACTAATTATCCTTCAATATAGCCTCGATTGAAAGCACGAGAATAGCTTTATCTTCCTGGTTCATTTAAATCAAGGGTCGGATAGATTACGCATCGATGCGTCTGTAGTAGATGAGCAGGAAATTGGTGACAAGTTTTGGAACCTTACGTCCTCGGTTAAGTTTACATTTTCCATCGCTTCTCGAGGATGTGTTCGAGCTGCTGGAGAAAATGAGCTGCGGACCGTAAGTCAGAAGACTTCAATTCCCCGTATTCACCTATGAGAAAATACGCCTCCTGACAGTCTCCTCGATGCTACCCACTCGAATCCTGAAAAATGAAAATTCTACCCTTGATGATCGAGAGCCTTTCCCCTCCAGTTTCTGGAGCAGAAACAAAGGTAAACCCCACTTCCTTTCGCCGCTCATGGCGAATCCGTCCATCTATCGATAGTGCTAGTAGCGGTACGAGCAGGGGTGGTAGACGCAGATGCATACGGGGAGGTGGAGTTCGATGGCAAATGTTAATTTCCATTCGAGTACAGCACGATTTACATCACTGTATACAGATTATTACACACTGTATAGGTGACTTGGAAGCCAGCAATGATCAACTGGGGTCACTGATCTGACTTGCAATGAGCAAAGAACTTCGATACGACACTTCTCTACAATCG
>Ga0247741_1001534_pt1 | contig 12814 bp, 11 predicted proteins | sample UWRJL213509R2_FD_180945 | JGI IMG/M metagenome (GOLD analysis project Ga0247741, IMG submission 180945) | Plant litter microbial communities from Arlington Agricultural Research Station in Wisconsin, United States - UWRJ-L213-509R-2 | ecosystem: Environmental > Terrestrial > Plant litter >... | reverse complement strand
CGGCCCACAATTGGCTGCGAACCCTGTTGGAGATTCGCTCCAAGGTGAACCCTGGTACCCAATGGTGGGCATATGGAGCAGATACCGCCGAATAGTGAGAAAGTCGAGTAGGCGTACGGATTTGCATGTAGCTGTAACCCCGTATCAGCGAAATACGATACATAAAGTCAACCCGTTTATTATCTCGAAATCATGTAGCTCCATCATTCTATATTTGCGAGGCAAGTTGGCAGATCCACACTGCTGACGCGGGACTATTTTAGGCGATCTAAAATGTATTCTAAAATGTATTGAACATGCCAACATTTTTGGCAGTGTTTTTCTCGAGTGGGAACCTGACGACAACAATAAAATTTGAGAGCGCACAAATGACCGTCCAACTCTACCTTTTTTGAGACATTTCTGTACGGATCAAATGAAGGATTTTTATCATGTCATAGCGACGAAAGAACTTCTGGTCTAATCTAACATGCCGATTGGAATTTTCGGACCATAGAAGTCTAAATTTGGGTTCGCTTTTTGTCTATAAGCCAATAGTATCAAAAATGTTTCCATGCCAAACTGAATTGAAAAAGTTGTCAATATATTTTACGTCGCATAAAACTTCCAAAAAATGTGACATGCTGCGTGCACAACAATCAGGAGGGAAACAATAGGATTTGCGTCACAAGTTAGACGGTCTCGGAATTAAAACTAAATTCTTCATATTATGGGCGCTAAAAACTAATAATGAAGGTAAGATTTATGGTAGAATTTTCTCACCCACAAGACTCATCGTTGTCAATCGATTTCCGAATCAGGTAAAATCACCCCCAAAATGTTGACATGTTTTAAACATTTTCGAAAACATTTTTAATCGACCACAATAGTCCCGTGCCAGGAGTGCCATGTACTCGCTCATGAGCCGACTTCGGCAACACGTCGTCATGCAGCATCGTTTTCGACATATTCACTCCACATGACGTCAATTCCTAAGATCAGCCCCATCGTTGCGTCTGTCATCCTTGATCATGCACTGAGGGCTCCTACCCCAATATACTTCAGCCTGACAAAGCCAGTTAGCATTTATAAGCAAGCAATGGGAGATCTCATCACCGTTCTCTGTTCTCAGAAATTATATAAACGCAGATAGTACCCAGCCACTTTACCTTAGACCATATGAGATGGAACTACAGAGTCTCGAATCTCGCAAAGCCTCCAAATTCGATTTGAATGCTATTCCACTGGAATCGGACTATGGCGAAGGATCTTCACGCACTCCGCAAGCAGCGGAACACGCTACAACGCACGAGCAAAAAATACTGGGTCGAGTACAATTTTTGACTCTGTGCTGGACACTCTTTCTCACTGGCTGGAATGATGGTACAACGGGACCATTACTGCCCCGCATCCAAGAGATCTATCACGTATGTTGCTCGAGCCCTTACAACGCGATTTTAGGCACTCATCATTTGGTTCTGTATCAATAGGTAAACTCTGCTATTGTCTCCCTCATTTTTGTGTTCGCTTGTATCGTACGATTATTCCCTTCGTGTCGGACGCTTTATACATGACCATTCGATAGGGCTTTATATTAGGAGCTTTAGCTAACATACCCATGACCGAGAGATTCAATTTCGGAAAGGTGAGATTATTTGCTTGCCTCTGGTCGTGACTTATCAATGCAGAAGACTCTCCTCTTTGGCGCTATTTGTCAAGTTGTCGCGTATGCCATTCAGTGCTCTGCGCCTCCCTTCCCAGTATTTGTTATGGCTTACACAATAAATGGCATTGGTATTGCTCTTCAGGTAGTTGTTCTTGCTCAGCGCCGCCGATAATTATTGACGTTTCTCATTCAGAATGCGCAAGCCAATGGGTTTGTAGCTGTTCTAAAGCACAATCCAAATGCAAAAATGGGTATTCTCCATGCAGCCTACGGTACAGTACCGTACCATATTATTTTCAAAGGAAAATTTCTCACGCAGGAATTTCCTGACAGGAGTCGGTGCATCCGCTGCTCCTCTGGTATCTACACAATTTGCCCAGCTCCGGAGATGGTCGTTCCACTTCCTCGTTTCATTAGGAATTTCCATCTTAAACGCTATCGCCCTGGTCCTGGTTTTCAGACTCAGACCACAGGATGGTGAATTCTCCCTGAATTTCGGTGTTTGGTGTTTGACAACACTTTAAACGTAGAATGCCTTGAATTGGCTGGAGAAGTTGTCCCTGATAAAACTACAGAGAGCGAAGGAAACACTTTCCGCCAGGTTTTGAGGACTAAAGCTGTGCACCTGATTGCATTGTTCACCTTGATATGCGAAGGAGTCGAAGTTACTATGGGAGGTGAGATTGATGAGTACCTCGGCATCTGCCCGCTAATTCCCCTTCTGGTCAGGCTGGATCGTCACCTTCATAATTGATGTGCGAGGAGGTGGTTCTTCATCTGGATACATTTCGTCGGGTTTCTTCGGCGGTGCGTATCTATAGTTCGTCTTTCTTATTCTCGTAACGATACCCACCCCAGGTTTGACTGTTGGTCGCTTAGCCCTACTGTGGCTCAATAAGATGGTGGGCGAATGGCATGTTCTATTTCTATATGTTTTACTCTCCATCACGTAAGTCCTTTTCGCATCGTCACTCCCCTTTATGCAACTAGTCAAACCATTAAGTCTAGAAATTACTATTTGGTTTGTGCCCTCCCTCATCGGCAATGCTGTCGCGATATCTATTGTAGGGGTCATGCTTGGACCTCTTTACCCTATTATAATGAACCAGGCTTCGCGGATCCTTCCCCGATGGATTTTGACTGGTTCTATTGGATGGATGGCAGGTCTAGGCCAAGTAGGCAGTGCACTTCTGCCATTCGTGACTGGTGTCATTGCATCAAGCCATGGAATCAAAAGTCTGCAGCCGCTGTGAGTAGCTGACATCTGATACGAAATATGATCTGACTTGGTTTCTTTCTAGATTAGTGTCGATGATGGTACTCATGATGTGCGTTTGGGTCCTTGTCCCGCGTCGATCACGGCGCCCGGATTGATGGCGTTTCAACGAGCAATTAGTGTACGAATGTTGATACAGATATAGATATGGGATATGAATTCAGTACTGCTTCCTTGAATCAAAGCTTGGGCTCGCCAAACCTGGATGTTCAGCTATTGCGTAGCATGTTTGATAGTGAATCAGATATTAATATATGTTTACGAGAAGTGAAGTAGGGTTAAAATGTAGCCGATTGTACCAGACGAACATCCTTATATAAAATTTCTTCATAGGAAGATCATCAGCGTAGCTTTCCATGAGATATTAGCGCTTCCCAATCGATTATCTGGGTCAGATATCCACATATACCCTTGGACAGCTCACTCCCGCTCGAATACTCTAGGGAAATTCAGCGTTATGCACAATATAGTATTGTATTTACAGCTGTTTTCATATCGACCGACTCGTTCTGAAAATACAACCTTCGGCACCTTTATTTACATTTACATTTGGAGGTAGTATAAACAGAATAATATCCAAATCTTACCTCGTTGAGGCAACTTGGAAGCAAAGACGCCCGTTGGTGTTCGTCATCGAACAAGAGTCCTCTCGTAGATTTTATTCTGAACGAGGGCCCCAACACCCCTGGCTAGATTTTTATGGTCCACCCTACGCCCTCTCCGTTACCGGCACGGCACATCCGTCCCTATATCCACAGTTGCTCTGCCCTTCGGTCTACGCCCTCTATTTGATCGTATATTTTCATACTAAACGCTGAGTATAGCATACACTGTGTGTGAGTTTACAATGGTTTACAATGATTTAAATCGATTTTGAGGCCGGCAAGAACATCTATGAGGCGCACAGCTCGGGGAACGCCGCCGCATATTTCCCACCACAATTCAGCCGCAAATTCCAATTCTAAAACATTCTGGATGTGTTGGGAATTGATACATCTTTGCGATGGATCTGCGCTGCTACTGCGACTGCAACACATCCACAAACGCCTTCTATATCCTGTCAAACCTAGAAAATCATCTACGTTCCTAAACGCTGCGGCAATTCATCCATTACTGCCTAAAAATAAACAAAGGTGCTGAGCGCTGCAAAAGCAAAATGGTGTCTATTGATCTGAAAACAGCTGTAAGTTGCTTGGTTTGCCATTCAGGGACTCTTTCACACGTGGCGTGTTAGGCGCTCGGGTCTATTCATACAATCGTATTGTCTCGTCGTCATGCATTCAGTCATCCGCTCTACTCAGATGTTTTGACAGCAAATTCAATATATCAGAATAGTAAATATTTATACACTAATCAGTCCATTGGCTTTGCCATGAGTCCAATGGGACTCGAGACGAGAACGGCTAGCAAAGGTCGATCGTAATGAGATAAGTGAGATACCTTCTCCTCTACAAAAATTCTCCTCTCTTCCAAGAAAGCACTAAGACCCGGCCACATATCAGTCTGTAGCTAATTTCGAGCCAATATACTGAGTAGTGAGCGATCGACACCCCTACCTTGGACCTTCGTCTGTGCGTGGGTCGAAATCGGACCGGTTATTCCGGAGGATTCACACAGCTACACGGCGGACATCTAACTGTCAAGTCGGGCCGCCAACCGTCCTGTCAATTGACTTGTCAAGTAATGGGCTCTCTGTGACCTTGTGTCACACATTGCGCAATATTTCTCTTGCTCGTCGTTAAGTACGATGAGCAGAGGCGCTGCCCACCTTTACAGCCAATTGCAAAACCCTAGGCCTACTCCACATTTCCCGTGCGCGCCTATGTTTGGCGACAAACAACCTGATATGGCAGCCATGACGCGATTCTCGGCTTACCCATGGGCCCACAGTTATCGTGCGCTTCCGCCGCCATCCGCCCAAAACGGTAATCATGGCAATTGTTCCTGGTGACTCTCAAAGGTCTTCATCAATAGAGAACACCATTATTGATGCATGGACCGTTGGTAAGGGCCTCTGCCAGCGTCGAGGGAATGTTAGTGCTTCCCACTGAGATACGGTGCTAAGTAATCTGGGGCCTTGCTCCACCGACTCTTACCCAACACGGTTATTTGTAGCCAAACATAGGTGCACGGGAAATGTGGAGTAGGCCTACAGTTTTGCAATTGGCTGTAAGCTCTAGCAGTCTCGTTCGATGATTCTCACACGAACCATGGTAGCGAGCACTGGAAACTTCGAGCGTGGGATAGATCTCACTACAGATTGGATTATGGCGACCGGCGCTTAAATTGTGACTAATCTCACATGCCTATGCAAGCGTAGACAACGATATCTGCTCAACCGATCTACAATTCCGGTTCAACATGTGAAACTTCTCTCGTGCACTCTGAGCGCTGCAGACAAAAATCCAAGGCAAACTCTGAGTGACACCCCGATCATACACGAAATCGTGTTACGCAATTTAAGGAATCATAAACCCAGATACTAGTACTATGTTTCCGCTCGAGAAACAATGCTTCAGCCATGGCATTCGTCTCAAAGGTTTTTACAGCGCTGGGACTATGTTACGTCGCTTTGCTTGTAATTTTTTGTAGATGAGACCAGACAAAGTCATACAACACACAGAGCTTGGTGGGGACCCACATAAACACACCCGGCGCATCGGAGTCCCCATTAAGCTAAACACCACGAATTACCCAATAGAGACACCACACACACGACATGCGACCGCCGACGCAAGACAAATGCCGAAGAATCCACAACCCCTTCCCTGAACTGTCAGGGAATGGGATCGCGTTAAGTGTTCTTCTGCAGGGCTTGGGAGGAGTGGGGGCCCGGGACTCGTTGCCCTTAGCACTAGAATTTTGTACGGAGCAGTGAACACTCAATATAAGACAGTTATACTAGTAGGCTCTAATTTGACATCTTCAAAATGACAACAGCTCGCCTATATTCGAATTACACACATTGCTATCTTGATTTACATAAATTCAAAAAAATTTCCGAAAAGATGAATGATCCTTTATCCGAACGCAGAACTTTATTCTTGAACAGTAAGCTTTTTTAGGCTATCGTTTTTCATGCTCCTGCTGCTCTGGGTTTCGTGTGGCCTAAGAAATAGCGCAATGTTAATTCCAAAAATTGCACTAAAATGCGTGGAACAAGAGCGTCAATGAGATTCGCGCCGTTCATAAAATGTAATCCCAGACCAGGCAGGTAGTAGGACTAGTAGAGTGAATAGTCCTTTGGAAATGCGCCTGAAAGATTCGGGGGTGACGGTCACCAGGACCGAGATACACGAAACCCCACAAAACAATATAACTGTCAATGTTGGGCCGTCTTTTCTCCCTTGCAATCTTAGTGGCAATCAGAGCTCATGTGGGTCATCGCCAATATGGGTTTCTCCCGCGATAAAGTGATAAACTTGGGGCTTGAATGTTTTCCCTCGTGCAATTACGACATCGCTATGACCAGGACTCGAAGTGTCAAAGCCTGAGCATTGGCCAGGCCATCAGAACTCAACCAAAAAATTCAAAACTTTTTCAGAGGTCTTGAAGTACATACTATAGCCTGAATGTGAAAAAATAAGAGCACACAGCGACGTTCTCAGCACAGGAAAAAAGCCAAGTACGATATAGTTTCACATGAGACTTGTCTGTGTTTAGGTTATGTTTGGTATCGCCTTAGGTCGCCATCCGACTGCTTCTTTCTGTCGGCTATGCTTCCTACTTGTGATCCATATCCTGAGTGGAAAGGTTTGATACTTCTATCTAGGGTGTTCTCGGGAACGCGAAGAAGGTAATTACTGTAGGCCAGCGGCAAAGTAAAGGTCTGAAATGCACGCAAAACAATGCCTAACCTATAAACTTAAAATTTCAAAGCCGCGGCGAAGTTTGTTCAGCTTTCGTCATTGTCACTGAAACTAAACGCCGGATGCTTATAATTCGTCCATGACATTCCTTCGTAATCATCTTGACATGACTAGACTATTTTACACGGTATATAACCATCGACTTTACAACTCTAGAGATCGGTACTACAAGGTCAGCAACCCAAGCCAACTGCTTTTTTTTTGCCACCGACAAATAATATGCCTACTATCAAGACGCCGTCATACACTTCTACCGACAACACTGCTGCATCTGCGGTGATGGTTGGCAAAAATACTCCCTTCCCTGCGCTTCCCTTGTTCGCCACCAAAGAGGAAGAGAGAACTTACATCAAGTTTCGCCTTGCCCAAGCATTTCGTATCTTCGGTAAGGATTTCAACACTGTCTACCTGACATCCATTGATTGACTCTTCAGGCAACCTTGGATACAGCGAAGGTGTGGCCGGACACATCACAGTCAGGGTAATGTAGGAAGCTCAAACTCAGAATCAAAGCCAACTGACGGGTGATTTAGGACCCTATCAGACCCGACTGCTTCTGGGTTAATCCCTTCGTAAGTCAACAAGATCGAACATGTAGCGCTGGCCTGCTTAAATGATGAACTAACACGATGACTGGCAGGGGCACCACTTCTCCCTCATCCAACCAGATGATCTCTTGCTTATCGAGTGCGTGACTTGCTTGTCCCAAAAAATTACCGACTAACAGCATATTCAGTCATGTTGGCAATATTCAAGAGGAATCTGGCCCAAGGAGAATCCTCAACACAGCGGCGGTCATGATCCACACAGCTATTCATATTGCACGTCCTGACATTTTGTGTGCTGCGCATACCCATTCAATCCATGGAAAGGCGTTCTCGAGTTTAGGCATCGAGATTGAAATGATCAGTCAGGATGTCTGCGCGTTCTATGACGTGAGTGCTATGAAGTCTACCCACAGCATTAGCCGATATTTTTCCCAGGACGTCGCCTTGTACACTGAGTTCAACGGTGTTGTCCTTGCACAGGACGAAGGAAAGCACATTGCTGAAGCTCTTGGAAATAAGAAGGTTGATCTCATCCTCTAGTTCCCATACTTCGTATTACTAACACCGAACGTAGGCTGCAATCCTCCAGAACCACGGCCTTCTCGTGGCGACGAACACCATTGAAGCCACGTTATTCTACTTTATGACCCTTGAGCGAGCCTGTCAAGCACAGCTTATGGCCGACGCGGCTGCTGGCGGCAGAGGTATTAGGTGCAACATAATCCCACCAGAGGTCGCTGCGTCGACATACAAGTCCATTGGCACGCCTTGGGCTGGGTGGTTCCAAGCACTTCCAGAGTTCCAGATCCTCGAGGCACGGGAAGGTAATACCCTGGCGGCGGCGATGAAGAAAGCTGCAATGGAAAGGGCTTGACATCTTTATTGGTTTCGGACTCCATTTGTTATGTTATTGTATTACAAGCATTAGAATTTACACTGTACAATCTCAAGCCACCTCTAGACTTCTTCTGACCTCCTGTCTTCATAGAATTTCAATTTGACTAAATCCACCCTATGTCCTGGCCGCTTTAAGTTCTGGTCTTCAGATAAGCGCCCGTCTGACATTGAATTGCAAAGCGAAGCGAGATATATTCTCTAAAGGGGTTACCCATGTAAACAAATGTCAACAGGTCCAAATCTTCAGGCGTTTTGGGCCGCTTGTCAAATATACGCGCCTTCCCCTCCTTTTCTGTCTCGGCTGCGAAGACCCAACCACGTACATATTTGACCGAGAGTACATTTCTATGGTTCTGCCGTGCCTTTTCATTCGGTGTCTACTTTGAGTTTGACGGAACTCGTCGTCTACAGGTCCATTTCCTGGCAAATTTGGACCATTATACAGTAGAGCCGTTCGAGGGTAGTCACCAATCGCAAGAGGACTTCAGACAAAGCAAGGACAACCTGAATAACGTATGTCGTTGTCCTAAAAAAGGATACCCCATACACAAATGCGGTCGATCGTTGTGGAACCAAACAAGCTCAATCACTCTGGGCGAGTATAAGAAGGTTTCCCGTCGCCTTTCTCCTTCCATCCCCTCTTAGCTTTTGTCCACAACCATCCACTTTCTAAAGGCGATCTCTCCTTGTGCCTTTGACTCTTCTTCCATCATTCTTTAACCGCTATCGAGCTCGCCTTACATCGCGTCGCTTGACCTCGTTCGGCGTACTTTATGCTCGATTATAAGCCACCTCGCTCAGCCTCAATCCCAAGATATGCATCTCGCCTAGTATCAAACTCGCGTAGAGCCAAATCACTCCAACACACACCTGGACCACCACCGTGGCATCGACCTCTGACTTTCAAGTCTGGTAGCCAGCCAAACGCAACTGTACACAATGACCGCCAGGCATGTCTTGGTATGACCGTCTCTCACTGATGGGCAGTGAGGGGCAGGTCATGGGGCAGCAGAGTCCTATACCAGGTCCCCCAAGCTACCTGGTAGGGGAACACTCACTGTTTAAATCCCGGAGTGGCATCCCCGATACCGGGTATGAAGTGGCTCAGGGAGCGGGCTGTCCACTTTGTACGTCTGATCAACGGGCCGTGTGTACTCCCATTGGAGACGGCTGGGGTATGATGGTTGCGCATCTTGGTCAGCATGAGGTCTTTGACCGGAGGTGAGTTATCAGATTATTCCTTACCAGGTGACGATATTGACCGTTCATTTCACAGCGTTTATTCACATTAGCATTGGGCGGGCAATATCGTAATCTTTCTTCTTTATCTTGTTGCTCAATGGTGTACTAACCTTATCGGTAGGATGGGATTTGCCGACGCCCTGCTAATATCGCCAGTACCAGGCGCCCTTGCCCGATGTCACTTTTTCTTCAACGACGTCCTTCCCATCCAAGCAGCCTTTATTCCATCTCTTAACAACCTCTTACTCTCTTCCACACTGCGCGTTATTCCTTATCACCTTCTCTTTCATTATCTTCTCCCCACATTTAATCAACCCCGACACCTCACGACACCATTTTTCCACATCACCCTCTTTCACCTTCGAGTAAATCCATTACTCACCTTCTCAAATCATACTCTGCCCCAGCCTTTTGCTTGTTTGTCTCGGTACGTGCCGTCCGCTCTACTCTGGCAAGACGATGTTAACTCCCGTTTATGTAGATCTTCGTCATCCTGTTAAATACATTTGAACACTACTCTCTTCCGAATCCCTCTTTCCTATACATCGCCAACTTTGCTTCACTTTCCCAACATCTTCCTACTCTCTTTCACACTGTCTTTTCACGCCCAAAAAACCGCACATAAACTCATCACACACCCTCTCTCAAGTCATACAGCCTGTATCTCTCAGCCAAACTCGCCCGCTTGTTTGTCTCTATACGTGCAGTCCACTCTACTGTCAAATCGTTGCTAACTTTCGTCTATGTAGATATATATATTCTTTCTTTTTTCTTCTCTCTTTCATCGCATGGCTTCTTCTTCCATTTGCACACACCCTTAATTTCGGACTCGGACCTGGACCTGGGCATACAGATCAGATATCCAATAGGATAATCAGGTGCGTCCCGCCTGTGGATTTCTAATTTAGCAGCGTTATCTCACCACTGCCGCCAGGCTAGCAGCGGAATGGAGCGCGTTACCTTCAATCTTCTCTCAGCCCATATATTCTATTCCGTTCTCTGGCTTCTTGAACAAGGTCTAGGATCTGACTCTACATCATACACCACCACCTCGCCCTCCATATAGGAGATGTCATATAATGTCCGGTATACATTGCAATATTGGCGTTGGAGGGTCAAGCTCAAACCTTCCAACTGTTGGCGGTTCAGTAAGGTCTGTTCGATTCTTTCTCGTGTTTTATCGCCACTGACTGGTATATTGCTTATACTAGACCTCCCTCAAACACATATTTACCAGGTCAACACTCTACAGCTTCCACAGTATTTTGGCTACTAGGCTCTTGGCCCGTCCATATTACATTTGCCTTTCTGTCAAGGGTCTCTGCTTCGATGACCAGCACCCGCCGCTGAATCCGCATACTCGCTACTCTAGAGAAACCATCAAGTATGTGTTCGTTCTAATCATTCCATGTGTTTTCTCCATCTCGTACTGACGTGTCCTTTACGTTTGCAGGTCCTTGTCCACTGAAAGACTTGTGTTTATGTTTGCATTCTCTGTTCTACGTCCGATTCTCCTTCCTGGGAAAACCTCTCCATTGAACTTGAGGACTACGGCAGAGACATTACAAGAGAAGGGCAATTCATTCTGGTAGAAATACAAGTGATCAAATTATTACGCAGGTATATATACAAGTGTGGTGAATAATATTGTGGCCACAAGCATTTTACTTTCCAAAGACGTTTTTCGATCCAGCACGTTGAGTTTCCTGGTCACCTGTTGCGAAGCCGTAGGCCATCTCGACACTTCCCTGAGCAACTTGAGCGGCACTGGACATCAAACCCTTCTTGGGTGGGATTTCTGTCGTTCGACTTGTTGCGTTGGCCCAACCATCATCTGCAATGCATTAGAAACCCACCGCTGGTGGTGAAAGTATTTATGTACCTTTATTTGAGTTCTCGTTGAGAGGATCGATGTTGGTGGACTCGATGATACCAGGATGGTGCTCGATGACACCTGCTGTGCTATTTAGAGTGCGTTGTGCTTGCTTGTGGCCTTGGAAATTGGGACCAGCCCCTGCGCCTAGAGTGGGCGTAGTTGGGTCTTGAATCTGCACTCGAATGAGGTTATATCGTCGAGAAGAGCACGATAAGGACGTACAAAGTTTGAAGTGACGGGGTCCGTTGTGCCGGATGAGACAGTGGGGTTGGCGATGCCAGGATAGATATTTCCGCCCTTGGCGGTCTGACCGAGAATTTCTTTATCGTTGAGAGACATGTTTTGTGGTTTTTAATGAGGGGGCAGAGGAATAGATAGAGGGTTTATATAGACTGCAAGTGTGGCGCACGCTGACGTCACAGTCCTACCAATCTTTCTGCATAAAATACTTTTCTCGAACACCCTTACTTAGAATATGCACCGCAAAGCTTCCGGCATCTATCATCACCCAGCCTGTCTCACTCTGTCGACGTGACTTTGGGGGGAGTGCCACTGGTGGCTCGTGCTTCAACAACTGCACCACATGAATTCAGTATTATCCAAGGAAGCAGCAGCGAATTACGCACAGATGCTCGTACTAGACGTACAACAGACTCTATTGCGCCTCTATTTTCAGTTCCCTCTTTGACCTGGTGGCAAATACGTCAATGGCAATTCGTCATTGAAAGACAGATAGAAGCCATACCTGACCCATGACTACCCAGCTCCAAATCCCACCACCTGTTGCATCATATCCAGATTCTCCAGCGTAAGTGCCACCTCTTTTCCGCCGCCCGTGGGGTTTTGCAAAAGGCAGTGGAGGGCCTGGAGCGGGGAGCACAGCTGGAGACACCACTAGTCCGGACTTTTCTAGATGTGGAGATTGTAGTAATTGCGCGTGAAGGTATTTTATTACCTCAGGCGCGTCTTCTGGCAGAGGAGGTGCACCAGCAGCGGAATTGGGCTGTAGATGCGGAGGCAGAGGTCGTTGACCAAAAGCCTCAGGTATCGGCGTTGAGTCGACGAACCATGGGACTGCGGCTTGCCGCGTCGCCGCTGTCGTGCCAAAACAACGCGTCCGTGCACAGTTCCCGAGCAGTCTAGTACACCGTAGAGATTGCATGTCCGAGCAGTCTTTCGTCGCCGTCGCTGTTGAGAGTAACGAGCTCGAAATAAACGTGAGCAGCTTCGTGATCGGACTTTGAATAGAACGACCTAATTTCCGTTGCGGCGGTACACAATTTCACCTGCCAAACCACACAACTGACCTGCAAAATGGGTGCACGAGCTGGCATCGTCGTCTGCACAACCAGCTTTCTGCTCGGTGAGTACAGAATATCTGTGCATCTGCAATGTCTGAGCATTCTCCAGGTGCTCTATTTACACACTGGATCGCCGACTCGCTGACGCTCTGGAAATCAC
>Ga0247741_1001533_pt1 | contig 12816 bp, 8 predicted proteins | sample UWRJL213509R2_FD_180945 | JGI IMG/M metagenome (GOLD analysis project Ga0247741, IMG submission 180945) | Plant litter microbial communities from Arlington Agricultural Research Station in Wisconsin, United States - UWRJ-L213-509R-2 | ecosystem: Environmental > Terrestrial > Plant litter >... | reverse complement strand
CGCGCAATGGCAACTGAGGCACCCGAAGCCGCGGTCAAAGACCTGGCGGCCGGTCCGACCATCCTCGAGATGCGGTCGATCACCAAGGAGTTCCCGGGCGTCAAGGCGCTCGACCGGGTCTCACTCACGGTCAAGGCCGGCGAGATCCACTCCATCTGCGGTGAGAACGGCGCGGGCAAGTCCACCCTGATGAAGGTGTTGTCCGGCGTCTACCCCTACGGCACCTACACCGGCGACATCGTGTTCATGGGTGAGGAGTCGCGCTTCCGCGACATCCGCTCCAGCGAGGCCGCCGGAATCGTCATCATCCACCAGGAGCTGGCGCTCATCCCCGAGCTCTCGATCACCGAGAACATCTTCATCGGCAACGAGCCGCGTCGCTTCGGCGTGATCGACTGGGTCAAGGCGAAGAGCATGGCGATCGACCTGCTGGCCCGCGTCGGCCTCGACGACGACCCCGACACCCAGATCAAGAACCTCGGTGTCGGCAAGCAGCAGCTGGTCGAGATCGCGAAGGCACTGAACAAGTCGGTCAAGCTGCTCATCCTCGACGAGCCGACCGCAGCCCTGAACGAGAGCGACTCGCAGCACCTGCTCGACCTGATCCTGGGCCTCAAGGGCCGCGGCATCGCGTCGATCATGATCTCGCACAAGCTCAACGAGATCGAGCGCATCTCCGACTCGATCACGATCATCCGCGACGGCAAGTCCATCGAGACCATCGACGTCGTCAAGGATGGCGTCAGCGAAGACCGCATCATCCGCGGAATGGTCGGCCGCGTTCTCGAGAACCGATTCCCCGACCGCTCGCCGAACATCGGTGAGACCTTCTTCGAGGTGAAGAACTGGACGGTGCAGCACCCCCTCACCGCCGAGCGACTGGTCGTGAAGAATTCCAGCTTCACCGTGCGACGCGGCGAGGTGGTCGGTTTCGCCGGCCTCATGGGTGCCGGCCGCACCGAGCTCGCCATGAGCATCTTCGGTCGTTCATACGGCAACTTCATCTCCGGCCAGATCTTCAAGGACGGCAAGGAGATCCAGGTGCGCAACGTGAGCGAGGCCATCGCGAACGGCCTCGCCTATGTGAGCGAAGACCGCAAGGCGCTCGGGCTCAACCTGCTCGACGACATCAAAGACTCGGTCGTCGCCGCCAAGCTCTCGAAGATCGCGCCGAACGGCGTGATCAACCACGTCGAAGAGCACACCGTCGCCGATGCATACCGCAAGAGCCTGCGCATCAAGACGCCGACCGTCGACGAGGGAGTGAACAAGCTCTCCGGTGGTAACCAGCAAAAGGTCGTTCTGGCCAAGTGGCTGTTCACCGACCCCGACCTGCTCATCCTCGACGAGCCGACGCGTGGCATCGACGTGGGCGCGAAGACCGAGATCTACGGCATCATCCGCGACATCGCAGCGCAGGGTAAGGGCGTCATCCTGATCTCCTCCGAGCTGCCGGAACTGCTCGGCGTCTCCGACCGCATCTACACGATCTTCGAGGGTGCGATCACCAACAACATCCCGGCCGACCAGGCCGATCCCGAAACCCTTCTGAAGAGCATGACTTCGGCGAAGAAGAAAGTTAACGACTAATGAGCGCTAATCGCGACGCCCCCACCAAATCGGGCTTCCACTTCCGCGACCTCGGCAAGATGTTCGGCGGCGGCCAGTCCAGCGGACGCCAGGTCGGCATCCTCGGCGCCCTCGTCGTCATCGTCATCCTGTTCCAAATCCTCACCGGCGGCCTGACGCTCGACCCGACCAACCTGATCAACCTGGTCAACCAGAACGCCTACGTTCTGATCCTGGCCATCGGTATGGTCATGGTCATCATCGCGGGCCACATCGACCTGTCGGTCGGATCGGTCGCCGCCTTCGTCGGCATCGTGGTCGCGACGGCAATGGTCAGCTGGAACTTCCCGGTCTGGCTCGCGATCATCCTGGGCATCGTGCTCGGTGCCGCCATCGGTGCCTGGCAGGGCTGGTGGGTCGCCTACGTCGGAGTCCCTGCCTTCATCGTCACCCTGGCCGGCATGCTCATCTTCCGTGGTGCCAACCAGTTCTTCGGCAACTCCAACACGGTCACCGTGCCGGACTCGTTCACGTTCATCGGTAACGGATCGATCCCCGACTTCGGGCCGAACACCAACTACAGCAACGGCACCCTGATCCTGGGGCTCCTCGCCATCGCCGCGCTGGTGTGGCAGGAGATCCGGCAGCGTCGCACGCAGACCCTCATGGGTGCAGACAGCGCGCCCCTGTGGGTCAGCGTGGTCAAGCTCGTCGTGCTCATCGGCGTCACCGGCGGAGCGACCATCCTCTTCGCGTCCGGGCGTATCGGCACCAGCTTCCCGATCTCCGGCATCATCCTCGGCGTGCTCGTCCTGATCTACTCGTTCGTGACCCGCAACACCACCTTCGGCCGCCACATCTACGCGGTGGGTGGCAACTGGCACGCGGCAGAGCTGTCGGGCGTGAAGATCAAGCGCGTCAACTTCTTCGTGATGCTGAACATGTCGGTACTCGCCGCCGTGGCCGGCATGATCGGCGTTGCCCGAGCCGGAGCATCCGGTCCTGGTGACGGCACCGGCTGGGAGCTCGACGCCATCGCCGCAGTCTTCATCGGTGGCGCCGCCGTCGCCGGAGGAATCGGAACCATCGTCGGCTCCATCGTCGGTGGTCTCGTCATCGCAGTGCTCAACAACGGCCTGCAGCTGCTGGGTGTGTCGAACGACCGCGTGCAGATCATCAAGGGCCTCGTGCTGCTGCTCGCGGTCGGCATCGATGTCTACAGCAAGCGGTCGGGCCGCCCGTCGCTCATCGGCATCCTCACCCGCAAGCGCAATCCCATGGGACCGGACGACCCGGATGTCTCGGGTACCGCTCCTCTCGACCGCCAGTCGGTGGAACCCGACGGCAACAGCGCGGAGGCCTCTTCGCGCCCAGAATCCACTACGCCGAACGCATAGCAGCGTCCGGAGTAGTTCAGGGGTGTTACCCGCCCCGACCTTGCAACTACCCGCACATCACAACACAGAGAAAGTGAACACAATGCGCAAAATCGCAATCACGACCGTGGCAATCGCCGGGGTCGCGCTGATGGCCCTCTCGGGCTGTTCTGCACGCAGCGAGAGTGGCTCGGGCAGTGACGCCTCGGGCTTCAAGTCCGGTTCCACCATCGGTGTCGCTCTTCCGGACAAGACCTCGGAGAACTGGGTCCTCGCGGGCAAGCTCTTCACCGATGGTCTGGAGAAGGCCGGCTACAAGGCCGACGTGCAGTACGCACCCTCCGACAACACCGCATCCGAGCAGGCCAGCCAGATCTCGACGATGAACACCAAGGGCGCGAAGGTGCTCATCATCGGCGCGTTCGACGGCAAGCAGCTCGGTGCGCAGGTCAAGGCGGCGCACGACAACGGCGCCAAGGTCATCGCCTATGACCGCATCATCCAGGACAGCAAGAACGTCGACTACTACGTTGCCTACAACAACGAGAAGGTCGGCGAGCTGCAGGGCCAGGCGCTGCTCGACGGTATGAAGGAGCGCTTCCCGGACGCGAAGTCCTACAACATCGAGCTGTTCTCGGGTGCTGCAACCGACCCGAACGCCAAGGTCTTCTTCGACGGCGCCATGAAGGTGCTGCAGCCGAAGATCGACGACGGCACGCTGAAGGTCGTCTCGGGCCAGACCGAGATCTCCAAGACGCAGACCACCAAGTGGCTCGCGGCGAACGCACAGACCCGCATGGACACGCTGCTCGCGGCGAACTACAGCGACAAGGTGCTGAACGGCGTCCTGTCGCCGAACGACACCCTCGCTCGCGCGATCATCACCTCGATCACCTCGGCCGGTAAGAACGTCCCGGTCATGCCGGTCGTCACCGGTCAGGACTCCGAGGCTGCGTCCATCCCGCTCATCATGAGCGGCGTGCAGTACTCCACCATCAACAAGGACACTGGTGCACTCGTGCAGCAGGCCATCGACATGGTGAAGGAACTCTCGAAGGGCAAGAAGGCGTCCACCAACTCCGACGCCACGAACAACGGCTCGGTCGACGTGCCGACCTTCTACCTGGCTCCCGTTCTGGTGACCGCGGCGAACGCTGCCGAGGCCTACAAGAACAGCCCGGCGCTGGAGAAGCTGGTCGAAGAGAACACGAAGTAGTCGTCTCTCAGCAGTAATGGTTCGGCCCCCGCGGTGACGCGGGGGCCGAACTCGTTAAGTCGGCAGCGACTCCGTCATCCCCGCGCGATTTCGTCATCCGCGCGCCGGTTGTACCGGGCGCGGTGATGACATCGGGGCGCGGTGATGGCGGGAGAGATAACGGCCGGGCCACGGTTCTCTCCGTCGAGTTGACAGCGCGGCCCAGACGAGTAATGTGATCGATAACATTTGCGAACGTGATCGATCACACTCGATCGCCGCGACACAGACCACAGCACTCTGCACAACCAGCACGAGTACGCATGACGAAGGAGTCACACCGATGTGTGCAACGACGCCCACCGCTCTCACCGGGGCTACCGCGGCGAGCGATTCGGCCGCCTCCGCCGCACCCGCTCCGGACTCGTCTGAGCGCACGTCGGACGAGCGCACGTCGGACGAGCGCTACGTGATCGGTATCGACTTCGGCACACTCTCCGGTCGCGCGGTGGTCGTCCGTGTCTCCGACGGCGCCGAGCTCGGCATGGCTGCCCATGACTACCCGCACGCGGTGATGGACACCACGCTCGCGGCGACCGGCGCGCGCCTGCGCCCGGACTGGGCGCTGCAGGATGCGGCCGACTACGTCGAGGTGCTGAAGCACGCGGTGCCCGCCGCCGTGGCCGACGCCGGCATCGACCCCGCACTCGTCATCGGAATCGGCACCGACTTCACCGCCAGCACGCCGCTACCCGTTCTCGCCGACGGAACCCCGCTCAGCCAGGTTCCCGGGTTCGAAGGGCGCCCGCACGCCTACGTGAAGCTCTGGAAGCACCACGCCGCTCAGGGTCAGGCCGACCGCATCAACAGCCTCGCGGCCGACCGCGCCGAGGGCTGGCTGCCGCGCTACGGCGGCCTCATCTCCAGCGAGTGGGAATTCGCCAAGGGTCTCCAGCTGCTCGAAGAGGACCGTGAGATCTATGACCGCATGGACCATTGGGTCGAGGCGGCCGACTGGATCGTGTGGCAACTCACCGACAGCTACGTCCGCAATGCCTGCACGGCCGGCTACAAGGGCATCCTGCAGAACGGCGAGTACCCCAGCCGTGAGTTCCTCGGCGCGCTGAACCCCGACTTCGCCGGCTTCGCCGACGACAAGGTCGCGCACGAGATCGGTCAGCTCGGCGACGCCGCGGGCACCCTCTCCGCCCGCGCCGCCGAGTGGACCGGCCTGCCCGTCGGCATCGCGGTCGCCGTAGGCAACGTCGACGCCCACGTCACCGCGCCGGCCGCTCAGGCCACGGAGCCGGGCCAGATGGTCGCCATCATGGGCACCTCCACCTGCCACGTCATGAACTCCGACGTCCTCGCCGAGGTCCCGGGAATGTGCGGCGTCGTCGACGGCGGCATCGTCTCCGGTCTGTACGGCTACGAGGCCGGCCAGTCCGGCGTGGGCGACATCTTCGCCTGGTTCGTGAACAACCAGGTCTCGGGCGACTACCGGGCGGCGGCGGATGCTGCCGGCAAGAGCATCCACGAATACCTCACCGACCTCGGCCGGGAGCAGCCCGTCGGCGGCCACGGTCTGGTCGCACTCGACTGGCACAGCGGCAACCGCTCGGTGCTCGTCGACCATGAGCTCAGCGGCCTCGTTCTCGGCACCACCCTCACCACCCGCCCGGAGGAGGTCTACCGCGCACTGCTCGAGTCGACCGCGTTCGGCACCCGCGTGATCGTGGAGACCTTCGCGGCGAGCGGCGTGCCCGTCACCGAGTTCATCGCCGCGGGCGGGCTCATCCGCAACCCCACCCTCATGCAGATCTACAGCGACGTTCTGCGCATGCCGATCTCCACCATCGCGAGCGAGCAGGGCCCCGCGCTCGGCTCCGCCATCCACGCCGCGGTCGCCGCCGGTGCGTACAGCGACGTGCTCGAGGCCGGTCGGGCGATGGGCAAGGTCAACCGCGCCCAGTATGTGCCCGACGCCGACCGGGCGGATGCCTACGACCGCCTGTTCGCGGAATACCTCACCCTGCACGACTACTTCGGTCGCGGCGGCAATGACGTGATGCACCGCCTCGCGGCGATGCGCCGCGAGGGTTTCGGCAGCCAGTTGGCGGCGGCAGAATCCGAGATCGCAACCGAGCCCGAGACCGCGGCGGTGTCCGCGTGAGCGCTTCCGTCTCCTTCGACAGCGCGGCCGTCGACGCGGTCCGCGCGGATGTCGCCCGCCTGCACGAGCAGCTCGTGCGCTACAACCTGGTGATCTGGACCGGCGGCAACATCTCCGGTCGCGTTCCCGGTCACGATCTGTTCGTCATCAAGCCGAGCGGCGTCGACTACGACGACCTCACCCCGCAGAACATGATCCTCTGCGACCTCGACGGAAACGTGATCGAGGGCGAGCACTCCCCGTCGAGCGATACTGCCGCACACGCCTACGTCTACCGCAACATGCCCGAGGTCGGCGGAGTCGTGCACACCCACTCGACCTACGCCACCGCCTGGGCAGCCCGCGGCGAGGCGATCCCGTGCGTGATCACCGGCCAGGCCGACGAGTTCGGTGGCGAGATCCCCGTCGGTCCGTTCGCCATCATCGGCGACGACACCATCGGGCGCGGCATCGTCGCGACCCTCACCGGTCACCGGTCGCGCGCGGTGCTGATGCAGAACCACGGCGTCTTCACCATCGGCAAGAACGCCCGCGACGCCGTCAAGGCAGCGGTGATGGCAGAGGATGTCGCGCGCACCGTGCACATCTCGCGCCAGCTCGGCGAACCGATCCCGATCGCCCCCGCGGCTATCGACTCCCTCTTCAACCGATATCAGAACGTCTACGGGCAAGACCCCACAGGAGCATTGGCATGACCAGCAGGAGCATCGTCCCCGACCTCGCCCAGTCCGAGGTCTGGTTCGTCACCGGAAGCCAGGGCCTCTACGGCGAGGACACCCTGCGCCAGGTTGCGGAGCAGTCGCAGGAGATCGCGAGCCGCCTCGGCGCTGCCTCGGACATCCCCGTCACCGTCGTCTGGAAGCCGGTGCTGACCGACGCCGAGGCGATCCGTCGCCTCGCGCTGGACGCGAACTCGGCCGACAACGTCATCGGCGTCATCGCCTGGATGCACACCTTCAGCCCGGCCAAGATGTGGATCACCGGTCTCGACCTGCTGCGCAAGCCGCTGCTGCACCTGCACACGCAGGCGAACGTCGAGCTACCGTGGGATTCCATCGACATGGACTTCATGAACCTCAACCAGGCCGCCCACGGCGACCGGGAGTTCGGGTACATCCAGACCCGCCTCGGCGTCGCCCGCAAGACCGTCGTCGGCCACGTGTCGAACCCGGTCGTCACCGCGCAGGTCGGTGCCTGGAGCCGCGCCGCAGCGGGGTGGGCGGCGACGCATCAGCTCAAGCTCGCCCGATTCGGCGACAACATGCGCTTCGTCGCCGTCACCGAGGGCGACAAGACCGAGGCCGAGCTGCAGTTCGGCGTGCAGGTGAACACCTGGGGGGTCAACGAGCTGGTCGAGGCCGTCGAGGCGATCCCGGAATCCGAGGTGGATGCCCTGGTCGCCGAATACGAGGAGACCTACGACGTCGTGCCCGAGCTGCGTGTCGGCGGCGACCGGCACGAGTCGCTGCGCTACGGCGCGAAGATCGAGCTCGGCATGCGTGGCTTCCTCGAGGAGGGCGGCTTCACCGCCTTCACCACCACATTCGAAGACCTCGGCGGTCTGCGCCAGCTGCCCGGCCTCGCGGTGCAGCGACTGATGGCCGACGGCTACGGCTTCGGTGCGGAGGGCGACTGGAAGACCGCCGTGCTGGTGCGCGCAGCCAAGGTGATGGGCGCCGGCCTGCCCGGTGGCGCGTCGCTGATGGAGGACTACACCTACGACATGGTGCCGGGGGAGGAGCTCATCCTCGGTGCGCACATGCTCGAGGTCTGCCCATCGCTCACCACGTCGAAGCCGAAACTGGAGATCCACCCCCTCGGCATCGGTGGCCGCGAAGACCCGGTGCGCCTGGTCTTCGACACGGATGCCGGTCCCGGCATCGTGGTCGCCCTCAGCGACATGCGCGACCGCTTCCGGCTCGTGGCCAACGTCGTCGACGTCGTCGAGTTGCCGCATCCGCTGCCCAAGCTGCCGGTGGCACGCGCCGTCTGGAAGCCGCAGCCCGACTTCGCTACCAGCGCAGCGGCCTGGCTCACCGCCGGCGCCGCCCACCACACCGTGATGTCGACCCAGGTCGGCCTCGAGGTGTTCGAAGACTTCGCGGAGATCGCGAAGAACGAACTCGTCGTGATCGACGAGCACACGAACCTGCGCCAGTTCTCCCGGGAACTGCGTTGGAACCAGGCGTACTACCGCCTGGCTCAGGGCTTCTAGCCCGCAACACTTGCCGGGAGACCGGCGGGAGGCGACCAGAACCGGCCGCCGACATTTGCACCACAGAGAACAACGACGTACATCTGAAGGGAAACACAGTGAAGACACGCAAGATTCTGGTCGGCATCGCAGCCGCAGGATTGGCACTCTCGCTCGCCGCTTGCAGCGGCGGCCGCGGAGGCGCTGGCGACGACACCTCGTCGGGCGACAACAAGGGCGCGCTGGTCGGCGTCGCCATGCCGACGAAGACGTCCGAGCGTTGGATCAAGGACGGCAACGCCGTCAAGGCAGACCTCGAAGCCAAGGGCTACAAGGTCGACCTCGAGTACGGTGACGACAAGATCCCCGTGCAGGTCCAGCAGATCAGCAACATGCTGACCAAGGGCGCGAAGGTGCTCATCATCGCCTCGATCGACGGCACCGCGCTGAGCGACCAGCTCGACCAGGCTGCGAAGTCGGGCGTGAAGGTCATCGCATACGACCGCCTGATCAACGGCAACAAGAACGTCGACTACTACACGACCTTCGACAACTACAAGGTCGGCGTCGACCAGGCCACCAGCCTGCTCACCGGCCTCGGACTCGTCGATGCCGATGGCAAGAAGACCGACGAGAAGGGCCCGTTCAACATCGAGCTGTTCGCCGGTAGCCCCGACGACAACAACGCCACGTTCTTCTTCAATGGCGCGATGGACACCCTCAAGCCGTACCTCGACGACAAGACGCTCGTCGTCAAGAGCGGTCAGACCGGCTTCACCCAGGCGGCCACGCTGCGCTGGGACCCGGCCACGGCACAGAAGCGCATGCAGAACCTCATCGCCAGCACCTACTCGGGTGGCGACAAGGTTCAGGGCGTGCTCTCGCCGTACGACGGTCTGTCGATCGGAATCATCTCGGCTCTGACCTCGTCGGGTTACGCGACCGACGCTCTGCCGATCATCACCGGGCAGGACGCGGAGGCGGCATCCGTCAAGTCGATCATCGCCGGACAGCAGTACTCGACGATCTACAAGGACACCCGCCAGCTCGGTAAGGAGGCCGTGAAGATGGCCGACAACATCCTCACCGGCAAGAAGGTGGAGGTCAACGACACGAAGACCTACGACAACAAGGTCAAGGTCGTTCCGACGTTCCTGTTCCAGCCCGTCGTCGTGACGAAGGACAACTACAAGAAGGTCCTCGTCGACAGCGGTTACTACACGGACGCAGACCTCAAGTAGGTTCTGCTCCACCCCGGGCGGTGGTGGCGACGCACGCCACCACCGCCCCTTTCAGCGAAGAAAGAAAGTTGCGATCGTGACAGCAAACGTTCTCGAGATGCGGGGCATCACCAAGACCTTCCCCGGCGTCAAAGCCCTGCAGGATGTCTCGCTCGCCGTGCAGCGTGGACACATCCACGCCATCTGCGGCGAGAACGGAGCGGGCAAGTCCACCCTGATGAAGGTGCTCAGTGGGGTCTACCCGCACGGCAGCTACGACGGCGAGATCATCCTGGAGGGTGAGCCCGTCGCGTTCAAGAACATCAACGACTCCGAGGCGGCCGGCGTCGTCATCATCCACCAGGAGCTGGCGCTCAGCCCCTACCTCTCGATCGCCGAGAACATCTTCCTGGGCAACGAGCAGGCGACCGGCGGCTGGATCGATTGGAACAAGACCAACCGCGAAGCGGGCGCGCTGCTCAAGCGCGTGGGCCTGCGTGACAACCCGATCACCAAGATCCGTGACATCGGTGTGGGAAAGCAGCAGCTCGTGGAGATCGCCAAGGCGCTCTCCAAAGAGGTGAAGGTGCTCATCCTCGATGAGCCGACCGCCGCGCTCAACGACGACGACTCCGCTCACCTGCTGCGGCTCATCTCCAGCCTGCGCGATGAGGGCATCACGTCGATCATCATCAGCCACAAGCTCAACGAGATCAAAGCGATCGCCGACGAGGTGACCATCATCCGCGACGGCAAGACCATCGAGACGCTGGACATGCACGCCGACGAGGTGAGCGAAGAGCGCATCATCAAGGGCATGGTCGGTCGCGACCTCGAAAGCCGCTTCCCCGAGCACACGCCGACCCTCGGCGAAGAACTGCTGCGCATCGAGAACTGGACGGTCCATCACCCGCTCGACCACTCGCGGGCCGTCGTCAAAGACGCCAACCTTTACGTGCGCGCGGGGGAGATCGTGGGAATCGCCGGGCTCATGGGCGCCGGCCGCACCGAGCTCGCGATGAGCGTCTTCGGCCACAGCTACGGCTACAACATCTCGGGCACGGTCTACAAGAGCGGCAAGGAGATCAACACCAAGACGGTCTCCGCGGCGATCGAGAACGGCATCGCCTACGCCACCGAAGACCGCAAGATCTTCGGCCTCAACCTCATCGACGACATCAAGCGCAACATCTCGGCGGCAGCGCTCGGGATGCTCGCGCGCTCCGGTTGGGTCGATGAGAACCGTGAGATCAAGGTGGCCGAGGGCTACCGGCTCAGCATGAACATCAAGACGCCGAACGTGGAGGCCATCACCGGAAAACTCTCCGGCGGCAACCAGCAGAAGGTCGTGCTGTCGAAGTGGATGTTCTCGAACCCCGACGTGCTGATCCTCGACGAGCCCACCCGCGGCATCGATGTCGGGGCGAAGTACGAGATCTACGGCATCATCAACAAGCTCGCCGACGAGGGGAAGGGCGTCATCGTCATCTCCTCCGAACTGCCCGAACTCCTCGGGATCTGCGACCGCATCTACGCCCTCTCGGAGGGACGGATCACCGCCGACCTGCCGCGCGCTGAAGCGACGGCGGAACGCGTAATGAAACTCATGACTCAGGAAAGAGAGAAGGACCACGCGTGAGCGCCCTCGACACCGCCCCTAAGCCGAAGAACCTCGTCGGCTCCGCCCTCAACTACCTGGGCGGCCAGCTTCGCCAGGTCGGGCTGTTCATCGCCCTGATCGTCATCGTCATCTTCTTCGAGATCACGACCGGCGGCATCACGCTGAAGCCGATCAACGTCTCCAACATCATCGTTCAGAACAGCTACATCCTGATTCTCGCGATCGGCATGGTGATGGTCATCATCGCCGGGCATATCGACCTCTCGGTCGGCTCGGTGGTGGCCTTCGTCGGCGCGATGGCGGGGGTGATGATCACCGAATGGCACATCCCGTGGTGGGGCGCCATCATCCTGGGTCTCGTGATCGGTGCGCTGATCGGCATGTGGCAGGGCTTCTGGATCGCGTATTTCAAGATACCGGCGTTCATCGTGACCCTGGCCGGCATGCTCACGTTCCGCGGCCTCACCCAGATCGCGCTCCAGAACGAGCAGATCTCTCCGTTCCCCGACCAGTTCCGTGCGCTCGGCTCGGGCTTCCTGCCCGATCTCGGCGGCGGACAGTCGTTCCTCGAGCCGCTCACCGTCATCCTCGGTCTGCTCGCTTCCGTCCTCCTGGTGATCCAGGGCATCCGCCAGCGCGCCGCACGCCGCAAGTTCGAGGTGGAGGACGAGCCGCTGCCGTGGTTCCTCGCCAAGCTGGTGTTCACGGTCGTGCTGATCCTGTTCGTCACCTACCTGCTCGCGAGCTACCGCGGAACCCCGATCGTGCTCGTCGTACTCGGCGTGCTCGTCGTCGTGTACTCGGCGGTGATGAATCGCAGCGTGTTCGGTCGCCACATCTACGCGATCGGTGGCAACCTCAATGCGGCCGAGCTGTCCGGTGTGAAGACGAAGCGGGTCACCTTCCTGCTGTTCGTCAACATGGGCGTGCTGGCGGCCCTCGCTGGACTCGTGTTCACCGCGCAGCTCAACCTCGCCAACCCGAAGGCGGGTGACGGCTTCGAGCTCGACGCCATCGCCGCCGTCTTCATCGGTGGGGCCGCGGTCACGGGTGGTATCGGTACCGTCACCGGCGCCATCATCGGTGGTCTGATCATCGCGGTGCTCAACAACGGCATGTCGATCCTCGGCGTCGGCACCGAGTTCCAGCAGCTGATCAAGGGCCTCGTTCTGCTCGCAGCTGTCGCCTTCGACGTCTACAACAAGCGCCGCAGCGGCGGTCGTTAGTCCGCATCGCCCGCCACCGCATCCGCCCGACTCTCCGGCGTGATGTGGTGGCGGGCGCGGTCAACTGCAAGGATAAATGTCATGACAAAGTCTGCTCTCGTCGTGCGCGGCGGTTGGGACGGGCATCAACCCGTCGAGACCACCGAGCTCTTCATCCCCTTCCTTCAGCGCAACGGATTCGAGGTGCGGGTGGACGAATCTCCCGCCGTCTACGCCGATGCTGCATACATGGACACGGTCGA
>Ga0247741_1001532_pt1 | contig 12817 bp, 11 predicted proteins | sample UWRJL213509R2_FD_180945 | JGI IMG/M metagenome (GOLD analysis project Ga0247741, IMG submission 180945) | Plant litter microbial communities from Arlington Agricultural Research Station in Wisconsin, United States - UWRJ-L213-509R-2 | ecosystem: Environmental > Terrestrial > Plant litter >... | reverse complement strand
GCCGGGTAACGCCCATTTCCCTTCATGCATTGGGTCAGTTTGCTTTACCAGCAATATCTTTAGCTCATCTTCATCGAGCCCGAAAACCAGGTTGTCGATGGATAGCGCTTTAATAACGTTCTGTGGCAAATTTAACGGTTCTACATGGCTGATCGGAGGCGTAGCGATGTTTGGCACAGGAAATTCCTAGGCAAGTGGGCGTTAAGGTCGATTCTAAAGCGATTATGTAATATTTTGTAAAAATGGCACTGGACGCGCTCTAGTACTGGTCTCGCGGGTTCATTGTAGCGATCATCAACTAATTGTCTATAAGAAAAATAACAGGCAAACTATGTCCTTTTGGGTTGTTGTCAATTGGACAATAAGATATGCTATACATATCACAACAATAAGCATCCATAAGTTCAATATTAGCTTGTCGACGAATGGACGTTGTACCTCCGTTATTTCACTTCAAAGAGATTCATTATGTTGTTTTTAGGTATCGATGTTGGCAGCTCTTCAACCAAATTATCTGTGCTTGATGGTAAAACCGGTAAGTCTCTTGGGGCGGTTTCATACCCTGAATCTGAGCTTGCTATTGCCAGCCCGGAAGTAGGCTTTGCCGAACAAGATCCTGAAGTTTGGTGGGATTGCATAAAACAAGGCGCAGCCAAATTATTTGCCAGCGGCAAATTCGATAGCAAGCAAATTGAGGCGATCGGCATTTCTTATCAAATGCATGGCTTGGTCGTTGTTGATGCACAGCAGCAAGTTTTGCGTCCGTCCATTATCTGGTGCGACAGCCGCGCGGTTCCGCTCGGCAATGCGGCGCTAGCGGAATTGGGAATCGATTATTGTTTTGGTCATCTACTGAATTCTCCTGGCAATTTCACCGCTGCAAAATTGCGCTGGGTGCAAAAAAATCAGCCAGAAATTTTTAGCAGAATTCACAAAATTATGTTGCCAGGCGATTTCATTGCTATGAAATTAACAGGCGAAATTACCACAACTGCGTCGGGTTTATCTGAAGGTACTTTGTGGGACTTTAAAGAAAATCGCGTTGCAACTGAATTATTAAATCATTGGGAAATTGATTCATCTGTCATTCCTAATGTTGTTCCAAGTTTTGGTATTCAAGGCACAGTCAAAGCAGATGTTGCTGCAGCTTTGGGTTTGAACACAAATGTAAAAGTTTGCTATCGCAGTGGCGATCAACCTAACAATGCGTTTAGCTTAAACGTACTTGAACCCGGCGAAGTTGCAGCGACCGCAGGAACATCTGGTGTTATTTACGGTGTAACCGATAAGCCTGCAGCGGATGTTGATTCCCGAGTGAATACATTTTTGCACGTGACGAGCACCGCCGAGCAAAAACGCAATGGCGTTTTAGTGTGCGTAAATGGATGCGGTCGTTTGTATTCGTGGCTGCGCCAAACCTTGGGTCAATCGGGCGCGACGCCATCTTATCCATTGTTGAATGGCCTTGCCGATCAAGTTGCGATTGGCAGCGAAGGTTTAGTCTTTCATCCATTTGGCAATGGCGCCGAGCGAATTTTTCAAAATCAAAATATCGGAGCGCAATTGCGCAACCTTGATTTTAATCGCCATGGTCTCGGTCATATGGTGCGAGCTGCACAGGAAGGCATAGTGTTTTCGCTCAATCAAGGTTTCGATGTGTTGAAATCTTTAGGTGGCAGTTGCGATGTAGTGCGCGCTGGTAAAGGGAATATGTTTTTGAGTGATGTATTCACGCAAGCATTTGCAAACACTACTCAGGCAGCAGTGGAATTATTTGAAACGGATGGTGCTGAAGGTGCTGCTCGCGCTGCTGCAATTGGCAGTGGTTTTTATGCATCGCCGAAAGAAGCGTTTAGTGGATTGACCCGATTGGAAGTGGTTGAACCGAAGCAAGCGCTGTCAGCTCAATATCAGGATGCGTATCAACATTGGGTAGCTTTGTTGCCCAAGGCATAAATAAAAAATTACAAAAATAGTTAGCAGTTTAATAAATCAATTATTTTTCAAATCATCAACTTTTTTTACAAAAAAACGAGGTTAAACATCATGAGTATTGTTCTTGGTAGCAAAGAATATTTTCCCGGCGTTGGTAAGATCGCGTTTGAAGGCGCGGATTCAGATAATCCATTAGCATTCAAATACTACGATGAAAATCGTATTGTTGCTGGCAAAGCTATGAAAGATCATTTCAAGTTTGCTACCGCTTACTGGCACACGTTTAACGGCGCAGGTCACGATCCTTTCGGTCCAGGCACCAAAATTTTCCCATGGTCTAGCAATGCTGATGCGATTGGTCGCGCGCAAGACAAAATGGATGCTGCATTTGAATTCATCACCAAACTCGGCACACCTTATTACTGCTTCCATGACATCGACTTGGTTGACGAAGGTAGCACTCGTGCGGAAACTTCCAAGCGTTTGCAATCAATTGTTGAATACGCAAAACAAAAGCAAAAAGATTCTGGCGTGAAATTATTGTGGGGCACAGCAAACCTGTTCTCTAATCCACGTTACATGAATGGTGCTTCTACCAATCCAGATTTTAATGTGCTTGCTTACGCTGGTGCGCAATTGAAAGATGCCCTGGATGCAACTATCGCATTGGGCGGCGAGAATTACGTGTTTTGGGGCGGCCGTGAAGGTTATATGAGCTTGCTAAACACAGACATGAAACGCGAACAAGATCATATGGCGCGCTTCTTAACTATCGCTCGTGATTATGCACGTGGCCAAGGCTTTAAAGGTACTTTCTTCATTGAGCCAAAACCAATGGAACCTTCAAAGCATCAATACGATTTCGATGCTGAAACGGTAATTGGTTTCTTGCGTCATCACGGTTTGGATAAAGATTTTAAATTAAATCTTGAAACCAACCACGCTACTTTGGCTGGTCACACTATGTGTCACGATATGCAAGCAGCTGCAAACGCTGGCATGTTGGGTTCATTGGATGCTAACCGCGGTGATTATCAAAATGCATGGGATACTGATCAGTTCCCTTACAACATCAACGAAACTGTTGAGATGATGTTGGTGTTGTTGCGCAGCGGCGGTTTGCAAGGCGGCGGCGTAAACTTCGACGCTAAAGCTCGTCGTAACTCTCCAGACTTTATCGATTTGTTCTACGGCCACATTGGCGGCATGGACACATTTGCACGCGCATTGTTAATTGCTGATGATTTGATTCAAAAATCACCATTGGAAACCATGCGTAAAGATCGCTACTCTTCATTCGATGCTGGCAACGGCGCAGCTTATGAGCAAGGCAAATTAACCTTGCAACAATTGGCTGATATCGGCAATAACGGCGGCGAAATTGTATTGCAAAGTGGCCGTCAAGAATTGTACGAGAACACGATCAACCGTTACATTCGTTAATTGCAGTAAGGGCTAATTTTTTATTAGCCTTATTTTTGCAAATCTAAACTGCTAATCATTTGAGTAATAAACTCTGGTGATTGGCAGTTTTTATTTGTGGCTTAAAAATATTTTCCAAATTATAAAAAGCTTCATAACAATAATGTGATTAATTTATACAGGGCGAAACCATGAAAAATTTCCATCCCGAGTGATGCTGTTCATTGTTGTTCGTGCCTTGGGTTGAAATCTGCAGGTTTTACAATACCGATCTGAAATATGTATTGGAGCCCGGTAAGTTTGAGGTGATGTTGGGATCGTCGTCCCGTGACATACGTGCTAAAGGCGAATTTACCGTAATTGGCGAAGTGGCGGATATTAGCCAGCAAAAGGTTTACCTAAGCAGCGTTAAACTCTCGGCGAAATAAAATCAGAGGGTTAAGTTGATGAAAAAGCTCCTTTCCAGGGGCTTTTTATTTTGGCAGGAGGTATCTCCATTCATGTTTTTTAGGAAAACATATGCTACTTTTCCGGTGTCTCCTTGGGAGGCACATCGTAAGTGACATTTATAGGATATTTAAGGAATTTAACGTGAAATTAATCTTTTCCAAACTATCAACTCTCAATTCTTTCGCTAAGGTTTCCCGGTTGATGGTTACCGCTATTTTATGTGGCATTTTTTCAGCATGTGGCGGTGGAGGCGGAGGTGGTGGAAATCAGTTCACGCAATCTTCATCGTCTAGCTCTTCAAGTGCATCTGACTCCTTAGCTACATGGCAGTCCGGCGTGTTCAAGCCCCAAGCTAATTTTGCCAACAAGTGTGCGGCACCACGAACAGGAATTGATCCTGCAACTAATAAAGCCTTTGCAGATACCAAAGGTACTGTACTCGATGAAAATAATTTCTTGCGCTCATGGAGCAATGATACTTATCTTTGGTACAGCGATATAACTGATGTGAATCCTGCATCGTATAGTGACCCACTAAAATATTTTGCATTATTAAAAAGCAATGCAAAGACTGCATCGGGAAATAATAAAGATAATTTTCACTTTACCTATGAATCGTCAGAATGGTATGACTTGTCTGAATCGGGCGTGTCTGCTGGTTACGGCTTTGAATTTTCGTGGGGTTCCAGTACACCTCCGCGCAGCCTTATCGTAGCCTACACCGAGCCCGGCTCCCCAGCGGCTAATATAAAACGAGGAGCAAAATTAATTAAAGTAGATGGCTCTGATTTTGTGAATGGTAATACACAACAAATTGTTGATGTAATTAACGCGGGATTGTTTCCAGAAGCGCTCAATGAAGCTCATGAATTTACATTTCAAAATGTAGATAGTTCGATTCAAACCGTAACTCTGCAATCAGCAAGCGTTACCAAAACCCCGGTGCAAAATGTAAAAATTTTGGACGCAGCTAATGGCGATAAAGTTGGATATTTTTTATTTAACGATCACATAAAAACTGCCGAGCTTGGTTTATCTAATGCAATTAATCAACTTCAAGGCGTTAAAGATTTGGTGTTGGATGTTCGTTACAACGGCGGTGGTTATTTATATATCGCCAGCGAATTGGCTTACATGATTGCAGGTAATAATATTAAAGCGGGTTCATTTTTTGAAAAAACTGCATTTAATAATAAGCACACAACTACAGATATAAACGGTAACGCGCTAGAGACTACGCCATTTTATGGCGGCTCTCAGGAAAACGGCGCTTTTCCAACGTTAAATTTGAAACGTGTTTACGTCATTACCTCAGGTGATACCTGTTCTGCGAGTGAATCCATTATTAATGGTTTGCGTGGTATAGGCGTGGAAGTTATTCAAATCGGTTCAAAAACCTGTGGTAAACCTTATGGTTTTATCCGCAAGATAACTGCGGAACAACTTATTTTACTATCCAGTTCAAAGGTGTAAATTACAAAGAGTTTGGTGAGTATTCTGATGGCTTTATTCCGAGCGCTACCGATAACGATAAAGATTTAATTAAAGGTTGTACATTGGGCGATGACTTAAGTCACGCGCTTGGCGATACCGCCGAAAAAAACCTGGCGACGGCATTAAATTATCGCGCATCCGGTTCATGTACGTTGCCAGTTTCAAGTGCAAGCTCAAGACTACAAAAGACAACTGCTAGCGATGAGCTTTCCAATGTTACTGGTACGTTAAATAAAGCACCCGGTTTAACAAATCGTATTATGAAATAAAGTCTTCACTGGTTGTTTAAAAATTAAAACCGCAGCTTGGCTGCGGTTTTTTTATGCCCCTAGCATTCATTTTTAGCGAGTGACTTATGTAAATACCGCGTACAAACATTCCTTGTTATATTGTCTAGCAATCCTTATCTGCAATTTACCGTATAAACGGTATTCCTTACGTCAGATTACGAATGATCATCGGTGCTGTTTTCGTTCTCAATTATTCTGTCTTTATTTATTAGGTTTTTTAATGCGATTAGCTTTTTCCAGTAAATAACTTTTCAGGTAGTAACGGGTTAAATTTATGAGTAGCGATAGTCATCTTAGCCGAATATGGCGTGTATTTTTGGTATTGAGTCTTATTGTAGGTGCTTTGCATTATATATTGCTGTGCGTTTATTGGCGGACTTACCCATCTCCCATCTGCTAAAAAATATATTTGTAATCTGGTTAATCTTTTCTGCTGTCGCTATTCCGGTAGCAATGCTGTCACGGTTCGTTATTAAAAACCAAAAATGGGCTGATGCCACTGCATGGATTGGTTTATCCGCAATGGGTTTATTTTCTTCGCTATTTGTGTTGACCTTGTTGCGCGATTTAATACTAATTGCGAGCTCGTTTTTAGTTTCTCCGTTAGTCTTGCATCAACTCGCAATAGATTCTTCGCCGGTGGTTATTGCATTAGCTTTAATCGCTACTGCATGGGGATTTATAAATGCACGTCGTGTACCGGCAATCGTAAACGTAAAAATTCCCTTGAAAAATCTGCCAGAAGAATTGATTGGTTTTACGCTGGTCCAAATCAGCGATATACATATAGGGCCAACGATTAAAGGAAAATATTTGGCGAAAATTGTCGATGTGGTGAATAGCTTGCGTCCGCAGATTATCGCGATTACCGGTGATTTGGTGGATGGCAGCGTAGCAGATTTAGCATCCCAAGTTGCGCCGCTAAAAAATCTTCAAGCTGAGCATGGTAGTTACTTCGTAACAGGCAATCACGAATACTATTCTGGTGCTGATGAGTGGAATGCCTACATTCGTAGCTTAGGTATTAAGGTGCTGATGAACGAACATCAAATTATTAATCATCGTGATTCACAATTAATTATTGCGGGCATCACCGATTACAATGCTGAGCATATTAATCCAGCGCACAAGTCTGATCCGCAACAAGCTTTAGGCGGTACTACACATTTATCCATTCCAAAAATTATGCTCGCCCATCAACCGCGAAGTGCTACAGAGGTTGCAGCGGCAGGAGCTGATTTACAATTGTCGGGGCATACTCATGGCGGGCAATTTTGGCCGTGGAATTTTTTCGTGCCTTTGCAGCAACCCTACACAGTTGGTTTGCACAAATTACATCAGCTTTGGATTTACGTTAATCGCGGTACGGGCTATTGGGGGCCACCTAAACGTTTAGGTGGCCGCTCAGAAATTACTAAAATTATTTTAGTTCGCGCTTAACTTTCTATGAATAGTCTTATATTTTTTATGTTTTATTTTATATCCGATTTGATAAAAGCAGGGCGCCAGCCGGTGGATGCCAATACGCCGGCTAACACCAATAACATTCCCAATGCTTGAACAAGATTGGGAAATGTTCCAAATGCCAAACTTACGAGCAATGTAAATACTGGCACTAAATTAAATGCGACTGCGGATTTTTCTGGCCCTAAAAAGAACACACCCTTTAGCCAATAGATATAGGCGAGCACTGAGCCGCACACACCCATATACATTAAAATGCTGTGAGTTTTTAAGGACAGTTGACCCACTGTTTCAATAGGTTGTTCTAGCAGCAATGCCGCGATAATAAGTGCGACAGCGCCTATGCTGACAGTCCAGCGCGCAAATTGTAATGATGGAATATGACCCGCATATTTTTTCGAGCCGACGCTATATAAACTCCACACAAAGCACGCTAGCAACATCCACACGTCGCCAATCGAACTATGCAATAAACTAAAATGACCGCCGGTGATAACAAAAATTACACCGACAAATGCGATCAACATTCCTATGTATTGGTATAAGCGAATTTTAACGTTTAATAAAACCACGGACAGCAACGTAGACACCATTGGCGACAGCGCCATGATGAGTGCTGCATTAAGCGCAGACGTGGTATGCATGGCGGTAAAAAACGCGTAGTTAAAGCCGAATACGCCGATGATGCCGAGTGGAATTAATCTGAATGCATCTTTTGACGCGAGTTGCGATTCGGCTTTTCCAAAACAAAAACGAATCACCCAAAATAATACCAGTGCAATTGCAAAGCGTTCGGCCGCCGCCGTTAATGGTGTGACATCACCCGCCACAGCGTGGCCTGCGTTAAAATTACTGCCCCAGAAAAAGGTGCTAATAATAACCATTAACCAAATACGACTGGATTTTGATTCCATTGCTTAACTCTACGGGTGTTAATATATTGGGCGGCCATTATAGGGCCAAGCTGTTACAAAGATCTAAACAAGTTTGTTGAAAATATTCCGTAAAAATTCCAGAGAAGAACATTTGCTATGAAGGTTGAAAACTTTAATTTTATCGATTACTGCACGCGCATTGGTTTTAACGGCGAAGCAAAAGCGGATGCTGAAACCCTCGCAGCGCTAATGCGCAGTCAGTTATTCAGTGTTCCTTTTGAAAACCTGGATGTGCAGGCCGGAAAATTAGTGTCCATTGAACCGCAAGACATAGTGAATAAAATCGTTTACCAACCGCGCGGCGGATATTGTTACGAAGTAAATGGTTTATTTGCAATGGCGCTTACAAGCTTGGGAATAGAATATTATTTCGTTGGCGCGCGGCCAATGTTTTACCCGGCACGGCGGCCAAAAACCCATATGGTAATTATTGCTAAAATTGATGGCGAAGAATATTTGTGTGATTTAGGTTTTGGTAGCTACGGAATTCGTGCGCCTGTCGCCTTGAGCCAAATGAATAAAAGTATTCAACAAGACGACGACTTTTTTAAGCTACATTGCGATGATGGTAAAAATTATATTTTGCAGGCGCTGGTTGGCGGGCAATGGATTAATCAATTTGGTTTCGATTTATATCCCCTTGAGTTGCTAGATTTTGTACCTGCAAATTATTTTAATTCAAGTCATCCCGATGCCATTTTTGTGAAACAATTATTGATAGTAAAGCATAATCCAGAGGGTAGAAAAATTTTGTCGGGAATGCATTTGAAAACGATAACTAAAGGCGAAAGCTCTACACGGGATATCACCGAGCAGGAATTGGCTATTACGCTAAAAGAAGAATTTAACTTAACTCGCTAGATATATGTTCTTAAAATGGCTGTAGAAGCCTAGTGTCTTACCGGCATATTTATTCGCGAGTTCCTAAAACTTTTCTATAATACAAATCACCTTGCAAGTTCGCTGCCTAGTAGCCACTCAAAGAAACATAAAAAGGATGCTCTATGAAATTTATCAAAATATTCACGCTTACGTTAATTGGTTTTAGCATTAATGCACACGCAGGCCCCTTTACGGACGACATGGCAAAATGTCTGGTAAAAAATACCACGCAGGATGATAAAGAAGCGTTAGTAAAATGGATTTATGCCGCCATGTCGGCGCATCCTAGTGTCAAAGCCTTAAGTAATGTTTCCACAAAGCAGGGTGAAAGTTTAAACAAAGGCGCTGCCGATCTTATGATGGAGCTATTGACCCAACGTTGCAAAGTCGAAACCCAGCAGGCTATTAAAAATGAAGGTGAAACTGCTATTCGCGCTAGCTTTCAAATTCTTGGTCAAGTTGCTATGCAAGATTTGATGGGCAATCCTGCCGTTACCAAATACATTGGCGGCATTACAACTTTTGTGGATAAAAAGTTACTTGAAGAAGCTTTTGGTCAAAGAACTCCTGATGCTAGCGATACAAAATCCACCGCAACGGAATCACCTGCAGTAGAAAAACCAGCAGAACAAGATGAAAAAACAAAATAAATATATTGCTGTGAAAATTGACGATTAAAACTGTTCGTTTTGATCACAACCTTTTCGTAAATCGTTCTGAAAGAGTTATAAATTTGAAAAATTTTACAGAAGTTAATCCGCTATCGCCAGAACTTTTTGCCGCGCGCAAACGTGCAAAATTATTGTGCCAGCAGCTAAATGCGTTGCGAGCGGATCAACACAAAGCACGCAAGGTTATTTATAAAGAATTATTTGGGAAAGTATCTTCAGCATACATAGAACCTAATTTTTTTTGCGATTACGGTAGCAATATATTTTTAGGTGAGAGTTTTTACGCAAATCATAATTGTGTAATTTTGGATGTTGGTGAAGTGCATATTGGCGATAGAGTTTTATTCGGGCCTAATGTTCAGCTTTATGGAACTACACATCCACTTGACCCAGTAGAAAGAGCTTCCGGTAAAGAATTCCATGCGCCTATTGTTATTGGTGATGATTGCTGGATTGGCGGCAGCGCCATTATTTTAGCGGGCGTCACTATTGGTAAGAATTCAATTATTGGTGCTGGTAGTGTGGTAACTCGAGATGTTCCCGACGGTGTTGTGGCGGTGGGAAATCCATGCCGCGTACTGAAGCCAATCGATGGTGAAAGTTCCAAGTAGTATGAGTTAACAATAAGGGTAAAAATAATTCTTCAATTAAATTACTTTTGTATAAGGTGACCAAGATGAATGTAAAAAATAATCGGTTAGTGTTTGGTTTTGCTTTAGGCTTTTTTTTGGCTTCCACATCTTATGCTGAAGATGCCACACAAACATTTAAATGGCCCAAAGGTCAAAAAGCGGCAATCAGTTTGTCTTATGACGATGCATTAAATTCGCAATTAGATCACGTAATTCCGACTTTAAATAAATACGGTTTGAAAGGCACTTTTTATCTGCAATTAAATAGTTCGACGATTGACCAGCGTTTGCCTGAGTGGCGCGCTGCCGCTAAAAAAGGCCATGAGCTGGGCAATCACACTTTGTTTCATCAATGCTCTAAGTCTGGCCCGGGCCGCGATTGGGTTGAGCCGGGCCGCGATCTGGATAAATTAACTGTAGCCCAAATGAAAGATCAGGTTTTACTTGCCAATACTTTTTTGTATGCAATTGATGGAAAACGTGAACGTACGTTCACCGCGCCTTGCATCGATAAAAATGCAGGCGGACAAAATTATATTGATGCTGTGAAATCAGAATTCGTCGGAATAAAGTTAGAAGGCGGTGGCGTTGCGGCGGATATGAGTAAATTTGATCCCTACGACGTAGGCGTTTATTTTCCAACGGGTGTGACGGGGCAACAATTAATTGATATAGCCAAAGAAGCCGCCGTAAAAGGCACTATGGCGAATTATACATTTCATGGCGTTGGTGGCGATCACTTAAGCGTGACGGCAGAAGCCCACGAAGAATTTATTAAGTACCTCGCTGCACACAAGGATATTTATTGGGTGGATACTTTTATTGAAGAAATGAAATACGTAAAAACGCAGCAAAAAAAGTAATGTAAGTATTATCTTATTAATAAAGGCAGCTTCGGCTGCCTTTATTATTTCAAGCAGGAAAAAAAGGAAAACGTGAAAATGGATTGGCGCCGAATTCATTATGGTATACATTTGCCGCCTGCTGCATAAGAGCACTTCACCTCTTATAGCAGTTGGGTGTTGATAGTGGAAACCATAAAACTTATTCCTAAGGATATAAAATGAAGTTAAAAATAACGTTAATAGGGCTCATCGTTGTACTTTTACAAGGCTGTGCTGTAGGTCAGAGAACTGTTTTAAGTCAGGCAGATAGGGGCAGTATCAAGAGTGTCGATTTATACAATCTGGTAATCCAGGACGAAGTTCGTCCAGCCGTAGACATATCCAATGTTGCAGGGGCTATGGGTGGTGGTTTAATTCCCGCGTTAATAGATTCATCTATCAATAAAGGTAGAAGCTTATCTGCACAAGATGTGGCCGAACCACTTTTCTTTGCAACGGACTCTGTTGATTTCCGCAAAATGCTCGCCAAGGAAATTAACACTTCTGTAACTTCTCTTTATACCTTGAGGTCACAAAAAGATGTGGCTGAAACCAAGCTGCTAAGTGATCCGGATTTAATTGCAAAAATTAAACAGTTAAATGAGGGTGAGAATTTGCTTTACACCTCAAGTTTTTACAATTTGATGGAAAATTCAAAATCAATAAAAGTGGAAACCGTTGCATTTGTTTTCAAGAAAAGCGCTGCAGCGAAATCAGGTAAGCCAAAACCCATTTATTTTAACCGTTTAGCTTATATTTCTGAATCGGTAGGTAACGGTGGAGCAGATTCAATTGCAGCTTGGGCAAAAAATAATGGCGAATTATTTGTAAAAATATTAAGCGACGGTGCGGCAGAAATTGCTCAAGTACTTAAATATGATTTACAAAATAGCGTCCAGTTTGAATGCAATAAATTAGTAGCAGCAGATATATTTGGTCTCAACGGTGCAAAATTCAACATTAAATCGATATTGGTTGAGCAAAAGCCAACGCGAGCTGTTGTTCGTAATAGTGCCGATGGAGCACTTTATTCTGTGCCAGGAACTCCTGTACCGTCTAAAAAACTCAATAAAAAATGCAAACAATAAGCTTGAATAAAAGGAATCTATTATGAAAAATATTAACTATTTATTGGTAGCGTTGCTCAGTCTAAGTGTGACTCCAGCTTTTGCAAAAGAAGCAAAAAAAGTCGATGAGTCTGTTATCGAATATCAAAAAAAAGCGGTGAAAACCACTGTTGTAGATAACAAAGCAAAGGCTAAGAAGAAAGCTGCAGCCGCTGCTTCGCAAGCAACTGAGGATGTACCTACAGTGACATCGTGTCAGGTTCAGTTTGAAGCGTTTCAGGATCTCCGTTTAAACAAAGATACTGTAGGCACAAATTTTTCCAAAGCATTAACGCCGTCAGGTCTTGATATTTGGTTAAACGATGCTGAAGCCGATTTGTGGCGTGGCAAAGTTAAAACTAGCAGCGGTAAAACTTTGGTTCTAAAACCAAAGCTTGAGCGCTTGTACACTTATGCCGAAAGTATGAATTTACACGGTGTTATGTCATTAAGTGTTGATTTTTTGCTAGATGGTAAATTGCTCGAAACACGTAAATATCGTGGTTTGGGTTCCACTGCAAATGCGTGGAATGCTGAGCATGAATATTACGATGCCTTGAGCTATGCCGCCCATGAGGCCATGCCAAAAGTATTGAAGGATATTCCTTCTGTTTGCGCAAAAACCAAATCGTAAAATAAAAAGGTGTTACAA
>Ga0247741_1001531_pt1 | contig 12817 bp, 8 predicted proteins | sample UWRJL213509R2_FD_180945 | JGI IMG/M metagenome (GOLD analysis project Ga0247741, IMG submission 180945) | Plant litter microbial communities from Arlington Agricultural Research Station in Wisconsin, United States - UWRJ-L213-509R-2 | ecosystem: Environmental > Terrestrial > Plant litter >... | reverse complement strand
CCGTCAGCTGGACCATGTTTTATCTTCAGCGACGCAGCGCTCGTCCTAGTCACGAGAAAGAGGCGCGTCAGTAAACGGATGAGCTGAGAAGATGTTGCATACACACCTGTATTCGAGCGTCGACTCCCATCACCCTCAGTCGCTTCCTCTTTCGAACCTTGGAGTCCGACTTTGTTTCCGATTGGGGCGTATATTTGACAGCATTCAGGCGCGAGGTCGAGGCGAAAGAGATTGACGTTGCAGTGGTTATAACATTTGACGCCAAATTTAGTGAATCAGAGGAGATATTAGTTCATTACACTGAGGACAAGTAAAAGGCAGAACATACCTGGGCCGCATTATTGGAGTGAACCTAGGGACCACGGGAGAGTGATGATCGAGTAGTAATCGTGTTTGTTAGAGCTCATACAAACACGTAGGGAACACAGAATGTACTACCTAGTTTTATATACTCTACGATAAAATGATGAGTAATCAACTAGAATATTCTCGGTAAAACTACACGAGGCTGGAATCCCAACACGCATTCACTCGATGGCCTCGATAATCCTTTCTCTCGGGAACAAGAGTCTGAAGAGGATAAGGCTTCGCAGATTCATGAGACCGGATGTTAGAAAGATATGAATTGAACGTGGCTTACCCTTCAAGTGTTACCAGCCAACTAGATGCGTGGACGAAGTGGCAATGGTCACCGACGCCGGATATGGGACGAAGTTGCTAACTTGAGGGGAATTTGTGTGTTCGAGGGAATACAAACAAGATAGACGGTGAACATGGGACTAGAGTTGGTGAGCAGATGCAAAAGATGAGGGCCACGAGACACACCAAAGCGAGAAGATAAACGGGATCGATCTCAATGGGGACCGGTTCCATGACGAGCCGAACGACTTGAAGAGAGGAGAAGGGATCGATGCAGTAATGACTGTGGTTTCTCTTCGCCGCTCGAGATCGGCGAATGAAACCAGTTATATGATTGTTGAAGAAGGGATCAAATCTCATCGAAGGACGAGACTTACGATGGCGCAAAAGCTGGATTCAGACTTGACAGTAGCTTTCACGAAAGAAAGAGAGCTGTTTCAGTATTTATGGAAGGTAGTACGCGCCGAGGCTTTGAATGGCTGATGTCGAACGTTGAGAGCCAGGGAAGAGTCGTCGCGGAGGGTGGGCCAACGCCGCTATTTTGACCAGATTTTCGCGTGGCTGACGTTTGAACGTGTTGCTGCGCTGAGAGAAAGTTGAAGGATTGGGGAATGCATAGAAACCAGACCCGAGAGCGTTGATGATGGCTTTGGATGAGTGAGCGCCAACTGGAATCTGTGAAAGGAAAGGGCAATGAGATTCACGAAAGAAGGGAGGGGACGGAATGGGATGTACCATGTTGCAGAGGAGGACAGGATTCGACTAGACGAACAGGGAGGCTCCATAAGAAAGGTTTGGGCCGAGGAAACTCATTGTGCCAGGTGCGAAATACGCCGCGACTTCGACCTGGCGCTGACCAGCTTCATGGCGGACAAGATGTCGTCGTAGGGCTGCTCCGCGAGTATTTGGGGACGTGTTGACCGAGCCGAGGAATCCTCAGGCAGTGTTGCGCCAGGCCTGGTTTTGAAGAGAGTGTCGGCGTAAAATTACTCGTCGCCCCGCTGTTGTTAGGTTTTCCTTTCAATGCGCTTCGGTGCCGGGGCCTTCGAGTTGCGCGCCAGTCAATGTCCTTGTCGAAATGGGTGGCGAAAAGCAAGATCGTCCACACGAACCGGCCCGCACGAACCTAAATTTGGGCTTCCCATGACGTCACAATCCACTTGCACCTCAGTACGGCCTCGATTGGACCCTCGAAGCACATCATGATCACATAGGGCAGTGCTGCCCAGGATTTGAAAGCCAAGGAATATTCATGGCCCTCTTCTACTGACCTTAACATAATCCAATTATCAATTGCCATTGACAGGTTACTTATCTATGGAGTTGCGTACCGTTGGATAACGCAACTACACACACAGGGCCGCAATGAAGCGCTCGTGGCGTCCAAGGAAGTTATATCCTCCAGTTTATTTCTTACACAATCGTTAATTCCAGGGGCCCAATTATCTTCCCTGCATAGTCAAATTTGTACAGAACGCCAAACCGTCGCCATCCTAATGTCATATTGTTCGTCATCCTTCTTCTGCGTCGGTACCAGTCAAACTATATTATATCAAGTCCTGTACATATTTTTAAGTGTTTTGACACCTATCCAGGTATTGTTGCGAATATTGTAAATGGCAGCACATATATATGAACACACCAAACAAGGTGGATATAAATGAAACGATGAAAGCATCCTGCGTAAAGTCTCCTTTGGTCAACATTAGCCAGGTTACTTGCAACTCGTTCACTACACTCGAGAAAACCCAAAAATAGACCCCAACTTAGTATCGAGACCTCGATGCATGGTCAACTACCGTCAGCCTAATTAATGAGGGTCGAGAGGCTATAGTGTCGAAGTCGACATCAATACGAGCGGCCAGTGAGGTCGAAGCAGATAATATGCGTCCACTTTCTAGGTTCACGCTCCATCGTCTAGTTTCCTACCAGCTATTCATAGAGAGGTGACTTCGACCGATTTGCGGGTGGGTCCTCGTCCTATGCGAGATGTTTTAGTTCAGAGGAAAGGCGCGGAAAGAATGAGGAGGTTGTAGTATGTACGCATTCGAACTCCAATAGCAATCCCTCATGGTATGCATCCTTTTTCGGTGTGTGTTATAGTCAGCCATACAAATTTCTAAATGAAGCGAAGGATATATCAATTTCGTTGTGAAGTCATACTCTGATCCGATCGAAACTCAAGCGGAGTCAGAGGTGGGGGAACCGATGAACGAGAGAAAAAAAGAACATACCTTAGGCCATGTTAACTTCGATAACCTTTAATGCAAATCCCTCTAGGAAATAAGTAGGTCAAAAGGGGGAGTAGGTGGATTTTAGCGAAGCTTACTCATGACTGGCCATCCAGAAGCCTTGATGAACTGGGTGCTATCCGTCATTATCCAGCGCGATACGAGATAGATTCGCAGATACAGAAGATCGAAAACGTCAACATAGGCGACAGCATTTAGATATCCACTGATAATGTGAGTCGTGAGTTTTTACCCAAGCCCCAACTTTACGGTATACAGGGCGTACATGTGAAAATGTTTGGTACCGGGGCTGGGTGGAATCGAGGTTCAGGTCCGAATGTGACATCGACCCCAATGTTGATGCGAAGCCGCCACATAGACAGATGTTTTGAGACGGTGAGTTTTCCCGTCGACAGCGGGGTCCTAAAATTCTAGTTAGTCCCGTAAGTTGACATAGAAACTGGGATGATGGATACCTCGCCGTCCAGGGCAAAGCGTCAGGCTCTAGTCCGTCCTCGATTCCACCTTTCATCGTCTTAGATTCTTGCAGCCGTTCGTGGATGGGGCAAGTTTGACCCAACTCGCAGAGTCGAAGGTGGATCTCGGTTCTGGGTCAAATAGAAGTGTTAGAAACAAGGCAGGGAAATTTCATTGTAATCTATACTCACTGGCGTTTGAGCTTGAACAAAAAAAGGCATCTCATTGCATGCTTCCGCGTCGAATCCAGGCGTCCGGCAGCCCGTTCCTCGAGTATCGTCCACTATTGTTTGAAGAATTTTCCGACTTGAGGGTTGGAAGTAGATAAGTCAGAAGCGAGGTGAATTTGATCACGCGTAGCTAATCTGAGCGAGGTAACAGAGAAGTTAGATTATTAGACCGAGAGAAAGAAAGACAAAGAACGCACAGTGAATCCAGCTAGGACTTCCTCTGGGGAACGAGTTGGGTTTGAAGGAGAATCTTCGCGTGTAAATTAGACTAAGAAGTAGAAGCAATCGGATTGCAGTGAACCACACCCCCACGCCCAAAAAGACGGCCTCGATGAACCATGGACAGTCCATCAGCTAAAGTAGGCGGGATTTCTCCATAAGCGATGCTGCTTTGTCCAGGGGAAGTACTCGGAGGTATTGCGAAACCAATGGGCGCCGGAAGTGAGGCAAATTGACTGGCCATAATGGAGAGGATAGAGCTGGGCGGGGAGGATATGCTGCAAGACACCATCAGGTTTTCAGCACAGCTAGAAATTGGGGCCAAGGCACCGATGCAATGCATTGAAAAGACTAGGACTAAGGAGGCCTTGAGGCCGATGGCTGACAGGTCGGTGTTTTCGGCCGGGCAGCTGCCAGTGTGTGATTGACGAGGTGCGTAGTCTGGCTATAGCCAATCGATCCATCGTTCAGAATCGTAGACGTCTTTCGATGTGATTCGTGTCTAAATTAAACCTGTGTTGACTTGCACCTCAAAACGAAATGAATTAATGAGTGAAATATTTGGTGATATTGATAAAATTAAAACAAGTCACTCGCTCCGCGGTGGTCTTCGCGCTTTAAGTTCCAGGCCCAACTCTTAAGGCTTCGGGTTAATGTGCGCCTTAATGCCCTGCAGCCCGGAGCAACTGAGAGGCAAGATGGAGGATTGAAAAGGACAGAAAAATTAAATTGATGTTGAGACAACCGATTTATATGGATTCTGGAACGTCTGTTTCAGTTCCAAAAACAATGAGTAAGGCTGGGCGCTAAAACATTTTCGAGAAAACATGTGCATACGAAAGTTCGTCATCTGGATATAGTATTTGTAATAATAGAAATAAAAATGAAGTGTCATATTTGTACTTTGGCAGTGCTGCACAGGTTCAAGGGCACGTGTATGTCAGCCAGCACCCAGTAGTGAGAGTAATGCAAACACACCTTCAACGCGAACCTCTTACTCGTCCACCCCCACCCATAGTAGACTCGTTCACGATATCTTCCAAAATTTCTACATGCACTGATCTGAGCTGCTATACACCCTCTTGATTCAGGATGGCTTACCCTGCTGGATCCAGTGGAAGTACGTCCGCACGGCGGAATCAGGTCGCTCATAACCACTACCATAGTTCGTCAGGTATGCCAGAGCTCCCATATATTATCATCCTGATTATACTTAACTGCACTCTTAGCATCCGTTTTGGATCACGCTAAAAACACCACTATCACAAATAGTCAAATCTATACAAACTGTACCCAGATACAAGTTCGTAGTAAAGGTATGCAACAAATTCCTGAACGCTCGATCTTTTAGGCCAACGGGTACCTATCAATCTAGGACTAGAGAATCTTATCACAAACTCCGCAACGGGCGCAGTCTACAACTCCCTAGAGCGACAGCAACTCGACGCGCCCAAATGTCATCCCAACACTCGCGTCGCCGTAATCAATAGGATTATCGACTGGCTACTTGGGAAGATCGAATTGGACGCTCTGATTCTATGGCTCTATGGTGCCGCAGGAGCTGGAAAGTCGGCCATCGCACATTCGTTTGCTGAAATATGCGAGAAGCACGGATGGCTCCTGGCCACCTTTTTCTTCTGGAAGACAGCGGCGGAACGTAGCAACATTACTCGATTTGTCGCCACCATCGCCTATCAAATTTCTTGTGCAATTCCCGACTCACGCTCGCACATTGAAACCGCTGTGGACGCCGACCCAATGATTTTCCACAAATCCATCGACACCCAACTCGGGAAGCTTATCATTGAACCACTCCGTCGCCTTCACTCTACTGGATTCGACTTGAAGAACTCCCCATTTTTCATTATCGTCGACGGCCTAGATGAGTGTCAAGGAACTGACATACAATCTGGGCTCGTGAAGTCGCTGATGGCTGCATTCCGTGATTCTCCACTCCATATCCGCATTCTCATCGCCAGCCGTCCAGAAGTCCACCTTCAATCCACTTTTAATTCAACCTCTATCCAACCTCATCTCTCACGTCTTGCTCTCTCTGGCGAATACTCCCCAGATGAAGATATACATCGATTCCTCAAAGATTCATTCGATAAGATTAGATGCGAACACCCCCTCGCCTCATACCTTCCATCCCCCTGGCCCTCGGCCGACGTTCTTCACGAGCTCACCCAGAAGTCATCGGGTCAATTCATCTTTGCTTCGACGACGGTGAAATATGTCGGTGGAAACCCTCACCAACTTCCACATCGTCGGTTAGATGTCATTCGTCGTCTCCAGCCTCCCAAGGGTGAGAAGGATATGCCGTACGCGGAGCTGAATTCCTTATACTGCCATGTACTCTCTAATGTCGACAACATTGAAGCGGTTAAGCTAGTCCTCGGGACCTTGATCGTTGTTAACCGAAGGTCAGAAGACGTCGGTAGAGAGATTGACTCAACACACGAAATGGACTCATGGCTCTCTTGGCAACCTGGCGAATCAGAAGCTTGCTTAAGCCAGCTCGCTTCCCTCATTGAATGTGACGTAGATGGCAGGATAGCTATTTCGCATGCCTCGCTGTCGGACTTTCTACTCGATCCCTCTCGATCCCAGCAATTTTACCTATGTCAAAATTCCTTTCTGGGCGACAGTGCAGCTCGTGGGTTGTGCCATCTGCGCCAGGGGCAGTGTAAAAAAAATGGTGTGTCAATTCTACCCTCTCGGAAGTATATTCTCCAAGTGCTAATCTGCAACATGTTCCACCCCAGATTTGTCCCGGTACATGTGGGTCACTACATACTGCATTAAGGCTGGCCCATGCTGCACCTCTCAACTTCGAGAAGAACTCAGTCAACTATCATTCCAGATTCTCCACAGAGTCGGTGAAATATCCGAATGGACGGACGAATTTTGGTGGTTGTCGGAGGCAATCATCACAATGCTGGGCCAGCAGGTAAGCCATGATTATTTAAACTGCGGTGAATCAGTTACCAACTGACAACAGAATCTTGGGGAGCAATTCCCTCATCTCATATCTGACCTCCAGGCTGTCTGCCTTCGAAGAGTGTCTATCTCCCATAAAAGTCTTATGTCACTGATCTACAGGGTGCAACACTCCCACATCTTTCAGGCTGAGGCCTCAGTTCCCGCTTCGGTGGCTCCCCTCATGGTTGATACTGAATATGATGAGCCTTATCACCGGATTTTCAAGATATTATTCACAAAGCACCCCCAATACCAATGGCTTGAATTTACGGTGCGGCATTACACAATAGTTTCTGAGTACTATATGGAGATCTTGGAACCACTGTAGGTCTTCGGTTTCAAATCCTGTTATTCATGTGCTGATCACTGCCACTACTCTAGCATCTGTCGGAGTGCTGATGAGTTTCACATGGCCAAGGACAATAAAAAGCGAAAACATTCAAAACACCTGTCGGTTTTGCTCTACGTTGTCCATGTTCTCCCTCAAGCATGCAAAGCTGAAGACATTCTGCAATATATCTTTGTTCCAAACTGTACTGAAGGCTGGCGACGTCCACGTAACTTTCATGCAGATTTCACTCCGGATGGGTGGAATGATCATATCATTCAACCCGCTCGAGACGCCGTTCTCGATTATTACAAGGTGCATATGCGCCCAATATCTCTTCACATAGTGCTCGCGCTAAAAATTATTCAACCGAACTTCATTTGTTTTTCAGCGCTACGCAGAACCATCCAACGTCAAAGAGTACATGCGCGTCAACAATTTATCCTAGTTTCTGCTTATGTTTGGTTATTCATTTGCCAGATTTCCAATTGGGTATCCCTGCCACACCCCTGTAATCATAAGTTCACGCCGGAGTCTTCTGTGATATTATTACCTTACGATTTGAGGGAATCTTTGCGCCGGACGATACACTCTCCGATCCGAAGACGCCTGCGGGCTCGCGTGACTCTCGAAGGAAGTATATATTAAGGAGACCCTGCATCCGAAGGGGCGAGGATAAAATGAATTGGAGTTCAATATTATATTAGACATGTTATATTCCTCTCTTATTTCTACCTAAACAGTACTCAATGTGTATATAGAGTGAAGGATATACAAACGGTCAATCCGACGACTTCACTTACGCAGAGGCTTGGTTGCTTCGAGAAAGACCCCCACGACACATTGCCGCCTTGTTCCACGAGTTCCTAGGTCTTGATGTATCGGAGAATCAAAACCTTCGAGTAGGGGAAAGTGGTAAGTATTGAGTCTAATGTTCCCATCGAACATATGTACAACGTACTTACAGAAACCTCGGCACTGAACGAAGACGCGACGGTACGATAACACCGCCATATCTAGTAAGTTAAGTGAGCATGAATCAACGGATGTCGCAAGGAGAGAGCTATTGGATACACGCATCAGTAACCCGTCGCAATTCTTTGAGCTAACGACAGAAGAATTGAAGGTAAGAGAAGAATAATGATCCAGCAATTCACTTACTGTGCGCGTAGTCAACGAGATCAACAAGTACTTCTTGGTGTTGTATTTGACCCTCCCGCTCTGAATCGTTATTTTCCTATGAACTGTCGACGAGAAGGAAATATCTTAGCGGCTGAAGGTTTAGGTTTGGATGACGACGTCCATACCATGATTCAGTTCCGATCTCCAGGCAAAGTCCTTCGCCTCCCGAGTGTCCAGTGATTTTGAGGTGGAGTTGAAATTTCGAAACTAGGTTTCAACCGTTAAGCTGGATGAACGATGGAAATGTTCCGAACCTGTCGACTCGAATATCAGTATAAACTAAAGGATATATGCGCCAACAATTTAAAAGGAGAAACAGATCCTGTCGGAGTATCCGACGCGGAGCAACCGACGAGGAGTCTCGGTCAGTCATCTCCTCAAACTTAAACCTCCGTACGACGCTGACGGTAGCCAGTACTAAAACATACCCTTATTTTATCTCAACGAACAGTCCGACCGCCATCTGTTGATTTTCTCCTCACCAGCGGCGTACCCATCCTCCATCGTGAATAGCCTGATGCGAAGTGAGTTTAAAATCGTCAGCGGTGTTGTTGAGGAGAATGCACCATTTTTGATCTTCAATGGCGCGGCGCTCGTGCTGGTTGCTAGAAAGACATGTTAGTGAAAAGGACGAACTAAAGAATCAGAGGCTATCGCATACCCACCTGTACCCTGTTTCCCAATTCATACTGTGCTCAGTCGCCTCATTCGATTCTCGCACTCCGCTGATCCTCTTTGGGCATTCTTGGAGTCCAATTTTGGCCCCGACCTGAGAGTCTGGATGTAAATAGCTTCAAGGCGCGATGTCTAAGCGAATTTGATCGAATTTTATGGTGTTTATAACGTATGGCGCCTAAAAGAGGGAAGCAGTAGAGATATTAGGTTGTTGAACAGTGGATAAAAAAGCCAGGAAGTACCTTTGGTCGCACCGACTTGATGACTCCAAGTTTCATTCTTTCAAGAACTGGGTAGGAAGAGGATCAGTCTTCAAGTTGCTAGAGCGAATCCCGAAAGCATAGAGATATAGAAAGACATACCATTCAAGTCTGTTTGGCTAACTTCGACTAAGGGGTAACTGCCGCCTGCGCTGGATAGAGGAAAGCTATCGAAACTCGAACGAATGTTTGCGAGAATGCGGGTAAAGATACGTGGACCTTGGAACTAGAATTTGTGAGAAGAGTGAGGGAAGATAAAAGTCGTGAGACACACCAAAGCGAGAAGGGAAAACGGGATCAATCTCAATGAGCCAATTTTATGATGAGCCAAACGTTCCATCGTGACGCGAGAAGAGAAGGAGGGATCGATGTGGGAAGGACCTGAGATCTGTTCAGTCCTTGATATCTGCGAGTGAAAGCATTGGTAAAATCATCAAGGAAGGGGTTGACAAAGGACACGACTTACCATGGCGCAAAGGGAGCGAACTTGAAAGCTTGACGGGGAGGTTTCATGAGAGCAAGGGAGCCATTGAGTAATCTGAGGGAGGAGTAGGTGTCAGAACTCCGAATTGGTTGACGTCGAGGATTACAGAGGAGAGTCCTCGCGAAGGGCAGTGGATCCAAATCAGCGCTGCTACATTAGCCAGGTATTCCCGAGTCTGGTGTTTGAGCAAATCAGGCCCCGCAGCGAGTAGGTGGGAAGATTGAGGGAAAGCGTAAACTGGCAACGTGACAGGAACTGAGGGGTGTTGATTTCAACTTTATGTGTGTTGAGTGCTAGCTGGAATCTGACATGAAAAGGCGATGAGATCAGGGAAGAAACTGAGGGGACGGAACGGGAAGTACCATATCGCTGAAAAGGATTCGATTCGATTGTACGGTGAGGGAGACCCCATGAAGTCAAAGGTACCCGTGCATATTGAAAAGGAGAACAGGCTGAGGAGAGGCATTGAGCTCGTGCGGGATCATGGACTCGACATGACGTGGATTCATATTGAAAGAAACAGTAGCGTCGTGCATAGCTGCGAGTGGTCGACCGTTGAACGTTGAATGCGCTGCCACCAGACGACCGACTGGCGTTCCATATGCAGCCCTACTATCCCTGACCCACACATCAACCAGGACCCACCTTTCGACCAGTCACACCTTGTCACAGGCCAAAAAAGGCTTGAGTTCAAACTCAGCACGGGCTGTAGTCTGTAGATCGTTTGCCAGTTAAAGCTCCGACACGTCATCTGTCGGCCTGCGTGACAGAGGCCTATTTTTCGATGTCATTGTCCCCACCACTTTATATTAAAAAAAGACCACTATTGTACTCAGAATATTGCCTAGAGAACATATACGAAGTTTGAGCTCAATTGGACGCAGTTTGGTGAATATATTTGAATTGGTCGAAAGGTGGGTCGTGGTCGATGTGTGGGTCAGGGATAGTAGTTGTCTTTTGTCGCTAACTTTGGATGTCGACTCGGGGTTGGTTCCCACGTCATCGCGCCGACGGCCCGCACCTCCACCTCACGACTGAGCCGCGGCGCTCAAGACACACTTCGGTTTGCAAAAACACCTACTGCGAGAAAATGCCCTGAACCTGGAAACAGAGAAATAATAACAGAGTAAATCTGTATGCTGTGGCATCGACGTCGATGGAATCAGCTGGTACTTATAAGCCATGGATGAACCAAGACTTCGTGCATACAAAGATGAAGACCCAGTCATGAATTTGTCAGATAAAATAAGAATATTGAGTATAATCACGAGAGAATCTGTGCTTGGATGTGGAAGAGTTGACGTTATAGGCCATGTCTAGTATAATCGGGGAAATTGCAGTCACCAAGATTGGTACTGTACTGTACCATTTCATTCAATTCGGCAGGCATCGTGACCCGTGACGGACCTACCGAAATTTTGGTTTCGGCAGACGCCAAAAGTGGCCGTGACACGGCGACAATTTTCGGCAGTCTCCCGCCGGAGGCCGCGAAAAATTACGCGTATATGTTTGCCATGGAAAATAATTTCGGCAGGTCCACCTTAGGCGCCGTGACGACCGTGACATTTCGGTATTTGGAAGGCCCCCGTGACGCGTGACTGCCGAATTGAATGAAATGGTACAGTATACGGTAGAGCTGAATAAATCTCGATGGCTACCTGCTACTTTACTGGCTCAGTCGCCACAGAAGACGTAGAATCGTACCCTCCAACTCTTCAGGAGAATGCACTGATGAAGCGAGACCTGATTCTGATTACTCCGTCAGCGGAGGTCTGGGTGAATCTGGCTGGGGTTGAGGGAAATTCTCAATGCATTCAATTTTTGATCTAGAGTAACGTGTATATAGCGGAATAATTTTGTGGGGTTAATTTGACTACATTGAAATAATTGGGGAAAGGAGGTAGATATGGGGTTCATCGAGAGTCAGCTATCTGTTACAAGCCTCGAAACGGCAGATGTTTCGACTATGGCAAGGCTGGTGGTGTGACAAAAGGAACGCAAGCACAACGGCCATGACGGCTTACAACAGCTTCGGTCAAAAGTTTGAGATTTTGGACTGTTGTTATTGGAGGGGAGGACGCCCATAGATCCCTGTCGTCACGAAAGTCAATAAGTGCGCGAGCATATATATCCAACAGATGAACAGAAACCAAGACCAGAAATACGGCAAAGGCGAGCGCTTCGTCAATTAAACCATCACCGGCGATGACTCGTACCTTCGCCAGAAATCAATGTGATAGAACCTAAACGCAACCTCATGCGAATATTGTATCTCATCCAACGCTCTCCGACCGCCTCCTCCGCGCTGACCACATGCTTGTTCACCATGGTGCCGTCACCAACATATAACAGGCTCGGCGGGGAGTTCGAGGATAATCCAAGTGTTGTCATTGGTACGAAACCACCAGATAGGCCGGCTGATGTGACGACCTTGTTTGTGAGACTCGGTATCGGGACCTTGTAGTGGAAGCAAAGTCACGTCAACTACGAGTATAAAACTTGCGAGAACAGGCCGTAGAATCGCACTAGAGAAAGAATCTACGCACAATCAACCTCATCTTCATCATCTTCATTTTTTATGAGACATTCTTCAAGGACGCAGAATTGAAGGGTATCGCGGAATTGGGGCCGGTAGCAATCCTATGGTATGAGACGGATGTCAATGAAAAAGCACAGAGAGAAGGGTTGGAAAGCATATACTGACGCTTGAACGCAAATGCTACCTTATATTGTCCCTCCTCTTCGAATTTCGCTTTCGCCAGTCATGAAGCGTACTCGGAGCAACTTGGTGGTTGCAGATCAGCCGTGCACATGCACGAAGTCCTGAGAAAAGTATTGAAACTCGTATTCATTTCGGGTGTGTCGTGAGGCCTCTTATCTATCTGAAACCGAAGGCAATGTCAGCGGTGGTGGAATTGGAGGTGAGAGGGTGAAAAAATGTACCCTAGGTCTCGGTAACTTCACTGACCTCGACCTAACTCTCTTGGAAAGAAGTAGTCCAAATGGAAGAAGAATATTTGAGGGCAGGTATGCAATAGGGCATCTGTGGAAGGAAAAGTTGATAAGATTGAAGAACGAAGCAATGGGACGGAAGTACCATATCGCAGAGG
>Ga0247741_1001530_pt1 | contig 12818 bp, 13 predicted proteins | sample UWRJL213509R2_FD_180945 | JGI IMG/M metagenome (GOLD analysis project Ga0247741, IMG submission 180945) | Plant litter microbial communities from Arlington Agricultural Research Station in Wisconsin, United States - UWRJ-L213-509R-2 | ecosystem: Environmental > Terrestrial > Plant litter >... | reverse complement strand
GATAGCGGTATACAGGAGCTTAGGGAGGGAAAAGAGGATATGCTGCGAGGGGTGGGATGGGAGGCATTGAAGGCGTTGTGTGTACGAGACTGGCTATTGCGACTAAGGGTCCTCGCGGCGAGGAGGAGTTGCCATGACATGCTGCCAGATCAGGCAGGGACGGGACGGACTGCAGATGAGGATATCGAGGATCTTGCAGGTCAACCAAAGCCGCAACATCAAACGAATTTGGTCGTAAGTTGGATTGGCTGGGTGTGTGCCAGAAAAGAAAAGAAAGCCATCCACTCTGAAGGAATGGATGAGTGGATGACTCGGAAATGGTAGTAGGAGCTGGAGACATACCGAGGTTATTGTCGCAAGTCAGACGCGCCACCAGAACCCAGAGCCCCAAAATCCAAGTATCCATCACTACAGTGTTCAGCCAGTTCTTGTACCTGGCTCATGTCTTGCGTCTACAGGTCCGAGAAGCAGACACGCCCGATGTTGCGGCTGAAGAGGGCTGAAGGGGACGCATCAGACAGGAGACGCTTGCCGAAGCACATGATGCATGAGGAACTCGGATTACCTCCACGGAGGTGGGACAGGTCGTGTGTGAGACCATCGGGTCAACGCGAAAGAAATCCAAGGCTGTAGCTCTACGTCATAAATCCAGGAGAAGCTTTGATGAGTGCGATTCAGCAGACTCGTCCGCCGAAACGATGTAGTTTAGGGCAAGCGAGAATCTGTACCTTCCCGATTCGGATCACGAACTACCCGAAGACGGCGATAAGATAAGATTCCCTCTTATATCACTACTATACCACGTCAACTCTTCATGACTGGACTGCTGGCTGTGGAATCCTGTAGTCCTTGCAGGTTCAGATACTTGACTAGCGTAATTAGCGATGGAAATGATTGACGCGCGACACCTAAACTGAGACGAGAAAGTGAACGTGCAAATGATCATATCAAACTCAACAATTCGCAAGAATCCACCTGTCAGTGCGCAGATAACTCGCAATACAAATTCATACTCATGCACAGTCAAAAGGCTTCGGGAGTGAATACGAGATATACAGGTAGGTTGTCTGAGCGATAAAATATTTAGTATGTTATATTCCGAAATACAAGCTTCAAATGATGTTATCGATTGCCTATACACCATCTGCCAGTGACCCACAAAGTACAGGGAAATATATCAACCATCGGGATCACTAGCTGACGATGTTGCTTACTCAACCACCAGTCGATGAATTCGAAGAATACAGTGCAAATTCACTGACAGAGTATTTATATCATTACTAGAAAGGCTATTCAGTGAAGCCGTGCTGTGAGCAGGGCGGAAGCCTGAGCACATGGGACATATACTTTATTAATTCATCGGTCATTGAATCGGACCTAAGTTCTACGAAAATGATTGCTCGGCGAACTGCATCTCGAGCTCGTAATGCACGCTTCCGAGACATTTTGAGGGTGGCTAGCGATAGAGTCGATACCCTACTTGTGGTGAGGTGAATGAATATGCGGTATTATTCTACTTGCGCAAGAGACTTGGTGCGTCGAATGCTGGAGTACAAACTCGCTGATTCAGAGCACTGAGTTCTCAACGCTGTCCACAGACTGAACTCGGATAGTCCAAAAGTCAAGTTCGATCATAGGCGAGGGCGTAAACAGGTCTGGTAATCGAACTGTGAATAGTGAAATCTCAATATCTAGGTCGAGGTAGACCTATTCGTTGGATAGATGAAGCCTAGTGGAACAAGAGGACTGCAAGCAGTATGGTACTTATCCAACGAAGCAAGAATATCACGATCTTCTCGTTAAACTAACCTGCCTGACTTAGCACCGAGCGATTAGTTTCCGGAAAGGAAAGATCTTGACTGCGTGGTCGCTCAGAAAGACCTCCCTAGGGTTGCCAATAGAGACGAGGACATGTTTGTACTGCATACCATGAACTAGTCCAAATCTGGCAAAATAAGCCAAATGGGGTTAACCACCTGAACTTTACGTGGTCGCTTCAAATCGTTTGGTGTTCAGAGAAGTGCAGCATTCATGGAACGCAAGATTTCAAGCTTAGCGGTCGATCCGACAGAGGATCTCACTAAAAAGAACAGATGATCCTGATCGAGTCCATATGTCATGAGCATACACGCGTAATACACTACGCAAGGAAGTTGTTACTCTCCTTACGAACTCGACCGTCTTTCTAGTGGTGCATTTGTCGAGATTTTGTATGAATATTATGCATTTATCCGCTCCTATTTGAAAATGGAAGAGTGGTGGTAGTCAGTGTACCAAGTCTGGACTCTATACCGAGGGTGGAGGATGCGGGGATGGAAACTCAATGGAATGGAGGTTTGGTCTGGGTGACTTTGCAATTATTTTCGAATTCCATCATCTTTCGTATTAATATATTCTTCCTACTACCTTTCTTTTCTCGATTCCGGAAAGATTCCAAATTGTACCCTCGCCACCCATCCGAAATCAGATAGTGATTTTAGTCTTAGCCATGGGAATGTCTTTGGAGGCCGACAAAATGCCAAAGCAATGATCAATTCGATTTGACTATCAATATCAACGGCATGATATACAAGCTGATATACACTGAGGAAAAGCTTGACCGCAGATTAGATACATAACGCACAGTCCGGTCAACAAGCATGTCAACTCTGGGTTCTACATGGCTTTAGATATTCCGAAAGTCTAGAGCCTTGAAGTCAGGGAATGTCTACAAAAGCCATCTTCGTCTAGAATCCATAGACCCGCGGAGTCTGGGACATTGGTCTGTGGTTTAGAGAAAGGGCGGTTGAGCCAACGATGGAAAGAGTGACGGTATTTGTTCCTCGTCCGCGAGGAGGCTTGGCGTCGTTTGCGGTTCAATATCGTCACATCCGCGAGAGTGTGGAGTCCAGTCTTCCAAAGTTGAACGTTTGCTAGGCGACATCCAATTATTTATTTGGCAGCGGCAGATATGGAAGGCTGTTGTGATGAATAGATGTTGTAGCGAGTGGGATTTGCAAGTAATCCGCTATGGCGACGTCAGACTCGGACGAGGTTGTACGATTAGGACGGTCAACGCTGAGCAGTGCTATGAATGCAAGTACGCATCAGAAAGCACGCTGAAAGAGTGTACGGAACTGGCGAATACTACTAAGAACCAACGAGGCCCAGGGTTACGGTAGCTCAGGCAGGAGGGTGCACGCCACTCTGGAAAACCAGATGGGGATTGTATGGTGACCAGTGAACATTCGAACGGCTGGGCATATACACGCTGAGCTGTTGTGCCGAACAGGCGTTGGGATCTGCGAGGTCTGCGTTGGACGATTTTTGACACTCTGGAATGCAAGCATTAGGACACACCTGGACCTGTCGTCGCAGAAATGCGTACATCAACCGAGCCCAAAAACCCGACACCTGGAACCTAAGTCTCGGCTCCACGCCACGCCATACCTGATACAACCCACTCCTGAAGGGGTAGCCATCACACCATACGTGTCCCGAGACGGCCATGTTTTCTTGTGCATAACCCTAGAGCCAATATCGCTGCGTCCTCCATGTTTTGAGGCTGATTCTACGTCATACTGCACGATGTGAGGTGGTAGGAGAGTCTGTATTAGTCCAGTGCACATCGACGAGAAACTTGGCAAGTTGAACGTTCGGGTAGAGAGTAGGTCGCCCACCCGATGATAACGACGAGGTCGTTGGCACAGAGGCGTCCTCCAGGCTCCAAGGGAATATCCAGAGACTGTTGTCCGTCGGGGGTACAGGGCTTGGGCTCTAGGCGTTCGAGAGTTGGATATGCGGGACATGGACACAGACTCGGCGCGTTCAGCTTGAGCCTGCATTCCGAGACTAACCCCAGGTCGACACTGGCGGTCGTGTAGAAACCAAAATGCACAACGCCCAAAACCTAACACGCCCGTTCAGAGTACTCGTTGAGAGAAGAATGGTTCCCAGAATCATTGTTCGACGTGGTCATGTTCGACAGTTGCAATCCATCTACATGGGCCAAGATCTCGACTTCCTGACGATCACGGGAGCGTGCCAAACGGTCCGGACGCCGATAAGATAAGATTCTGAAATTCAATGGTGATGCAGTTGTCGAGCTTTGCACGACCATCATGCATCTACCCGCTCCTCTTCAAAGACGTGCGATGAGTGGGTATCAGTGTACCAAGTCTGGACTAGGGGCGAAATCGACGGTAGAAGATATTGGGACGGAAATCAATGGACTAGAAGTATAGGCTACTTGACCTTGCGGACATATTCATATTCCATCGTCGTTCATGGTTTCCATCGATTTTTCTTGTGCTACATTTATTTACTTGATTTTAGAGAATACTCTATTAACTAGATGACACGCGTCGAGGCGACAACTTGTGCCTGGGGCAAATTCCTTGAGGCGATGTAGATCTGGATATGAAGGCAACTTGAAGAAACTGATATAATGTCTGTGCAGATGCGAGACATATCTATGCCATTGGACGGATGGTCGATATCGATAATTAAATGTAGTTGTTTCTATGTGAGCGTCATCCGCCTTCTAGAGTCAGTTCCTCTGGCTTCATACATGGAGTGTCGAGTTGAGCGTTGGGAGATTCATATCGACCAGCGTCGATACATCAACTGTGTTTTGAGTCTTAACACGTTGAAGGCCAATTTTTTAGGAGTCGAATGTTCACTAGGCGATATCCGATGGTGCCCTTGGGGGGGTCCAACGATGGATGTGATATGGTTTGCAGTGACTAGGCGTGGCAAGATGTCCGCCACGGTGACGACAGACTCGAACAACGTCGGACGATTGGGAGCAAATCGGGAGGGTAAATGTTGAGCAATGCCAAAAGGTTTGAGTCGCTTAAGTGTATGAAACCGGCAAATGTGACCGACGAAGATGTGGCTGATGAAGCCAAGGCTCAGAGTTATCGTGGTTCAGGCGGAGGAGAAGGAAAGGTGCAATCGATATCGTTCTGCCAGAACAGACTCAAACATGGGTTGGGGTTGAGTTGAATGGTGAACAGCGAGGCAGTAGCGGAGTTATTGTTCTAACCAAGCGAGACTGGCGTTGAACGATGTTGGAAAATCCTGCAGAAATGTATTTCTGAGAATCTGAAATACGAGTAGGAGAAAGCGGAAAGACATACCTGGACCTGCCCACGCGTTATCCGAACCCCGGCACCCGACACCCAAAACTCGGGTCTACGCCAAACTCATACCCCACACAGCCCTCTGCTAGACTCGGAGTGGTAGTAAATTACCAGGAAAATCGCGTCCGAGCTGTACGTGTCTTGAGATATGAAACTGGGTTTGCTTTCACGCGCCCGAACGTGAACACGTCGTCCGTGTTTTGAAACTATATCCATAACATCCTGCCTGTAGCAAAGTGGTGTGGTGGGAGAGGCGGTATTGGTTCATGGCCAGTCCACGTCCACGTCCACGGAGGGTAGTTCTATGCCATCTTGCACGTAGCCATGATGGGCCTTCCAGAGACTATTTCCGGGAGTGCAGAGCTCGAGTCGTTCGAGAGTTGAACATGTGGTGCTTGATTCGGACCTGGCGTGTCCACGAGCACACGTTCCGAGACTAGCTTTGCATCGACGTTGACACCGGCGGTCGTGGAAAAGAAACCGAAACATCCAACACCCAACTCGCCGATGGAGAGTCGTCAAGCAATATCTTGAACTTGAGAGAAGGTCCTCGAGCATTTTGGGAAATATCGTCCATCGTGAGGTGCGTTCAAAGCGTCGCGTTAGGCTTCGTCTTCATCGTTGGTTGTGCCGTTGTCATCGTACTCAAGCGGTCGTGTTCGATAGTCGCAACCTATCTGCACGGGCCAAGATCTCGAACAGGAAAGCCTGGCGCTGGAGGGGCAGGAACCGGTAGCTTGCACCGAGCTCGAGACAAGGAGAAGGAAGGCAACGATATACATCATTCAACGGAGAGGATCCATGTACGAGTAGGCAACGCAATGGAAGAACTGTTGCCAGGCTATGGCACTGGCGTCGAAATGAGGGATATATGAGGCATGTTGCGTTGGGTAATGGTGTTCGATAGCTTGAAAGGCGAGAGCAGTACATGGTGGCTCGGAGGAGGAAATGCTGCGAGATTGGAAGGAGATGGGACAGGAGGCATATGATGAATTGAAGGCGTTGAGTGAACGAAACCGGTGATTGTGGTTAGGAGCTCGCAGCGAGGAGGATTTGCTATGACATGCTGCTGGATCTGACGGGGATGGGACGGAATGGCCTAGGACGTTGAGGAGTATCAAGCTCAAGATCCACCAGGGCTGAGCGCTGAGCGCTTTATGGTTGGTTGGGTAGACAGCAGGGAGGGGCTGTCGTCGTAGGTGATGGACAAGAAAAGGGAACCATCCACACCGTTCTGCGAAAGCGGATAAGTGGATGGAAAGTAGGAGGAGTTGGAGCATACCTGAGGCCTTCCCGGCGGATTGGCGAGTCCCAGATTTCAAATACCCCGCTCTACATTGTTCGGCCCACTACCAGACCTTGGACTTGGCCATACTGATGTACACGTCTCGGGAGTCCGACTGGGGCTTGGATTGTAATTGACGGGCTTGAGAAGGCAGACAAGCCTTATCCTGATATGGCGACTGAAGGGGGCACGTCAGAGAAGAGTCGTTTGATGAGGGATATACTCTGACACAATCACACGGAGGTGAACAAGTCGTGGGCGAAGCCTTGAGAGGCCTTATTGGACTCGTCCCGAGGTTATAACCTACGTCATACACCCAGCATGTGGTGAGATATCCTGAGACCATCTCGATTCATGCCCGTCTGCGAAAAGCCTTGATGAGCACGATTCAGCAGAGGCGTCCATCGAGGGGTTAGCACAAGTTTGTACCTTGCCGAATCGGATCATCAACTGGCCCGAGCGTGCCGAATGGCCTGGACTCTAGGAATCATTCGTTATCACCGCGAGCGCTTAGCTAGTATTTACTCGTAACGACTGTCTGCGGCTTTTTGACCACTGGCAGTGGTAACCTGTAGCGTTTCTGAGCAGGCCCATTTAAATAGAAGAATAGACATGACCCATCAGAAACAGAAGAATTGACTACCAATATTTCCGAGCTCGCGTTGGCCACTGACCCAGCCTAATTACATAGCTATTGAGATGATTGACACGCAACGCGTATGATTTTTTTGATATGGTCTGTAAAACTATTAAGATGAGAATATTGAAGTACCAGAGGTATACGCACCCTGTGTCAGCGTTTCGGGCCATCCACGACCCGCGCGGGCACATCATTCGCCTGAAGCGGCCGTCTATACTCCCCATTACTACCCCCCAGTTTATACCGATACCGTCTATAAAAAAGGGCGCCAATGAGGGATATACCCCGTTCCACCACACTCAGCTCGGGATGGCCATCACGATTGTAGATGACGTCATACCGCCCCTCCTGCTCTAGCTGGCTGGGACACTGCTCGCGCACGCACCAGATATTGATCAGAGTGAGATTGGGGTTGTACTTTAAAATGCGAAGCGCGGTGGACATCAAGTTCTCGTCCAGGTATTTGTGGCCTTTTGTTAATGAAAAAGATTTCAAGTCAGGCAGGAGGTGGAGTTGGGTTATCAGTTGCTTGAGCAGTTTCTGTAGATAGTGTTACATCGGCTCGGAGAAATAGACAGATGAGGGGTAGAGGTAAAGTTACGTACGACATTGAAGGAAGTCGTGCACATGATATGAAAATGTGTAAGTTTCGGACAAGCTGCGAGGATAGAACGAAAGAATAACGTGTGATCACGCCTCGGATCGAGCAAAGCTACGCAGATGTCAAGGCTCGTCAGCTTGGTTAAACTGCGAAGGATAGGGCAAACAGTGGTGAGCCTGCTCTCATGTACCGGCTCGCAGGTCAAGTCCAGTGTTTCCATAGTTTGCGGGTTTGGAAGCTCGGCCAGTTGTTGATAAATACCAATGAAGGTGTCAAGAACAGGTAAAGACGACAAAGACAGATGCATCGGGATCGTATCAGGGGACATCCAACTCTTAAAGTTCCACAGGAGCCGCAGGTACTTCAGCTCGGTGTGCAAATCGAAGAAATGCGCCAGGCCAGCTTCGTTGGTGAGTGAAGGAGGGCTGAGTGTAAAGTCCGACTGGTATCCAAACGATCCGAGGGTGAGTGTATGCAATTTGGGCCAGTGCCCCTCTGCAATCCTGTCAAAGTCGAAGACACGTGCCGAAGACGAAAAGCTGCAAATTGTGAGCTCTTGGAGGTTCGGACATCGTGTGATGATCATCTCCCAGAATCTGGGTGGCATCACTTCAAGCTCGGGGAATAGTTCTAGGGACGGCCTCGGTTAGCTCGACAGACAATTAAGCAGGAATGTTTGGTCATACCGGACCCGTCAAGACCGTGGCGAACGATGATAGAGAAGCTAGTGAGGTCGGAGAACTCGAATAGGGCACTGTGAGGGTCGAGGGGCTGCGTTCCAACGCTGGAGAATACCCTCTTCAACTGTGGACAACTGACGGACGGATGACGATGAGGTAAGCTTACGGATGGAGGGGAGATACGTACTTGCGCCTAAGCGTCGTCCAGAGACTGTCCTTGGGCAGCTCAAGGCCGTCCCAATCGAATGTGTGCATCCTCTTCAGGTCCTTTGAAATCTCATCGATCATGTCCACGACCCATGCCTCGTTGAGCTCTTCATCTGGCCGCGGCCACGCCAAGTAGTAGTTGGGCCGAACCGCAAGCTTTCTGATATATCCACACATATGTCGTCGTTTCCTCAACATCTCTAAAGTAGCCTTGCAGTTCCTACTTGACTTGAGAATGACGGTATCATAGAGTGTCGGCATGAGCATTGCTCGAAGATGTGATGACTGTCACCGACGTTAGTGGCGCTTCTAGCTGAGAAATGGAATGATGATGAGCTCACCGTCAAGCTTAGGCTGAGAACATCAGCAGGAGACAGAAGATCTGCAACCTCTCTGACAATGTCTACAGGTAGAGACCCCACCGCCTCTGCAGCTGGAGACGACCCATAGACGGAAGACCGCGTTGAAAGAGGGAGTTGAAAGAGATTCTTGACAATCCGACGACGGTTATTCTTCGTCAGGGTTTCGCGGACAGACTCCAAATTTCGAGAACGTTCCATCGGGGGGAGAAGAGGGAAAGGCTGAAGGGCGTTGGGAGGACGCCCCTCAAGTTGTCAATTGACTTCTTGCCACGCCCCTGGCATGTGCACGAACACATGCCTGCCTCGCAGCCTCCGGCTTGCATCGCCATGGTTGGAACTTTAAATAAAGCGCTGGTATCACTGTGGTTTCGCCGCTAGCTTTTCAAACTACGTCGCCCTGTCTCACTGAGTGCCCTCTGCTTAGGCTTCCTCTCCAAGAAAAAGTAGGCGAAATTATTTGATTTGTACTATGTCGAATACCAAAGATAACATTGGTGACATACTTATAGGCTGAACAGCGGTCAAAGGTGAGCGAACAGCCGTTATCTAAAACGTTGATTGGGACCCCGTCTCATCTGCATTATTAGTATCAACCTTCAATGTTTCACTCAAGCTCTAATGTTGTCATCACTGGTGGTTCGTTCAGTACTCAAGAGGCCCCACAAGCGCATGCAAGTGTCGTCGTAAACATCCCCGGTATACCGCTCTATTTCGTCTTTGTAATTTGAAAGTGCTCGTCTCATTTCTGACGTAGCAGAGCGAGGCGCAGTGCCCCTTTCCACAAATAATGAGGTTTGTCTAACGCTTGACATTTGGACAGCTAATTTATCGTCACCTCTAACCTTTTTGAATAGCGTACTTCAAGGGCTTCAGGTAATAGAAATGAAGAGGTGGCTCACCGCTCGTTCATTGCGCGCGAATTTATACTGATTTTCCGATCGTTTGAAGGTTGAACATTCGAGCTCCTCGTCAAGCCAAGTTATCTACACAGAACATCTGTCAAAAAAAGGCCGAGGTTCTGCACTCTGGCTCCCGGACCCCACCCTCAACCTTCCAGCACAGTATCGAGAACAGGGTGTCTGTATTGGGGATGTTGGCATCATGGATCCCTCTGGAGCATTCGACTTCCTTTTCAATATCAACAAACCGGCGGAACACCCCGTTAATTGTTATCGCCCTAGCGACTTTCAACCACTTGACCCACCTCTTCGACAATGCGATATCATCGAAACCCAGATATTCGGTGCTGGTAGCTTTCTGGCAAGTTCATCCATCAAACGAGTTCGGAGTGACACTTTGAATGGGTATGATCAAATCTTCAGACTTTCCAACTATCACTTATCTTAAGATCAAGAGGGTTAGCGTTTGAATCATCTGCATCCGAAGGAGCAGTTCTGGCTATGCCTGATGCTACATTTCAAAGCGATCTCATGGATCGAGATAGATTTTATCAACACATCGGCGTTCATGCTGAGAGTTGGTATAGTTACGCCAATGGGCCAGGTATGGGCCGTCGAGTGGCCAATGGTAACCTCTGCTTGGTCATAGGCTGCGACAAGACCACATCCTGGGGAATCGCCACATGTTCTAGTTCTTTCGAACAGACAATATCCAAGTTACAGTTTCGTCCAGTTATCTCTGGTGATTCAGGGCGCTTTTACACCTGGGAGCATTCTGGTACGGCTGACTCACCTCGAGTTGGTCCGGATGGAGGGCAATCACTCCGAAACCAGTGTGTTTTCATTCGATATCTGAATTTCAAGCTTCACGACAGTCTTTGGCCTGGATTTAGAGAACCTACTGGAGTCCAAATACAGATGGAGTCACACCAGTCCTCTTCTTCAGGGAGCAAGCAGTCGAATTCAGGCTCATCACGAAAGTTCGGCTCAACACTGTCACGATTTCTGCGGTCTGCCTTTAGTTCTGGCGGCAAAGATAGTGAAGCACCGCTGGATTCAAACGAAAATTCACTCGAGATTATAGCAGAGACATACGAGGTTTCGGTATGTGTTCATCCAGCTTCCTATCTTGTTGGGTTTAATCAGGGCTGCGGCTTATCAGCAAATCCCATCTTTCTCGACCTACCTCAATGATCATCTTCTCCGATCTACTGGTGCCAAGATTGCTGCATCGCAAGGAGTAGAGTGGTTTTACAAATACATATCGGTGATTTATTTCTCTGAAAATATGTTCATGTCTCATCCCAATCCCAGGTTGATGAACCTGCCACGTCTATGTCTGGTTTTATCAGAAACGTACTCATTGACAACGACATTTGTCTCAGCAAAGCAGGTATATTTTACTTTATTTTCTTCTAATCTTCCGCTAAAAAATAGAAAGGCATTGCATACTTTTGTCCAAAAGACTCTACTCACCATGTTCTACAAGCGACAATATCGTCTGATCTCTTCACAGAATCAGTGACCACTCAACCCCTGATGGGTCATAGGCAGCCAGTATCCAAACCAGAAGAAGCAGCGTCGTCAACTGAACCCGAGCCCTCACCAAAACTTGCTGAAGAGAGGAAGGAGGTATGTCATTTTGTGCGATAACCTCTCGGTCACACTGACGAACGCATCCAGTCTAACTCTATGAAAAGTTCTCGACGTTCACCTCTCCTATCTAGTAAATTCACGGGAGGTTTCTCTTCAAAGGTTGTCTCATCGAGAGAAATCAACAAAATGGATGTAGTTGTTCTGTTCGTATCCCATTCTCCTTATCCTATCCAAAACCCGGACTGATCTTGGGTCGAATAGTGTCATAGGCCCTCCAGGTTCAGGCAAAACTACAGTAAGTAGATCCAAGGAACTCTAGTCTCTTTCTCATGAATCCTCTGTGACCTCAAGTTTGTAAACATCGCTGCAAAACAGACCCTTCATGCACCGGATGCCCTCGAGATAGGGACCATGGAACCCAACATAGTGCTCTGCCCGACTGAGATGAACAAACGTCGGGTGGTTCTTATTGATACCCCACCTTACCCCGACGATGATGGCGATCCAGCAGAAATGATACAGAAGTGGATTGAGAAAAAGTAAGACTCTCTCTAGTTTCTTGTAACACAACTGAGCATCGACCTGCGCAGTGTCGGAAAGAAGAAAGCCAAAATCTGTGGCATCATATATCTTCATAAAATCACAGATGCCAGGGTGACGATACGACCCGAGATCAGTGTTAGGTATCTCAAGACGATGTGTAAGAAGACCATTCCGGATGACGTGCGCTCTATATTGGTGACAACGATGTGGAATAAGAAGATGGACCATCAGGTGTACGACGAGAGAGAGAAACGACTTCGCGAGGGGTGGATGAAGGGAATGCCTGGGATGAAAATAGTTCGATATGATATGTCCCTCGCACTGTCTTTGAATATTGTACAATCCGTTTTGGGTCAACCGGGGTAGAAGTTTCAATCCCTGGCACCGCTACGGCCAAAGCTCACAATGGTAGATCTTTCTAGCTACGTTGACGATTTTCTCCATGTTTATTGTATTGCACCATATTAACATAGGCTTGGAGGCTTGAGGCCCAGATTTCCTCAACAAAGAGCGCCGAGAAATTTTTGAAGTGACGGTGAACGCTAACACGGCGGGCATCCAACTGTCAAGTTGGGCCACCTCCTGTCATGTCAAGTGTGGTGATTCTATCTGGAGATGAGTCAATTAGAATGTCGTCTTGGTGCGAATGGATGAGGTGGCACGTGCCTCCATCATCGTTCACAAAAGGCAGAGTCTCCGGTGATGAGACGGCCATCAAATACTAATTTTGGCATTTCTAAGTTCTAACGGTCTACTGGATGACATCCCGCAGCGTTTGAAAACTCAGATTATTTTCTAAACCTGACAGATGGCCGGACTTTGAATTATCTAGGTTTGTGTTTCTAACCATAGGACAGTGCCGATAACCTAGAAATGCAAAAT
>Ga0247741_1001529_pt1 | contig 12829 bp, 11 predicted proteins | sample UWRJL213509R2_FD_180945 | JGI IMG/M metagenome (GOLD analysis project Ga0247741, IMG submission 180945) | Plant litter microbial communities from Arlington Agricultural Research Station in Wisconsin, United States - UWRJ-L213-509R-2 | ecosystem: Environmental > Terrestrial > Plant litter >... | reverse complement strand
TGCGATGCGGCTTATCGTGGGTTATCGCCATTTCTGCCCGCTGATAAGACTGGTTAGTAACCAGTCCAAACGAATTGTTATCTTTTTCTACACAGTACTCCGTCAAACGCCCTGAAAATCTCTTCGATAAATCATCTCCCCGCTCAGATCAAAAGATAATCGCTGAACTAGATTCCATGATGAATAAATGGATGGATTCTGTACCCACTCATCGTAAGTTCAGCACTCTTTTTCTTCCTCTTTTTGGGCCAAGTCATGATTTTGATGTGGTATTGTTCATCACGATGGTTTTCAGTAAAATGGAATCAGGATATCAAGAATAATCTCTTCTTGAAACAATCTGCAGCCTTGCATGCCACGTACTACCATCTCCAAATATTCATACACCGGCCGTTCATCCCATCGCCGAGAAACCCAAATCCTATCTCATTCCCTTCCCTGGCGATCTGTGCGAACGCCGCGCGGTCGTGTTTTCACGTTCTCGACGCGTTTTCTAACCTGAGCGTGTTGCCTTTTACACAGCTCGAAGTAAGCTTTCTTTATTCGTCTTCATATGTGTTTTGATAAGGATTTTGTAATAGGTTTCCCTGTTCACGGCGGCTATCGTACTGTTAATGAACGTCTGGCATCGCAAGAAATCTACTCAGGGGCCTTTCCCTCGAAGAGAGATCGAAATTGTTCAGCGTTGCATGGCAATATTAGAAATGGGGGAGGAGCAGTGAGTGACCAGTGATGTTTCGAGCTACATGTGCATAGTAGTCTGATTGGTTCCAACTCATTCAGTTGGGCGTCTTCTGGTGCATGGTGGTAAGCATAGATTAATCATTTTGAGACTTTCATACCTGAAATTAGCTGTACCAATTTTCGATAGGGACGCATTGGCATCCCTCGCTGTCAAAGAGCGTATTTCCAGCGCAAAATTCAACAAGAAGAGATCACGAGAGCCTGAAGGCCCTGAACCGTCTAACCTTTTGTCTCGAGGTTTCGATTCATCTTCATCGTCATCACCAAGTGGCTCCAAGTCGTCAAAGGGTGGTGAAAAGGCCCGACGCCTGTCGTTCAGCCTGACTTCAGAATCTGCTGGCTCTCGGGATCTCCCAGACCTCAACCATACACTTCCAATGTACACTGCGGAGCTGGGAAGTCTAGAATTTCCCTTCTACAGGCAGTTTCATTTTGCAGACCCAATTCAGACGGGGTCTGCGCCAGTGATCCCCTCCTCTGATACAGACACCACTGGCTCGGATCCACGATTGCCTAGCACCGTGATTGGGAATATTAACCTTGATTCACTCATGTTCGACCATTTCACGAAGGAGGCCGTGGAAGCTGCTGGCATCCCTCAGATACCCCCTACAGCCGATACCTACGTGATTGACGCTCTGTTCCACGGTCATGGTCAGCCGCAGCCACAGACGCAGACGCAAAGTATACTTTCAATGACAGGCTCTTCCCAAGAGTCAGGGATGGGTATGGCGTCCGAGTCCCACCTTGACTTTCGTTCAGGCAGACTGGACATGTCAGCATTTGGCATGGATTTTGCAGATTTTTCGGAATTTGCGGGAGTGTCGTCAGGCGATATGTCAATGTCAGGGAGTGTATGGGACGATTTGCCTTTTAATACTTAGGTTTGAAACATACCTTGAATGCCAACTTTAGTAATATCCGCTAACTCTGAAATTTTAGACGTAAAGACTCGAAATGCATGTTGCACTCCTTGTATCCCGCAGTTTTGTCGTGTTACTGCTATTGGACTGTACACGTGATTAATAATTAAACGCCGGCCTCTTATTTGCATCCCAGATGTTAAATGGGTGTACTTTGCTACAAAGTACTAGAAACCGCTTTATACCGGAGTTGATATCAGTGGAAGTATCCCTAGGCTCTCAAGTATGTGAAGAAAACGGTATGCCCAACCGCATATGGATCAGTGAGGATTTGAACGTCGAGTACTCCTCGTACTTGTGATACTTTGATATATCACTAATATGTTGATATCAATGTTCGTCGTCGAGGTTATCTACTCTCGTCCAACATTTAAATTTGTCTGCTCACTAACCACTACCTAGTCGACCCATGTTCAGTACAACTCGAACTCGGGGTGCCTACTGAACCCATACACGAAGTACTGAACCCTGTAGTTTACTTGTAGCGTCTCATATTACATCGATTGAATAATGAGAATCGTTAAGAAGGATCAAGATCAAATGAAAATAGCAATCAAGTTCGAAGTTCAGTGAAGTAGGTTTAGACAGCGGGGTATACCCTCTGGCACAAACTTTGACCACCGCAGTTTCTGCTACTGGTACTGTCGCTAAGGAGGCTAGGAGTGCGTTGTTTTCAGGGATAATTACACGAATGTGAGAAGGGGGTTCAAATTTCAAATCGGGCAGGCATCACGAGGAGTACGTTCTATAGGCTGAATCAGCTTGGGAATGAAATCACGGGTGGTGTGTAAGTTGGATTTTGCAGTGAGTTCCAGAGTTTCTTGCCTGAAGCTTGATGTAGGAGCTATCTTCCACTTCACAGGTGTCCAAGGCATAGTTACTTTTGAGAACTTGCCGCCGATTTAAAAATTGAAATGAAATTGTATTTTGCAACACAGGCTCTCAGAATCTCAGTCAGCTTGATTAGGACGTCTCATCATGCCTGATTTACCGAAAATGCCAGTTACCCTACCAGTCTAAGTACTCGAAAATACGTATCACAGGACTCGGCTGGTCATGGACCGCCGAGTCTCTCTCTCGCTATCATCATGCCGTGTGCTACCCCTCGGACCCAGCAGTCATTTGACCTTATTACTGTTGTTTGCATGTCAAACTACCAACACCATTTCGCAAAAATCTGTTTATTTGTATGTGACCATCAGCGGCGGAGCACTGCCGCTCGCCACTCCGATCCATCCAACGAGAGGCACTGGGCTAAAAAAATGTGAGCCTACTGGTACATCTATATTTTCGGCTACGATTTTATGAGAATTGGCTCTCCAGGAGGAGGAACCAAGACCACTGCTCAATCAGGTCAAGTTCAAGCCGAAGTACGCCGTGATGGGCAAAAAAAATTGTCGGCTTCGAATGTCAAATCTTATACTACCTGTACTTAGTTGTATAGCTACTGAAGTGAAGGAAGCCCGGGCCACTGATGTTTGCACCAGGCTATGCGGACGTTCGAGTTGACATGCAAGTGACTGTAAGGGCCCCCCTGATCAGCGTTTCGCAAGTTCCCGACATAGCCTCGTTGAGCTGAGCGGCGAGCAGTTGAGCATGTATCATGTCTCTCTCTCCCAACTACCACAGTCATACCAGCGGGCGGTAGCATCCTGCTTTTTTATAGCAGTCTCTTGGATCTTTATTGATAATCCCTCGCTTGCAGAGACTTTTCTCTTGCAAACATCGCCCTCGGCGCTTGTCATAAGCGTTATATTTGTCTCTGACAACCACAACTGAAGCCGGTGTCCCCAACGATGTCGATGTTCGACAGAGCCAATAATGTTACTGTTCATGGAGGGAATTTTACTGTTCAACGGACAGAGTCAAATATCAGTAAGTTTCATTCTTTGATTAGAACAAATGACCTGTCTGATATCATGAACGCTCAACAAGACTTCGACAAGCTGACTTCAAGGGCCTCTCCTTTGGCGTTCCACTTAGCTGATTCAGATGGGGTCCATTCGACCTGCCATCCGAACACCCGAACCAAAATCCTTGAGCACTTGAAGGGATGGGCAAATCGCAAGATCGATAGAGACAAGTTCATTATGTGGCTTCACGGCGCCGCCGGAGGTGGAAAGACTGCTATCGGGAGAACTATCGCTCAGTGGTGCGAGGAGGAGGGTATCCTGCTCGGCGAATTCTTCTTCTCGCGCAGTGACATGAATATGGCATGCGTATCTTCACTTCCAGCAACTCTCGCCTACCGTATGGTGACCCTTACACTGAAGGATGCAAAGGAAGCAATCTCCAAAGTCATCAGTCGCGACCCACATATATTTTCGGCGTCCCTCGCAGACCAGATGAAGAAGCTGGTTGTTGGTCCCTTGAACCTTTTATCTCCGTGCGGTATCGTTCCCCATGTCATCATTCTCGATGGGCTTGACGAATGTCTCTCGGATGATGATCAACAATTGGTCCTCGACGTCATCTCCGAGACGTTGTACCCACTCAACCCTAATCTGCGGGTCCTCATTTGTAGTCGTCCAGAACCTGCCATCTCAACCGCATTCAAAGGTGCCATTGTCCAAGGCATCTCGACCTCTATATCTCTCAGTCATGATGTCAATTCCGACGCCGACATCCGTACATTCCTAGTCGGACAATTTGCAAAGCTCAAGCCAAAACTTTTAGATGCGCCGAATGGAGAGTGGCCAACGACTGCTGACATCGACCACATTGTTGAAAAGTCATCCGGCCATTTCATTTTTGCGGCCACAGTCGTCAAGTATGTTTGTGCTCCGAGGCATCGACACAATGCTATTACACGGCTCAAACATGTGCTAGATTTGGCGCAGCTCCCACCTGACTTGGATTCTAAACGACACCCTTTCGCTGAGCTCAGTTCCTTGTATACCCTCATTCTCTCGACACGTGAAGACGTCGCCTCCACGATCAAGGCGTGCGCAGTCTGCCTTGAATACCCCAAATACCTCAAGACTATTTCAGTCACTGATCTTGCAAAGGTCTTTGGGTTTGATCTTTCTAGGACAAGAGCATTGCTCGATGAACTCGCTTCCCTCTTTGATGTCACTGTCGACAATGACATCAAACCCTTTCATGCTTCCTTCAGTGACTTCCTGTTTGATAGGTCACGCTCAGGTGCTTTCTACTATGAGCGGGGAGATGCGACTGCGGAGATTGCATGTACATTGCTGAAGGGACGTCGTAGACCTAAGGGTACGGAATATTCTCACTCAATCCCAGCAATAAACTTTCATTGACTCATCAGTAGTATTATCACACGAACATTTTTTCCATCTATTGAAGGAAGCAACACCTAGCCAGGACCTCCGAAATTCTATTAGCCAGATAAAATCCCCCCTTTTTTTTGGGCAAGATGCATCTGTCAAGGTGTACAAAAAGGAAGGGGGTTACCACCTTCTCCCCCTACTGCGACAACTTGAAAGACATCTCGTAAGTTGTTGGGATACTTTACAATTCTTGATCCCCGCTGACTCTTCAACTTGCTAGCTTCCTGAGGATTATCTGATTGTTGTTGCCTATTTTGATAAACAATTTGCAACCTTGATCTCTGATGGTTGTTGGCGCCGTTCGACATTCAAAATCTGGGGTGACAGTGACGATGATTATAGTGACGATGATAGTATGCCCTACACTTCGTCTATTTCCCCCCGCGACTCCATAGAAGATGTCGATTCAGACTCTGATTCGGGAAAAGTCACGAATACGAAACAGGCAGGCATCAGACCGACAAATACCGCCTTTCGAGTACGCAAGTACCCTATCGACCGCCTAGCACCACTCACTACCTCATCTACATGGGACAAGGTCGTAATTGATGCGGGTTTGCATATACCCTCAAGTGGTTTAGACGCTCTGAGAAGTATTCTCAATGAAGCGCCCTTTGTTCGCTCTCGACTGCCGAAGACCTCGCTCGTTCTCCGCCTCGAATCGAGACAAATCGAATCTGCTAGCTTCTGCATTATACAAATCACGGATAATTCAACCCCAGAGGATCTGCGCGTGGCGTTTTCAGAACTCCTTCCCGATTCGCTCGATCTGGCTGGGCAGTCATTTAAACTTCGGAGACAGCTCGAAGACCTACATTCCCGTACCGATGGCTTATACGACCGTTTGCCGTTGAGGACACAGCGTGCAATCACGAAATATCTCCCATTCTGGTTTTTCTCTCGTCCTCGTCGTCCTCCCCCATCCTGTTCCCCTGGCCCCTCAGCTGTCCCACGAGCTCAATCACTCGGAAGGACACCCCAGCTAGGCTCCGCTTCGATGTATTCAACCCCCTTCTGAACCCCAGTCGTACTCACGACTGCTCAAGTTCCTTTAACTGCCCCTGAAAACGCTTCAAGCAATACACCAAACCCCTCTGGTGAGCCCAAGCGCTTTAAACGCCGAAAAAAGTGGTTTAACATTTTTCTTCTAGGCACGCACCATATGCAACCCGATTCTCTCTTATTTAATGACTCTTATCTGAAGTACGGATTCGAGTGGGAGATCTGGTTATCAGTTCCGCGTCTTGATGATAATCTATTCCCTTTTGCTGTTAGCTGTGCATATTTGAGCGTAGATGTCAGAGTGAGGATGCATGCTGCATGTGGTGGCGATGAGGTAAATTCATTCTAAAATCACAGTATATCATGCCAGTCTCCCCTAGTTCCAAAAACTTCAGTCGATTCAGTGGCGACAGGCGCTCTATGGTGATCGAGAAGTGTACTTGACGAGGTGAAAGAAACAGAGAAGAAGACAAAGGCAACAGAACGCACAGAACAAGGATACCCGCCAATCCCAGTGCACAGAATATCCAATGCGAAACCCACAGGAAAGGAAGCCTGCAGGGCAATCGATAATCCCTAGTGCAGAGTCTCTTGTGGCTCGAACGCGAGTCGCAATTAGAATCCTTGGCGTCAGCAGAGACAAAGGGGAACCTCAATTCCTCTCCCCTTAGAAAAAAATAAATTTCCCAGAGTTCGACTCGGATGGGAACTGCCTTGAGTCAATGTCAGTGTTTCGCCTCGGGATCCGCGCTCGGCTTCCGGTAGCTATTGAAAGAGCGTATGTTGGGAGTTAAGTCTTTTCAGCAACAGAAAATGTCCAGTATGATAGAGCATTAGAACCGTACAATGCACTTGACAATGCAGACGATGTGACCTGGGCGGGATAGAATCATAGATACGCAGGGTGCGACGAATGGTACACAGATGCGACAAATAAACTCTCAAAGACTATCTGTAGCCTGCAGCCTGGTGTAGACCACCGACGGAACATTCTCGAGGCCTGGTTCCAGATGGGGGTTTGGGGTACTGTACCATTTCGTTCAATTCGGCCAGGGGTGTGACCTGTGACCAGGTGGACGAAATTTTGCGTTCGGCCACCTGCCTTATATGGTGCGCGCCGCTCGCGGCGCGGGCTCCCGGAGCCCTCACAGACCCTGAAAATGGCCCCAAAGCGCCCTGTGACACGGGACACGGTTTCAATTTCGGCCAAACCACCCAAGTGCGCGGCGCGTGACGGCCGAATTGATCGAAATGGTACAGTAATAGTAGGCAAGCGGGCGGGTGCGAATGGATGTCGTGGATTTGAATACGGCATTGAAGGGGGCTGGGTAGGAGAGGGGATGACTGGCACTGGTGATAAGTTGGGCCCTTATGGCAGTGGATGGGCGCTAACTGAAATGCAGAGGAGCTCGAGGAGATCATAGCGCAACGGTGGCGGCATGGCAATTCTGAGATCTAGGAGAGAGCTGGATTGCGAAGCGACGAGAGAATGGCGTGAGGTTTGAAATTTGAAATTCTACGCCTGCCAGCGGACCGAGCAGAGGGTTAATGTTGTCCAACAATAGGAGAGAAAGACTTGGGCACGACAACTTGAGGATCGATGACGCGATGATGTCCTCAAGCTTCCTTCTGTGGATCCAGCCCTTGTTCATTTCCCTTCCCGAGAATGCCTACAGCGAACTCCCTTCAATATTCAATCTACCTTCACCTTTTCCCTCCGTAGTATGGTCCAACCCAACCTCGCATAGTCCTCAGACCCTCTGTCCTCCTTTCGCCTCTTTCTTTCCCGCCATGAGACTGACCTCGATCAGCGCGAAAACGGCGCTACAGTCATCACAACAAAGTTGTTATGCATTTAAGGAAGAAGAGTCTAGGTGTATGGTAAATAGATAGGTAGATGGTTATCAGTCAACAGGTCATGGGCATGGACTTCGGGAAATCAATGTGGGAGAAAAATTCCTCTCATGCGATGCGTGGGAAGATCTATTTGTCAAATTTTGTTTAAGCGCCCATCGCGATCGTGTCGGAATTGTAATGCTCAATGAATTCTATGGGATTTCGAGCTCCAAGGCCACCCTTGGATGGTTTTTTTTGTCCACTACCACTGCCAATGATTGCAATCAGCGACCCGGGTACGACTTGATAATTTTCATTGACAGGGCCAGTCGCGTGAGGTTCGTTTTTCATTAAAATCTCGTACGTAGCTGAGTACTGTTGCCAAAAATGCATAGTTTCCAAGATGTTGTAAAAATATTGGGACGTTGGCTGCCCACGATGGTATATAAGACGCTACGGCCGGAACACCGCTGCCAGTGTTTTAGCCACACAGAAACGTAGAACTGGCTGGTAAATATACAGTCTCTTCCGGAAAAGCTATACATTTAGAGGCATACTTAAAAGCTCAAAGTGGAAGCGCACTGACATATTCGGATCTGGGAGTGTATTCAAGTTCGTGATAAAGGCCCTTGGGCGATGAGGTGTGAGGATGGAAACTCACTGCAGAACCGCCTTCCGGTTTATCGTGGTGTTGTAGATACCGATTTTCTGCCAGTGTGTATTACTACTAAGCCAGAAAGACCTTCGAGGAAGTTCCACAAGTCGCGCGTATTGAGTTCACTGACCTTCGTAGTCTCGTAGAGTGTTCTCTGCGATCATCGCTGTCACTCATCCACTCTTTCATGCCCGGGACACCAGCACAATATCTTTAATCTACGTTTACTACAATCCCGGGCTTCAAGTCTTAACTCTCCATGTTGTGGTCCAGTCCACCACTGAAGAACGGTAGACTGCGAGTAAGTACCTGGATTAGAACTCGTAAACTTGGATTCAAAATATCACACACTTTGAATCTTACGCCCACTGGCACTGTATCGTGCGAACATGCTGAGTAAGCCGATTTTGTAACGCACCTCCGATTCCAAGGTTTGTCCTGTTCGCCAACGACGATTCCAAGTGGCATATATGTCCAGTTTTTCAAATGGAAATCTACCATCTGTGTCAATTGCCTACACCATTGCTTCCTCAACGCCGCATAGCGACACATATTCACCAGACAATATCATCGAGGACAAACCTCAGGATTCATCGAGTCGATGGAGCGGTACATTACAAGGGAACGGAAATCAATGGATCATATTGAAACTGAACTCCATGGCTATCATTAGTGCATTGTGCTTTCTCAGGCTGCTGTCGTTGTTAATCTGAAACTCTGACATTGGCAGAAACAATCACCTTTGGGAAAGTGAGCATGCGCGACGATTCTTAGCCTGAGTTTCTTCCAAGATTTTGGAAACTGAAAGCTCGAGGCCCACTTGACAGTTTTCTAAACGTGAGGACAGACCTAATTTTTTTTACGAGCCCGCATTCTCATTCGATAAACCTCGCAGCGCACCCATGCAACGTGAAAGAACTAAAGGTCCTGGTCGGCAACTCTGAGGATGAAGATATGACGGAAGTCCTCCATGTTGGCCTCAAGAATGACACTACCCCAGAGACCTTCATTCTGAACCACGTCAAAGGTACCGGGATAGCCCTCCCCACTTTATTCGTCAAGATCATTCCTATGATGTCAGTATACATCTCAATTCCCGTCCTGTACAACCAACCGTTCTGCTCTGAATCTGACCAGCTTGTTGCAGGGCTTATGGCCATAAATTTAATACTTCAATTTGGCACGTTTCTATGACCGGGATCACCGAGCCAGAATATATCGAACGAACTTGAACCTGGGTGGTATGCGGTAACGAAAAGGTGCATCGTTTGTTCATTCATTCCTGCACAATTCCTCAATGGCCCTAGTTTAGTATCGAGATTCGAAAAGCTTTCATATGCCACGGTATGGTTCAGAATCAGAATATAGGCTGGTATAAATTTGGGTATCAAATGTACTCTTGGGTCTGATGACGCGTGGGACCATATCTTTAAGCGCCCGTCGTGATCATATCCAGTGACTTCGGAATTGGAATATTCAATGTATCATATGGGAACCAATGTGGAATAATTATATTCCTATTTCCAGCTGCTGCAACTGATCGGTGGCCCACGTATTACTACTCAGATCTCTGCAGTCACACGAGGTTCGCTTTGATACCTCAAAGCACGAAGTGCGCAGTGCAGTGAATATACCTTACTTACGGAAGATTTTTTGTGGTATCAGTACCTTATAGTTCAATCAAATTTCGCACCTCAGTACGCACTCCAATGCAAAGAAAATACATTGGAATAAAATTTCGAAGTTGTTAGGGTAAACAAAATCGAGCTCTATGACATGATACTCAAGTCATCTGCGTCTGATCATGGAGTATGGGCAGTCTTGGTGCATATTCATTCGTCTGGAACATATCAACTATTTCCTATGATACGTGGCGATACTGTGCGTTGATGATTCGCATACCGATTTACTGTAATTCCCTATTTCAAGCCCATTCATTCGTAATCTCGTCATATCTCCTCCGAACTCGCCAAAAATCGTCCTCCGAAGTCACTTTCGCGACTGCTCTCGGCCAACATACGCCCAAGGAGTAGGTAAGGTAGTCGTATGCTTGAGATGAGATGTTACCCCCCCTTGAGGAGACCCAGCAACTCATCAGCCGCTCGTGTCTCGCCTCGATCGTATAGAACGACTTGGTACCAAGAACTTGTTTGATTGCTCATGGCCACGCCACAGTTGCGCAGAATCTGACTATTTCGGTGTCTGGAGGGTTGATTTCTCTGTGTCGGGATGATCTGGATGTGGATGTAACCTCCCCATATAGGGTGATCATGTCTTCTTCCTCAGAATCATCCACAATCACTATTTTCTGCCGCGGCATTGTTCAGCGACGAAAATTCAAAATTTCGATTGTGACCTGAGATATTCAGAATGTGTGTCAGACTCAGCACATGAAAGCTCGATTGCAATGGAAGAACTAACTTTGGTATCAGGTGTCAAATTTGAGAACGCAAGATGATCGATGAAGGAGCACGAAAGAGAGATTTGTTATCACCAGTGATTACTGATGTTGCCTCACAGCTATCGATCCTCTTGCACGTGCTCAAGGTGTGAAATTGACATGAGGCGATGCCAATTCTAAACGTCAGCTGAGGATATGGCAGGCACATAGTAGCTGTAGACCTTCGTATGGTGGAACAGTAACGGTAACGGTCTCGTTTTAGGCTCTATGTGGCCTTTTGTAACGTGGAACGGTGGAGACTTCCTAGAGGGACGCTCTCGAGCGCCCTGCGGCGCACCAACATTCAGCATAATCAGTAATTTTAGCTCGGGCCGGTGCCCTGGTTAGTTAACGTTATCATCAAAATGGGTTATGGTAGTGTAAGTAATGCATCCCAAGCAGTTGCCACCATCCAAAGGTCTACACTACGTGCAAGGTCTCATGATATACCTTCTGTCTAAAAAATTGGACTCGAGCAATTTGTAACAAAGTACATAGTCGAAAATCCAGCTCCAAAGACCCGTGGGAGCTATTGTTTGATTAGCGCCCGTCAAAAGCGCCGTGGTATTACAACTGCGATCTCTGCAGTCGCGCGACGTTCGTTTGAATACCTCAAAGCACAAAGTGCGTAGGTATAGCTAAAATACAGTAAAAACACTCTTCAGAAGAAATTTATATATACATAGACATTACAGGACATGGGTAGCCAGTAATATATGACTGAAGAAGGGAGAACCTAACCTACTGCGTATTGTAAAGTGCATCGTCCCATAAAACTATCGTCTCGTTATTCAAGCCTGATAGCGTCCTAAATCCGGAGGATCTATCGTACTGAGCACTCCCCGCCATGTCATTCGACGCTCCTGCAACTTGAAATTCCGAAAAATCTGCAAAATCCATACCAAATGACGACATGGCTAGGCCTGAATGAAGGTCGAGGTGCGACGCCATGCCCGCATCTTGGGAAAAGCCTGCCATTGGAAAGAAGTCACTCTGCGCCTGGGGCTGGCCATGACTGTGGAATAGAGCGTCGATCACGTAGGTATCGGCCGTAGGGGGTATCGGCGGGATGCTAGCTTCCGGCGTGAAGTGGTCGAACATGAGTGAGTCGAAGTTAGCATTCATAGTGTTAGGCATCGACACTATTGAATCAGGATTGGCGGTGCCTGTATTAGAGAAAAACTGGGCAGGCATGTTGGCAGTGGCAGACCCCGTCGGGTCCGTAAAATGAAACTGGTCGTAGGCGGGGAAACTTCCCAGCTCCGAAGTGTACATTGGAAGAGTAAAGTTGAGGCTTGGGAGATCCCTGGAGCCAACAGATTCTGGAGTCAGGCTAGACGGCGACAGGCGTCTGGCCTTCTCGCCTCCTTTCGACGACTCGGAGCCACTGGGCGATGATGCTGAGGATATGTCAGAAGGGGACAAAATTTTTGACGAGTCGGATTCCGGGTCCTCTCTTGATCTCTTCTTCTTAAGCTCTGCACTCGCGGCACACTCGTTGACAGTGAGGGATGCTAGTGCGTCCCTACCAAGGAACAGTACAACTAATTCAGTTTTGAAAATCTCAAATATGGATAATATACTTACCGCCATCGGCCAGAAGATGCCCAACTGAATGGTTCGGAAATGGGTCAGACTACTATGCAATGAGGCACTCCAAAAAATCACAATCACTCACTGCTTCTCGCCCTTCTTAAATATAGCCATGCAACGCTGAACAACCTCGATCTCTCTTCGAGGGAACGGCTCCTGACCAGATTTCTTGCTATTCCAGACGTTCATTAACAGTACGATAGCCGCCGTGAACAGAGAAACCTTTTCCAAAATTCTTATCAGGATACACACAACGACAAACCATAGAAGGGAGAGCCTACATCGAGCTGTGTAAAAGGTAACACGCTCAGCTTCGAGAACGCGTCGAGAACATGAAAGC
>Ga0247741_1001528_pt1 | contig 12830 bp, 9 predicted proteins | sample UWRJL213509R2_FD_180945 | JGI IMG/M metagenome (GOLD analysis project Ga0247741, IMG submission 180945) | Plant litter microbial communities from Arlington Agricultural Research Station in Wisconsin, United States - UWRJ-L213-509R-2 | ecosystem: Environmental > Terrestrial > Plant litter >... | reverse complement strand
CACAAATTCGACCATAGACTAGGGTTACGGCCAATTTCAGTCCCCCAGCCATACTGCCGACACATTGGGTTAAGAATCCAATCTAAAAACCTCCCATATGATGGCACATATAAATCTTATCTAGTTCTATGATAGACAGCGACCTCATTTTATCCTCGGACACCTTTTTAGGGTTAAAGGCGCTGAGCTGCACCTTGAGACCTCCTGACACCGGCCATGAATTTTTTAACCGGCCATTGGGTTATGAAAGCCTTGAATGGGATTTAAGGAGTGTTATCTACAAGAAAGAAGATAGGAAATGTGCTCTGAATGAGCGATTTCGAGGCTTAACCCTAATCTAAGGTCCTGTTGTGACGTATCTTGTATCTGGGTTCTATTTTGGGAGTGCCAACCTTTTTGAAAACCGCTGTAAATGTGCATCCGACTTCGACTATGATTACCTGTGTTGGTCTTTCGTCCAAATTTCAAAAGCGTTTTGAGCCCTGTGAGTCTGGCTTCCTGAATTCCTCCCTCATTGGTCAACGTTTCAACTTTTCAACCTCAATTCCACTACAGGCGCTCGGTCGAACAAATGGAAATCTCGAGTTCAACACCCCCACCGCAGCTCTGTCTTCGTCTTCGATGGCCTACAAAACGCTTCTAGCTGTGACTCTGATCGCGGAAGGAACGAAGGCAGCCAAGCTGAAGGTGGAAAGCCCGAACTTGAAGCGGCTTCAAGCTTCAAGCTTCAACGTTCAACGTTCAACTCGGATCGCCTGCAATGCTCGTGAGTGCTCTGGCTGATCACCAGTCTAAACGCATCGTCAAAATCGGCATAGGCATCCACCAACTGTACTCGGAGCTCCAAGGTCCAACTTCCGTCCTAGACCTGCCATTGTCCCTCTTCCTGTATCATTCTACTCTCTACGTCCTTCTCATTTTTCCATCCTTCTCATCCTTCAACCTCAGGCCTTGTCGATATATCCGTCCATTCTTCCACGACGAAAACTAGGAACGCCATTACCTCCTTTCGAGGAGCGGGAGTATTGTGGATTTGTTTTACCTTCCTCCAGGGTCCCTAGGACGATCGTTCAAAGACGCTCTTCCTTTGCCGTAGTCCATTAGTCGAATCCGTCTCGTGCTAGTGCCAGACCTCATGTCAGTTTCGTCCACAAATCGGCACCTTGGACCTGAGTCTCATCCGGGAGGGAGGGCCGCACCATTTTTGGTGGAGGCGCCTACCGAATTGACATACACGCTCGTATGTACAGCCCAGGACGAGCGCGCAAGTTCCTCATCCTCAACAACCTAGGGTCTCAGCGAGGAAAAGAAAAGTTAAGATTACTACATCCGATAGGTCAGGATTTATCCTCTTCGCGACAGACTCACCAACGTTTCGCTTGCTCTGAAAGAGAGCTTGGCCGGCAATACTGAAGAAGAGGATTTTAGTTAAACCACGCAGCTGTGAGGCCAATGCTTTAGGTGTGTGTGCAGCTGTCTTTGAGGCTTTTTGTTTTGTTCAATCTAACCTGCTATGCAGGAGATTGTACTGATACAAGAGGACGGAGTTGAACGATACAGCAAGCTTCAAGCTTCAAGGATGGCCCATCTATGACCATTTTCAGTGCACATTTGGATTTTGGTTAGCGAGGAGGACGATTTGAAGAGGACACCATTGGGTGGTTTGCCAATGAAATGGTGTCCACTGCTCAGGTGTGTGGCCATTCCCTTTCGTGTTTGGTTTGGAGCCTTCGCCGCCTTCAAGTTCTGCTTGTGTCCGAGTCCTTCTCTCTTATCTGTAATATGTACCTCTCTCGCTTTCATTCTCGTTCGTCAGTTGACAATTGCATGTCGCCTTATCTCCTCATTTATCTAACGACTACACGATGAACGATTTCTGATATTTCGTTGTGCAGATCTCCGAATACCCAAACACGACGAACCTTGAGGTGCCATACAACTGTCTTAGATAGCAGGGGTCGCCGCTTCCGCTCTCCACCCTGGCATCCGACTTGTATATGACCTCTTTTCCCGTACCTGAAGTCTGAGCCACTTGGCCCTTAAGCTTCAACCGTCGAATATCCCTCTATATATGCATCATGAACGTATGCTTTAGATTTCACTGCCAATAATTCAGATCTCTCATGAAATTTCCATGGACAAGTTTTCTTGTCCGACTCCCGAGCTCTCTGAATCTGACTCTCTGACGTCTCTCATTAACCACCTCTACACCAAGCTCACTACAGATACTCGCTCAGAGTTGAACAATTGGTAACCTCAAATGTAGGCCGAGTATGGCGCCAGACTAGACCAATCCGTCGATGTGGGATTTTCGTAGCGATCGGCAGTGTCCTTGATCAGAGTTGCTCATAACTCTAGGGTGCTCTTGTGTTCGGTGGTGCACGGTCCTATGAATGCGAATGTGACGGAGCATAGAAAGTTGCATACCATCTCATCGACTAGGTTGTAGACGTGGCACTCAGCCAGCGCTGGCAGATAATTCAGCACCTTTTAAAAGTTATCGTGAGCTGACAGAAGTGCTGTTTAATTGCCAATTCGGTCAGAAAATTGGACAGTGAGCGCAGCAAGAAACGGAGAAGCCGCGAAAGCAATCCAGGCCGCAGTATCTGAAACTCCAAGAATGGCAGAGCGGAAACGTATTAATTTCTTAGAAGCGCCTGTGTCCAGCATCAATCAGGCTGGTGGTGTCAGACCTTGTCAATGTTGGGCAAGAGAAGCATTTAGTGGCATCCCATTTTCCTTCCACACCACCACCCGTCGGCAACAGATTGTTCTATGTATATGCCATTCGAGGTACTACCTCCCGATCTGTCTTGATTCGATAACTATTCGTCGACACTGCACTTGCATAATAATCACGACTGGCCCGGGAATGCAATCGCCTGATATGCCCCTGCCTCCCAAAAACTTGCGATTAGCGACTCTGGATCTGAATTTGCGGAAATCGCTTAAGGAAGAGAAGGCGACGGCTAAGAATCTGTTGGATTGTGCGCGAAAGACGGAGCTTGGGTTGAGGAAGAAGATCGCAGAGATCACGCAGGCTTTTGTAGAGGCTGAACACCAGGCGGCTGTGGAGGCCTCGTAAATGACTAACATCACCATGCTATATTTCAAGTAGAGCCTTGTAATATTATGACTACTCATCAGACATAAATAAGCCTAATAATAATATCGGTTCGGTGAGCAGGAAAATGACGAGGAATCATACGAAAATTGGCTATGGCCATGGATTCAACGATCAGACCAGCCGGCCCCGTATAAGTTGTGGGCGAGCGTAGTATCTGGGAAGGAGTGTCGGGCACTGCGAGTCACGATATCGATATACCGATCAGCATCTTGAACACAGTTCACAATCCTCAGTGACAAGGATTCGTGCCCGTGACGACACCACACGTGACTCGTGACCTGTCGCGTTTGACGAGGGCGAAGACAGTCTCGAGTTCGGGCTTTAGGTTGTTTAAGGTTTCGAGGCCCAATGCTTCAAGGTTCGAGGATGCACCCCAAGGGTGCCCGTCGAGAGTAGTCCGCTTTGAAAATTAAGATCAACTTCAAAGAGGTGGGCGGGGGAGGGCGGCGTGCAAGTGTGCATTCAGCGTTTAACTCTGAATGCTGAACGCTGAAACCGACGAGTTCGAGGAAGGGAGGGATCATCAGGTGTGTGCGTGTGTGTACGTGTCGGTTCGCCGTTTAAGTCATGTTGTTCCAGGTTCCAGGTGGGGTGATCGTCTTGAGTGTTGGATATTGAAATGTTGGATTATGTGTGGCGCATTCGGGTTCATGGCGATTAGGATGATGGGTGAACCCAACCTCCAATTTTGAACCTTGAACCTTGACTATCCAATACCCCGTCCCCAGCCTCTGCGCACCACCACCACCAGCATCTGCCCCCATCCAACGATCCAACGAACAAGGTTGGAGTTGGTTGCATATGTCGACGTCGACATCGACCTCGGAATCGAACGGGGTGGGTGTATTTGTTCAAGTGTTTATTACCAGTGATTGCATCTGGATTGTGGTACCGGGGTCATCGTATGGGTGGTAGGACCATCTGGCCAGCCAGAGTTGGCTCAAGATCATCATCAACGATCATCGATCATCCGCCATCCGAGTCTGTTGTCCAAGTCCTAAGACCTAAGTTCGGACGGCGGGGGTGTATGCGTCTGGCGTTGTATGATCTGCCGGTATTATTATCAAGAGGGATACGAATGATAGGACTCTGGACTTCCGTGGGGGGGAACAGCTGCAGGAAGGGAGGCGCGGCAGTGTGGAAATGCGGTTATTGAGTATCGAGTATTGGTAGCGGGTCCGATGCGGTGCCAGTGCTAGAGGAGTTCTGGATGTAGGTGGAGATGGAGATGCGGAGGCAGTCGTAGATAACGACCCTATGAATGTGAGGAGACTGCTTAGAGAGACTGGCATGAGTTCGCGTTTCATCTTCACGTCCAGTTTGCGGGCTGCGCAGAGGAACACGGGCCAGATGCCGATGGAAAACTTGACACCGACACGACAGGATAAAGGTCGATCGGACGGGGTATTGCAGAGAGAGAAGACGCGATTCGGAGAGAGAAAGGATGAGGGGTTTGGAGAACGGTTCTGAGGAAAGCTTGGGAAGACTCAGGGATGCCTTGGGTAGGAGGTGAATGGGTCGAGAACGCTGTTGGTGTTGGTATTGGCATGGTGTGGACGCGTTGAAGTTGCGTTTGAACCTGGAAGATTGTCCAAGCTGGCATGTTGAGGGTATGCTTAAAGGTCAACGTAACCTGAAGGGGAAATGCAAGCGTTCAAACTTGGTTCTCGTTTCTGTGTGATCTTGGATGCGAGCATTCGTGCTGTAACGTTGGGTGGACCTTTGACGACCCTGGACGGGAGAGACCTTGGGCCTGACCAGCGTTCGAGTGCACGGGTACGAGGTGCCGTCGTTGATGACAGGTGTGGAGGATCTCTGAGTAAGTGGACGTGCGGGAAGGATTTAGGGATGATTCTGAGGAAGTGGAGGAAAGTGCATCTGGGAGAAGGATGGATGTCGGGTCTGGGGAAAGCGGGACGAAGAAGCGGGACGGGGGACACGTCAGGGGTGAGGGTGTTGAACTGGACGACTCCAGTGAAGAGGGTAGCTGCCCGGTTCACGTCCAAGATCTCAAATTACGCGTGTCGAAAACTCGGATTTGAGGAAGACAACGCTGAGATCGCACTGTATGCTAAACTGCATGTTTGTTACACAGGTAGTGGCCCAGGACAGGTCGGTCGGGAGGGCCCGAGTTTCAATGGTATGGAATTTGAAGCTGGTGGCCTTCAGCACGGGCTCGGGAGGGAGGGTAGACATGCATGGCTCGTCGACGCAGTGCACAGAACGGAGCTGCATTGGGAGGCGAGAGAGGATAGGAGATTCGGAGGACTCGAGGAAGGAGAGATTGATCCGGAAGGGAGGAAACGAGTCGTGACAGACTTGTGATTGGGTTGGGTGAAAAAAGACGCGCCTCGGAAGAGAGACGGGCGTGATTGTGCCCTATTACCTATTACTTGGACTGCAAGTGAAAGAGTATCATCAATATACGTCGGGATGTAAAAGGGGGACGGCCTACTTGTCCGCCGTGTCTTCCTCAACACAGCACTTCAGCTTTGCAATCCACAGCTCCTGTATCCGTATCCATCCAGCTTCAATCGCTTTTGACAATGTCTAACGTTGAAGTCCCTGGCCCGGATCTTGTGCAGAAGTTGTACTTCTCGATTGGCTAGCATGGTCATCGCAGCCAGCAATTCGTAATATCTGTGCGACTTCCGGATGATAGGTTTCAGGGTATTTGGGGAGGCGCCGGCCTCATGAAGGCGGGATATTGTACACATGACCGTGGAAAGTCTTTCCGGATTTGTAATAAACGCGACCTCACGTAGGCCTTGCGTCAACTTGTATATAGCATTGCTCGACAACTATGAAATGCAGACACTTCTCATGGCACCACCCAAACCTTCTCGTCGTCAGATCCCCTCTGCAACAAAGAACAAGATTATTGGCTTTCTGGAAGTCGAGAAAAACTTTGCAAAAGCATCACGGAAATATGATGTGCACGAAGACACCATACGAAAGATCTGGAACAAGTACAAAATCACTGGTTCCGCAGAAAATCGACCACGCAGTGGGCGTCCACCGAAGCTTACGCCTGCCGACAAACGACATCTCATACAAACAGCACGAAAACAGCGTCGCACGCCCTTGGGCGAGATCGGCAATCAACTCGGCCTTGATGCGTCCGAAAGCACCATTCGAGCAGCCCTCAAGCACGAGGGATATCACCGATGTGTTGCCCGGAAGGTCCCTTACCTCAAGAGGCACCATAGGCATGGCCGAATGTGTTGGGCACGGCTATATGCACCATTGACGCCAGCTCAATGGCGGAAGGTCATTTGGTCGGATGAGTGCTATATTTGGCTCAACGACAATCGGTCCCGAATTTTCGTTACTCGCCGCGCGGATGAAGAATACTTGGACGAATATGTAGTCCAGGTATTCAAGCAGTCACCGGTGCGCGTTATGATCTGGGGATGCATCATGGAGGGCAGGAAGGGGCCGCTGGTTGTCTTGGAGTATCCGGGAGGAAAAGGCGGGGGAATGAACACCAAACGTTATCGAGAACAGGTTCTCGATGCTGCGCTGAAGCCATTCTATAAGAAGATGACCAAGGAGCGTGGTCGTATCCATTTTCAGCAGGATAACGCCTCGTCTCATACCAGCAAATTGACGAAGAAGTGGTTCGAAGATAATCACATGCCCCTATTTTACCATCCCGCAAACTCGCCCGATCTTTCGCCCATTGAACCGGTCTGGAACGAGCTCAAAAAAATTATTCGTCATTTAGAATGTCGGCCCACATCTACAGACGAGCTTATTGCAGCCATACACACCGCATGGGAGGGATTGAGTGTTGAGAATGTCAACAAACATATTCACAGTATGCCTGACCGAGTGGACGCGATTTTGAAGGCAAGGGGTGGTCACACACGTTTCTAATTTTTGTCATGCATTCTATAGAGTAATAAATATGATATTCCCAAGTTTCATGTCATTTCAATTCGAAACGAGTGTTCAAGAGCGCATTCTTGTTGCGAGAGCGAGGGGCTAAATATAGTAGATTTCTCAATCCGGAAAGACTTTCCACGGTCATGTGTATTATGACTGCAGGACGGTTTGTTAGATCCTGAAGAAAATTAGAATATCAAATTCGAATGTGGCTCACCTCATGTTTTAGTGACAGTTGAGGCGAAAAGCAAATCTAGACGACCGTCCATCTGGATTGACTGGTACATTCATCAATAAGTCCTGAAATATTATAAGAGAGCGTAAAACTATTGATTAGGAGGTACTCACTTATGAGGTCCAAGCCAGCATTACGCAGGTACATTGTGTAACCGTACCAGCCCTCACACTGCTCTTTCCCAAAATCATCTACATGTGCGGGCAGAGCCTTCTTCGATCGCGTTGATATGTGCAAGGGCTGCTCAAGGAACAATCGAAGACGCGAGAAAGTCTTGTTGGACGACTCGGTTGCTGCTGCTCAGGCGGCCTCAACCCAGAGGGGATGAGTGAGTTCGCTGCGTTGAGGTGCTGGTTGAAAGACTTGTGAACAGGAAGAGGAGAGGATGATTTAGCGACAGCCGCTGCTAGGGATGATCGATGATCATGAAGAGAGGGCAAGGTAGTAGTGGAGAGATCGAAAGGGAGGACGTGCGACAGAACGCTTCAGCACAGCCACATATCATCAACGACATTCGCACGTGCCTCGGTACAGGGCGCTAAAGCATGCTTTTCACAATATTGACTATCCAGGGCTTTTCTGCTTCTTCTTCTGAACGTCTTTTCCCCTGCTGAGGCTACAATAAAAATCCGAACGATGAAAAGCTCGAGCCCAGCATCTTTGTTCTCACCGTCATAACTCCTGCTTGTAGTTCAAACTTCGATGGTGTACTCCAGCCCCAACCACAGAACGACTCGGGAGGCAGCGTCAAATGAGCTTGAGGAGAGGATCGACCTTTTGCATACCCAACCTTAGCCATCGACCTGGTATCCCTCGCATCCTGAACAAATTTCAGTAATAGTGTATCGTCCAAGATCGATTCTGGCGTACAATCTCGAGCACCAACTTCTGTTCATCATTGTCCCTCTCCCTATCTTCCAATTCCTCTGTCCGTCCGTCCTTCATTCATCATCCCCCTCCATCCATCCTCTTCTGCTCCCCCATCCCCTTCCGCCACTCCTGCTCAGGGCGACCTACCTATTTCGTATGGCGACGAACTCTCCCTCTGCTCCAAAATCGAGCTCAATAGAGTAGCATTTCGGCAGTCCGCGAGACGTATCGCTATCATTGCGATCCAACCTCAAGCAAGCTTCAATGTCCACTACGAAAAATTTGATACCAGGAGGCCGTTCATTACCTTCAAGGAACCGAATTCACTTTACCCTCCTCCGGGCTCCAGCGGGATAGGTCGTGTAAGACTCCAAATACGCTTTTCGTCGTGAATCCTCCTATGCGCAGCCTAGCACGAGTACGTGAGCTCTTCTTCCTCAACAACCCTCTGCGAGGAATGGAAAAACTCAAGACAATTACACCCCATAGCATTATCATGACGATCTGGATTATCCTCATCGACGGCGGACGCGGACGCTACTGGAGGGAGGTTGGACACGGATGATGGGAAGTGGAAGGGGACTCACCAACGTTCGCTTAAAGAGGACTCCAGGTAGACATGGCGGTTGTAGGGTCGACATCCCAGTCTGGGCATGTATGTGTGCGATTGCCTTCGAGGTTTTTTGTTCGATCTGGTACTACGCAGGAGATCTTACTGATACAAGATGATGGAGTTGAACGACACATTATATGCTAGGATGTGAGTGACTATGTGATACAAAACAGAACGAGGTAAGGGGTAACCAAAATAGAAGTTAAACGGAAGGTTGAATTAGTGGGGACAAATGTTACAGTATCGTCGATTCTTTGTACACGCGCCAATAACCCGGCATCGCGAACGCAATAGCAAGCCAGATCTGAAATGCAGATGAGTTACGGGAAGAAATTCAAAGTTTGGACATGACATACGCTATAGAGGAAGTAAGATAGCTGATCATCCCTAGTCGAGCGCCATAAATAATACCGAATGCCAATGGTGAAACTAAAGCAGTGAAACGCAGCGCTTGCGGGGAAGGAAATTTCCCAGATTTTTGATAGATACTTTGACCATAGCATGAGAGATACTAATGGCGTGTAGCGGGATAGATTCGGGAATGCGATAGGAAGTGTGAGGCGGCCAACCAATTTGTCGCCCTCGACATCCTGAAAGTCCTGAGCTTGGACGGTAGTAGCCAGAATAGCAGCGACTACGAAAATAGCTAGGGTGCCGACAAAGTCAAGCCTTGATCGATCGACCGCTGGCAGATGGGCGCCAAAGTTCAGCCTCTAACATGGCAAAGAATATAAAATTAATGTAGTGCTCACAGGCAATCAGTGTTGAGCCAATACCAAAGCAACTATATCCAACAGCGTTCATGAGATTCTTAGTGAGCCAGTGCTGGTCTCCGTGTAGCTCATGGTGCATGGGGATGAAGATTGCAAACAAGAGGCTGGCGTAGAACACCTGTACGCCATAATGCAAGGAAATGAGTAGGCACGCCACAATGGCTATGCGCTTCAGAGTGATCGCTCTCTCCAGAGAGATACGCCCAGAAGGTAGGGGTCGCCATGGCTTATTGCGTTTATCCTCTTCTGGATTGTGTACTTGGTTGGATAAATTAAACTCGAGGAGATGAAGGTAGATCCAGAAGATGGCTTGAATTCCATGGGATACGGGATTTTTTGGGGACAAGGGAGCTGCACTCATCGCAAGGAAGCTCTATTGAGAGGTAGGTGGATTAGATACGATTCCTCTGGCATGTGAATTGGCTAGAGCGACCCACCACAGGAATTAAGGTTGTCTTAATGTCTGACTTGGAGAAGAGAAAAATCGTAAAGACATGATAAGAAAGCGTTGATAAGAATGTGGACATTGAGGATCGAGGAGAGGAGAAGGTGGAAAATGGCATGCCCTTGTACAGCTGGCTCGCTTTTAGCACTGTTATCTCATCCCCTCTCAGCTCTCGTAGTTGCGGTGAAAGGCCACGAGTCCGGGACGGTCCCTCAGAACATAAAAAGGCAGCAGGTCTATCCGGAAATTAGGGAGGGGGGGCGTTCAACTTTCTAAGTCCACGCCGTCCACGGCTGATAAAAAGCACTACCCAATTGCCAGTAAGCCTAATTGGCAAACACCTAAAATGTCGGGATAGCTGACTGCAATCTTTAAATTGTTTAGACTCGAAGCCTTCTCCTTTGTGGAAATTCTTGACCAACAGTTTGAATTACTACTAGTACTGAAGGACGTACTGACTGTTATGGTTGGTTTTGAGCCTACATCCTATTTTCACTCGAGGGGTTCATCTGAGTAATAATAATAATAATAATACACCGCAGAGTAAAGTTCTCGGGATAACACCGTATATATTCATCCTTCTAAATCTGGTCGTTCCTTTTGTGATATTTCGTAACCGAGGACTCGGATGTACTTAATTATTTATTTTGTCTAGTAAGATGGTTTCATCGGCTTCACCTCCATCGACCTAAACGGAGGCCATTGGTTAATTATCTCTTGAGGGCAATAGAACTCGTATTGGTAAGGTTCTAAACTTGGACACTTCAAAGTTGTGCGTGCATATGGCGATAATCTTGAGAATTTCTTGACATGTGCTAATTAAAACGGGAAAGCCTGTTTCGTTGGAAAGCTCATAGAGTCTGCACGATCGCGGTGTCCTTTGTTAATTTCGAAGCACGCGTTATCCCAAAGTCAAGCGCATGTTGTTATTCGTGCTCCAAGGCGCTTTGCACACCCAGCATGGATTCCCCGGTAAGATATCATAACCTCTCTTGACATGGCCATCAACGGACTTTTGTCTGGCTCTGTCTAATCTAGACCTCGGTACCTCCGAAAACCCATTAAGAAACAGAAGTAGAAGGAGGTGGGCAACCCCGAGTACAGACATTCAAAGACTGTTTTTCTCGCACTCGGTGAATCTCACGGGTCGGGGACACACTCTCAAGGACAGAGTTGGGAGGTTTTTCAAAAAACCCATTCACCAATACATCAATAGCCTCTTCTATCAGACCAACGACGCTCTTACTTCGATCGATGGCATTGTAAACCTCATCAGATTGTCCAATTTTGACTGATGATAGGAGCAGTGTCATACGGATGGACAATGCCTCTGAACGTCATAGATGCTTGGTATCGGTCTACTCTATCTATCCTTGCCACTCGCATTCAGTTAATTCAATTGTTCCGATGATCCAGGCTTGTGATTGCGAAGTTGCGAACCTTTGGTCTGCACCCACAAACCCCCTCACATTCAAACGTGTTGGTTCTTCGATATATCGGGGTTTGAATGGTCCCCACAACAAACGATAAGCATCAAAGGTCCTCAGTCAATATATGGGTTTAATTTTGCTCCATTGACTTTTTAAAAATAAAATAAAAAGAGTACGAGGTCTATGTGTAAGGATTCAGAATTTCAGCATTGGACCATGAAGTGATGGGTCAAAGGTGTACATGACGCTCATCCCACACTGCTGCCTGTCCAACTATCCATCGTACATACGTCGATGAAAGAAAATGTGGTAAAAATTAAACCAAACAAAAAAAAAGAGCAGTTGGAAAGTGGACCAGAAAAACGAGGGGGAAAAGGATAACACAGGGAAATCCTAATAGAAAACCATGGAAAGCTTACCTACAGTAGCGCAGTAGTCCAACCTGTGATACAGTTCGACTTCTCCGCTCGGTCAGTATTCTGTATGAAAGCGCCAAAGGATCTGCGAGCAGACTATCCTGGACCTGTACACCTGCAAAGCCTATACTAAGTAACAACGAGCATGAGTAAAAATCATCCGTGAATATGATGAAATATGTGCACATACCTATGTGATACATCGCCCCGTCCACTCCTGTGTAATCGAAATGAGCTGCACATCGGCCACGGTGGCACATCTGGTTCCCAGTCACCAATGACTTTAAGGATCCAGACGACTAGTCCAGGTCCAGAAGCGCAAAGTCACCTCCGAGTCAATTCGGTTTGACTGCGTGAAAACACACATTCTCGTTTGTTCGTTTAGCGAGTGGAGGCCAGGTCTCGGTGCTTAAGTTGATAAAGGGGTCCCATAGGTTGACGAATTTCGGCTCGGAGGCTGCAAAGTCCGTACGGGAGTCTAATACTGCATAGCGATGGGACAGCTGTGCTATCCGGATTCCAGGACATTGCCAGATAGTCGTTCGTTCTCCCCAGGATCCGGCTCTGTTGTGGTGGGTGTAGACGAGGTAATGACGTGAAGAATTGGAATGATAAGATGTATCGGCCTCTGCATTGGGATTTCGTCGCACTCTCAGGCTGAAGGCGTTTTGTCTCGACGTTGGTATAATTTTCTGCGACCTGAGCGTCAACCAAACGCGATCCTATTTCAGACTGCATGTAACCCCCTTCGCCGATTTGTGACGGACATGGAGGGCCAACTTCACGCTGTATAAAAGTCAAATGCGATCAATGAGGACCGAGAGCTCTGTGGCGAGAAGTGCTTGGGCTTGAGAGGCGAAGGTGCAGTCGGAAACTGCCCGTGACCCGTGACCTGTCGCGCGTGCGTCACGGTCTTTGTGGCTTTGGGCATCGCGGTTCGAGGTCCAATGTTCACCTCGAGAGTAGTCCGCTTTGACATCGAGATCGACTTCGAAAGGGAGGGTGGTGTGCAGGTGTGCATTCAGCGGTTAAC
>Ga0247741_1001527_pt1 | contig 12835 bp, 15 predicted proteins | sample UWRJL213509R2_FD_180945 | JGI IMG/M metagenome (GOLD analysis project Ga0247741, IMG submission 180945) | Plant litter microbial communities from Arlington Agricultural Research Station in Wisconsin, United States - UWRJ-L213-509R-2 | ecosystem: Environmental > Terrestrial > Plant litter >... | reverse complement strand
CACAGATGATATAAATAAAACGAAATACAAGCCAAGTAGCCAGCGAGTTGTAAAAATAGCAAACACGATCACGAACACAGTCTAATACAGAATCAGAGTCGATGTATCTTGCGTCCATACACCTCTATCACTGTCCTGTGTTGAAAAAGAAAGAATGAAGTACGAATTTGGGTCTGAAACCCATTTAAGGATTACGCATAAGTCAGGGTCATCAGGGGTCGTTCAAAGATATGGGTATCGTTACAAACGTCATTCATCGAGTTGGGTGATACAGCACGTTGGAGAACATGCGTGCACCTTGTCGAACGAAACTCTGGGTTAATCGCGTTGGAGCTTGAATATTAAGGCATATCAATACCTCGGATCTCAGAGAGAGAAGATAAAATCTACTCACGAGCGGCTGTATATTCGTGGAGGGCAACTGCATCAAACGGATTTGTGCGCGTTCGTGCTAGAGACGTGCCATGTTCGACAAGTCCAGATGGGTCAGGACTAAAGGGAAAAAGACACGATTAGAAATGAGTGTAAATATGACATCGGCGGAATACTCGACCTTGTAATCCTAGTTAATGTAACCCCAAGCTGATAGCGGCCCCGAGACCGAATGCTCACATCGGGGAACAGGAAAAATAGGCCCATGTTCCCCTGAAGATCTTCTAGTTGCTCCACTGTGGAGACGAGGTGCCCATAGAGTATAGGAGGGTGTTGGCTGACACCTCGCCCGATATAAGACCCCATGTCGAGGGGGGTCATGCCGTCACCCGTGAAGAGAGACAGGTGAGCGACCAGGAACGGCAATTCTGCTTCGCTAAACGGAGAGGAGACAGGTGCTCGTTAGGCCGTTAATCAGATCCTTGTAATTCCTATAAACGTACGGAACCACTGAATTGCCGGAGGGGTCCCTAACCGTCAGACGGGCGATAATTGGCGGTGTGAGAGGCACTCGCGACAGGTAGCCAGCACCAAATTCCGCCGTTCGCAACGGATGCTGTATGATGTCTAATTGGTATGTCCTAGATCAGATTAGCAAGGGTTCGAAGGTCAAGCAACCTAATTTTGCCTACCTGGTATGTGGGTCCGCCAGAAGGGAAGAGACCTGAATACGAGGTTGGGGGCGAATAAATGGAAGTGGGGAAGTCGTAGCTAAATCTGCAATCGATGCGTGACTGGAGGGAGGACTTTGCGTGGTGCTGGTTCGGGAGGAATACGAGACGGAACCAAAGGATGACTGAGGAGAAGAATGACCACTCGAACTGGATCTGAAGGGCTGTGGATTCGAAGAGCATAGATGGAAACCAGAGTAAGAATATATACCCTTTGCCTTGGCTAGGGCGCTCCCTGTATGTTTGGGTTGGGAACTATGTACCGGGTGCGCGGTGTGCATCTGAGAGTAATGGTTGTAAATTTTAATTACGAAGCAGGGCAAGCAGCTCTGTCAAGGACATCAGATCACCGTGAGCTTGATGCATAGTTGTAACGAAGGGGATGGTGACCGAACCTTAGACTCAAACCGACGTAGGTATCTGGCCACATGCTTGACCTCATTAGATGCTATAAAGGGGCATCGTATTGGAATGAGGTTACGCCTTGTATCAGAACGAGCGCAGGGCATTTTGGTTTTGTATGGTCGACGCCTCACGACTGAGGAAGATTTTCTGTGGCGTCCCAAGTTGGACATTGACATAAAGACCTTCAAGTGGCTGGCTAGACGACGTTGGGAATGTCGAAATGACTGAGTCTTGTAAATGGACTGAACATTTATAGCGTTCACGGGAAGGACTAGATTGATTGCTCGGAAAGGAATAAGACGACTCATCTAAGGTTCTGGAAGTGTGTCAGTGAAGGCGTGCCATATCAAGATTTCATCTACCGACAGAAAACCCGGAAGGGTGGTCCAGCAATTATGTCGGGCGGTCAACCTTCGCGTATGTCGCAAGAAACCTCACAGATCTGCCAAGATAGAGAGCCGGGGTAGTGGAAGAATTAAGGTTGTAAATAACATAAGAAGTATCTGTCGTGACATCAAACGCTCTTTTTCACATAGCTCCATATTCCTGCCAGACCCGATCCCAGAGTCGCAGCGGCAATAACAGGTTTGATACCAGCTGACGCAACCAGAACAAAGATGAGAGAAAGCCCGGCAAATATGCAGTTTGGAGTACATACCAGTGCTCTTGAATAAGGCGCCTGTCACTGCTCCAGCTGCCATGCTCCCCATTGTATCGTGTTTCCCTCTGAAAGCATCGATGGAGGAATTAACTCCATTGTACAAAAGGGCTGTGAGATGGTGATTTCAATGACTGAAGTGGATATGTATCGGCAATGACGCGAACATACCCATAACACCGGCCGAATTACCAATAAAAGTCCCCCTTCGTGTGACAGAGTTCAAGACGCTGTTGATCCGTAATCTGGTATTGGACACGGCCAGAGGTCTTCGTGCGCCCTCTCGTACGCCCCATGCGCCGCCAAGGGCCAGACCTGTAGAAACAAGGGTGAACATGTGACAAATAGAACAATAAGAGGCCCATAGATGGGTGGACGGAGATGTTAAGATAAGGTGAGAGATGTGCAGGGAGAAAACGAGGCCCTTAAGCGAGCATATGCAGCTCGAAAAGAGTAATTTGAAAGAGATCCTACTTACCACTGAGATACATGGTGCCGGTTCCATAGCAAAGGTCATCACTCCACCCCCTGGAGGGAATTGCCGTATGAGCTCCAGGAAGCTCGTTTGTCTTGTCATCATCAAGAAGCAGGTAGTCCAGTTTATCCCCTAATTCTGCCAGCGGATGTAGTTTCGCTGGGTCATAGGCTGCCATTAACAGGTCAGAAGCTGTGACTGGCTGGTCAAGCGGCGCGCTGCCCTCTGGCCGCGAGAAGGACGCTGTGCGAAGGATGTCCGACGCGTCCTGCGAGGAGGAGGCCTCTGCCTGGGAGTATGAAGACGACATCCTGATGGAGGGAGAGCAACAAGAAACGTGGTGGACGTTGGACGAAGAAAACCTCGAAATTTGAAAGACCGCGGCGACGTAACGGACCGGGGAGTCACGTGTGCCGATATGTCACTCAGGTTTTTCGTTCCGTCGCGTTCACCCACTCGACCTCATGGCATTCTCTTTCTGCACGCGCTCTGTCTTCCGTAGGATTCCTGGGGTTCTTAGCACACCTGTCGCCGTCACTGTCTCTTCTAGGTCATATTTCTCTCGGACTTGGATTACCTCCGCAACCAGACTGCAGAATACTGCACTCACGGGTGACCGCCGCCTGAATTCAAGGCGTGAGTTCCTTCTGGCTAGCGAACGTAATTATGTCTTCAACTTTCTTTTTCAGGATGGGCTTCTTCTGTTACACCGCAGTCCTCGGCCTCGGATCCAGCTGAAACTGAAGCCCTACGGTGTCTTGAACAAGGCACCAGTAAACTTGAGGAAGGCGACGTGCAGGGGGCAAAGACTTTGTACCAGCGGAGCACTGAAATCAAGCGAACTGCCAGCTCTCTATTCAATCTTGGTGTCACGCATTACCATCTGAGTAAGTTGACCCACTCGTTTTCTCCACCAAGCAGGTCTTACGATCCCCAGAGGAGTTCGATGATGCAATTGCTGCTTGGAAGGAATCAATAGCTTTGCAGCCGTCTAGTCCCGACGCGCACACAAGTACATATCTATGTCAATCTTCTCCAGGAACCTGTCATTAATTCATCCAATCCCAGACCTTGCAAGTGCGTACATTATCTCACCAGGTGAGTAGTTAAAATGACAAAAACCCTGGAATTCATGGCTCATCCAGACTCTTGCCAGTATCTCGACCGGACCTCGCCTTGCACCATCTTGAGTAACTTGACTTGCTTTTTCCTATGTCGGTATCTTGATGGCTACCACACCCTAGAATTGCTTCTTCATTGTCACCGGAAGACCCTGAAATTGCCTTCAATCACGCAGCTGTTCTAGAGGCCAGTTCGTGAATTTCCCACTTCAATTTGTATATATATTCAGGTCATGTTGCAGCTGGGAGACTGGAAGAAGCACTGGAAGAATACAAGCGCAGCAAGAATTTTGGAGTGGAACGTGCAGCGGTGCACATTCGGAATGTTTGTGCTTCAAGTACTCTCTTGTCTCTTTTTTCTTCTCACTACTGAATTCCAGGTCGGGGCAAAGATTCTGGGGAAAAAGATGAAGGAAGTGCAGAACACCCAAAAGTCAGAAGACTAAGGCAAGAAGAGGGTCTCCTCGGACTTCTCTCCTCTACCCCTTCTAGTAGAGTCCTACCACTAGTGTCTCATCTGCGTCAAGACATGTGAGACAGGTGAAATTTTTAATTACTTTTGATTTGTCGAGATAATTCTGCCCCTACTCCGACGCAATAGATTTTATTAATGCAGGGCCAGTTGTTGCAAACCTTCTCTCAGCAGTTGCTCACGACCAGGAGGGTGCATAGGACGCCACCCTCACTCGAGATTGACCACTGTCAATTTTTTGACATTTGTTCATGCTATCAAACTAGAGATCTTATCTCAGGCGACTCACGCAATTTATCTCAGAGCATTTACTGCGGTAACTGTCCTCGTCCTGCTCCTTGTGCGCTTGTTGTACCTCCATGACTCTGCGAAGTACTCTGCCAACCTCGGTGGCTATAGGAAGGACTTGAGCTATTGCCTCCGCGCCCTCTGGTAGAGAAACGATTTCCTGACGTATACCCGCCTCTCGGGCCACGAGATCCTCGATTTGAACTTCCACGATGTGGATTGTACCCTGGCCTTGAGTGCATTGGGTAATTCTGATAACTCTCCGCAATAATAGGTGCAGAGTCCCGTACTCGGCGCAAAAACGCGGAGATATCGGAACGAGAATACAATGCTGAGGGATGATCTTCTGGTTTGACATAGAGGATGCGATGGAACCCCTCCTCAGCAGAAGGGTGTTCAAAATCAGCAGCGAACCGCGAGAGAATGGACAGCCCTTCCTCGGCATTGGTGATTGTGGGATGATTTACTCCTGTTAACGATAGCAATATGGAGAGGAATCGTCGGTCAGTATATGCTCATTCAGTATGTCAGACATTGACGTATATGAACCACGTACGAGTTTGCAGACGGGCGGCACAGGTCTATGTGGGGAACTTTGGTCAGAATCGGAAATGTTAAAGAAAACCATGCTACAGCACGTCCCAAGGTTTGGGCGAGCACGCACCTCATATGGTGTGTCAAAAACAATAACCCAGATCTTCGTTCCGGGAAACTCGCGAGCAATCTCGATCCAGTAGGATCTTTGTCTGCGTTATCAATGTTAGTGATATTCGAATGCGTTCAATTCATGTCGACGGGCCCACAGATCTAGAGCTGGGAAAAGGACGGGGATCACAGATACACCACCCTCCACTAGTGGGACCATCGTTCGAGTGAAATTGATTAAGTACTCACGATGGATTAAAGTTTGTGCGGTCAATACACACTGAAAGGCCTTGACTCAGCTTTGAGCGCGCTAATTGTTCTACTCGACGCCTGTGTCCGAGATCGTCTTGATTGCATCTACAGAATTCGGGATAATGTAGCTGAAGGGCTTCTGCAAACGTCGACTAGAATAGATATGAAGTTAAGTTATACCTCGGCTATCTGACTCTTCAGCGAAGTGCAGAAGGTTTAGATGCAGTATCCGAACCTTGCTGACACCTGGAGTCACTCACCTTCCCTGAGGCAATAAGACCACACAAGATCAAGACCGTTTGGCCCTCAACTGTGAAATCCGTATCACTGGCGACGACGTCAAATGAGGGAATAGAATCGGCATCAGTCGACATTGTGGTGGTCAGAGAAGGGATCAGAAGGAGTCTCATTCACACAAGACTGTATATAAGCTCATTGTGAACTTTGTCATTTTGACTCATAGAAGCCGAATGTGGGATAAGTCAAGGGCTGTTCAGAAGGCCACAAACGTCGGAATCATAATTGAAAGGTACTATAGACAATGACTGGGTGTGATGCGGCAGTCCGGTAGAAATAGAGTCGCGTTCACTACCTCAAATAACTGATACCCCTATCAGCGCCCGTTAACTGTAGCTGATGAATTTCGTCTCGCGGAAGGACCTGTTGGTCCGTCCGATGACTGCTCAGGCGTTGTGGGTATCTTGTTGGGGTGCTCCGGTATCTTCTCAATCTCCCGCTTGGCTTCTTCCCAAGCCTCCAGATTCTGTCGGGTAAGAAGGAACTGATGAGCAGCTACATCATGACAGCGGAGGCAAAACCCGCACCTTCTTGCACCAATCTCGATGACTTTTCGCCATACTGATTGCCATTTCCCTAAGATCGGCTACTTTCTGTCGTTGGAACCTGTCCAGATCCGCTTGAATGGTGGAGCTAGAGTACTTTAGATCCTGAGCAGAGAGATGTAATGCGTCCTCGAGCTATTGTTCTCTTGTGTCAGCAGCGAGTCGAAAGAATACAGAGGACTACACCAACCTGGGATATGTTCTCCCGTGTCTTTGTGATACCATTTCGACGCGCTGTCTCTGGATCCACGTCCATCATACCGTGTAATGTATAACTCAATGCGTTTATAAGGCCCATTCCAGGGGTCTTCGTTCGCCGCCGCGCAGGGTTGGGTCCTGGATGGGGGGGTAGATAACCCGAACCCGATGTAGCCGAGTCGGGTGGTCTTTCAATATCGTCTTCTGAGGTGGGACTTGAAGGGGACGGTGCTCCGTTTGCCGGCCTGCCCCTTCCAAGAGCTTCTTCCAGACGACGTGCCTCTCGCTCGCTCTTCTCAAGATCTTCCAGTTGCTCTCGCTTATTTTCAAGGGCGTCTTGAGTCATCTCGTATTGGACGTGTTTCTGATGACGGTAGGCCAGTAGTTTCTTGATTATAGTCGCAAATTGAGAATATTCGTGTAATGGTTCCGCCCAATTCTGTTCCAAGTCCTGCAACTAGAGATGGAGCAGTTATAACCATCATAGGCTAGTCTGACAGCTTAAAATAACTTACAAGCTTTGTCGTCGACATGTATGTTGTGTCGACGGCTTGCCCAGTTTTCTCTATTGCGCCAGACAATCCATCTGACTCGTTTAGACTGAACCCATTTAACGATGCACCCAGTTCAGCATGGTCTTGAGCATATTCTGTACAAGGTTCAGAAACTATTGGTTGATATATAAGGGGGTGGCCTACCTGACCACCGTTTGACGACTCGACGCGTAACTTTCTCCATGGGACCACTGACGTGGTTGGCAAACTTTAGTGTGAACGCCTCAGAGTCGAGGAATCTTTGATCAGGATTTCGCAAGGGATGTGCAGCGGATGGGTTCGGAAGAGCAGCATAAGCAGGGGATGCATTCTGGTCCGTGGGGTTGTGAGAAGGAGCCTTGAGGATGTTCTTAGGCAGCAAAGAAAGCGGTGGAGAGTTCAAAACCTCAGTCTGCCGTGATAAATTAAAGCTCGGTTTTTTGAAAGTGAAAGTTAAACGTTAAACACTCACCCACGAAACCTCACCGTCAAGGAACCTATGGAAGACATGCTCGTTTGACAAGATCGGGTGTCGGGCAAGACGGTTCAAGAATGTTTGCAGTAGTCGCTTCCTGCGAGCAATGAGACCTGCATCTTCTTTTGCTTTCCCTTGCTTGACGGCATAATCTCCTATGGTCTGCTTTGAAGGTATTGGGGGAACAATGATTGTCGGATATAGTTTTGAAAGATTGTCTCGAAGACTCTCGAACTCGGAGTAACGATGCCGGGCTTCTGCATTCTGAAAATGCACCCTCACCAGTTAGCATTCGCGCAGGGTACTCTGCTATCAGGGAAGACATACTCCGGTTCTGATGACGTACGTGATGTACGGGGAATTTGAATTCAATGAAGTCTTCTGGGCGTCAGTGATCTACAGAGAAAGAAGGTGGAATGAGGAACGTTGAAGATTTGACAGTGTGCAATGAAGGCGAACCAGAATCTCAACGTCATCACCGTTATGAAGGACTCGGTCGCGGGTGCAGCAGAAATCAGTCTTGAAGTTGGCCTGCCCCGTCTTGTGAGAGCCTGGACTTGGAAACGGAGGACGATTCATGCTGGGTGACGTGGGTGACAACGTTTCGGCTGGATTAGAAGGAGATGGCGGTTCGTATATCGCAACTTGGGACGTGGAAGATGTCTCCGACGGAATGTGATCACCCTCTTGCTCAAAGGGGTTCTCATCCTCAAAATCATTGAGGGTATCCATGGTATAGAGGACTGCAGTCGAAGTGCTGTTCTAGTAAATATGCGCTGTCAAAATTGGAGACCGACTTGGTGCTGCGAGCTGCGGTTCACGTTTGAGGTCCCAAGTTAGACGCAGAATTAGACGTTAACATACGAAATGTTGCCTCGTAATCAGCGAATATGCCTTGGGCCTGCAATATAAAGAGAGGGAGGAATTATAGAGCACTTGAAGTGACGCTCCTAAGAACTTAGAACGATGGCCACAGGAGAACTCGGTGTCGGTGGGGTAAGGGACGTGCAAGGGACGTGCACTGCAGTGCGGGCATAGCTCGATTCCCTTATTTGTCTTTGTTCCTGATCAGTGACCCACTCAAATAGCGCGCAATGCGCAGCGGCACCAATCCTATGCACACTGAACACCCAAATTCTATCACTCGGATTTACATCTAGCTATAGCCTAGATGTTCCGGATGCAGATCCACCAAACAATTAATTCAGCTGCATGAAACTGAATTCTACCCAAAGACCCTAAAGCCCGTGCGTTCGATACTTTCTACCACCCGAGGCTCTTCAGAATTGAGAGCAACATTCTCAAAACCCTTCCCAAGCAGCGAAGCAAAGAGCTCGTCAATCTGCTCATCATGCCATGCACCGGGAACAGGCACAGGTACCATAAAGTTTTGAATCTTTTCATGAACTTCATACCTATAGGCGAAATGCCGAATGTCAGCAACTCACGAAGGGTAGGACAAAATTGACCGCGAACATACCGAAGCTTGCGGCCTTTGCTAGCCTTCGTGTCGACCTTCTTTTTGGCTTTCTTTTGCTTCTGAAGCAACGCCCAGTCCTCATTCTTATTGCCCTCTCCCCTCGCTTCGATAATATCCCGTAGCATCTTCTGATAGAAATCTGTATCATCGAACATCTCTGGATCCGGAGCATCCGAGTCTGCCTCTGCTGCTGCACTTTCATCATCTCTTAAGACACCAATGCGTGGTTTTTTGACCCTTGGTACCTGAGTCCTCGCAAGCAATTTGGCGCCATCCGCAAGGCTTTCATCGACAAGCTGTACTGCAGATTTCAGCGTCTCGTTTCCTTTGAGGAACGCTCCTCGATTGGAGGGCAGTAAAGCGGAAGGGGCGACAGCCTGAATTTTTGCAGACCATTTCGACAGCGTTTGTAGCAAATATGGGTGGAACCTGGACGCCGGGATCAGAATTTGACTAAGTGTTCACGATGTAAAGAAAACAACTCACACAGCTTCCAAATTCGCTGCATGCTCGGTAGCTGCAATGCACACTCTGGAGTAATCTTCGGTTGTTGATTCTAGTTCTGTTTTCTGACGTTTTCGAGGTGGTGGTGTGACAATATTGTTTACAATTAACAGTGTCTGTAAAGAAAGAATGTGAGCAGGTGCATTTCATTTAAAATGCAATCTGCATACCTCCTGGAGTTCAGAGAGTTCATCTGCCAGAAGGGACGCCTCCGTCATGAACTTGAACAGTGAGTCGCGGCATTCAGGAGCCTCTGTGAAGTCCTTCACGACTGTCGGCTGATCGAAGAGCGAGAGCGATAAGCATCAGAGCCTAAAGATACCAAACCTCGAACGCCACTCACTAGAGGCAATCTATTGGCAGCTACGACAGATTTCTGTAACCGTATCCGCGTATCAAGCAACGAATCCCAGAGAGCCTGTAATGCACAATTTCAATCGTCAAAAAAGTATGACAGGGTACTCGGACCAGGACGTACGACTTGTCTCTTCACTGCATGTCCTTTCAGCAAATCTTCCTCCCTTGCCCTCTTCAGGGTAGAGCTGATATCTTCTTGAGGCCCTTCAGTTCTTCCATTACTTTTGGGTGGCCCCATGGGCTCCGCTACAGGTTCTTCATCCTCTTCGTCGGGTTCATTGTCTTCTTCCTCATTCCCTGAAGGCGAGCCTTCATCAGAATGCTGCCCCTCCCCATCTCCTACGTCTCCAAAGTCATCCTCTTCCGAAATAACCTCTTCATCGTCGTCATCCATTGCACCAGCTTCCTCAGGACCATCGCCTTGGCTGTGCTCTTCCTCCTCCTCGTCTTCGCTTTCCTCCAAAAGCGCTTTCCGTGACGTCCGTACTCCCTCATACTTCTGATCTGCGATACTGGGTAGTGCATTTCGCAACGAGCTTGTGCTTAAGAAGGAAGTAAAATCAGAAAGAATTCTAATGAATATTTTCAAAAAATTGATACGCACCCCACTTCAAAGTAATGCTCTCGCGAGGGTGCATCCATCTGCATCCCATCCTCAAGCTCAGCACCTCGAGATTGTATATCTTCGGGATCATAGTCTAAAAAGAAAAAGGCGTTCAGTATAAGTGCCATTATACCAAGTTGTTCACGTACCAGCTGGAGCAGCCTCCTCTACCTGAGCAATCTGCTCTGCAAGTGATAAACCTGAGGAAAGGGTGAGATTGGTATTGGAGAATTGAGATGTAACGCACGTCCTGCAGGCATAGCACGCGCACACAAGGTGATAAATCAGGGTTTCAGAGAACAACGAGCGAGAGATATGCCGCCGCATGAAAAATGTTTCTCGCGTTCTGATTGGCCAGATTCATTCCGTGCCGATCTACACGCGGAAGACTATTTTGACCATGCACGTAGATGATCGTCATGTTATATCTTTTACAGAACACATTTAAAAGAGTGGAATCATATAAGAGGTATATTGGTGGGCATATTTATGGCATGTATATGTTGTATATATGTATATCAAGGCGGAGACATCTAGAAATACAGTGGGTAGAGCATAGTACTAAAGGCTACAGGTTGGAAGACGGGCGACAGGGCATTTATCGATACAATGGTAGGATGGTGGGTATAGATAGCACGGTCATGAGCCAATGGCCGAATGTGGTCATAAAAAAGGTGGTGCCAAAGCTGCCTATCCAAGGTGCGTAGGCGAAGGAGAATAGTCGAAAAGAGATGGCTTGTGTGATAGGTATTGGTGGGTATGAAGCGGTCGTGAAGCCAATGAGTATGGTGATAATTTACTTGGAGACCCAGTTGTTCCAGAGGCTTTCGTAGCGCTTCTGGTGGTGGGAGCTAAGCTCGGTGTATTGAGAGAACGCCTTCTTGGGCAGCTCAAGCATGCCTTTGTTGATGATACGACCGTCTTCCAGTGATGGGAGTACAGTGAGGATATCAGAGGACGCGATGCGTGCGCTGGGGAAGTCGGTGGTAAGGAAGACACCCTCGCCAAAAGGCGCATAGGTGCGGACATCCATGTATTTGTCCTTCTTGGTGTGAGAGCGGGTAGCTGGATAAATAGATTAGATTGTGCGAAGGATAGTGAATGTAAGATATGTACCCTGGACAAGCGTCACCTGGTTCTTGACGAGGGCAACAGCGAAGCTTCCGTTGTCGATGGCGAACATGATTAAGGATGAAGAGATGAGGGGTTGGTGAATGGCAAGAGACCAGTAGAGAAGTAGCAGAAAGCTATGGGTAATCTGAAAACCCTCTGAAGCTTATATAGTACGTTGTTCCCCTTGACGGATCCAAAAACAAGACCCACGAAGACCGGACAAGGAACGGTGCCTGATTGGGATCAACGCCCACAAGGCGACTTCCCAATTCGGGTGCAGGATGCCGTGCCACGCGGATTTCACGCGGACAAGCACCTTCTCCGCATCCAGCAGCTCTTCGCTTCGACTTTGTTTCCGACCTCCATGTGCATTTCTTCTACTCGCGCTCTTGTTCAGTTTCAATTATCAGCGTACTTTTTGCATTCGTCGGAACTAAGGGCGCTTCGACAGACGGCCGAACTTCTTGAGCTCTATTGTGTTGCCGCTTATTGTTCTAGGACAATAGCTTACCAGGTCTTCTGATTAGATGCTCAAGTCTTATTGTCCTGTCTTATTGTCTCTACAAAGAGTTATCTTCGCCACATTGCAATTGATAATTATGATCTAGGTTATCCCAGCATCCCTAGGCCTACGATCTCGGATATGCGGTCAAGTGCGAGTGCGAAGTAATATGGAGCCCAGTTTCACAACGGCGCCAGAGCTACACTTCATGGAATTTACTTTCAGTCCTCTATCAGGTTTCCCAAATAGCCGACTTCACAATTCAATTGGCGATCTTGCTCGCATCTGTTTCGATCTTCAGCGTCACGATAACCCAAAGTAAGTACTTGTCGAGTATTGAAAACCTATAGAAATTTCACATAGAATGCCAATGAAACTACCAACCAGAGTACGAATTCGCGGTCATCATTCCTTTTCTAGTCTCAACGGCAACGGTCTATCCAAATTTGTCCATGTCTTTCATATTTTCATCGTCATTCATGATTCTCATGGGCGTCCCTTGAAATACAACGTTCGTTCTACCTGATTTTGAGTATTCTTTGAGGTGTATTGCTGCTGGGAAATCACTTCTCGCCCTTCACAGAAAGCACATTTCGGAACAGATGTGGACTATATCATAGCTATAGAGTGCACTCTGTGGACGGGTCATTATCTGATTTCTATATACTTTACATCTATATCAACCCCATTTCAAATACAACACCTTCCAACTTCATAGATCTTTGTATGTGCGTTATGTATTCCGCACACTGGCAGCACCAAGAGGTCTAAACCAACTCGCCGTGACGAACATCCACAACCACACCAC
>Ga0247741_1001525_pt1 | contig 12838 bp, 9 predicted proteins | sample UWRJL213509R2_FD_180945 | JGI IMG/M metagenome (GOLD analysis project Ga0247741, IMG submission 180945) | Plant litter microbial communities from Arlington Agricultural Research Station in Wisconsin, United States - UWRJ-L213-509R-2 | ecosystem: Environmental > Terrestrial > Plant litter >... | reverse complement strand
CGCCACGCCGACCAAGCTATGTATCTCGCCAAACAAGCAGGCAAAAATTGTTATCACATGTTCGACGTGGCCCATGACGCCGCGGTAAAAAATAAACGTGAAAGCCTGGAACACATTCGCATCGCCCTGCTTAACCAGGAGTTTGTGCTCTACTACCAGCCCAAAGTAAATATGCGCACCGGTGCGGTTATTGGTGCTGAAGCGTTAATTCGTTGGCAGCATCCCGAGCGCGGCTTGTTAGCGCCCGCTGCATTTTTACCGGTGATTGAAAACCATCTTCTGAGTGTGGAGCTGGGAGAATGGGTAATTTCCCGCGCGCTCGACCAAATGGCCGAATGGCAACACGATGGGTTGGAAATTCCGGTGAGCGTAAACGTCGGCGCGCTCCAACTACAGCAGAGTAACTTTCCCAATCGGCTGGAAGAATTACTAATCCTGCAGCCGGATGCTTACCCCGAAAACCTCGAATTGGAAATTCTGGAAACCAGCGCATTGGAAGACATCAACCAAGTCTCTGCCGCTATACATGCGTGCCAGGCATTGGGCGTAAGTTTCGCGTTGGATGACTTTGGTACGGGTTATTCATCGCTGGCCTACCTGAAACGCTTGCCCGCAAAACTCCTCAAAATCGATCAAAGCTTCGTGCGCGATATGCTCGAAGACAGCGATGACCTCGCCATTATTCAAGGTATTATCGGCCTCGCCAGCGCCTTCCACCGCAATGTTATCGCCGAAGGCGTAGAGACTGTCGCTCACGGCGAAAAACTGCTCGCCATCGGCTGCGAACTCGCCCAAGGCTACGGTATAGCCCGCCCCATGCCAGCCGCTGCCATCCCCAACTGGGTGAAATTCTGGCGCCCCGATGCGGCGTGGCGCAAGTCCAAATAGTGCTTCTATCATTCGCGTTAATTAGCGGCTTTAAATGAGAAATCAGGCAAATAATGTTAGATTGCCGCCCTTTCTTTTAAGTCGATTTCAGGAGCAACAACTATGACAGTGAGTTTCAAACCTAATGCGGTGATACAGATTATTACAATTCTTCTACTTGCAGGGTGCGGCGGTGGTGGATCGGGAGGAAGTAATCACACCGAAATTAGCAGTATTCCTACTGCTATCAGTTCTAGAAGTTCGTTAAACACTACCTCAAATAGTTCCTCATCCAGTACAGGTAGCAAAGCTAATACCGCCCCGACATTCACATCAGGCTCATCCATTACTACGCCTGAGAATTCAATTAACACTAGCTACATAGCCACAGCGCTAGATTCTGACAACGATCAATTAACTTTTAACCTCAGTGGAGGTTCAGATCAAAATCGTTTCAGCATCGATTCGCATACCGGCTTGTTAAGTTTTTTAGTAGCACCAGATTTTGAAGCACCTTCTGATAACAACCATGACAATAACTATGAAGTGCAAATAAGTGTTTCTGATGGCAAAGGAGCGTCTATCAGCCAAAATGTACAAATAGTTGTAAAAGATCTAGCAGTTGCTATTACCAATTTCAACAAACTTAACTCATCTGAAATACTGCCGTATCAAGTTGTTCGTGTTCAAACGAGCTGCGTTGAATGCAATGAATCAAAAACGCGCTACGAGTGGTATTTAGAAGGAAGTAGTGCTTCAGTTTCTGCATCCGATAGCTATGAAATTAAACCCGACGACGCCTATAAAAAAATTACGGTCACAGCCACCCCTTACACAGCCCAAAATGAACCAGGTGCTACCGAAACGCTTGTCTTTATGCGCAATCGAATTTTAAGCGTTGTCACTAATTGGGGCGAAGCTTTTGCCGCTCTTCGGTCAGACGGTAGTGTTATTACATGGGGTAGTGACTATAACGGCGGTGACAGTACAGGAGTGGATTTGACTAACATTGTTTCCATTACCAAGACCGCAACTGCTTTTGCAGGCTTAAAAACAGATGGACGTGTTGTCACATGGGGTAGTGCAACTTTGGTTGGCGACAGCACCAGCAAAAACCTTACTCAGGTTAAATCTATTTCAGCAAATAATTGGGCATTCACTGCCATTAAGCAAAATGGTGATGCGATCAGCTGGGGGCTTGCAGACTCTGGTGGCGATAGCACAGGTAAAGACTTAACTAACGTGGTATCGGTAGCGGGGACCTGCTGCGCATTTGCAGCATTAAAAAGTAATGGAAATGTCGTTACCTGGGGCAGCCCGACAGATGGTGGTGATAGTGGCGGTAAAAATTTAACCAATATTATCTCTATCACTGCATCATTGAACGGTCGTGCTTTCGCAGCATTAAAAGCAGATGGAACTGTAGTAACTTGGGGTGATGCAGCTACCGGGGGTGATAGTTCCAACGCTAATTTGACCGATATTGTGGACATCACAGCAACTAACTACGCGTTTGCAGCCCACAAATCTGATGGGAGTGTCATTTCGTGGGGATATGCTGACGCAGGCGGGGATAGCACAGGCAAGAACCTAACCAATGTAAAATCTATAGTCGGTAATAACCGTGCTTTTGCGGCGTTAAAAAACGATGGATCAGTAGTCCCCTGGGGTGACATTTATGGGGGTGGCAGCAATTATGGAGTCGATGCGACTCAAGTGGTAGAGGTGTACAAAAGCGAAAAAGCATTTGCCGCCCTTAAAGCCGATAAAAGTGTAGTGACTTGGGGCTACTGGGATCAAGGAGGCAATAGCACTAATGTAAATTTACAAAATATAGAAACCATAGTTGGCGGATGTTGTGCATTAGCTGCACTCAAATCTGACGGAAACGTGGTTAGTTGGGGACACCCCGAGTGGGGAGGCGACAGTTCAGGAAAAGATCTAAGCAACACGATCAAAATTGTGGCAGGCACCTATGCGTTTGCTGCCCTAAAAGCTGATGGAAATGTAGTTACTTGGGGAATGCTAAAAGGAGATGGAGATAGGATAGATTTGTCGCCAAAGGATGTAATTCTGTTTAATTCGCTCACAAAACCATAGAATTAAATATATCGCGAGAGGGCATTTTCCACCTCGCGGTATTTATTAGATTGCCAAAAGGACTCACGGAATGCGCTTCCCTCCCGTAAAATTTATTATTACTGCCCTGTTTTTAGTTATCGCTGTGGTTCTTGTAACCCTCATCGCAACATCCAAACCCAAAGTTCAGCCAAAGCCTGTCATCGTCGAAGAAGACAACACGATTTCGAAATACGTTGACGACGTACAGCTCAAAATTGATTTGGATCGCGACGAGAAGGAACAGGCAAATAAACAGGCGAAATTAGCCAAAGCAAAACGTGACAGCGTGGAATGCCAATTCTGGAAACAGCAACAAGCAAAAAAAACCACGCCTAAAATTGAAGCGAAAATTACCCAGTTCTGTGAATTGTAAATAACCTCCATATCGTAATGCCTGGCGTCCTCGACCAAATCATATTTCAAAAATAGCTGCAGCATCGAACTTAAGTCGTTGCAGTTATCGTCCAATTTTCCCGCCCCCAATTCATTTTATCGAACAAAAATCAAACAAATGCTTGACAGATTATTACTGTGCGTCGCATAGTAATAATACACTGTGTGACACACAGTGTTTGTCGCACAGTATGAGGCTGATTATGTCCGAGGAACATTTAGAAAAATTACGGCAGGAACTAAGGCGCGGCGTACTCGTATTAGCCGTATTGGGTTCGCTTAAGCAGCCGCACTATGGCTACTCCTTGCGTAAAGACTTGCAAGAAGCCGGTATTGATATCGATGAAGGCACTCTTTATCCGCTGGTGCGTCGCCTCGCCGACCAAGGTCTGCTCGACAGCGAGTGGCAGCAAGGCGATGGCCGCGAGCGCCGTTATTACCAGCTCTCAGCCGTTGGAACCGAATTACTCGCCAGCTTAAGCAGTGAATGGCGGACCCTTAACGCAAATATTGCAAAACTGTTGGAGGTTTGAGATGAAACTTATAGACCGCTACATCAGCGCCATTGCCCAGCAACTTCCGGCTAGCCGTCGCGATGACATTACGCGCGAGCTGAAAGCCAATATCCTTGATCGCCTTGAAAGTTTCGCCGAAGAACATGGCCGCCCTACTACACCTGCGGATGAATCCGCCATATTGCGCGAACTCGGACATCCACGTCAGGTAGCTGCTGCCTACTTGCCGCAGCGCCAATTGGTCAGTCCACACTGGTTTCCCATCTACACCCAATGTCTTTCATACACTTCTGCAATTGTGATTCTTGTGCAGCTGTTGAGCATAGGCGCAGCCTTACTCGGCGGCAGTAATATAAGCGTCGGTGGATTATTAGGCGGCATTATTCACGGTTTGTTGACGATGTTTGCCTGCATCACCGGTATTTTCTTTGTACTCAGCAACTTACGCGCTACCGCTCAAATCACACCCTACTGCGGTTGGCAGCCGGAGCAATTGCCGCCAGTAAAACAATCCTGGCAGCGTATAAGCATGTTTGATTCGGTATCGGAGTTTGCGGGGAATTTATTCTTCCTGCTGCTCTTGCAGTATCCGCTCTGGGCGAAAGCTGAAACTGTCGCGTCGCTACCAATTGCTATTGGGCCAGGATTGCAAACCTGGATTATTCCGCTCAGCGTGGCGACCGCAGTTGCGCTGGTGATTAATGTTCTGAATTTACGCCATGATTATTGGACGCCGACAAAACTTAAGCTGTCGATATTCTTGCGCGTATTAGCGGGCGCGCTCTGTGTTGCCATCGTATTCACGCCAGAAAAACTCATCCAGCTCGGCAGTGCGCAGGCATTTTCCATCGCGAATCACAGCATTCTCTATGTGTTCGTGTTTGCGGCGGGAGTGAGTTTTTTTGAAGCAGGCCGAAGCATTTACCGCCTCAACCTGCTCAATAAAATTACGGAAGCGTGAAATACACATCGCCTGTGTTCAGGCTGTAATGATTGCCATCATCCAAGGTGATTTGAACATTAAAGTTCTGACGGGCGAATTGCGGTGATTCCAGCAATTTGAGTTTGAGCGCAAGCGGAGCCGGCGAATTTACCAACAGCAACGAAAGCTTGAGCGCGCCATGATCTATATCTTCAAATAGGGAAACAAGTTCACTACCGGCAGGATATTTATCGCTGAAGTCGTCTGCGCTGGTGATCGATATTTTAGTGAGTTTTTGTTTACCTGCTGGGCCTACTGGCGAACAAGCCATGGCGGTTTCAAACAGGCTAAATCGCCATTGCGGCAACGCCTTTACCTGATAACGCTGATAGGCAGCTTTCAACTCGATACTAAAGGTATTCCAGGTTGGCGATTCATTAGTAGCAAGCGGTTTAGGCACTTGAGTCTGGGCAACTTCGATTGGCTTTTCGTAACGAACTAACGTGGCGATGTAATTGGTAATTAAATATTCATCGGGTTTATTGCCGTTACAACTCGTATCTGCAGCACCACCGCATGCAGTCAACAAAAACACCAAACACGCGATACCAACAGCCTTAAAGTTTCTCACAATTTTCATTTTCAATTCCTATAGATCCATTGTTTAAGCTCTTCCTGTCATGACCACACATGACAAACCCCTCGTAAAATAACATCCAATTCGCGTCGCAAGTGTAGAAAATTGTACATTCGGCCCCATCTACTCGCTCTATGCATTTAATGTCAGCCCTATCGACAGCTTAAGCTAGGTAAAGCACAGATTACTGACATCCACTGTCACAAGCTTCACGTATAATCGGCCGTTTTGGCTATTCCTCACCTCCATCTTTGAGAGCAGTACATGGATACGATTATTGTCCGCGGCGCACGCACCCATAACTTAAAAAATATTGATCTTGATATTCCTCGCGATAAGTTAGTAGTTATCACCGGCCCTTCTGGTTCCGGTAAATCCTCGCTCGCATTTGATACGCTTTATGCTGAAGGCCAACGTCGCTATGTGGAGTCGCTTTCGACTTACGCCCGTCAATTTTTGTCGATGATGGAAAAGCCCGATGTCGATCATATTGAAGGATTAAGCCCTGCAATTTCCATCGAACAAAAGTCCACTTCACACAACCCACGCTCGACTGTAGGCACCATCACCGAAATTTACGATTACCTGCGCTTGCTCTATGCACGCGTCGGTGAAGCGCGCTGCCCGGATCATGGCGTTCCCTTGGCGGCGCAGACTGTCAGCGAGATGGTAGATACCGTTGCCGAAATGCCGGAAGGCTCGAAGTTAATGTTACTTGCGCCGGTTATTCGCGAGCGTAAAGGCGAACATTTACATATTTTTGATCAGTTAAAACGCGATGGTTTTATTCGCGCGCGCATCGACGGCATTCTCTGCGATCTCGACGACGCGCCCACGCTCGACAAGAAAAAGAAACACACCGTGGAAGTGGTTATCGATCGCTTTAAAGTGCGCGACGATATTAAACTTCGACTCGCAGAATCTTTCGAAACTGCGCTTAAACTATCCGAAGGCATCGCCATCATTAGCGATATGGACGAGAAAGCACCGGATCGTTTGTTTTCATCCAAACATGCCTGCCCGATTTGCGATTACAGTCTCACCGAACTCGAACCGCGCCTGTTTTCATTCAACAATCCCGCTGGCGCTTGCCCCGGTTGCGATGGTTTGGGCGTTAAGCAATTTTTCGATGAAGACAAAATCATTCAAGACAATAAATTAAGCCTGTCCGAAGGCGCGATTCGCGGCTGGGACAAACGCAATGTTTATTACTTCCACATGCTTGCGTCGCTCGCCAAACACTACGGATTCGCGGTGGATACGCCCTGGGTAAAACTCAAAGCCAAGCAGCGTGAAGCAGTACTTTACGGCTCCGGCGAAGAAGTTATTTCGTTTAATTACGTGAATGATCGCGGTGATGTTTACAAGCGCAGCCACGCATTTGAAGGCGTGCTGCCCAATATGGAACGCCGCTATCACGACACCGAATCCAATTCAGTACGCGAAGATTTAACTAAATTTCTATCGACACACGATTGTCCGGATTGCAAAGGCGCACGCTTGCGCTTAGAAGCGCGCAACGTATTTATCGACGAAAAAACCCTACCGGAAATTACGACATTGCCGGTTGCCGATGCCTACGAATATTACATGCAGCTGCAATTCACTGGCCGCAAAGCTGGCATCGCCGATAAAGTACTTAAAGAGCTGCGCGACCGGTTCCGCTTTTTGGTGGATGTTGGTTTGAATTACTTAACGCTAAACCGCAGCGCAGAAACCTTATCCGGCGGTGAAGCACAACGTATTCGCCTCGCCAGCCAAATTGGCGCTGGCCTTGTGGGCGTTATGTATATTCTCGATGAACCTTCGATAGGCTTGCATCAACGCGACAACGCACGCCTCCTGAAAACGCTCACGCATCTGCGCGATATTGGAAACAGCGTAATCGTGGTGGAGCATGATGAAGACGCTATTCGCCTCGCCGATCACGTCATTGATATAGGCCCCGGCGCGGGAGTGCATGGCGGTCAGGTAATTGCACAGGGCAATATTAAATCGATCCTCGCCAATAAAAATTCCATCACCGGCCAGTATCTAAGTGGCGCGCGCGAAATTGCCATACCTGCAAAACGCAATCCGGTTAATCCGAAAGAAATGCTGCGTTTAATTGGCGCAAAAGGGAATAACCTGCAAAACGTTACGCTGGAAATTCCGGTTGGCTTAATGACCTGCGTGACCGGCGTTTCGGGTTCAGGTAAATCCACGCTGATTAATGCAACCTTGCATCCGCTCGCCGCTACCGCATTGAACGGCGCAAGCACTCTTACGCCAGCAGCGCACGACAAAGTTGAAGGCATGGAATTGTTCGATAAATGTGTTGATATCGACCAATCACCTATTGGCCGCACACCGCGTTCAAACCCTGCGACTTACACCGGAATATTTACGCCAGTACGCGAATTATTTTCCGGCACTCAAGAAGCCCGCTCACGCGGTTATCAACCGGGTCGTTTTAGTTTTAACGTAAAAGGCGGTCGCTGTGAAGCTTGTCAGGGCGATGGCGTAACCAAAGTTGAAATGCATTTCTTGCCCGACGTTTACGTTCCCTGCGATGTGTGCAAAGGCAAACGCTACAACCGCGAAACGCTGGACGTAAAATACAAAGGCAAAAATATTCACGAAGTATTGGAAATGACCGTGGAAGACGCGCGCGTATTTTTCGATGCGATTCCTTCTGTAGCCAACAAACTTCAAACGCTAATTGATGTAGGGCTTACTTATATTTCTCTCGGCCAGGCTGCAACGACTTTGTCGGGCGGTGAAGCGCAACGGGTAAAACTCGCGAAAGAATTATCTAAACGCGATACCGGAAAAACACTTTATATTTTGGATGAACCTACAACTGGTTTGCATTTTTACGACATCCAACAATTGTTAAATGTTCTGCATCGCTTACGCGATCACGGAAACACTGTTGTCGTGATCGAACACAATTTGGATGTAATAAAAACTGCGGATTGGATTGTAGATTTAGGACCGGAAGGCGGAAGCGGCGGTGGTAAAATTATCGCAACGGGAACACCGGAAGAAGTTGCCGAAGTTCCACATTCCTATACCGGAATTTTCTTAAAGCCAATGCTAAAAAAGAAAGCAGTAAAAAAAGCCAAAGCCGTAAAATAATATTCCGCTGATAACACGGATAAAAAATAAAAGCCATGCCAGAAAATTCTGGCATGGCTTTTTACATTAGTTCAATACAACCGTTGCTTGTGAAGCACCTTGCGAATGATTAACTTGCATGGAGCCATATGAGCAAGCACCCTTTGGAACATACAAGAATTGAGAACCCCAACTACCGCCTGAAGATGTAGTAAAAGTCCAATAACAACCACCGTAAGTGTCTGTTGTATAGGCATAAGGATTGCCATACCAAGCTACTGTGTAAGTCGTAGTTGCCAAAGCCGCTACGCTAATTAACGCCAATGCTGCACCAACAAATAAATTTTTAGATTTTCTCATCATTAATCCCTCTAGGTTGAAGTAATGAGCAAAATGCTCGAAGAGTAGAGCACAAATAGCTCCTTATTTTTGGGTAAACCCAAAACTGGTCAGCGCAGGCAATTTATTTTTTTAATTTTTGCGCATTAATTGCGATCAAAATAAATATTGGTGGTATGCGATTTTTCATCAACAACCGCCGAATAAGATACGAAACTCGATTCTTGATCCGTCACAATTTTATTCAATGAATTCGACAGCTCACCCAAATAATATTGATCATCGCTTAACACCGAAAGTTTGCACTGTGTTGACCTACACTCACTCGCCATATGAGGGATTTGCGAGAGATGCTCACTTTTATCGACTAGATTATTAATTAAATTTTGTTTTTCTTTTGCCCAATTTTCATCGACAGGCTCACGCCTGAAACTATCGCTCAAAGCCTCAACAGAGTTACCGCCACGAGATTTCAAATATTCATTATGTTTATTGATTTCTGTCTGCATTCGGTAATCCCGCAGCTTATTCAATTCATTCTTCAACGCAGCTGTATCCTCCGAACTAACGGATGATTGACTACCGTGGTCAGTTAACGACGGAGCTACAATTTGTGATGGACTCGCTTGAGATTTAACGTCCGAATTTTCTTTATTCTTACTTGTTAGACTTATGGAATTATTTGAATCTAACTTAATATTTTTATTTAGATCAACATCGTCATTCTGTGACTGCTCAATAGTCGCAGGCTCAGCCGCAAAAAAACTAACCGGCAGTAAAAAATTACTGCAGTATCCGACCACAAAAATGACAACATAAGAAACTAGCTGGTATTTATATTTCACAAGATTTTTATCCTTTTATGATTTTCTCGTAAAACTACAATTACATTGAAACAAAACCTGATTTTTTATTTTTATTAACAACACTTAATCAACAAAATGTGTAAAAAGACTAACATAAGAAAAATTATTGCTATACGGATTTAAATGCCAATGAATATATCTGGCATAAATAGCAAAACGTGGGACTAAAGGAATAATTTTTGTCCCACATTTGAAAGCGAGACATATAAAAGTGGGATTGAAAAACCAGAAAACGATAATGAAATGCGAAAAGTGAAACAAAATTTTTGAATACGAAGCGTATCACTACCAAAAAACTGAAGTAAAACTACTCAATTGATATATTCAAAATATAGACTGAAACTATTTAGCTATATTTCTGTAATAATCTGCACGTTTGTAAATATAAAATTATTGCTCTCGCAAATAGCTTCTTGCAACGGTAATCATTTGGCATAACCGAAAACGTATTGAGTAATTTTTGACAATAAAAAAGGGCACTAAATACCCTTTTTTATTGCAAAAAAACTTACTGTTTTACTATTTCCGAACCACCCAAATATTTAGCAACAAAACCACCTACTTCGCGATAAACCACTTCGACATCTTTCTTGTAGTAGAACGGATCGTGTGGTGAATCTTTCAATTTTATAAACTTGAAGTCCTTTTTATTTTTATTTAATGCACTGACCAAATCAGTTGCTTGGTCATAGTCCACGATATGATCATCAGTACTCGCAATAACAAGTAAAGGAATATTGATTTTATCAGCATGCAACGCTGGCGAATTTGCATCCAGCATCTCTTTATCCAGCTTTGGATCACCAACACGCTGATACCAATATTTTTCCAACATTTTGTCATCATCAATATCTTTGGCATCTGTGGCAATCATATTACGCAGGTGAGTCACGCCGTTAATACTTACACTGCAGCGATAAAGCTCAGGTGTTTTTATTGCCCCCATGAGCGCCGCATAACCACCGTAGGAAATTCCCACGATGCAAACTTTAGCGGGATCGGCATAGCCTTTTTTAACCATGAATCCCACCGCATCGGTTAAGTCATCCTGCATTTGCTGGCCCCACTGCTTATATCCTGCCTCCTCAAATTCTTTGCCCATTCCTGTCGAGCCGCGGAAATTTGGCTGAATAACTATATAGCCTCGCGTCGACAAGAATTGCGCAAAGTCATCGTAATCGGCACGATCACGGGATTGCGGCCCACCGTGCGGCATAACAATAAGTGGATAAGTTTTCCCTTTCTCGTATTCCACTGGCAACAAAATATAAGCGTGAATTTTTTTGCCATCACGAGCGGAATAATTAGCCGCTGCCGACTGCGAAAGATTTTTGGATGCAATATTATCAAATGCATTATCAAGAAAACCTAACTCATCATTTTTCACATCGTACATATGATAAGAGAGCGGATTTTCCGGACTATAAAGATTAACGATACCTAGCTCGCCGCTTTCAGAGTAGGAACTCCAATAAAAATTTGAATTGCCGACTTTGGCTGCAAGTTTATCGTAAGACGCCTGATTTACCGGATCGAAAAATTTGTAGCGAATATAATCTCCATCCACAGCGTAACCAATAATTTGATTTGAGCGCAAATCATGTAAGGGATAGAGGACATCACGATCCGGCAAACTCACCAAAGTTTCGTAGGTTTTTTCTTTGCTTTTATATAACAGCAACTCAAAGAATCCCGTCTTTTCATTTTTCTTGCTGTACGCTAGATTATCACCGTAAAGCCCCACTAATTTTCCAGCATCAAAATCTTCATGCTCGGTATCATTTAGCTTGATGGTATCAATTAGATTCCAGCTATTATTTTCAACCAATTCGTAGATATTTATTTTTTTAGCGACTCGCAAATAATCAAATCGAAACCGGGTTTTACCGTCGTAATCATTTGCAAATCTGAATGTAAAACGCGAGCCCTTAACAAGCAATTCACTTGCACCCGTATATACATTTACTTTGTAGAGGGAATCAATTCCTTCGCGATCAGCTTCCATCAAAATATAATTGGGATCTTTGGGAAGGTAGTGATGGATGATTGATAAATTAACATTGCCTCTTGCGCTGCGATCGTTATTCATCAGGACGACAGGATTTTTGGCATTTACATCGACAGACAACGTGCGGCCAAACATAAAATAATCATCGATATCAAAATCCTTTTTCTTTTCCATATCGCGCTCAACTTGCTTTACGTCGTAAGGCACGAGCAAATTTATCAACAGCCGATCCTTCTTGCCCCAGCTGATGGAGTTAGGGCGAATGACTTTGTCAGCAAGTGCGCCCACAATTGGTTTACCGGGCGCCTGCAAATCGGTGATGGTGACAGTGCGACGGCCATCTTTGTTACGAAGCTGGGCGAGATATCTTCCATCAGGCGATATCACAACATTGCGTAAGTCGCGCTCCCTGGTGAAATCTTCCAAAGTTGGACGAGCCATAACTGCAGCACTACAAAAAACCAACAACACGATGAACGCTTGTATCCCTTTCATGAACACTCCTATTTTTTAGATTTATTTCTGCGTTAAGACAGTAAATGGCTGAATGATATTTTTGTAAACTTAATCAGAACTCTTAAGTTTTTTAATTTTTATAATTTCAAAAAACTGTTAAACATATGCAACTTAAAAATTAAATAAATTCCTATTAAACCTGTAAAGCATACTCACGGAAAATAATAACAAATTAAAAACGAAAAAAAACCAGGCGCAGGCCTGGCTTTTTTATTAAAGCAAATTGCTAAAAATTATTCAGCATCTACTTCAACAGCTTTAGCAGCAACTGGGCGACCAACAAGCTCAACATAAGCCATTGGCGCTTTATCGCCTGAACGGAAGCCGCATTTCAACACGCGCAAGTAACCACCTGGACGAGTGTTGTAACGTGGACCCAACTCGCTGAACAACTTACCTACAGCTTCTTTGCTGTTCAAACGAGCAAAAGCAAGACGACGGTTAGCAACGCTATCTACTTTAGCCAAAGTAATCAAAGGCTCTGCAAAACGACGCAGTTCTTTTGCTTTTGGCAAAGTAGTTTTAATCAATTCATGCTCAACCAAAGAAGTAACC
>Ga0247741_1001524_pt1 | contig 12839 bp, 10 predicted proteins | sample UWRJL213509R2_FD_180945 | JGI IMG/M metagenome (GOLD analysis project Ga0247741, IMG submission 180945) | Plant litter microbial communities from Arlington Agricultural Research Station in Wisconsin, United States - UWRJ-L213-509R-2 | ecosystem: Environmental > Terrestrial > Plant litter >... | reverse complement strand
AGACTGTCAGCAACTATTTGCGACAGAACTGCATAAGAAATTTCACTTTGACGCTGATGTTGAAAGTATTGAATTTTGGATGGTAATTTCCGTGCACATAGTGTAAACTTTACTGACTGTTCTTAGCCCAGAGACCAGATCTCGGTCGATGCCGTAGTTGAGAAAGGATGGACAAATGGAATTGAAGAAAAGATTTTCAAGAAAATTAGCTTCACGCGCCGACTGGTCGACTCGCTGACTAATACAGACAATGAGGATCTTGTACATCTAGTTGTCACAGCCAGTGGCTCGTATATGAAGCGTCAGCGATCCCCCCAAGTCGTGAACCTTGAGGTTGATGCTACATCTCCTTCTGTGAATAAAAGGCGTCGAAGTGAGTTATCTGATTTACTGGTCAAACATGGTCACTAACATGTGTACCTGCTGTGCAAAGCCTCGCAGCCTGGTGTTATCGAAATGTGGAAGAACAAGACTCTCCTATCAGGTTTGCCTACACATCCACAGGATCTTGAGGCTTTCCTTCGGGAACCCCTTCACGACTCGGAAAAACTCCCTGTGCGACAGAACCAGTTCGACGATATGCTCTCTGAATACAGTGACCCCTGTACCGATCAGGAGGTTGGATGTATCTTTACTCTCAGCGATGGACCATTCAGCCGTTTTATCGACTCACATTTTGTGAGAGCGGTTCTGATGGCCCCGAGTGGTTCGAATACCGAGAGCACACACATCAATTTCTGGGATGGCAACATCCGTGAACTGCTCGAGATTCTCATTCCAGAGGCGACAAGTCGGCGCGATACCGACGAGTTCACAGGGGAAGGTCGCCCAGATTACACTTTGATCATGAACAATAAATGCCCATTCCGAGGCGAGGAGAAGCCACTGGGTAGCGTAGAAAATGTGAAAGCCGAACTTGTGGAGAAATTGGTTGGTTGGAAATATGACCCAGCCCCTTATATCCTTGGTGAGGTCTACTCGTTCTTGCCAGTTTCCTTCGTTGACGTTGGTCAGGATACTACGCCGTAGGACCCTCCGTGACCTATGCGGCAATCTTGAAGGACGATAATACGCCTGGCGCCAAACCTTTCGCAGTCGACCTCGTCAAAAAGGACCTCAGGCTCAGGAAGGATCGAGTTGAGAATATAGGAATCATTCTAAAACTCGCTGTTGTCATCAGAGCACTGGAGGCTGTCATGGGCCCGGCGAGTGTCGATGAATACACATCAATTTACCGGTAATATTTCATTTCCTCAGTCGGTCCCCTTCGCTGATCCACGACAGGCCGAACTGCAGCATTGATCTCAGCCCGAACACAGTACACAAAAATTACACCTGCCCAGACGCTTTTGCGCGAGTCGAGCACCTCAAAAGTATTTACAACCTTCTGGACACCAAGAAGGTTCCTAACACTGATCGCTTGTTGCACGTATCTGGTACGACAATAGCATTGACACCGCGTGGTGTTGAGAGGAAACCAGCAAATGACGAGGACTTGCGAAATGCGATCGTTTGCGTCTTAGAGACGCTCAAGGTGATTCTCGTCACCATGCAAGCTACAGTGAATGCTCATGTCTATCTTTTCAAGGTGGCCCATCAGGGACCCAAACCCCTTTACCATCGTGACATTCGGTGGAATAACGTCCTTCGCAAGATAGAGGACCGTGCCCGATGGTTCCTCATTGACTGGGAAGACTCGAGTGTGGCTCCAACTAAGGCTGCACCTCTCCTTAAGAACGAGACTCACTCGCCGGATGTATTTAAAGATAATCACGGAGCCGAGGTCGATATCTGGGGGATTGGATTCCTGATTCTGTCCTGTAGGTCCCATATTGCTTCAGATAACTTAAAGGAATTTGGCAGGAAACTTTGCGACTCGTCGCATAACTTCAGTGCGGAGGATGTGCTTGAGCAACTCCAACAGATCGAGTAGTCACAATCGTCCCTTGAATTTATTGTCGCTTTTGGGCCATTGTATAAACTTCCATTGTTATTAGTAACTGTTGGCGTTGTGACCCAGCAAGCATGGCCAAGCTGTCGAGACACATCGTGCATGGTGTAAATCATGTCATTTTTATAATATATATCCGCTCGCATTGTACATAGCGCAAAAGGAAGAGGTTGGCCTCCTCATGAACTGGACTTTGACGTAAATATGGGACGTCAGTGCCAGCATGCAGTCGGGATAGTCGTGATATAAACCATTGACAAGTTGCCGATACTTAGCAGGAGACAAGATGAATTGGTCGACGTTTCGGGTAATTCTAAAGACTACAGGTGCGTAATTCAATGTCGCGAGACTGCCAACAAATCCTTTGATCAAATCCCTAACTAGTCATGCCAGGATCAACAAATGACAGTCAATTGAGGATAACAGCCTGCCAGTGCGTCTCATCCGAGTCGGGCGCCGCAATGCACTGCTGTCGCAGCCATAGATAAAAAGGTCGTTTTTGTTTATACTCGCCGGAACTTGGACTGCAATATCTTCAAGAAGCCAGGGGACGGCCGAATTGAACGAAATCTAACGAAATAGTATTACATGCTTGGACTTGTTTGGTTTCCTACTTCCTAAAATTCTAAATCCACCTAAGGGTCCCACGTTTCGCCGCTCATAAGTGGATATGTTTGCATCAGTCCACGCCCACCCATGAGAGGGGAAACGCCCGATTCCCTTACTCTCAAATAATTCGTTCAATAGCTCTTTCCTCTGCGTCAGGAAGTACGGTGGCCGAGAGCCACAAGGTTGAGTTGACATTTGGTTTTGGCCGCGAGAGGTCACATGCCTCCGTTGTGTACAGTTTCGGGTTTCCGGGGTCCAATTACCCCTAGGGGAGAGTATATACCGTGCAATGCCAGTATAACGGGCTCGCAGGAGACTATGAAGCAGAGAGAACACTTTTAGAATATTATTTATGTAAATTAACCAATATTGAGTGAAAATAATCGTATTGATCGATTTTCTCAAGTCTGGAAGTCCGAGTAGTCAACATTGGAACCAACAAGCGCTTAATTTGTAGATACGAAATATGAGGTTAGAACACACTCAGTTTCGAGCTAAACGGACGAAAAATGAGGTAGATAGTCGCTACCCGAGTTGCCCATTGCTGATGCTCAGCTCGGCCAACTGCCAGTGAGCGGCATTCGAGGGTATTGTCCCTATGAATATCAAATAGGTACTCAAATTGGTTTGCGTCTGAAGTTGCATTTGAGGCTTTTGTGCCCGAAGACGGGAGCCATAGAGGGAATTTTCATTACAGTCAGTTCAGACGTTAACCGCCTGTCAAGTGTCCTTCTGTTCAGTTTGACCCATAAGTGTACATTGTGATATAAGGTCCGTAATCCGAGTAGTAGTTCGAATAAGAGAAGAATAAATAAAATATATATTCAAGCCTCGAAAGATTTTCAAATGTAAACTTTCCGCGTCTGCGCCACCCGCCTTGACCACCTAAAATAGTTCACTTCCCAGTCCTTGAACCATGTGCATGGGTAGACATTTCTCTCTGTTGGATAATTTCAGGCGCCCGGGAATGGCGATGACTCGTAAATCTAATGAGAGTAAATGATACATTACACACAAAATGACTGACTGACTCGGTGGGAACTTGTAATTTCGTATGTCGAGACTCACGAGTTGATCTTCCTTACTTATTCAGAGAGAAGTGATGACGTGAATCATTCAGATCACAAGTTCACAACGGACTTCCGACTGCTATGGTTTAATATACATCGAATAAGCGCCCGCAGGAATATTTTCGAGCTGACATCATTGAATGACAATAGAACATAGCCATAGGATAACATAAAAATGATAGAAATTTTACTGCAAGTGAATGCAAAGTCGCGAACAGCTCAGAAAGCAGACTGACGTGGAGTAATCTCAACCCACGAAAATAAGAAGTTGTTGTAATGAACCTAGGGACCACGGGAGAGCGATGATCAAGTAGTAATCGTGTTTATTAGAGTGCATGAGACTGGAATCCCAACAGAAGTCGAGAACGCTTGCCTCCGACTCGGATCTTCCGTCGCTTTACCTTGTGATACTGAACAGAAAGCTGACGAAATTGGAGATGGCCTGAAGGTGTTTTCCGGGACAGGTACATATTACAATAAGACCAGTAATAGATAAGATTCATTCCTCTTGTCCATCACATTGTGATGTGATTAACGCCCCGGATCTGCTTCCTTGCGTCTAATGAATCGTGCTTGGGTGATATTCAGGAGACTCTGGAGGCCACTATAAGAGAAGCGTTACGCGCCTTGAACACATCCTAGAAGCGTGCGTCGAGGTGGTTTTTACTTGTGGATTTGTTGAGTGGAATCTTTCTCAAAAAATGGACCATTGTGTGAGTGATCGATTAAGGCTTTACCCATTCCGAATGTTTCGCTATGAACTTGTACAACGACTATCTACCTCATTTTTTGTCCGTTTAGCTCGAAACTGAGTGCGTTCTAACCGCATATCTCGTATCTACAAATTAAGCGCTTGTTGGCTCCAATGTTGACTACTCGGACTTCCAGACTTGAGAAAATCGATCAATACGATTATTTTCACTTAATATTGGTTAATTTACATAAATAATATTCTAAAAGACGTGCATCTGCTCTCTGCTTCATAGTCTCCTGCGAGCCCGTAATACCGGCATTGAACGGTATATACTCTCCCCTAGGGGGTAATTGGACCCCGGAAACCCGAAACTGTACACAACGGAGGCATGTGACCTCTCGCGGCCAAAACCAAATGTCTCCTCAACCTTGTGGCTCTCGGCCACCGTAGGAAGGTAGATCGGCAGCGTCGGCTAAAGGCGGGTGTGGGTGGTATGGCTCGGAGGCTGTTGCCGACCGCCCATCACCCTCACTTTCCGTATTCGGTAATCTTTCTCACATGCCGCTCGTTGTCCCGACGCGCGTCCCGCCCACTGTCTGGTACAGCGAGCACACTATTTGGCTCATTTCTGGCCCATTTCTCCCGATTTTTTGTGATATACCCTATCTATATACCCATTATACATAATATATGAGGTCTATAACAATGCCAGTACCAGTTTAATGTCTTAAACCATGAATAGATATTAATATTGTACCAGCATGACCATCGACCCAGTCCTAGGGCGCTCCCCTAGTGGCTCTGAGGGTATATAATGGTATTAGTAGTCCAATATCTATTGGGGAAGATATTTTATAGGTACCAGCTGGTGTGGAAAGTAGTACTATGTATGTACTCTTAGCTTACCCCCTCATATTTATGCATTTACTGAGCGTATAAATCCCTTTAATACGCCATTCTAGAGCTAAAATTAAGCATTACATTAAAAAGAGGTTACATCTGAAGTTACAGCCGATGCCAATTGGGAGTAATTCAGGACTTTCTCCCCAGGGAGTAGGACCTATGGAGAGACTCCCAAGCCACCTAGACCCCCAAAATCTGTGAATAGTAGCTCTTAAACATATTATCTACAATATATAGGTTAAAGTGTCTTTAAATTCGTTGTAATACAGAAAGGAGGAGTAGGAATGCATTCCCCTTTGGTAAAATTGCTATATCTTAGCCAGGACTGCAAACCGCACACTTTAGAAGGGCTTAATATGTGTTATATAATATTTTTAACAAGTTCTAGTAGTCCTAAATTGCGACGAGATGTACAGGTAAAATGTTATTTGAAAAATAGAGAAAGTGGTGAGAAATGAGAGAAATCCGCCCATTGTAACGTATCTAAGAGTGTTTAAAATATTCTAAAGAGAGAGAAATGGCGAAGGAATATATAAAAAGACATTTCAAAAGAGTTTATGGTGATAGGTTAGGTATGAGGGAAGATATGCTACAACGAGTGTAAATGGTAGGTGCATATATTGTCACTAGATGTGACCACGGTTTCATTGTACGCCTTTGATGGACACATAAACACCCCCAAGTCGATATCTCTTCATCTAGAGCGCCTATCAACGCAAACTCTTTTGAAATGTCTTTTTATTTGGGTGAACACTATTTTACTTTATCCAAGATTTTCAAAACAAGATGCTATATTTACGCAGCTGGGTATGTCATATCACACCTTATTAATTCAATCTCAAGGATTTGTGGAATAACTATACTGAAATCTAGTATTCTAGAGGTTTTGTTGTGCTGAACCACCATTGAAACGCAAGCTAATTAATGTGGCAGAAGCGTCATCGCTTCAAGGCGTCGCACTGGGGACACCTCTTGTCCTGAAATTTTTACCAGATGTACTTCCGGTATATACCTCTGTATCCTCAAGTTTTTGTAATAAACTATATTACAGAAGATTTTGTATTGTAGCTTTTGATACCGAAATGTCAGACTTTCAATATTGCGATAGATATATATATTGTGTTCTACTCAGCGGGTCTCACAGCTTCAAACTTTCATAATGAAAATTAGACATCTACATAGACCTCTCTCTAAAATTTCGTAGTAATACATGCAGTAGATCTCTCAAAATTGTCTATTTATGACCGAGCAGAGGATACACCGCGTGGGAATTACCGTTACTTTTGATACCCCTGAGTATATCTATCAGGTGTCGAGTACATTGCGGAATACCAACGTTCTGAAGCGCGTCGAGGTCCAACTGGAGAAGATTCAAACCCTCACTCAAGATGCTGCCGACAAGGTGAACAAAATCGATGAGCAGGTCAACGAGATTGCGGGGCAGGTGGACGTCCTTGTCGTAAACTTTGATCAGGCGATTAAGAACGCCAACCAAGCAGTGGCGAAGTTCAATCGAAAGGAAATGCCGTCAAAACCTGCGATTTTCTTTGGGCGTGACCAGCTAGTCAACAGGATGTCAATGCTCCTGTCGTCATCCGAGATAGCAGCGCATATCTGCTTTCTTGGTCCTGGCGGGATGGGAAAGACCTCGCTTGCACTGGCCGTTGTTGCGTCGCCTCTCGTCCAAGCAAAATTCCCGGAGAAGCGCTGTGTGTGGGTACCTTGCGTCGAAGCGACATCTGGTAGCCTCTTCCTACAGGTTCTCTACACCAGTCTTCGTGTCCAGCGCCAAACAGATAGTGTCCTGAGCGACATCATTGTCGAACTAAAGTCGTCCCATGAACCAATCCTGTTCCTCCTTGATAATTTCGAAACTCCATGGAACACAGCGGACGGCCAGAACGAAGTCGGTGATGCATTGCACAAGCTGACCCAGCTTTCACATGTATCAATCCTCATCACTATGCGTGGGTTGGACTCGCCCACCTTCGATGTCGAATGGCATTCGGAGATCATCCATGCAACCGACAAGGACGCATGCCGCCGCATTTGCGAACAAATCAACCCAAGTTGGAGTACCGATCACGATGTCGATGACCTGCTGGTCGCCGTTGGGTACATGCCATCCGCTGTCACCCTAATGGCGACCCGTGGACGCCAATCGAAGTCTTCAGCAAAGCACCTTTTGGATGAGTGGGCAAAGCTAGGCGCGGACATGCTATCCCCCGACGGCTCGCTGGAAACTGGCATGAATAAAAGCATCTGCTTGTCAGTGGACAGCAATTTTGTCCAGAGTGACCCCGATGCGCTATACCTCCTGGCCACACTTTCCCTTCTACCCGCTGGCACAACTCGCAACCGTCTTGACTATTGGGCACCAGATCTGAAGTCTACATCCGGTGCAATTGCCACCCTCTCCCAAGCGGCACTTCTTTTACCTGCATCTCATGATAGAGCCCCTGCGTCCCAGACATTGTTCGTTCTTCCGGTCATTCAATCATTCATGCTACACCAAAACCGTATCCCCACAGACGTCCAGCAGCATGTGCGGTTGGCCTGCTGTAAATTTGTCCTAGACCATGCCTGCCGATACCGTGATCCAAAGTTCAAGGAAAATGCGGACGCCCTTGCTAGGGAGGATACAAATATTCAGTCCATTCTCGTCCATGCCTCTGCTGATCAGATGCGCGTTGAAGATCAATTGATCCAGGCTCTGCTGGTGTTTACCTTGTACCGATGCGACACCAAGCCCCACATTACCATTGTGGAGTACACATTGAACGTGGCCAGAGCTACTCAGGGCTGCCGATATATTGCTGAAGCCTTACCATGCTTAGGCACCTCGTATTCAGAAGTCGGCAATTACACCAAGGCAGAACCCCTTCTCGAAGAAAGCTCCGAGATGCTTCGGGCACTCACTGGTGACTTATCTGCGGAGCAGCTGGGTTTCGAATGCGTTTTGTCACGCGTGGTCGTCTACAGATTTGGGGTTAACCATACCTATGGCGAATGCGGAACTATCATAGGGGATGTGTTAGCCAAGGACTCAAACTCAGATACTAGCATATACTGACATGCTTGTGCACTTCTGGCCTTGGTCGGTTACATTGGATCTATGGAAGATATGCAGAGGCATTGAAAGTTCTCGAGAAAGCGAAGAACCCTCCATGGCGAAGACCCTCAACTCCAGGGAGTCCACCGATGATTATGTCGTTTTGAAAGCAGTCCAAGAAGCATGGGAGGTCGCCAAAAACCTCAAGATTTCTGGCATCCATGGTAATATTCACTTGCGTTCTAGCGAGGTTCTGATTCGGATGGGAAAGCTGCCATAAGCGTCACATTCCTTTGAGAAAGCTCTTAGCGCATATCAATCTGTTGGTGCGGACGGATGTGGGTGAGAAAGGTAGAGCTCAAAAGTCCAGTCCAAGTCCAGACCATGGATCTCACTCCCAGTCGATCCAATGCTCGCTTCAAGGTTTACCCTGTTGCTCGAATTTGAGCGTTGATAGTATTCACCTCAAAGTCCAGTTATGAGGAGGCCAACCTCTTCCTTTTACGCTATGTACAATGCGAGCGGATACATAAAAATGAAATGTTTACAACATGCATGATCTAATTAAGCGCTCTTCAAAAATCTTGCAATTATTGGTGATTGGCCATGATTATGGGGGTCACAACGCCAAGAGTTAGACCGGTAACTGATCCCTCTACGAGGCGGAGCGACCTCGATAGAGGTCCTCCTTGTTTCTGAAGCTGCAAACTAACGTTCTCCCGACTGGTCATGAGTCTAGCCAACAGTTACTAACAACAATGGAAGTTTATACAATGGCGTAAAAGCGACAATAATTTCAAGGGACGATTGTGACTACTTGATCTGTTGGAGTTGCTCAAGCACATCTTCCGCACTGAGATTGTGGGACGAGTTGCGAAGTTCCCTGCCAAATTTCTTTAAGTCATCTGAAATAATAAGGGACCTGCAGGACAGAATCAGGAATCCAATCCCCCAGATATCGACCTCGGCTCCGTGATTATCTTTGAATACATCTGGCGAATGGGTCTCGTTCTTAAGGAGAGGTGCGGCCTTAGTTGGAGCAACGCTCGAGTCTTCCCAGTCAATGAGGAACCACCGGGCAGGATCCTCTATCTTACGAAGGACGTTATTCCACCGAATGTCACGATGGTAAAGGGATTTGGGTCCTTGATGGGCCACCTTGAAAAGATGGATATGAGCATTCACTGCAGCTTGCATGGTGACGAGAATCACCTTGAGCGTCTCTAAGACGCAAACGATCGCATTTCGCAACTCCTCGTCATTTGCTGGTTCCCTCAACACCACGCGGTGTCAATGCTATTGTCGCACCAGATACGTGCAATAAGCGATCGGTATTAGGAACCTTCTTGGTGTCAAGAAGGTTGTAGATATTTTTGAGGTGCTCGACCCGCGCAAAAGCGTCTGGGCAGGTGTAAATTTTGTGTACTGTGTTCGGGCTGAGATCAATTCTGCAGTTCGGCCTATCGTGGATCAGCGAAGGCGACCGACCGAGGAAGTGAAATATTACCTGTAAATTGCTGTGTATTCATCGACACTCGCCGGGCCCATGACACCCTCCAGTGCTCTGATGACAACAGCGAGTTTCAGAATGATTCCTATATTCTCAGCTCGATTCTTCCTGAGCCTGAGGTCCTTTTTGACAAGGTCAACTGCGAAAGGTTTAGCGCCAGGCCTATCATCCTTCAGGATTGCCACATAGGTCACGGAGGATCCTACGGCGTAGTATCCTAACCAACGTCAATGAAGGAAACTCGCAAGAACGAGTGGATCTCACCGAGGATATAAGGGGCTGGGTCATATTTCCAACCAACCAATTTCTCCACAAGTTCGGCTTTCACATTTTCTACGCTACCTGGTGGCTTCTCCTCGCCTCGGAACGGGCATTTATTGTTCATGATCAAAGTGTAATCTGGACGACTGTTCCAGGTCTCTGTGAACTTGTTGGTATCGCGCCGACTTGTCGCCTCTGGAATGAGAATCTCGAGCAGTTCACGGATGTTGCCATCCCAAAAATTTATGTGTGTGTTCTCGGTATTCTCACCACTGGGGGCCATCAGAACGGCCCTCACAAAATGTGAGTCGATAAAACGACTGAATGGTCCATCACTGAGAGTAAAGATACATCCAACGTCCTGATCGGTACAGGGGTCACTGTATTCAGAAATCATGTCGTCGAGCTGGCTCTGTCGCACAGGGAGTTTTTCCGAGTCGTGAAGGGGTTCCCGAAGGAAAGCCTCGAGATCGTGTGGATATGTAGGCAAACCTGATGGCAGAGTCCTGTTCTTCCACATTTCGATAACACCAGGATGCGAGGCTTCGCACAGCAGATACACATGTTAGTGACCTGTCTGACCAGTAAATCAGATAACTCACTTCGACGCCTTTTATTCAGTGAAGGGGATGTGGCATCGACGCCAGGGTCCACGACTTGGGGGGATCGCTGACGCTTCATATACGAGCCACTGGCTGTGACAATCAGATGGACAATATCCTCATTGTCTAGACTAGTCAACGAGTCGACCAGTCGGCGCGTGAAGCTAATTTTCTTGAAAAGCTTGTCTTCTGTTCTATCTGTCCATCCCTTCTCAACTACGGCATCAACCGAGAGATGGTCTCTGGGCTAAGATTAGTCAGTACAGTTTACACTACGTGCACGGCAATTACCATCCAAAATTCAATGCTTTCAACATCAGCGTCAAAGTGAAATTTCTTCTTTAGTTCTGTCGCAAATAGTTGCTGACAGTCCTCCGACCGACGCTCGAAGAGATCGCGGGGGATGTAAATGCATCGAGCATTTTCATGTGGCTGTAATTTATCAAGGAAGAGCCAAATAACGGCGACCGTATCTTCCTGTGTCGCTGTAGACTGAGCCGTAGACTGAGTTGTGGTGTACATGGGAGGTAGATTCGGGGTGGTATTATCACTGGTATTTGGTCTTGGTATAGTGAAATGCATAAATAGATACAAACAAAGAGTCCACTTCAAATAATTCTCAAACTGGCAGTCAGCTTTGTCATGATGTCATCAGCCCGCCTTTGTTGACGCGCCGCCGTGTATTTGACTCTTCGTGCGCGATTCAACTCCCGAGAGGTTGTGGAGGAGGAGGCAAGAAGGTTGCTGCCAGTAAAGTATGAGATAATAGACTTAAAAAAGCCACAACTGCCTTGAGGATTTTCTCGGTGTGAATAACAATAGACACGATAGGACTTGGGAGCGTCAAGCAAGTCCAACCTTCTAAACTTGATAAATTCATTACCTGATAGTGTACCGAGATAGCTAAATGGCGTTGGTATTTGACGCATTGATGCATTACACCCTTCTCATGCTCTCTTCATTTCAGAACAGGGGCCAGATGTCTCTAGCCGTTGGAACTATGAACACTCTGACCATTGGAACGAGGCCTGGACTCCTCAGTAAATAGAGGTGCTGGGGGGATATCGTAACTCGTATACAATCTAGTGAGTAATGGGGTATGATATGAGCATTATAATTACCGCTGGGCGATGACCAACGCCAACCGCCTTGAGATCTCTTGGTCTCTGTCCTTCGTACTAGAAGAGTCTTTGACGTTATCGAGCCACCATGCGATGCGTTTTTGCAGGGCTAGGTGGGCGAGGCTGGTTGTTGCACTGTGTTCCAGAGAGAGAACAAAACGGGGAGGAATGGTAGAAAGGTCGGAATGGTAGAAAGGTCGGAATCAGGATCGTCAAGGAATGTAGAGGAGGGGAAAGCAGAAAGGTCAGTTAGAATTAAGAATAAGCAAGAATCGAAAGACATACATTCCGCGTTCCTCTAGGGCCTCTTTCAGCTCACGTGGAGAGAGCGCGCGGGACTGGGGACCCTCGCTGAGCAGGAGTTTGTCGTCCTGCGCGATGAAGGTGAGGTGTTTCCGAATCCGGTGAATGCGTAGGAAGGAGGGGCCTAGTGTTGATAGACCGAGGAGGCTATGGAGATAGAAGAGGGTTGGAGGTAAGTTAGTATAGATACCAGGGTGGGTAAAAAGTGGTCAAATGGTGCAGGTGCAGAGGTGGTCGCGTTCAATGACCGAAAGACGGGATAATCGATGGAGAGTGCGACACTTACCCGCAAACAGCAGTATCTGCCCCTCCTTGAGCCAACTTCCCAGCCTCAACGCCATTACCTCCCGCCGCCGTCCTCAACCCCCTCAACACCAACGCATATTCCGCCCTGAATGATTCTGCCTTCTCCGCCCTCTTCTTCTCAATCCTCTCCCGCTGGCTGGGGAGAATACACGTCGATGGGAGGAAGGAGGGGGCATAAATAGCAATGAGAGGGATGACCTCTTCGAGGAGCAGGGCTATTATTAGGAAGGGGATTACTCTGGGGGAGAGTTTTTTTTGGAAGGGTTGGGTAAAGGAGAGCAGGGAGACGTGTCAGTATTAGATTGGATTGAAGATAAGATTGTGGGGAGACACGACGCACTTCTTAACATCATCCCTCTGCGTCTGTATAAGCCTAAACTCTGCTCGTGTGAGCGGTGTCCCGCCGTTCGCGATACGATCACGGATAAGCGCGATATCTCTCCGGCGGCTGAAGATG
>Ga0247741_1001523_pt1 | contig 12844 bp, 14 predicted proteins | sample UWRJL213509R2_FD_180945 | JGI IMG/M metagenome (GOLD analysis project Ga0247741, IMG submission 180945) | Plant litter microbial communities from Arlington Agricultural Research Station in Wisconsin, United States - UWRJ-L213-509R-2 | ecosystem: Environmental > Terrestrial > Plant litter >... | reverse complement strand
CTTGATATATATTAAAAGGCATCTCATTTGATCTTGTGTGAGGTCGAATAATCCGCACCATTCTGGTCTTCAGTAAGAGCGTGAAGCACATATATGGAAATATATTCTATATATGGCAAACTTTGTGGTGAAATATGTGCACCACGTGCATGCCTCGCCAAGCTGGATCTATAATTAGGCTTCCTGTTTTTGAGCGCCTGCAGAGACTTGAGCTCCTTCTTTACCCAGAACATGATCGTAGCCACAAGTGTAATACAAATAGAGCAATGTTTTGGACACGCGGGGTGATAATAGTCTGGATGATCACCAGCGCAGGCGGCACCGCTCAAGGCACGCCGAAACCCCCGAGGGTGGACCCTGAAGGATTTGCAGCGCCCGCCAACGGGAGAACGTTCAATTCTCTATAAATAAGTCGTTCTTCAAAAATTGTTTGCTTTCCTAGCTCTAACCTAGCGCATCGTTCTTCGAGTCAAGTATGGGCCTTAGTCTCTCTACCTTGCATCAGCTCCAGTGGTTGTGTGAAGCAGGACAAGGGGATCATGAAATTGCGGGTCACACTTGGGATGAATACATAGTTTCAAATGTCGGAGTAAAATTATGGCCGAGAATCGGAATGGAACATATCGGTTCAGAACTTATAGCATGCGAAGATCGCTATCTATTAATAAGATAGGACACTATAAGTACTGATAAGCGTATATTTGCAGTACTGCAACCTGCCTCCCTCCAACGCTGGTCATCTGGTAACGGAATGTCGGCAGCCTCAGGATTTGACCTTCCCAATCCCTTAACGCCGATGGCGTTCCTTTCTCCAGAGCTTGCGCGACAAATCACCATCTCGCATTACATCTACGTCGCTGCATTAGTTGTAAGACCACCTTTGCATTCCAGCTGGCCGTGCGCTAATTTTTTGAGGGCTAGCTCGTGCTGTGGGAGATATTGAATACTGTATCGGTCGATCTAAGGCTTCTGCGTCTTGGCTTCAACTTTCCCATGCTGGTGTATTTTCTTTCGAGGTTCGTGCGAGCTTGAATCGTACAAGTGCACACTCAAGCCAACAAATTGGTTTTAGGTTCTCGACTTTGGCATTTCTCTTGGGGGTCACCATCTTACACAGTGCGTAAATGTATTTTACGGAACCTTTCATTATGCTCAGAGACACATTTGACCCATCGTAGCTTCACCAGTGGGCAATTGCCCACAGACCGGGGCCGCTATCATCTGGATATATCCCATTCAATCGGCATTGACCTCCTACCTCTTCTTCGTACGCGTAAGAGCGATGTACCGTGATAAGAATTGGTCGACACCTTTCTTCTTCTCCACCTGGTTTATCACGGCCGCCGCCAGCACAAGTGAGGCATGGTCGAGTACGTCGGAGGTCAAAGACCTTGCCATGACAGGGTACTGCTACAGCACCGAAATATCCAAATATACCGTCATCGCAAGCGCTATTCCATTCGTCAACGAGACCATCATCTTTTTGGCTATATCTTTCCGTCTGGCCAGTGTATCATATCAAGATAATGTCACTGGGGGAAAAGAATTGATAAAAACAGCAGTACTCGGCAACAATCTTCCGGCCTTCTCAAGAGCCATGCTCCAGGATGGACAACTCTATTACTTGTGAGTTCTATTGGCCTGATTCAAAGTATCAGAGCTCACGTTCTGTGGGGACAAAGAGCTGTGATCTTGTGGTATCTTGTGTTCATGATACTTTTCTACATCAAAAGTACGCCTGCTGTTCTCAGGTGGACGGTTGGGGTGCCCGGCGTCGCACTTGTGAACATCATGGCCTGCCGAGTCTACAGAAACACCAAATTCGGCGTTTATAGAGAAACAACCTCGCAAATTGGATTACCCACAATAGTAGGGGCTCCACCACATAGCCTCAGAGAAACGAACGCCGCTCTTGGGCCAATGACTTTCGCTGCATCGCTGCCACACATGGAGCTAACACCAAACACAACCATGCGAGCAAGCGATTCGCAAATACACCTTCCTGGCGGCAACCTGCAGCAGCGTACTTGAAGAAGATGGAACGAAGATGGAGAGGAGGAAATCCAAATACCAGGGTCATGCGGCCGGTTGAGAGTTGAAGAAGCCAATGTATATCGATTAGTTTTTGAGTCTAGAATATCCAATATGCAAGCAATCGCATATGAAAGAGCAGCCAAGGTTGAAGTCCAAGGCAGACTTCCAAAAAATCTCCAGTAACGATAGCACTGAAACAAAGTCCAAAATAATTCTGACGAAGCGGCCCGACGAAAGAGATGCCACCGTCCAAGCTCTGTCGAGGTCAAGTAAGGAGACATACGAGCATAGCCGTATTCCGAGCAGGGGTCCAGGCTAGGAAGTTGATATAGAAATGCTCCGGCTCTCGCAAAGGATGGGGCGAGTTGCCGGCGGAGGTGGGGTACCCCGTCGAGGTTACACCACTTTAACTTGAAGTATTACATAAAATTGGCCTTGAACCGTCGCATATCGTCTTTCGAGGAAAATATAGCTACACGGATAATCGACTATCGCCTAGAGTGTTTTACATTAGTCTTCTAATCGTCATTACAACCGCTCTTGGGGGTACATCGTAACTCGCCTACCAGCCGACCCACATCTAGATGACCCACATCCAGCCGCCTCAATTTGGCCCGATAAACTGGTACAGAACCCGCCTAACCAGACCCGACAGATGCTGAGGATCATTCTGGTATGTCGTCTATAGAAAGAAGCCAATCACAAAAATAACATGCATCAGTTTCCTATCCCAAACCACGAGAGCAGATAGCTTATAAAGTTACAGACCATAACCATCGCCATCCCAAGCGCTGTTAGCAGGGTCTCGCCCCACTTGCCCGTCCGGAACACCCATCCTTTACCTCGGGCCATCACCCACGCACTTTCCAGACCTTTGGGTAGGACATACATCGCTAGCTCGCCTCGCCTTCTCTTCTGTTCAAGGAATAACGATAGACCCGAGGCAACACCAGGGACGAAGAAAGAGAATTTAGAGACAAGGATATCGGTCACGCGTTTCGGCACGCGTGATAGCAGCGGAGGTGATGGCAAACTCGAAGCGTTGTTGCGCAGGAGGGTGAGATACTTGTGCAGCCTATGCTTATAGCAATAGATCGCTAGACCAAAGAAGCGGAGTGGTTAATACGTGAAAACGAAAGCAAAGACTTGAAAACCTGCTCACTCTGATAGATCACCACAAACACGCCAAGGAAGGCCGAGCTCCTCACGCTGCCAAGACTTGCCTTAATTAGCACCTTCCTAGGGTCTTGCACGAACGCCTTCCTCTTGAATAGTACAGCGGGAACAAAATGAAGCGCCCCATATATCGGCAACATCCACCGGAAGACCTCTAGGAAACGATGTAGCGGAACATTCTCGCAATAGGTTACCATGGGGTGAACTGCTGAGCAAGGTGCGTATGGAGGGAAGTAGGCGCCGCGGGTAAGGGGATTGAGGAACTGTGTTTGAAGGTCGAGTAACTCAGCCAGGTTGCTGTTCGTGATGTCCTGATAGAAGATGTGAATAAGAGCAAGATCGAGTGAGTATTGGCTGCCTTACTTTCCGAGAAGTGATTTTCTCTAAATCTTTAAGGCTGAACGCGCCTTCGCGGACCATATTGCCGCACATGCGCATAGCCTGCGGCGGAACTTTGGACGCCTCCGTAATCCTGTCAGAAATAAGTCAGGCGCAGAAAGGCTTTCGTTGTGGTCACATACCAGTTCGTATATGACCTAGGAAGGGTCTCTCGTCTCAGTAGCCAGGCATAAAGAATCTGGCCGCAACTGACATCCATTCGGTTAGAAAAGCTCGAGTTTGCCATATTGTCTGTGACGTACGCTAGGGAAAACACCATGACATCTCCATGGGGTATGTGTATATTCTTCCTCGTTGAAAATGCATTATAGGAACCTTGCAGGCCACTAGAGCAGGTGTTGTATGAGCAATCACGGAATGAGTCGCGTCGAGCCTTTCGTCACTTACCGAACGAACATCTGCTGTGCGATAACACCTCTCCGATTCCGTGTCTCCCACAAAATAGCCAATCCACCAGCCACCGCGCCAGCAAATGCAGCGTGCCATCTCCTCGTTTGCTTCCGAATTAGTAGGAGTTGGGCATGCGTCGACAAAGACAGCCTGGCTTTCCGCTTATCGAGCGGAACTTCATGGTGAGCTTGAATACCAGTCGCTGCTAGATTAAAAGGCTCAGTCTCTTCGTCGGTGTCGTCTAATGCTGATTCAGACTGTGAAGACGTTATACGACGGGGTTTGATTGCGGGAATGAGGATCGGTAGGGCATTGATGAGGAATTTGTAAAGGGCGGTAAATGTTCCTGTGAAAACGAACGTTCGTAGAAAGATGAGACGCGGAACAGAACAACAGAAAATAGGCATGACGAACCAAGCATGGCACCAAATCTCCATGTGTCATGGCCGAATAAAGCGTGTCGGATTATCGAGAAGCGGTGTTCCCTGCAACCCCAAGTTTTTGATTGTCAGACATATGGAGGACGCGTAGGAAAGTTTCTTCTCACTTTCGGACGCGTGGGAGGCGTATTAGGGCCAAAATCAAGTTGACACACGCGCGGATATTGAACGCTAGTGTTGCTGATCCTGCGGAAATAAAGTAATTACGGTATATCAGCAATCGGACGTCGTCGGCGAGGCTTGATAGATGGGCTACTTACGCAGTCCTCCAGCTAGGGCATGCTTTAGACACTGCTCGAGGGTGTCGAGCTCGACGACTGGCTGCCCTTTGTCCCTCCATATTAGGCTCCGTGCTTCCTTCAACCGTTCCTGGTGGTTAGCCATCGCGACCAGGTTCTCGAAAGAAGCCATTGCACGTCGTGGGGTGAAATGGATCCCATTGTATTCGTCCCAAGGTGTATGAGGATGGCTCGATGGTGAAACCGTGCCCGATGGAGCAGTGCTGGTGACGGTGGTGGCGTTCGTTGTTTCAGTCTTCGCAGATGAAGGTTCCTCATCAACCTCCTTCTCGCTCAACATCCTTCGCAGCCTGCTAACCTGTAAAGACAGGAAGATTGACCGACGTGTTAGTCGTGGTGGTCGTTGGACAAGGATGAAATGGAAAACTTGCTGGGGCAATGTGTAGCCGGAAAAGGGAACTCCGGCCAAATTCATGGGGTGCGACGAGATCTGTCATTTTAACCGCCGGCTATGATGCGTACCCGGTTCCGACAAACTGAATGTGCGACCCACCAACGATATCGCGGATGTTGCTGTGGATGGGCGTGCAGAAAGGGCACCAAATCTTAGGCCTTATGTATGACTTGCTTGTACACTCTTTTGGACCTGCCGGTCTGGCCTGGTCTAGCATAACCGTTTATAAGGGGAGTAAAAGTAGCCGGAATGCAGTGTGTTGATCTTCCACTACTAAGAAATCGGGGTTCGGGAGATCAGACTTCTCAACGCAATTCAATCCAAAGTTTCAGGAACAGAAACCGGTTATGTATTGACCGGACTAACATGAATGCTCATAGTAACTTGAATATGAGCCGATGAAATCTTCTAGAGTCAATCGGACCGACATCGGTAGGTGAACCGACCTGATTCAAAATCTAGATCTCATAGCAAGCGTAACGAATACCACGCCCACAGCTCGGTGTCCGGTTAAATATGATCAGGGGGATGTATGTACTTCTTGTGTTTGCTTGGACTGGATACCCGTCCAAGAACATTTTATTGTCACCGTTCTCTTGCAAGGCACTACGGGTCGGTAATGAATATGATAAGCGCACTTACTCAACTTAGAGTAGTTGTCAATAATAGACTTGGCTCTCGAATCTGACCTTATGATGCATTATAATACCGATCCTTGTGATTTACCGCCTGTGCCTGTTGTACTAACATTGGTATCTCCCTCTTCTAGACCCACCCAATAACATAATTACGCTCGAACAAGGAGTGTCTCCTTCCGATATTTCACACGGCCATGCTTCCTCAACCATTGGTTTTATATCATTCTCCCGTCTCATTTAACTCGTCTGAAAAGCACAGGACCTCCATATCCACCTCTGTGAATTGTTTTCCAAAAGATGATCCAGACCCGTGGGTTAGAACTATCGGTGATATTATTGAAAAGAAACTCACTACGGCGATTCACTGAAGCGCTGACAGAACTCCCACAACCCAGAGTGTCCCTCTGCACTTTCATCCAATCTTTCATTGATGTGATCCCAGGGTCTGTTGATGAAGACCAGTCGAAAGTCATCGTGACATATCCTTGATCGGACTGAGCCCAGTTGTCGAAGTTGGAAACCTCAGGGGCCAACAAGCACAGGTGATCGCATTGTGATAGTAAATTTCGCAACACTTTGAAGCTGACTATGCATTCAAGAATTAAGTGGGCTTTGGAAAAGATGACAAGACCTTCCAGTTTTCCCAGTCGTACGTTTTGCAACCAACAGAATGTTGGTGAAAGTTTCCAAATCCCAATGGATGACTGCGATCTCGAAGATGAGCCGCTCCAATTCAGGAGCAATAACGTCCATACTCGCGGTAAAAAATGAGCGACCCGAATACGAAGCAAGAGCTTATGTATATGTTTTGTTCATTTTTTGGCCATGAACAAACCAGATTTCTGAATTCCGTGCAGACCAGTGCGCACGGCGTGATCGTGACGCTGAAGCCCCTGAGAGCCTCCAGTTGGGCGCTTATTATGCTCGCACTGGCAAATGCGCCATTCCCTGATGAGGCATCCGGGCGGCGTAAAAATCAACTACCCCTTAGCATCCGCATATATTGCTTTGTATCTTGTGAAAATATCTGATTGAACTTCTGCAGGACATATGTCCTGTACAAATTCCGCCATATGATTATTGCCACATCGTTCTGGGATCCGACTTTTTCCAATAAAATAAAGTAACCAAATTATGCGCGCCAAAATGAAGGACGATCTCAGTATTATTTCTTCTCAATCTCTCAAGTACGTCCCGTCCCAAATCTCTTTGGTGTCGTACCATTCTCTCCCATTCTCGTTTAATTCTTCTGTCCAGTCCAGGGTCCTCGATATCCACCTTTGTGAGTTATCTTTCAAGAGCAAAACTAGGGTCCTGTGTTAGTACTGTCGACAGTTTTAACTCTTTTAGACAGAAACTCACGACGTCGAGCCTCACTGAAACGCTCTGAAAACTCCCAAAAACCATAACGTCCATACGCACTTTCTTTCCAGTCCTTGACTATCAGGTTCCGGCGGTACGAATTGATGAGAACAAGGCGAGAGTCATTGATAGTGTGGTACTCTTGACTCTGAGTCGATCGAGCCTCGCGCGAAAGGTCAAAAATGAACAAGCTTAGGAGGGGGCATTGTGATAGTAAGCGTTGCAGCACTGCGAGCTCAACTATGCAGTTGAAGGACAAATGAGTGAGCTTGGGGAGAGAGTTCACGATATTCCACATCTCGCCCTCTGAAAAGTCGATTACATCGAGGTGCGTGAGTTTAGAGAATGCTGGTACCAGGAGATCATTTGCTGACCAGTTCGACAAGTCAGCAGAGAAGCTCCGCAAGGGAAGGTGTTGAATGATTGGAAGGTGGGACTTATTGTTTTTTCCTATCCACAGTGCAAGGTCCTCGACATTGGGGCACAATTCCAACACGGATGCTCCATTGCCCTTTCCACCGCCCGTATCAATCAAGAGATGTTGGACGAAGATGCCAACATCGCAAGTTTTGGTGTGGCAATTGGGAAAATCTTGACGTTCTGCAAGATGCACTATTTCCCGGATTTCCCTTATAATCAAGACTCGATAGAGCGCAGGCCTGATCCTGATGAGAGTTCATGATGCCTGGCTGGTATGGTTATTGAAGCCACTGACCAGTCGTGAACACGTTTCGCAACCAATAAGATGTTGATGGCGTTTACTCTTTCGCAATTGATAGACGCGATTTCAAAGATGAGCCGCTCCAGTTCTGGAGGGAAAACAGGAGCGGGAATGACATCCATCTAATCTTGATCTACTTTGTGAGAGTCGAATGCAAGCAGGGACTTACGAAAGGGGTTCCAGGACCATAGCACAGCCCCTCGATTGGCTCTACAGTGACTCAGCAGTGCACACAGAAAATGTATTCAAAATTATCAGTGTGGAGCGGTCCTGGCACTCGGGTCGGGCCATACACTAGGCGCAAAAGTGCTCTTTTCGACTACAAAAATGCATTTCCCACGCTTCAGTCTTTCGAACTCGAAAAATTCGTTACTATTTGGAGTACCGTCGGTACTCCATATAGAAATCTCGGTACCCCATATATCTTTTGCTTTTTTCGAGCCCAAAAGTTGTGATTGTGATGTGATCTTTTGGATTCCGAAAATGTGATTTTGCGCCTAGTGATAGCGTAAGGCGGGATTTAGAACAAAAGAAATGTTTGTGCAGACATTGTGCACGTGATTATAGCCCCTGAGGGTAGGCGCTTATTGTGCAAATGTGCCATTGCACCAGAAATTAGCGATACACTTGCATTGCTACAACTTGACTGTGATGTAATTCGTCGATTTTATAATTTACAAACGAAAGCCTTGTGATTCTTAGTCGTCTTGTATATCATTCCGAATGGAATTCTGACAATATCCGCCATAGACCATCTGGCATCTCAAATTTACGATTGAATTAGAATCTGCGACCCAAAAATTGAGATACTGTAGGTAACAGGGCTCGTTGGATTGAGGGAACCAAAAGCTTATATGTGGGCGGTCAAGAATATAGCTCCGAGTCCAGACTTCATATGAATCAGATCCTCTTCGCGTATAAAACAAAGTGTCACTCCCTATCGTTCTCTCAAGTACATCCCATCCCAAATCTTTTTACTGTCGTACCATTCTCTCCCGTTCTCGTTTAACTCCTTTGTCCAGTCCAGATTTCTCGATATCCATTGTTGTGAGTTATCTTTCAACAGTAGAACTAGAGTCATACGTCAGTGCTGTCTACAGTCTGCACTTTTTAGACAAAAACTCACGACGTCGAGCTTCAACGAAACGCTCTGAGAAATCCCAAAGACCAAAACGTCCATGTGCATTTTCCACCCAGTCCCCCATCACCTGATTCATTTGGTCGTAACAATTGATGAGGACAAGACGAGGGTCATCAATCGTGATGTATCCTTGACTTGATTTGGCCCAGGTGTCATCGGTGCCGTAAAGCTCAAGCATTATCAAAAGGCATAGATGAGGACATTGTGATAGTAAGTATCGTAGCACTGGGAGCCCGACTATGCAGTTGAGGGACAAGTGAGTAAGCTTGGGGAGAGAGGTCACGATATTCCATCTCTCGCAGTCGTCGCTCTCTGCCAACTCAATCACGTCGAGGTGCGTGAGGTTGGAGAATGCTGGCCCTTGGAGATCATTTGCTGACCAGTCCGACAAGTCGGCAGAAAAGCACCGCAAGGGAAGGCGTTGAATGAGGGAAAGATGAGACTTGTTCTGCTTTCCCACCCACAGAGCGAGGTCCTCGACTTCGGGGCACAATTCCAATACAGACATTCCAAAGCCCTCGTCGTCTGAGTTGATCAAGAGATATCGAATGAAAATACCGACATCGCGGGTTTTGGCGCGGCAATAACGAAAATCTTCGCGCTCCGCAAGGTCATCAGCTCTCGAAGCTGTCGTTATCTTCAGAACTCGATAAAGTGTAGGCCTAATCCTAATAGGAGTTCATGATCCTTGGCTGGTAGGATTATCGAGGTCACTGACCAATCATGAACACGTTTTGCAACCAATAAGATGTTGATGACATCTACTCTTCCGCAATTGATAGACGCGATCTCAAAGATGAGCCGCTCCAGTTCTGGAGGGAAAACAGGAGATAAGATGTCATCCATCTACTCTTGTCGAATGGGCGTTCTGGGAAACGAAAGAACCGGATCAGCCTCTACAGCACAGCCTCTCACTTGTTCATTTACACCATGCATAGATTTCGAGGAGCAAACATGTGGTGAACGTGAGGCATTGAAACTTGAATATTTGAATCACAAAACAGAAATGCAAAATCTGAAACGGGGCATTAGAAAAATAATTATTCAACGAACACCATGTATTCGCACTGTCACTTTATTATCCTCCAGGATTGTCTTGTACGGCGACAATTGAATGGGCATTGTTTGTGACCGTTGGACGCGTTGAATAGGCGTGGGAACAATGTCGATAATGCACGGTCCTGCACCTCGAGGCGAGCTGCCAGTTTGCCCTTTAACAGCACCCTTGGGCTGCAGATCGTCTTTTCCCTATTTCCTTACGACACTCATACTCGATCTCATACTCTAGAGATATCTATCATGGTATTCGGTTTCTTTACCCGAAAGGCACCTGAGCCTACAATCATTGTTGAAGCTGGTCCTTCAACGACCACACAGTTCCAATTCCCGAAGCAACAACATACACCGGCGCCGTCTATCGATTCTTCGTCTTCACAGCACCAGCAGCTGCTCCCGGTGCCCAAAGTTGCGCACCAGCTGTCTCCAGAAGCGTCGGAGCCTGCTATAACTCCTTCTCCACCACCAGAGGAGCTTATCACAGACCCAAGTGCATTGCACGCCCTCATCGCGTCGGTCCCAGCGCAGACTCTACATGCGTACACACTAGCGCACCTCGCTTCAAGCCAGGCTTCATCCTCCTCCTACCCCCTTACACACCCAACCTCAGGTCTAATTTTGCCTACACCTCCACCTCCACCCTCTCCACGAACAATCAAGACCCTGACGGCTTTTTTCTCTTCTTTGACAGCTCCTCCAAAACTTCACTGTGTACGATGCCATAAACACTACTTTGAGTTGGAGAACTCGGATAGGTCCTGCCTAGTACCGCACGATGACGACAGTGCTATTGTTGAAAGGGTCCGAACCGGTCTGGGGACGGAATATGAGACACTATGGGGCTGCTGTGGGAGGACAGTCGAAGGCGATGGAGATATGGGCCCTCCAGATGGCTGGTGCTATGAGGGCAGACACACGGTGAGCTTTGTTCCTACTTTGCTACTATCCTCTGCTACTCTCGCGACTTTGCATTGCACCACGACGTGCAACCGTGCTAAGATTGTGTCGTACGGTGACATGCATGTTGGTCCCTATAAGCAGCAGAACACGAGGGTTTCCGATTCATTCATTCATTCATCCGTTTAAATGAACCATATGCTGATATTCCTTTATGACACAGGCCGACCCCAAACGCGCTCGCTTCCGCGCCGATTCAACTCCTTCCGACGACAAGCTCTCCTCTTGTGCTACACTCCGATGCCATGATCCTCCGATGCCCTCACGGGCCTCACGCTCCAGAAAACGCGCTAGAGGGTCCGATGCAGTGGATAACGATGCAGAAGAAGGTTCCGTCGCGTCTTCCAGTTCACGGCCGATTCGTGGGCGGGGAAGTGCTGCAAAAGGACACAAGAAGAGCGTCTCTATTTCGAGTGCTACACGCACGATGAAAGGCAAAGGACGTGCCGACGATACGGATGTAGAGCTATCAGGTGCTTCAGGACGCGATGATGACGAAGACGCGAAGCCACGTCCGACCAAACGCGTTCGGTCGCGTAAGACCTCCACTATCGCCATTATACCTCGCAAGGAGGAAGAGGAAGAGAGCGGCCCAGAGAATGACGCAGACGCAATGGACGTAGATTCCCCACCTTCACCACCCAAATCACCTCCAATCCGCCGTGTTGCATCTAAACCACGTTCAAAACCTGCTCCAAAACCTGCCACCGCCACCACACCATCCTCTCCACCTCGATCCCAGAAACCACGCTCAGCGGGAAGCGCAACATCAACGCGACCTGTGCAGAAGAGTCCCCTTTCCGCCTCTTTCACTGCTGCCACCCCGCCTCCCATGCCCAAGCCAAGGACCGCCACGGACTCCCCAACACGCAATAGCTCACCGAGACGTAGCCCACGCAAGGTGGAGGTGGAGATACAGCCGATTGTCAGTGAGAAACCGTTGACAAGGAAGGGCAGTGCAGCTAGTTTGCGTGCAGCTGGGAAGAAGGGGAGTGTGGAGAATCTCAGCTTGAGGAAGCAGGCCACGACGAAACCCAAAACCACGGTCAGACAGCATATGAAGACCCGGGCGTTGGGTGAGGTCGTGGATACGAGCGTGGAAGGGGAGCGCGATCTTTAAGCGGTCTTGACTGTCTTCGTCCACTTCCCTCTCATGGTCCGAATCTTTCTATTTATAATATCTATATTTGCTATTTCGCTCCTCGAATATGAGCGACTCAAGCCCACACTCTCCTTATTTCCTATCGCTGCTTTCTATATTGCTTTCTGTCGACACGACTATACACTCCTTACTTTATCTCTCAGATTTTCTTGCTTTATCTCTTTATCTCTGATCGCGTCGACCTCCCAGGTTGTGTAGTGTACCTCCGTATTCTGTAATGTACCTGACAATAATTGCCTGTATGCGCGCCTACAAGATTGCGAGAACTCTGAACTAATATACAAGAAGGTCCCAAACCATCCGATCCCAGTCCTACTCCTGTGTCTTCTTTTTCTTGTCCTCCACAACCTCCACATTCTCCTTCGGCACACCTTTCAACACGCCCTCCTCCCTCTCCAACATATCCACCACCTCATCCGCCACATCCCCCTGCACGACGATCTCCTCCAACCCCTGTGCATTCTTACTCACACTCGCGCCCGTAGCAAACTTGCCGGCCATCTGCTTCGCGGCCTTCTTCAGATCGATGCCAAACGCTTCGAGCCCGTGGATGGCGGTGACGTGTTTTCGTTTTGTGCGTTCGATGCGTCGGATGGTTATGGGTGAGGAGAGTTTCTTTTGGAGGGCGGCGGCGGCTTTGGAGGATGCTTTGGCTTCCTTTTTGGCCGAGTCTTT
>Ga0247741_1001521_pt1 | contig 12846 bp, 10 predicted proteins | sample UWRJL213509R2_FD_180945 | JGI IMG/M metagenome (GOLD analysis project Ga0247741, IMG submission 180945) | Plant litter microbial communities from Arlington Agricultural Research Station in Wisconsin, United States - UWRJ-L213-509R-2 | ecosystem: Environmental > Terrestrial > Plant litter >... | reverse complement strand
GTAACCAGAGGAAATCGGAGGTCCGGACACAGTAGATCCGAGGTGGTCAGAGAATGCGTCGAGAGTTGGGAATCAGAGATGACGTATGGAGCTCTTCGTCTTTGTCTTTGGGTCCACAACATACGTCCGTGCTGGTGAGCACCGAGGACGTTCGAGTTTCCTTTTGGCATTGATCCTTCCTTTTCCTTCAACCCAGCCAACGAATCCAGGGGCAAAGCCAAAAGACCCTGTTCCTACTCATCCTTCTTCAACCCCACAGTTCAACAATCTTATCCACATGCCGAAGAATCTCCTCTTCCGCGTCCCCCCTTCGAACCTCAGCTCCCTAAACACCCTCTTGATTCCCTTAACGAGCTGAGTCATATTCTTGCTGCTAGCCAAAGTCTTGCGTCAAATGAAGGGAAAGATGAGTGCCCTCCTGCTACAGAGCTAAAACTTGAGATGTGAGTCTACAGCGATGGACACCGCCATAGAACATGTTTGGATTTGTTGAAAGGTGACAAGAGTCGAGGGTCTAAGGAGGGCGACACACGGCTGGTCATAAGCGGGGATATCTGAGGACTGACGAAGATGAACTGGAGATCGTTCAGTGATCTCCAGATATAGTTGCGGGAAGAAAGGAAAGTAAGCGTCGGCCAGCACTCGGCGCCTACCTGCACTCGACCCTGGACCCTGCCAAGCTGATATTGCTTGGCATGACATTGTTCTTCGAGTTGCCTGCCAACGCTGGCTACATTCTTCCTCTAATTGCCCTCAAATTTCCTCCTGTCTTATCAGAGAAATTAAAAAAAAACACTTAGCAGCCTGTTCGTTGAATTTTCTGGAAGCGTCAAAATTGGCTGCGAGGCAGGAAGATGTGAGAAGACAGGGAATAGAGAGGAACATCGACCGACCAGAACAAAAGAGTGCGTCCATGTTTCCCACTCTAGCTCACAGCGCAGACGACGGTTCATATATTCGCCTCACTGAGCCTTCCGTTCCATTCATCCATCCAGCCATCGAATGCTCTCCTAACTTCTTCTACCTTCCTAGACGAGCTCGAGCGTGAGCGTCCGCTTTGCAATTTTTGTTCACTAGTCCGTAGTGGTTGCTTTCGAATCCAAATCCGAGGTATGTATCAATTGGCGTGTGATGCAAGGCGCCCAGAGAGGTGATGGGCATGCAAAGGGAAGAAAAGGAGGCGTACGTCATGTCCACTGGATAAGAACGGAAGTGGGAGAATAAGACACAGGTGTAGATGTGGACGTGGACGATATATGAAGAGCCCAATTAAATACTTTCGGATAGGTTTATACATCCGGTATTTAAAAAATTGAGGGATTCGGTTGAGCTCTCAGGCAATTGGGTATTAGTATTCCGCATCTGGGGGCCATTTCAGATGTTTAAACACTTGGCCTGGTTCAAGATTCCCGAGGGCCATCAAGCAGACAGATACAACGACATAGAGTACCGTAGATGCGCTCGAGGTCGAACTTCTGATTGAAAGAAAACATCTGTTGTACCTAGAAACTTCTTTGATTGATGAGAACCTTATGAATACAAACCCTAGTTAGGTACAACTTATACACTGCGGAGGGAGATTATGCGACCTCAAGCTGTAACGCCGCCGACCATGACTATATCAGGCTTGCACCTATCCACACACTGCCCCAGATTGCTTTGTTCCCCGTCCACTGCTATAATATGTCCACCAACGACCAACCGTCCGTGGCCGTCGTCAATATTGATGCCGACACTACACCAAGAATCTTTTGTGTGGAAAAACAAAATGTCGGCACTACGGAGATACTCTTAAGAATAGCAAAATGGCTGAAAGATGAAGAGGCGTTGATCATCAACCTGACGGTGTCTCCAACAAATCTCTGCGTTGTCGCTGCCCTCAAGCAAGATTGGGTGGCCAGATTCGCGACAGCGTTACATGGGACTTCATGAAAGGTTCTTTTGGTTTAAACATTGACCATAGTGAGCTTCCAAATGGGACTCTCTTCTGCGGGTTTGTTGACAGCATTGTTGCAAGATGCGAATTGTGCGATTATGCAATGGCATAGCTAGAACCTTAATGGTGTAGATCGTCTATGTTTCTTGTAAACAAAAACAGCGATCACTTCTTGGGATGAGCATACGATTCAGAGAAACATAAAGAAATGGCCACAAGCGTTGAACGTCTAGGGGCTTTGTGCAGCCATTTGAGCGTAGATAGAAGTCAGGGAGGGGATATGATAGTTATATCTTAAAGTACTTATGATGAGATGCAGGGAATTTCACCGCCGCCCATCCTAATTAACCAAGACATTCGCGTGATTATGCCCAAATCGACGCACCGCTACGTGTTCTCTTCTCCCGAAGGAGGTAAAACTCTCGGAGAGAATTCGTAGAAGTGTGTATACTCGATTATATACAATTCTCCGTCAACAAGCGCCCAGAATTTATTAAGCTAGGGAAAATAACATTTCTCTGAGCGCATTTCAATATAAGAGGCTGAAGAGAGTTGGCCACGGCCATGAGAAATGTTAAGCTTTCAGCGTTCAATGGCAAAAGGAGAGATTCTTGGCAATATTTCTAATCGAATCATGACTACAGAGTTCAGAGAAGGGTACTAAATTAACTCGAACACACCTGATAAACGCTACATGGACCTTGACCCGCAGACTTCGCCGAGTCTCCAAATTCTCGTGTTATATATCTAATCCGAGGCCACTTAGTCAGGGTGGTGCAAGATTTGAAGACAAGAAGCGGTTCGTGACACGATCATCTTCCCCTGTGACAAGTGTAATAGCAGCCCATGGTAGCGAGATGAGCATAGTAGCCATGCAAGCTTCAGAAGGCAAGGCGGAGAGCTCTCTTTTACTGAAGAAAATTCTAGATTAAAAACTCGAAGCTGCAAGAGTACTTCAATGAAAAGCATTTGACAGACAAGAAAGCCCGGTCCGTGCACGAGCCATCGATTAGAAATTTACAGATAGTGAGCTCGATTCCGACGAGCGACGAGGAACCACCTCTAGATCGAGGTGGTGGTACGAAACGACGTAGGCGTCGTGATGCGGCTGCCTATGTGGCAACTCCTTCCCACGAGAAAACGTACCCTTCGGCTACACCTCCGGGTACTTCAATTATGTAAAGGAGTGCCGGACATAGCCACATCATTTGGTGGTAGCTCTTCTGAACATTACATATAAGGGATCAAACGGCGCCGCTTTGACGAGAACCACCCTGAACTCATGTCTTTCAGCGTTAATTTCGACGATGTGCCACCCACTTCAGAACTATGTAGCGAAATATGTATGGCAATCCTCACATCGGGACCACATTTCTCTTTGAAACCACTCGGAACTCATATCCACATTAACAATAGGTCCTGTCGAACATCACGAGGAGGCAGGAGAGATTACTATGGAAATGGAGAATGTGCTGAACACAGGCGGTAAGAATAAAGGATCTTGAACTCGACAGCGCGCAGAGATTCGCGGTATCTGACGCATTAATGTGGGAAATAGACCTTTCCAAACCAACTGAAATTCAGCTCGGTCAACGTCACGATCTCAGGCGCTATCTCTCAGGTAAGTTTTGAACTACCGATAACAGTTATTGTGACTACAACGTAGCCACCAGACCTTCGTCTTGAATGCGTGGCTGGAAATATCGACCCCACGGCCCATGATACAGTCAAGCTCGCCATTTTTGGACCCGAAACAGAGGAAGGGATGATTATTTGGTTGAAAAGAGAGTCGCAGAAGGTGTGGAGAAATACGGCTCCTATCGAGCTGTGAGTATATGACGACATAGAGTTGTCTATACAAGCTCTGACGCAAATTTGATCTCAGATCTAAGGATACCAAGGAACTGGGAATTTTGGTTACACCCGGAGAGTGGGTACACCTTGAACACGTTTGGTTCACGAAGGATGAGCTGGATTTAGCGTCAGAGAAACAAGGGGCGTGTAAGTGAACCATCTGGATTTACTCATCAACGTCTGCCGATTTAATTACGATGCCAGGGATCGAAAAAACATTCACATCTGAAGAGGTTTTGTCGGTGTTGAAGCTCTCACTTGCGATTACCGAGACTCCTCAAGAGAAATTTGGAGGTGAAGCTATCGACCGAGATGAATTGCTTGAAATCGGTATGTTTATACCGCGGTTCTTCGAATAGAGACAATATTTATATGTCCGTAGCCAGGAGATTGGCTTCTCGTGGAATTGAATCGTATCATCTCTTCGAAGGCGAAGGCAATCAACCTTACATTGAGAAATCTATATCAGCCCTACGACTTGCTGTTCGACTTACTCCCGATGACCATGTCTCAAAGCCAGCAAAACTCTCTTATTTGGGGGTTCTTCTTCGGCATCGCTTCGAACGCACGGGAAATCCTTTGGACATCTCAGAGGCCATTTCCTTACAGCAGCGGGCAGTTCAAATCGCTCCCTATGTGGACATCGGCTTGGTAGTATTCTTATCCAACCTGGGTGACTCGTTTGTAGGACGCTTCAGCCATACGGACGCCCTCGCTGATATCTCGGAAGCCATCTCTTACCAGCGTCAGGCAATTCGGCTCGCTCCTGGTGGATATGCCGAGATGCCGAGCCAGTTTAACAATCTTGGAATATCATTGAGACATCGCTTCGGCCATAATGGCGATCTTATGGACATTTCGGAGGCCATCTCTTTACAGCAGTGGGCTGTTCAGCTTACTTGTGACGAAGACCTTGAGAAGCTAGAATGGATGGTGCAGTTGGGGATCTCATTGATATATCGCTTCCAGCATACCGGTGATCTCTCTGACATCGCGAAAGCCATATCTTTACAGAAGCGAGCCGTTCAGCTCACTCCAAATGGTCACCCTGAAATTGCGGAGCGATTAAATAACCTTGGAGCTGCCTTGAAGAGTCGCTTCAATCACAATGGCGATTTCCGCGACATTTTGGGGGCCATATCATTACAACGAAAGGCAGTTCAACTCACTGCTGAAGGAGACTCTAATCTGCCAAAGCGGCTGTGTGACCTTGGAGTGTCACTCATGCGTCGGTTCGAACGCACTGGCGATTTATCCGACATCTCAGAGGCCATCGTCTTGGAGAGGCAGGTACTTGAACTCACTCCCCACGGCCACCCCGATATTCCAGCAATGAAATTGAACCTTGGAACATCACTCATGAATCGCTTCAGGCGGACTGGCGATATCAATGACATTTCGGAGGCCATCTCCGTGCAGAAGGAGGCAGTCCAGCTTAGTCAGAACAGACATGCTTGGATGCCAGTACTGTTAAATAACCTTGGACTTTCATTGATGCTTCGCTTTGAACGTACTGGAGATCTTTCTGATATCTCCGAAGCCATATTCTCACAGCGGGAAGCAGTCCAAAATACTCCAGATGACCACACCGACTTTCCGCGGTGGCTGAATAACCTTGCTCAGTCACTTATACGTCGCTTCGAACGTACTGGTGGCGTCCAGGACATTTCCGAGGCAATTTCATTGCAGCAGAAGGCAGTTATACTCGTTCCCGATGGTAAAAGTAACCTACCATCGTTGCTGAATGGTCTCGGATGTTCATTTATGCTTCGCTTCTACCGCACTGGTGAGCTCCCTGATGTTGCAGAAGCCATTTCACTACAACAGCGAGCCATTCAACTCACTCCTCACGACGACATTGCAATGGCATCACGACTCACCAACCTTGGAAATTCATTTATGGCTCGCTTCAAATACAGCGATAACCTCAGCGATATATCGGAAACCATCTCTTGTCAGCGAAAGGCAGTTCAGCTCACTCCCAGTGGACATACCAGCATGCCGTCACAGTTGAGTAACCTTGGAGAGGCATTGAGATGTCGGTTCAAACGCAATGACGATCTAGATGACATCTCGGAGGCTATCGCCTTGCATAAGCGGGCTGTTGAACTCGCGCCTATTGACCACGCTGGCAAATTTAGATGGCTAAATCACCTCGGAAGCTCCTTTTCGTGTCGCTTCAGCAGGACTAACGATCCCCTTGACATTGCCGACGCCATCTCAACCCACCAGCAAGCTATTCAACTCACTCCAAATGGGCACGCCGAGATGGCATGGTTATTGAGTAGCCTTGCAACTGCATTCAGTCGTCGTTTCGAACGCACCGGTGACCTGTCTGACATTTCGGAAGCTATCTCATTCCAGAGGCGGGCAGTTCAGCTCACTCCAGACGGTCACGCAGGGCTGACAGAATTGCTGAATAACCTTGCGCATTTCTGTGCACTTCGCATAGAGAGCACTGGGGATATGCATGATGTCCAGGAGGCAGCATCCATTTATCAACAATCCACCTCATCTTTTGGACCTCCTGCAGGACGCCTCACGGCTGCTCGAGGATGGGCTCATTTTTGCATGATACATGATCTGCCGCAAGCCTTGGAGGCGTTCGGTATTGCCGTTGATCTCATATCACAGGTCGCTGGTATGCACCGTACCATTGAGCAACGTCACACCGATCTCATCGATATTTCAACCTTAACCACGGCTGCTGCTTCTGTTGCACTCTCTCAGGGCGAGGCAGAAAAGGCTCTTGAATGGCTCGAACAAGGGCGCTGCCTTGTCTGGAACCAAATCAACCAACTCCGTACACCCGTGGATACTCTTCGTGAACACGATGAACAGCTGGCCCAGCGATTCTTGGATATCTCGTGCGCATTGGAGTCATCTGGATCCCGTGGTGGATTGGCAAGTCTTGGCGTAGATGCTCCAATGTCGCATAAAATGTCCTTAGAAGTCGAGGCCTACACTCACATCAAGCTTGCCCGCGAATGGTACGATTTGCTTGATGAGATTCGTGGCGTTCCCGGATTCAGCGACTTCCTTCGACCACCTCGAGCGCCAAAGCTTCTCAAAAATCTCCCTCATGACGGCCCTATTGTTTTAATTAACATTCACGAAACTCGATGTGACGCCTTGGCCCTCGTTCAGGGTTCCGATATGCCCATCCACATCCCTCTCGACAATTTCACCTACAAACAAGCATTAGATCTCAAGGAACGTCTACGCAACTTCCTTTTCTCCAAGAGGATTCGAATGCCAGACGTGCATCGCGCTGGACGCCCAGTAAAACGTCACAAGGCCGAACAGCAGAGTGAGTTACATCTCGTTCTGAAGGAGCTTTGGGTATGTGTAGTGAGGCCGATCTTGGATGGTCTTGCATTTTCTGTGAGTTAAATCCACATCAATGACATGTAGGTCTGTTGATCTCATTCGTCAAAGGACGATGCACCGTCGGAGCTACGTCGAATTTGGTGGTGTCCAACTGGTCCCCTTGCATTCCTCCCACTTCACGCTGCGGGAATTTATGATGAATACGAGAAACCTCCACCTGGGTCGTGTATCTCAGCCCTTTCAGTATCCTCGTATACTCCGACTGTCAGTGCGCTGCTTGAAAAGCTCAAGAGGTCCTCAGACACACAGAGTTCAGAGATTTCACCGAACAGCTTACTCGTTATCAGCCAACCGAAAACACCTGGTTGCGCCCCACTTCCAGGCACTATGGAGGAGATGAGGCTCATCTCAAAAACGATTGAGGAGGGTAATATCCAATTCCTTAGTTTGGAGGGCGAAGCAGCCACAGTCAACCGAGTGAAACTGGAAATGGAATCCCATAGATCGATCCATTTCGCATGCCATGCGAACCAGAACACCGAGAATCCTCTCAAAAGCTGCTTTTATCTCCATGACGGACCCCTCGAGCTTATGGAAATTATCAAGCAGAAGATTGCTTACTGCGATCTGGCATTTTTGTCAGCATGTCAAACGAGCACTGGGAACGAGAAGCTTTCGGAAGAGGCGGTTCATCTAGCGGCTGGAATGCTGGCCGTAGGATATCGAAGTGTTGTTGCCACGATGTGGTCTATCAACGACTACTATGGTCCTAAAGTCGCAGAAAATTTTTACAAGTATCTCCTAGACCAAGGGAAGACAGTTCCAGGAAAGCCGCGACTAGACTGCGCTAGCGGTGCATATGCACTTCATCACGCTATTCAAAGTATTCGAGAGAGGGTGGGCGACACTGAACAAGGTCTTTTGATGTGGGTCCCGTATGTACACTTTGGCTTCTGAGACGTTCCTCGTCCCTAAAACTATCCTACGTACCCTAAGATCGATCATGGTACCAAGGGGAATAAAGTAGATACCCATAGGACCGCTTTATCTGGAGTCGTATTACATGACTTGTACACAACCTCCTGTTCGCGCCATTAGAATGGGATCGCCCAATGCAAAAATAAATTGGTGAATGTTGCCATAAAACTACAAGCGCGATTTTAGGTACCACAGTCAGCAAATCTTCGACATGTGCATTGGAGAATACTTGCGCCAGTGGCTCACAGTTCATCAGCAGTGAAAGTAATCAAGAATTTATCTCATGTGGGGCGTCTGAGAGATATCAAATTTGGTTATAATATATCAGGAACAAGGTGGAAGGCCAGGCCTATGTGATCCTCCAGTTGTACTCTGTCCATGGCTGGTTACGGTCAGTTCACCTTCGACATTCGCTGGATTTAGTTTCATTGATTGGGTATTTTCGCCCGATTGACGCAACCTGTAAAGTACGAATCATATTCTTCAGTATGAGAAAAAATCGAGTAATATCGAAGATCAAAGTACCATTTCAAGTTGGACTGTCAATTAATCGGACGCTTCAGATCCTGATATCAAACATCAAACTCCAATTTTTGAGTTTAACACTACATCATTTGTAATTGCGCTCCCAAAACCAACGTTGTCACTTTCGGAGCGTGGCGATCCAAAACCGATGAGCATGGGACGACCCATGGAAGAACTTTCGTAGTTGATGGTTAGATACCTGACTGAGCGCGAAGGGAATCCGGACCGAGTTTCTGTGTCAGCGTTTTGGGCAGCTTGGGTTAACACGACGACGCCTACAAAGCAAGAATCAGCGTAAATGAGGTATGTAACTTCTGGAGGGTGGGATTGACGTACCTGCAAGTTTCGAGTTGCTGGGAGTAGGACCACGTTAGTCAAGCGTTCATGAGCATTGATGCATTGATGCTCTGTGCTAGCCGAAACAAGTATAGAAGAAAAAATGAAACAGACTGGGTAATATGGTGTGGAAGTTCGACGTACTCATCTGACCTTGGTTCTATTCGAGCTTTGAGTTTTGAAGTATGAGCTTCGGGGTATAAACGTTGTACGGGAAAGTAATGGGATGGATTGACAGCAACGATGGTGTATATAGAAACAATGAGTACTGTGTGTTATCAAAAGTTAGGGAAGGACAAGCAGAGAAACAGAATGGATGAATACAAATACAATACTCTGACCCAAAATTCATCCCAATCTCAGGTAAATCGCACCAAATAACACTGCCCAATGTCCCGCGCACATCTCTTCTTTCTAGCAGTCTGGGTTATCGGTCGCTGTATCCGCTCAAGTCCACAATCGTCGCTCATACAGGAAATCAGAACCTCCCAGGAGTCTCATCCGCTGGTTTTAAATTTTATAATCAGATATCAGATATCGATATGTAAGGACGAATAAGTGAAGGATCAACATACGTACTCTAAATCCTTTCGCCATACGTCCATACGCGTAACGTCTCCATATGAGCAACGGGGGGTACACTGACGTCCAGTTTTGTGAGTGGATGTAGAAGGGGTAGCGAAAGAGCGTGCCATGGCAGAATTCAGATCTCAGACACGCTCAGCGCTACATTGATGCACCAGGGCATGGACCCACACCAGGTACCTTTATTTTTGCTTGCTACTCAATGAGCCCTCCACGCGCCCGCCTTTCCGTCTTTTCCTCAAAATTTCCCCATTCAGGGGTGGGCCCTATACCAAAGACACAATGCGAGTGACTGGAAAACCGGCGTCGTCGACGTATGCGTGGTGTTACAGAGCATGGATTCGATCATCGGAGGTGGACACTGCGAGATGGGTGATGAGGCCAGCGAGGCGTAGAGTTAGACTGGAAGGAAAGGAAAGGGCGGGGATCGGGTATGGGACGTAGGGTATGAGTTTGAGGTAATTTGACGATTGGTGTCGAGACACGGTAAGGAGCTGACATTAGCAGTTGAGACGAGTCGAGAACAGCCTCGGCGTCCGATAGACACAAACAGTGCGCGAAGTGTAAGTAGATAATGAACTGGGAGCTGCCAACCATGCCCACGCTTGTCTGTCGTGACCTATACGCGTTATAGAGATCTTGAGAGTTGGGGAGTGAGAATCGCAACGACGTAGAAAACTCTTCCTCAGGCTCTTCGTTGATTGGGTCCACAGACGGGTGAGTGTCAACGTGTGTCTGCCTGTGAGTCGTTGTAGGCCAGTATTGAGATCTGTATGCAGCTCTTTCTCTCGCACGCCATTGGCTTCGTTACTTCCTAGCCCTTCAAAACAGCCAACAGATCTGGCGCTAACGTCTTCAAATCCGATCCGTCCTCCCCAGCTTGTTCGCTCCTCTAGATTTTGCGGCCATGGTCTCCGTCCCTTCATAAATCCGCTCCATCCACCCTTCTATATTCCATGGTGAGTACAGTGCGACCACGAGAGCCAGAGGAATCCTTCTCGTCCAACGAAGGGCGTACCATGGACAGAGCGGGACGTCTTCAAATGGGTGGCAGAAATATCTGAGAGTTTATGGAGAAAGACAAGTGGCCAGTAGTAAGTGAGGTCATCTGAGCGTCGATGAGGACGAGTTGTACCATTGACAAGCAATGGGGAGGAAAGGAAAGAGAACGTGTGTTACATGTACCTTGTGACGACCACCACGTGGCCCTGGCCGACGATGTCGTTCTTGCTATGCACCCACCAGATAATCAAGCGACGACTCTATTCTTCCCCAATGCTCTTCAGGCTCTTTTTTCTGATTCAGAAAGGGAAAAAACACACGCAACGGCTCTGTCGAGTGGATGGGACGTTTTCCGGAAACACCTACATCGATTTCTTTACCAAATGGAGATCCAGTTCATAGCAAGCTCATTGAGAACACCAGTGGAGAGAAATTTTATGCGTCGATTTATCGCATGAATATGTTTTCAGTCGCTCTGGATCTTATCCCCCAGATTTCGTGTGGTGTCACGAAAACCAACGATAGGTTCACCGTGAAATACTCTCTGAGAATTTTCACGGGGACGATGAGGCCCGGGGTATATAACCTCAGCTGCTTTGATGTCCTACTCTAGAACCACACAGTGGCGTTCTATATGATTCGAACTTGGTTTTCAGCTTTAGGCGCCCTGGGAAGACCCATGAATTATTCTTTCTGACGAGATTGTCCAAAGGCGAACTTCAAGAACGATGTACAAGTCTACTTCCAACTATAGACACAATATATCGACGCGATTCAAGTGCTTTGATGATATTCTTGAAAGTGTTTGGTGGAAACTTGGAGCTGATCTACGGAATGGAGGAAGCCCCCAACTTATGTGTGTAGACATTACCTTACTGTTATGAGAGAAGAATAATAATAAAAATACGGTGGTTACTGGGTTCGAAATGACGATTCAAGCTGTAATGTCTCCCAGTAACGCCGACAGCCTATTGCGGAGCGCCTATCGTTGTTGGTGTTCCGTCCATCCAGCCCTCGGATCCCCTCATAACATTTTCTTACGCCCCCTATACGAGCTTGAGATTGAGAATGATGCATGGGCTTCTACTCTCCAACTTTTATTCACTAGTATATAGCCGTTAACTTCGAGTCCGACGCTTAGAGTACGCATTTACTCGTGGGCGTGTGCTAAGAGGTGCCTGCAAAAAGTGAAAACTGGTCAACCGAAAAGGAAGCTATACATAATGTACGGTGTCTGGAGAATGGTATGAGGATGCATGTTCCACGCTGAAATAAGATTTATACGGATCCAAAGTGATATATATATATACATCGTGACGAAGGATATCAAGGAAAGGAAGGTGATCACGGCCGATAGGAATATGCGAGGTACCCGTACGTTAACCCCCTCACCACCTCTTTCCTCATGCAAACAGTCGACCGAGAGGACTAGTGTCCCTTGTTTCCAGGATGATTTTTCCAGTCTTCGTGTGCAGTCCGCCATGTGTCCAAGTTGGCAAGCGAGTCTTGATGAGCCCGGCGAGCGTCTTTTATCACATGGTCAGGGTGATCGTTGGCAATCGCATGGTCTAGTGCAGCTTTCTTCTGGGTAACAAGTACCTTTGCCTTTTCCTCCTTCTTTTTTGTCCAGGCAAGCATACCTTTATGATCGCCACTGTTAGGTTGCTTACGGATAACGAGGACGTTGGAGATGTCCTCTGCGCGGATGTCTAACTCCTCGAGGTCTCGAGCACTCAGGACAAACGCGCCATCGTGCAGATAGTTTCGGGTATATTCCATCTCGCCGTAGGAGAGTCCTAAGTCTCGAGCATTGAGCCCGTCGTCTTCGTAGTAGGAGTACCCATGAGCTGCGGTCGCCGCGGCCAGCGCGACAAAGAGTTGGAGGGCAGTGCGAGTAGAGAACAGCATCGCGCAGATGGATATTTCGTTCTGGTGGCAGGAAGTAGGTCAGTAAATATTATATAATCCTGCTGTTCCATGGGACATACTTTCAGGTGAAATTCTTCAAAATAGATGGCGTATTGGAAGTTGCAGTGGAAAATTGGAAATGCTCTGCGATGACACTGTGAAGGGTGGCTGGTGTTCCAATACTGTTTCTATCATCGCAGATTTTATATCTTCAGTACTCATTATTGAGCGAAAGTCACTGTCAGGTAAATCAAAGAGAAATGATTGTCTGGAGTCTGGACTGTCAGGACGAAACAATGTCGGTGAAATGTAGCTTTAAATGATGATATGCCACATTTTGCATTCAACGCAAGACACTTTCTACGACTGAAACAACAATTATCAAAGAGAAG
>Ga0247741_1001520_pt1 | contig 12850 bp, 9 predicted proteins | sample UWRJL213509R2_FD_180945 | JGI IMG/M metagenome (GOLD analysis project Ga0247741, IMG submission 180945) | Plant litter microbial communities from Arlington Agricultural Research Station in Wisconsin, United States - UWRJ-L213-509R-2 | ecosystem: Environmental > Terrestrial > Plant litter >... | reverse complement strand
CCATAAATTCTGCTATCATGGACTGTTTGTCAGTCCCAACGTCCCATCTCTGATCTTACGCTCGGTTTTTAACCCGTGGCAGGCTTGCCTCTCAAATCACCTTCCGCCCGGTGTGCTACACATGATGGCGCCGGTTGGCATCCCTCTTGATTCTCGCTCCCATCAGCGACAAGACGAACGTCGTGAACGGTCACGCCCGCAAAGGCGGTCTTGCAACCATCGGTGATGGGACTCGCCGCGTCTGCAGCGAAGAATACCCACCAAACTCGTGAGGCCGTCGTAGTCTTGGCCGAACTGAAGTATTTCCGCTGTCCGCTGTCCGCTGGTGGTTTATGTGCTCGACTCCGCATTTTTATCAAGTAGATGACGCCGTCTGTCAGCACAGTAGGAGGGGAGGAAGAGGTGACAAGAGGATGGCATGGGTTGCAGCCAGATGGTATACCAGGTCGTTCCAAGGTACGATTCTAAGCCTACTCAACCTTTGAGCTCAATATTCATCATGTTACTACAGTCTTGACTCTTCGCAATCCAGATTGCACAAGCTCTTCCCAGCCAATTTCTTTGCCAAGTCACGTATATACACCCCCCGGACGTTGGAGACCACGTATGTACGAGACTCCGGAAGCTTGCCTCGCTGAGAGGAGGTATCAGCCATTCGTCCTCCCTCTGCATGCGAACAACACAAGAATCCTGCACTATCCTAGGTCGTGGTAGCGACATGACCACCTGATTCTGCACTACAAAACCGAGGGATTAGCAAATACGGTTCTCGATCTGTCCTTCGCATCAGCACGTTATCGATACCGCTGGTGGATTAATCGTGGTCGAAGGTTCGACCATGTAAGCGCTGGAGCAACCCTAGGCCACATCAAGACCCCAATATAACACTTTACCTTCATTTCATACCCCTTGCTCTGCGGAGATTTGCTCGTTCGTCACCATAGCCAGACGTCGTCTGCTGCTGAAAGGGAGGAAACATCGGGCCCAAATTTCACCTTCGTGGGCCAAGACCATTTCTGGCCCGGACAGAGCCCGGCCTCGTTGATTCCTACTTGAACATGACCGAACCAATGTGCGGATCTCAAACATCATTTCCCACCTACGACCTCCCCTTCTCCGCGCGCACGACGCATCCAAGCGAACTAAACCGCCTGATGTTGGAAATATGGATGAAAGAACGCCTACCGATGGCCACGCATGCCTCAGCGCCTCTCCTTTCATGGCCCAACAACGAATGTCAAAACCTTGCACTGCTCGTCGCCATTGCAGACCTGTAGGTCTCTTACTTCAGGTCACAGTTCCTCGTGAACTAAGACGCATCTAAATTGGATCACTGTTCTAGCTAAGAGACGAGCGGTGGGATCAGACATCTCGTGTCGCTGGCGCCGTTTGGGGCGGTTTGAAGGGATTGGAACTTTGAAGGGATTTGTCTCATCCAGTGTGTGTTTTGCCTTCCATTACAGACCCACCGCCGATCACTTTGGCCTATAGTACTATCGAGCTTCTTCGTTTCTGTTGTCAACATACTATCGCCACGGATCGTTCCCTTCTTTTGGTATACTATGAACTGGACACTTCGAAAGTTTACCCATCGTACGAAAGACGTCGTTCGTTTTTGTGATCAAATATATTCGCCAATGCGACTTTCCGTCAACTCGATTCGACATAGGAACCTATATCCGATTCATCGCTCAATACGGCTCGTTTGAACGACCAAACCTACGCTTTTGCGTACCCCCCTGACCTTGTCCATAATCTCTCATCCACGGTTCCCACTTCCTAGCGTACATGCCGAAGGTTGATGTTATGTGCTCTCCATCGCCACTCACGCTGGTGATCCCTCGACAAGCTGAGCACATAAACGAGCAAGTTAATTTGGGCAAGTCAAAGCTGAGCCTTCACAACGGCTTGAATTGGAATGGCAACACGAAGGACCAGCAACCACAGCCGGAATGGCTATTGTATCGATGATCTGCGTGCCTTATGGCTGATAGAGCCTCAATCCTAGTCGATAACTTGGAGCGACTCTCCTGTTCGCTGGTGGTTTTGTTCGATGGTACTGTTGGTCCGGGGTCAGAAAATGAAGGAGTGCAGGGAGGATTGGGTCGCGTGGCGGACCATGTATTTGGTATGTTTATACTTACACTCACTCCATTGAATTTAACTCATACTCGTATCTTCGTTCAGGCAGAATGGGCCAGTCAACGCCTGCTCTAATGGGATCACTGCTCTGTCCCTTGATACACCTCCACCAGCCGACCTGAACATACCCATCGCCAGAGTCATCACTCCTCTGTCTCGAGCCGCGACAGCTGCATGCAAAACTCTCCTCAAACCCGCCCATTCACTATTGCCGTCGCCATCGTCTTCGCTAAACCAGGGTTCATCATGCCCCAGAAGACATGGTGATGCTGAGGCATCACTCGCTGTGAATATATCTGAGAAGTTGACCGGAGAAGCCTCGAACTCTGTCGACAGACTGGATAATATCAGTGCGACGGCGCTTGGTTGTATCGGGGTGGATACGGAATGTTTTATCTCTTCTTTCTGCACTCGGATGGTTCAAAATTCAGCCTCCTCACCATCTAGCTATCGGTGCGTGGCTATCAAGCTTCTATGACTCCTCTGATTTCGAATGTGCGGTGATTGAATAGTCTTATACCAGTTAGAGACACCTTGCTAATTATTGCTCTCCTGTTTCGTCTTTATCACGCCCTGTCGATCTTGTACCGTTATAGTGAATGGGCGCGTCCATTGAATATATGAAATATTGATTAAAGTTTAGAAAATTATTAGTGTCGTAAGGCCGCGAGCGAGACGAAAGGTGCAACATAAACAATCTGACGAAGGAACGACATGAACGCAAGGGTGTATGAGAAGCGCATCTACGGGGTCCAAGAAGACAGGACTCTCTTTTCTTCCACCGGGGTTGGCAGGTGCAGCCATGGAGACCCATATCTCTTCACCAGCGGCGTAGACATTGCGTAGCACGTTCATCGATTTTACCCAGAAACTAACGCCAGAGACGAGTGTCAGTCTTATGGGAATAATTTGCTTATGAAAAATCTCATACCTTGCTCATTTTTCCGACGTTGGTTCAAGATTCAATACCCGAGTATCAGTTGATCTGAGAGTCAAGGATACATAGTTAGCATACACCTGCACCAGAAGTCGAGGGGCAATCTAGGCGTTCACTCACGGATTTACTGAGTACAGATATTGGTGAACTTCCTTCGATTTTTGGTGAGCCATCGCCTTCCTACTTGCATAGACCAAAAATGTATCAGCTTTCGCTCGCTCCATCTGCGAAATGTGGTCGGTGAGAAATGGCAGGATGGATAAGAAACGTAAAAGAAATGTTACCAAGTCAGCGAAGATGTCAGCCAGCGCCCCCATACCATCGAATTCTACATCTTGCAAGCAGGCCGCGATTCCAAAGACTTCTGGTCCTCCGATTAGCGACGCCATAGGTCATTTAGTGGATTAAAATCCAGGGGATAAGGCCTCGTTTTTGTTAGGCTGAGGGAATGTGGATATCAGCGTTGTAGAAATTTGAAGGAAGGGGCATGCTTACTCTTGATTATAACCAAAGGTACATCCCACTGAGGTTGCTTTATCGGCTAAGAACATGGTTAGTGGTGAGAACTGCGACAAAATCGGGAAGAGAAATCACGCACTCCGTCGGGCATAACATCCTGCATTGCTCATACCGCTGGCATCGTTCACGGAAAGCTAAAGCGATCATTTCCTTTCCTGCCCTCTTTGAATTTGCGGATTGGAAATCGAATTTCTGCTCTACGGATACGTAGCGATATGTGAAGTCGCGAATGAGGTTTGTCGCAAAAACGCGTTCGTGTATGCAGAGTCGGGGCTCCAGCCGTCTTAGGTCTTCAGAGTCTGTGATACGGTGGTCAGATATGGGAAAGTCGACAGCAGAATAACACTCTTACAAGGGCGATAATGCTTGACATTACTAACAGCAGTCGTCAACAAGCCGGTTGCACGAGTGTCGTGCAGGACGAGTGGTGCGCATATGTCGAGGTTGTGGAAGTCTAGTGTTGAAAGTCTGGGCAAGTGGGAAAGAGTGACCAGTCGGAGGATGCAGGCCCCCCAATATGCGAGTGGGTGATGTTGTGATAAAGAGGTCAAGCAACTCTGGACATGGTGGGGGGTGCAAGTGAGCATCGAAACTTGGAATCATCGCGGGAGTTGGCTTACTTAGTGGATGAGCTTCGCTTTGGAGTGGACAACTGGAAGCGTCTAGAGCTCGGTGACGAATGGGTGGGCGTGATATCGGGTCTGATAGAACAGTATCTTTATCCTGAAGACAGCATTTACGAGTAGGTAGGGACATACCTGATATCGAGCCAAGAAGGCTTCAGCCAACCAGGTTCCAGCGTCCCACAACGAGTGGGCAGTATTCATGGCTCGATAGAGATGCGGAAGAGGATATCGCAGAGGGTCATGACGTCGACAGACAGAGCATAATGTCGAAGTGTTTGGATGGAAAGGTGGATGTAAGGGAGAGGAGTCTGCGGTCCGGAAGTGATCGCCCAACTCATCATGCGGCATCGTTTCATGCGGCATCATGCCGGATTCACACGAGCCATCTCGAGAAGTTTAAGGAATGCCATAAAATATTCACATGAAGAGAAATATATGTTCCAAGTCCATTTATATTCCTCTAAAATTATTATCTATAGGTCTACCGTCTCAGCTTCTGTTCATTTAACAACCCACGAAAGTTATTGCAGGTCGAGTCTTGTATCTTCGCCGGCATAATGCGTGGCTGTGCTCGGCATAGGGAACCGTGATTAGCGCCCGTCTCGAACTGCTGTTCGGTCTTTCAAGTGTGGTATGAAAACAGCCAGGATATGCTTAGAGATACGTCCAATCTCCCTTAAATTCTTGAAATACACCAGAGGTCTCGGCCTTATGATATTATAGCTTGACTATAGCGAGTTGGTATCGACAGAAATGCACCCATGGAGAGGCACAAAAGTCCGCAGCTAGGTTGATAGAGAAATTCAACTGGTTATGCTTAAAGTCCGTGCCCAGTTTCTAGGACCCGGAGTTCAGCGGTTTCACGACGAAGAGGTCTCGTGACTTCTCAGCACGGAAGATGGTCTACCAGAAAGAGCAGTGGGTTCAGAGTAGAGACGCGAAACAGACCAGTCGAGAGAAGGGTGAGGTGAGGTGTTACCCGGTAGTCCATTGCTGAACACCGGGGTCCGGGAGCATCCAGGCGCTGCGACCGGCAAGAAAGCCGATTGGCCAACGAGAAGTCGAGCCTTCCGATCAATTGATCACCAGCACTGCCACATTCCCTTCTTTGCCACTTACAACGTTTCAAAATTTCAACTTTCGTCCGACCTTTTCTGTGCATACAATGGTGCGCGACTGTTTGTCAGTCCCAACGTCCCATGTCTGATCTTACTCTTGGTTCTCTTTCAGATTCGCGTCCCGTATTCAACTCGTGGCCGCCTTGCCTCTCAAAACACCGCTGTGCTGCACATGATGATGCCGGTTAGCATCCCTCTTGATTTTCGCTCCTATCAGAGATGAGATGAACGTCGTGAACGGCTACGCCCGCAAAGTCAGTCTTCCAACCATTGGAGACGGGACTCGCTGCAACTGCAACGCAGAATGCGATTGAGCAGCGACTACCCATCACTATATCCACGCTATTTGCGGTCAACGGACCGTATGGCGGACGTGGTCGTCGTCTTGGTCGAACTGAAGGGCCTCCGGTGTTCGCTGTTAGTTTTGGTGCTCGACTCTTCAGTACACGATGGCGCAGTAGGAAGAGAGGAAGAGGTGCCAATTACGAGAGGATGGCATTGGCAGCCCGATGGTATAGCAGGTCGTTCCAAGGTACGATTCTGAGCCTACTCAACCTTCGAGCTCAATATTCATCATACTTTATTACAGCCCCGATTCTCAGCCATCCAGATTGCACCAGTTCCCTTGACCAACTTCTTCGCAAAATCATGTATATCCTCGTCCCGGACATCGGAGACCATGCATACACCAGACAGCGAAAGCTCGCTGCGCCAGGAGGAGGTACCAGCTATTTATCTTTCACCATCGCATGCATTTACTAATATATTACACAGCGATTCACGATTGCCTCTAACCTCCGCGAAAATCAAGCATCCTGCGTTATCCAATGCTGCGAAAGCGAAGGCAATATGATACTGCACTACAAACCCGAGAGAACAGCAATCCAGTTCTTGACACGTTCTCTGCGTCAGAGGCTCTAGTCACGAGAAGGATGGAACCATCTGGGCCATGTTATCGACAACTTATGACCTGTGCTCGAAGGTTCGACCCTGTATGCGCCGGAGCAACCCTAAGCCAATCAAGATCCCAACGTACTACCGCTGTACCTTGATTTCACATCCCTTGCTCTGCAAGAACCGCTGTTCGCTCGCCACCTCAGCCGGACATCATCTGTGATACTGAAGGGAGGAAACATCAAATCCAGATCTCACCCTCGTAGGGGAAGGCCAATTCTCTCGTGGACGCACTTGCCATCAACGTCCGTCACCGCCCTCGTTGACTCCCACTCGAACATGACTGAACCTATGGGCGGATCTCAAACATCATTTCCCATCTACGGTCCCCCTTTCTCCGCGCCGGCAACCCATCCGAGCAAACTAATCGGCCTGACGTGGAAATATTGGTGAAAGTAGGCTTTCCCATACCGAGTGCCATACCAGGCGCGCCTCAGTACCAGTACCTTTATCCGGGCCAAACGGCGAATGGCGAAGAACCTGCAATGCTCGTCACCATCGCAGACCTACGAATCTCTTACTTCAGGTCCTTAGCTTGCAGTTCCTCCTGAACTCCGACCCATCTGGACTGGATGGCCATTCGAGAACCAGGAGGCGGGCGGTTGGATCAGATATCTGAGGTCGCTGCTGCCATTTGGGACGATTTGAAGAGATTGGAATTTGAAGGTTTCATCTTGTCCAGTGCGTGTTTTTACCTGCCATTAGAGACCTACTGACTAAACATTTTTGCCTTGCAGTAATTTGAGTTTCTTGCACCACAGGTCATTCCCTTCGTTTGGCGTACTATGAAGTGGCCATTTCCAAAGTCCGCGGATCTTACGAAAGACGACGTTCTCGTTCTTGTGGGCAAGTACACACACCAAGAGACCGTCTTCGTGCAACTTCAACGTCCTGACGCCTGATTTCCCCCTCAACTACACTCGACATGGCAGCCTATATCTGATCCATCGCTCTATACGGCTCGCCTGAAGCTCAAAATCTCCGCTTTCGCATACCCCTCCTCCGGCCTTCTCTCTCATCTACTATTCCCACCTCCTGACATACGTACCGAAGGTCGAGGTTAGGCGCTCTCTATCAGCAATCAACTTGATGGCCCCTCGATGAGCCGAGCGAATAAATGAATAAGTTAACTTCGGCAAATCGAAACTAGGTCTTCACAATGGTTTAAATTGGAAAGGCGGAAATCAGCACGAAGGACCAGCAACCACTAGTTGGAATAACCATCAAATTGATGATCGACATATCCTATGGATGACGGAGCCTCGATCTGAGCCGATATGTTACGACTCTCCTCTTTCTAGGTGGTTTATTTGACGATACTATTGGGCCGTGCATCAGAAAATGAAAGTGGGAGGATTGGAGTTGCGTGGCGGACCATGTTCTTGGGTATGTTCCGACTTACATTCACTCCACCATTGAACGTAATTCATATCTATTTCTTCGTTTAGGCACAATTAGCAGTCGGTGCTCTAACGCGATCACTACCTTCGCTGCTCCGTCCTTTGACGCACCTCCACCAGCCGACCTGAATATGGAGATCTATATCACCTGTCTCTGCAACTAGAGCCGTTGCTTCCCCGTCTTGAGCCACGACGACTGCATCCAAAGCTCTCCTTAATCCCACACCTTCACTATTGTGGTCGCCATCGTCACTATCGAACTTGGATTCATCGTGGCTCGGGAGGAACCAAAAGCTGCATATGTCGTGTTGGACGCCGCCAAGAACATCACGATGCTGAGGAGCTGCCATCGCTGGTTAGGGTGGACCTGAAATTCTGAATGACAATGCGAGGATACCTGGTTGTATTGGGGTTGATACGAAATGTTGTTTCTTTCTGCGCTCCGATGCTTCAAAGTTCGACCTTGTCATCATCTGGTTATAGGTACGTGGTCATGAAACTTCTTGTATGATCTCTAATTTGGAACATGTAGTGGTTGAATAGTCTTATTATACGAGGTAGAGACACTCGCTAATCGTTGCTCTCCTGTCTCGTCTTTATCACGCCTTGTGGCATCCTGTGAACGGGAGTCCATTAAATACATGAAATCTTGATTGAAGCTTAACAAGTCGTTATTATAGTGTCTTCAGACCGTGAATAAGACAGAAGGCGTGACGCAAATAATTTGGAGAAGGAAACGTATGGACCGAAATGAGACGCGCAAGGCCGCATGCTAAGAGATCTACGATAACAAGGTTCTCTTTTCTTCCATCCAGTCGTGGAGACCCGCATCTCTTCAACAGAGCAGCGTAGACGTCATGTAGTACCTTTGTTTCAATTTATCTAGAGACCCCAGAGACGAGCGTCAATCTGACGAGAATAATATCTTTGTGGAGAATCACATACCTTGCTCGTTCTTCCGACGTTGTTGAGATCCTCATACTCAAGGATATGAGTCGATCTGAAGGTGAGACACATCTCATTAGCATGCACTTACTGCATCAGAAGTCGAGAATAGATGTAGTGGCCATATTGAAACCTAACCGAGTATAGATATATACGAATATTCATGACCCACCCTTCATGCCTCAGCGTCCGAGACTATAGCAGACAATTGCTCGGTTCATCTAAAAAACGTGGACAGTGAGAAGGGCAGGATGAAGGAGGAATGTAGAGGAAATAATACGCACTAAGTGAATATGTTGGAACGGCCATCTCCATGACCCACGAAAGCCAGTACATCTTGCAAACACAGGTTGCGGTTCCAATCACTTTGGTCAACGGATTTGCGACACTGGTCATTCTATCGACTACAGCTGAGTCGCTAAGAGCCCCATCTCCGTTGGGCTGAAGGAAGGTGGATATCAGCGTTGTAGAAATTAGAAGTCTGAAGTATACTTACTCTCGAGTAAAACCGAAAGTACAAGAACATGATTGGCGACGAGAATGGTGACAACATCGGGAAGAAAGATGACGCACTCTGTCAGGCATAAGGTCCTGCATTGCTCATACTACTGGCATCGTTCACTGAATGTCGAACGCGATCGTTTCTTTTCCCGCCTTCTTTAAAGTCGAATTTCTGTCTCGCAGACACTTAGTGGTATGCGAAGTCGTGGATGAGGTTGGTCGCATAGACCCGTTCGTATATGCTGAGTCGGAGTTCCGGTTGTCTTAGGTGTCCAGAATCTACGATAGGGCGGTCAGATTCGGGAAATTTGATAACAGAGTAACACACTTACAGAGATAATGCCTCACGTTCAGGCTGGTAATGGCAACAGTCAACAAGCCCCTCGCAGCGTCGTGAAGGACGGTGCACATACATCGAGGTTGAGGACGCCGACCATTGACAGTTGGGAAAACGCGAAAGAGCGGCCATTCGGAGGATGAGGACGTCATGGTATGCCAAGTGGATGGAGACGAGATGGCGAAGTATGCAGCCGTTGAGGGGATGCAAGTAAACACTGGCATTGGAATGATGGCGGGAGTTGGCTCGCTGAGTTTCGAAGCCCTTGTTTGGAGTGGATCGGTGAGGAGGGGTCTGATGTCGAGAGAACGCTGTCTTTAGCATGAAGCCCGTGTTTACCAGTGGGTAGGGGCATACCTGATATCGAGCCAACCAGAGTCTTACGGAATTCAGCGTCCCGCGACGAGTGGGCAGCGTTCACAGTCTTTGGGCGGTTCAGATCTTTGACAGGAACGAGGACCAGAGACGGGGAAGAGGATAAAGCAGAGTCAACGGGAGGAAGGAAGGAGTCTTGATGTCAATGGACGGATGGAGCGCTGGGCAAGCGGATGAAGGAGTTTGCGGTCCGGAAATGACACAGACCACTCATCAGCGGCATCATGCCGGATTCACACGAGTAATACTCAGGAACGACTCCTCAGGCCGTACGCCTTAAGCTAAGGTTTGTCGAATGGGTAGATATGACATGTCTAGAGCACGGCCTCATTTATACGGCCTGAATATAAATTTCAAATATTTCGTGCCCTAACATTTGACAACCCAAGAAAGTTATCGAGTCGAGTCTCTTCACCCGGCCTAACGCGTGGCTGTGCTCGGCACATGGAGCCAAGAGGTGTCGGATCGGGCGATGGCGGACGTCAGATCTCCATCCCAACTTGGATTACGGAGAATTCCGATGGTCGGCATACTCACGGCCATCACTCACAGAAGGCGTCAAAGAAAGACATCGAGACTATATCTAACAGGTGGTAAATAAGCATGGTTAAGTCTTGAATATAATGGAAATGGTACAGATTGTGTTTGATTAGGAGGAGCTGGTTGTCGCGGGCAATGAGGGGAGTCACCATGTAGCGTGTCGATTCGAAATGTCTGGCAGTGGGATACCTATGCAAACCCGTATATTACACTTCACTTGCACCAGCCCAGCGCCTATGACAATCCTCTGGAATACTGAGTTTACTTTACTCTGGGGCGTTCAAATATTAGAATTGGTCCCCCAACACAGGTGCCGAGTCGCTGCCGCTGTTGTACTGCCGGTTTTGCCGTTTTCCTTATTTGGGGGGGGAGGTACTACCTCCCCCCTGTGGGAACGACGTCCAGGATCGGGCGATCCGATACCCCTTGCATGGAGCTGTGATTGGCGCCCGTCGAGAGAATATGGCTGGAGGTATGTCCAATATCCCAAAGCTCTTCGTCCACATCATTCCAGCCTTTTTATACTATAGCAAGTTTGTAGATATGGTTTGTGTGATGCTCTGTCGATACCTTTAGCGTCTCACGAATATTATGTACCCTGCTAGAAAACGGTCAGACGCGACTGCATTTTTTATTTAAACTCGCCTAATCTCCACACGAAACATCGCGCTTCTTGTCAAAAGGATGGTACAGAGTATAGCTGAGCGTTCATCGACACATACGTCGAGTATCCATTCTTCAAGCTTCAAGCTTGATGCCCTGATCTGCGTACTCCATTACGGGGACACTGAAAATATACCGTAGGTGCAGGTTGACGAGTTGTGGAAGATTCCGCAAACAAACCTGGAGATCATATATCCCCACCTTGAACCTCTCTCTCCCAAGCAACGGGGTCCGGTATAGAGAGACTAGGTCACGAGCCTATCATCGAGTACTTAGTAATGGTATAAGCGATGAGATGGCGATATGTGTGTGACGAAGACGACCTGCCTGTAGAAAAAAGTGTTAGAAGTCCTCGAGCGGCGTGATAATGGACACAACTGTATCCTTCCCCTCTGATCAGCCTGTAGTTGATGAAGGAGACGTTCGGAGGTAAATATGGGCACAAAATTTACAGAAAAATAGTCAAGGAGAGTCGAAGATGTCTATGAAAGCGAATGAGAATCTTTCTGTCAGTGTGTTTGTCCTTCGAGACATCGAGCGTGGTCCATACTCTATAGCCAATCCTTAGCCACCACCGCATGATCACAGTTACCCAGCCGACACCGCCAGCGGTAAGAGTAATAGGACCTCTGAATCCTTTTACCACATTGATATCCTCGAATCGAGCTGAGACCAGTAGCATAGCGACACGGCAGCGATAACGATATGCCTTTAGCGAAATTCGCCGACGGCTTGAATCTTTGATGAATCACCCAGAGGACACGCGAACTTGAAGGTATTTTCGAAAGACTATTCAGTTCTCGTTGAAGACGTAGGTTAAGACGTGAGGCTTTAGGCAACGCGACGAAGGAGATAACTGGATCGAGACAATGCTGTGAAAGCCAAAGAAGCACCTCCACTGAGAAACGGCAACAGTATCGAAAGCCGGTAGCGACTGATGCAGGTATGTATTAACGGTTGGAAAGCCGGTAAACGGATAACATATTGATGATCCCAAGCAGATGGGTCCATAGTCTACTTCAAGTTCGGAGTTCTAACCCAATGATGAGGACGACTGCTAGATTCCATTCCACATCGGTTCCAGGTGGGAGATTGTATATGCCTGATCGAAACTAGTGTATTTGTTGAGCGCTCCGGTTTTGAGTTTGATACCGCTTGGGTGCAGATAATTATAAGCCAATTCTTCACTTCCGGGACGCTGAAATGGAAGCATGAGCTTCGAAGGACAGATTAGAACGAACCTAGTGAGGACAAACCGACCTGAGAATCATGAAATCAGCTGCTGAATGTTGATTACCCTAGCTGAAACGTCCAGTGTTCGGCGGTAGCAATAAACAGAAGACCGCGATGGACATCTTGAAGGAATGCAGCCGATAGAAAACTTCTGTCAATCCAGAGCTTGTATTGGCAGGTAGACCTGGGAAACTTCGATACATCAATGGCGAGTTTAGCACATTGCAGTGTTGACGCGGAGGCGAAGGATCGCGATGTTGATATTGCAGGAATGAAGGTAATATTCAAGTTGATTATGGTTCAGAAGACGCACAAGATGAACCAGCTGAAGCAGAATGACGGCTCATAGTTTCAGCGGACTAACCTGGGAGTGGTATGCCCAACCAATTGATCATTGAGGAGCGATCACGATTCGGTGGACGCTGGAAGAGTCTTAAAGATTCGATATTTTGGTTGAAGGCCTCTGCCCAAGAGCATGGCCTCGCGTGTTCGATTTTCATATGGCCTCGAGGGACTGCAGATGGAAGGGTTGACGCCAGCGTTGATGATCAAGCGGACGC